>Ga0209096_1000530_pt1 | contig 50897 bp, 43 predicted proteins | sample AD_UKC034_MetaG_FD_184407 | JGI IMG/M metagenome (GOLD analysis project Ga0209096, IMG submission 184407) | Active sludge microbial communities of municipal wastewater-treating anaerobic digesters from USA - AD_UKC034_MetaG (SPAdes) (version 2) | ecosystem: Engineered > Bioreactor > Anaerobic >...
GAGGTACAGGATCACCCGCCAGTGCTCGGGCGTGAGCTCCGTGATGCCCTCTTCCTCCAGGGCCAGGAAGCGGGCCATCTCCTCGTCCCAGAGCGATGGGTCGGCCAGGAAACCGTCCTCGTCGACCTGGACCTCGGTACCATGACAGTCAAGGACACGCATGCTTCTGCTCCCTCGTGATGCGGCAGTGCACCGCTGAGATGGTTGGCAACTGAGTCTAGCCGGAATGCGAAGCGGGGTCAACTCGGCGTCCAAGCACGACACCATTGCGTCCGGTGCGGCGCACCTACCTCTGGTGCGCTGCACTTCGGCTTGGCGCACGCCGGTGACCCTACCTGCTGGGCCGTCTACCGGATCGTCTCGAGATCGGCCAAGAGCGCCGCTCGCGCCTCCTCGTCCGGAACGCGCAGGGCCGCCTCGCGCGCCAGCCCAAGGTACCCGGCGACCTTTTCCGCGTGACCGGCCACCGACTCGGCGCGGGCCAGCGCCTCATAGGCGTAGCCCAGGTAGAAGGGCAGGTCGCCTGCCTCGCGGATCGCCTCTAGGCTGAGCTGACCATAGCGACGGGCTTGCCCGGCGCGCCCGACCAGGCTGTAGGCGCGCGAGGTCTGCCAGTAGCCTACCGAGAGGTTCTGCGGAGTGCAGTCGGGCCGCTGCAGCCAGTGCCAGGTAGAGGTGATAGTCAGGCGAACCATCTCCTCGTTCTCGGCGGGCGTCCGCTCCGGCTTGTCGATCAGGTCCCAGGCGCGGTTGAAGCACTCCACGCTGAAATGACGATGCGCAGCGGCGATGTCAAGAGTGGGCTTGTCGTGCATGGGTCATCCTCCTGTTGTCTATCCGGTGTACGCGTCGCCTGCCATGGTGCTCTGCGCCCCGGTGCTTCCGCTGTGTCGCACGTGCCGGCCTGCCCCCAAGAGCGGCGGAGTGCGGCGTCAGACTTCTTCCTCCAGCTCCCACGGGTAGAGCTCCGTCCCCCGAGCCGCGGCGCGGACTGCCGGATCGTCAGAGTAGTACCCCCGGCGCTCGGGCGGGATCAGCTCGGCGATATGGCGCATGATCTCGTGCCCGATCTCGTCCAGCCGCTGGCGTGCGGCACGGCCCCGGCCGTCAGCCTGGAAGGGGCCAAAGGGGGCGCCAAAGCGCACCGTCACGTGTGGCCGGCGCCTGCGGCGCAGGGTGGGAAAGATATCTTGTACACCGTCGAGCCCGACCGGCAGGATGCGGGCGCCCGTACGTGCTGCGAGGAAAGCCGCGCCGGGGCGGGCCGGGCGCAGTACTGTCGCCCACGAGCCTCCCTCCGGCGCAATCCCGACCACGCCGCCCTGGGCCAACACCGACTCCACGGCGCGCAGCGCAGCGCGCGAGCCGGTACCGCGGTGGACGGGAAAGTATCCCCACAGCTTCAGCACCTCGGCGCCCCACGAGGGACCGTTTGGAGTGCGAAAGCCGCCGATCACCTCAATCGGCCAGGGTGTTACGCGCACGACGAGAGCGGGATCGACGAACGAGAAGTGATTGGCCGTCAGCAGTAGGGGGCCATTCTCGGGCACGTGCTCCTGCCCGTACACCTCGAGGTCCGTCAGCGTATCGAAGAGGACACGGAGCAACCCGCGCAGAAGGCCCCGGATCACCCTCCGGCGTGGGTAGCGGATCGGCCACCTAGACCCTTTAGTCTCCAATCCTTCCTCCCATCGACGGCCTTGGGATCAGTTCGCCCCGCAGGCTGGCACAGCTCAGGCTAGCGGCTGGCGATCCTCTCCGCTTCCTCCCGCGCGACATGGCACCAGTCGACCAGGTTCTCTGGCCGGTTGCCAATGGTGTGGTTGTCCTTCATGATGACCTCCACCATGCAGCCCCTGGTCTTTTCTAGCGACTCGCGCAGGCCGCGGCGGATGCCGTCAAAATCGACGCCCAAACCGGCCAGCGGGGCAGGGCTCGGCTTCATCGACAGGATATAGTCGTCCTGGAGAAAAGCCACCATCTTGTCCAGGTCTGCCCAGGCGGAGCACGAAACCCGGCGCAGGTTGCGGTGTCGCTTTACCACGTGCCACCGGCTGTGCAACGGCTCGCAGCAGCCGTAGCAGTTCAGGCCAAAGCGATCCAGAAGCGGCTTCTCGTAGGGAAAGATGAAAGCCTCGTACATCCGCGGGCTCACATTCACGGTTTCCTGGCTGTCGGCAAAGCCCCACATGTCGCAGGGTCGAACACTGCCCCCAAAGCCGGGCTGCGGCAGCTCGCTGGTGAATCCAAATCCACCCGAGCCAACGTAGGTGCCATCGTTGTTCAGGCTCAGCAGGCCGTTGACCTCCAGGTAGTCAAGTTTGTCCTGCCAACCGCGCGCAATGATCGCCAGCAGCGCCTTGAGCTCGTCTGGGTGATCGTAGAAGTCGAGCAGGATGTTGTGCAGGCCACGTAGAGACCCGGCCGTAAGGGTGAGCCCGAGCGACCACCACCAAGTGCCCTTGAGTCGGACGGTGAGGATGCCGCCTAGGACGCGCTCTGCCAGGTCGCGACAGCCGTGGGTCGTCTCCCAGTCAATGACGACGGGCGGCGAGTGGAGCTTGGGCAAGTCAGTCTCATAGTCCTTGATCGGGCTTTCCCAGATGAAGGAACCTGACGCATCGGTCCGGTGCTCGACCACCGCCAGGCCCCAATCGTCAGGGGCCGAGGTGTACGGCACATCAAAGAAGGGCTCGACGGGCTTGTCGTCGCCCATCTCCTCGCCCCAGAAAACCTCCTTGCGGAGGTCCATCTCCCACCGTCGCGCGAGCGCACCGGTGCACTCCATCTGCGCCTCGGTGACTATCTCGTTCCAGCCATTCTCCGGGTCGCAGAAGACGACCGGCCGCACCGGCTCCAGCATGTTATGCCGTCTCCACAACTCGCGCCTCTCGGCCATCGCGGAGCTCGACGCGATACGGGCCACACGCTCTGCCAACCGGCGCAGAATGTCCCGATCGCCGGCTGACATGGCCACCATGTCGGGTGTGAATCCGGTCTGGATCTTGCCGAGCGCCGACTGATCGAACCCGGTGGACCGGCCGTTGCCGTACATCTTCATGGACTGCCGTCCCTCCCCAAGAGGGCAGTGTACCCCAGGATCCGCGCAAAGCCAAGAAGACAGGAGACCCGGCCCGGCGGTGTGAGCCCCCGTTTGTCGGAGTGGATGCTCCGTGCTACAATGGCGGGCAATCTCACACAGGGAAGGAGAATGGCGAGATGATCTGCCGCGAATGTGGAACCGAGAACCTCGGCACCGGCCGCTTCTGCACCAAGTGCGGAGCGGCTTTGTCACCGGCCAACGCTCAGACCGCACTTCAGCCGCTCGACACGCATGCAGAACACGTGCGGCGTGAGTTCGCCGGCAGCCGCGGGCGCATCAGCTACCGTATACAGGGCACGACTCTACCCGTGGTGACCATCGAGCTCGAGCCCGGCGAGACGATTTACTCGGAGTCGGGTGGCATGTCATGGATGACCGGCAACGTCGAGATGAACGCGGGCTCCGGCGGCGGGATTGGAAAGATGTTCCGGCGCGCCCTTGCCGGCGAGACCCTCTTCATCACCGACTTCTTCGTCCGCAGCGGCCGGGGGGTCGTCGCCTTCGCCTCCGAGTTCCCCGGCCAAATCCTCCCCTTTGACCTGGGGGAGGGTGAGAGTCTCATCGTCCAGAAAGATGCCTTTATGTGCGCCGAGAAGAGCGTGGATCTGGACCTCTCCTTCCGCAAGCGGCTCGGCACCGGTCTCTTTGGCGGCGAAGGGTTCATCATGCAGAGGCTCACCGGCCCAGGGCTGGCCTTCATAGAGGTGGACGGCGAAGTGGTGGAGTACAGCCTCGCTGCAGGCGAGATGCTCCAGGTCGACACCGGGCACCTCGCAGCCATAGAGCCAAGCGTCGATTTCGACGTCACGATGGTCAAGGGGTTCCGCAACATTCTGCTCGGCGGGGAAGGGCTCTTCCTGGCGAGCGTGCGCGGACCGGGTAAGGTCTGGCTCCAGACGATGCCTATGGCCAAGCTCGCGCGCAAGGTGGCTCAGTTCATGCCGCAGGTGGGCGGCAAGGGCTCCAGCGGCGGCATGAACGTGAACCTCGGGGAGCTGCTGCGGGGGTAGGCCTGGTAAGGGAGGCATTCATGAACAAGGCGGCGCTCCGCTGGAAGGGGAACCTGTTGATCCCGGCCACGGTGCGGGCGATCTCGGCCTATGCGCGCGGAAAGCGCCCGCGCATCCGGGACCTGGACGCCATCATCGACTACCTCCGCCTCCGGATCGAGGCCGGCCTTCCTGTCCTGCCACCCAAGACCGCAGCCCGGCTGCAGGCGCCCTCCAAGCGCGACTCACTCAGGCGGATCGAAGCCCTCCAGGCGCGCAAGCTCCGGGCCACCGTCGAGTACGCTTACCGATATGTCCCCTTCTACCGGCAGGCGCTCGACGCCGCCGGAGTGCTCCCCTCTGACATACGGTCCCTTGCCGACATCAGCAGGCTGCCCCTCACCCGCCGGGAGCAGCTATCCGAGAACGCCGACGCCTTCATAAGCCGGGCGCCCGGCTTGACGGCGACCACTGTCACCTGGACCGGCGGCACCACCGGCAAGCGCATCCAGGCCTACCTGACCACTGATGAGTTTGACTTCTACGTCGCCGGCGAGGCTCTCGGTGGGCTGCTGGGCGGTCTCTTCGGACCTTCCGATATCCTCCAGATCCACTTCACCATGGACCGTGCCATTGAGGCCAAGATCCTGACCAGTGCCGCCCGCCGAGCCGGTGCGCTCGTCCTCACCTACGGCACCGAAGGCACGCTGGACGACCATGTGGAGTCAATCTTCACCGAGTGGCACATACCCGGCAAGAACCCCAAGGTTTCCATGTTGATGGCCTCACCCAGCCACCTCTGGGCACTGACCCGCCGGGCCGAGCAGATGGGCTACGACTTTAGCAGATCCGGCTTGAAACGCATCGTCACCGGCGGCGCGATGGTCGGCGAGGATCTCAAGCGCCGGGTCGGGGAGACGTGGGGTGACATCCTGTCGGAGGGCTATGGCCTGGGCGAGGTCCTTCCCTGCGCTATGTCGCAGTGCCCCAAGAGCGACCGGCTCCACTTTGCAGACACCACAGGCTATGCCGAAGTGCTTGACCAGCAGACCGGGGAGCCGGCCCCACCCGGCCAGCCCGGCATCCTCACCATCACCACCTTCTATCCCGACCGCGAGCTGATGCCCTTGCTGCGCTACCGGACAGAAGACCTGGTTATTGCCGCGCCTGATCGATGGTGCGCCTGCGGACAGACGACCACTCAGATCCTGGACGTCGTCGGCCGCGCCGACCACATGGTCAAGGTGGGCTCGCGCAGCTTCTACCCCCAGGAGATTGGAGATGCGCTTCTTGCTTTTCCCGAGCTGGTGCGGCCACCGCGCTTTGCCCTTCGCACCGACCAGCGGGAGGACGCCCAGTACGTGCTCCTAGATGCGGAGTACGCCGCAGGTCTCACCGCTGACGAGGTCGAAGCGCTGCGGCAGCGAATCTGTGAGCGGATCAGCATCAGCCAGTTCTTCCTGCTCAAGGTGGGGGCAGCCAAGCTGGAGGTCACGCTGCACCCACCTGGCGGCGTGACTCACCCCTTCCCCTACAAACACCGGTACCTGGTCCTTGCCGAACGCCCGGCGTAAAGCGCTACTCCGACGGCTCCAGCATCCGGTCCATCAGGTCCAGGATTGCCTGCTTTTGGCTGCCCGCGCCCATCAAGTCGCCTGTTATACCATACATGGCAGGCCGACGCACTGCTTCTTGGCATCGCTCCCCTGCTGGACCCGCGCGGGCAACCGCCTCTGTTGCCTGCCGCAGATCGTCCAGAAACGGCTCGACCCCCTGCACATGCGCCGGGGTGACCGTCATGTGCAGGCTCGGCGGGCGCTGCTGCCGATCCAGTCTCCAGCCACGTAATCCCATCTCCACTCCGATCTCGTACACGTCCACCGCACCGGAGGTGATGGCCAGGATGCTCCCCACTGGCTCCCCAAGAACGGCGAGTCCGGGGATAGCCTCTATCCCTTCACGTAGCCTGCTGACGGTGCCCATGACTTGGCTGGCCAAGGCCAGGTACCCCTCCTCACCCAGGTGATGGAGAACGGCCCAGGCAGCCGCGATCGCTCCTCCAGGGCGGGTTCCGGTCATGCTTGGCGACGCATAGATCCCACCCGGCCAGTCCAGGTGAACGTGAAACTGGTACCGTCGCAAGGCACGAGTGCGGTACAAGATCACCGACGCACCCTTCGCTGAGTAGGCATACTTGTGGAGGTCTGCCGAAAGGGAGGTCACGCCAGGTACCGAGAGATCGAACTCGGGTACGGGATAGCCGAGTCTGCGAACGAAGGGCAGAAAGAAGCCGCCCACGCATGCATCCACGTGGCAGAGCAGCCCGCGCCGCTCCGCCAACTTCCCCAACTCGGCGATCGGATCTACCACGCCGTATGGATAGGCAGGCGCCGAACCAACCAATAGAATCGTGCTCTTCGTGATCACCGCCTCTGTTACCTCAACGTCCGCCCGGTAGTCCGGGGCCACCGGAATGACCACCGGCCTGACGCCAAAGTAGTGGCCTGCCTTGTGAAAGGCTGGATGCGCGCTGACGGGCAAGACCATCTCGGGAACGGCGATCCCAGGCCTCTCCACCCGAGCCCAATCGCGAGCCGCCTTGACCGCCATCAGGATCGACTCAGTGCCTCCCGAGGTCATGGTGCCAGCGGTCTTCGCGTCGCCACCCAGCAAGCTTGCTGCGATACCAACAACATCTGACTCGAAGCGGCGGAGACTCGGAAAGGCCGCTGGGTTCAAGCCGTTCTCGGAGATGAACAGAGCGTAGGCCTTCTTGATGAGATCCAGCACGTCCTCGCCGGCGAAGAAGACCAAGCTGAACACGCGGCCCTCCCTCCACAGGACATCCTGCTCGCGCACTTCCTGCATGCGATCCAGGACCTGCTCGGCGGGTGTCCGCCTCAGCGGGAATGGGATCATGGGCACTCCTTCCTGCTCCAGCCAGGGGTTGTTGCGCCAAGGCCGGCCGCAGAAGAAATAGTATCACAGCTCCATACCTGCAGCAACGCACTGCGGCGGCAGGGTCCGGACCCTGCCGCCGCAGTAGACGCCATCTGTCGCGGGCAGCGCCCGCCTGCCCTCACTCCTCGCCGGTGAAGGTGACCAGCATCTCGATGTCGGCCGCTGCCTGCGCCTCTGCCAACCAAGTCGAGAAGGCCTCGTCCTGGCGCATGGCGTAGGTCTCCTCGTCGAGCGCCTGCATCCCCTTCTCGAGCACTTGGATGATGTGGTAGCCGAAATCGCTCTGGACTAGCCCACTCGTCTTGCCGATCTCGAGCGAGAAGGCAGCCTCCTCGAACGGCGCGACCATCGCCCCCCTGGGGAACCAGCCCAGGTCACCACCGCTCTCCTTGCTGCCGGTGTCCTCCGAGAGCTCGGTCGCCAGCGCCGCAAAGTCCTCGCCGGCCGCCAACCGCTCCAGCACCGAGTTGCCGGTAGCCTCATCCTTCACCAGGATGTGGCGGGCATGTACCTGCTCCTCTTCCTTCACCGGTGCGAGCGCCTCGCCGATCCTCTCGACCAGCAGGTTGTCCTTCATCAGCAATGCGAAGTACTCCTCGCTGATGCCGGCCTGCTCCTGGAAAGCTTCCCACGAGGCGAACTGACCGCTCCCCAGCAGTGCCTGCTTCTGCTCTTTCACATAGGCCTGCACCTCCTCGTCGGTCGGTGCAATGCCCTCCTTGGGTGCGAGTTGGCGCAGCAGCGTGCGCTGCACCATCGTGTCCAGGATCTGTGCCTGGAAGTCGGGTAGGAGAGCCACCGTCTCGGCATCGTTCCAGTCCAGACCGTAGGAGGAGGTCACGCTGTAGAGTGCCTGAAGGATCTCGGGCTCGTACTCGGCCCAGCCTATCTCTTCGCCGTTGACGGTGGCAAGCGCACCCTCGGGTTTTTGCAGGGCGGCAATGGCGACTTCGACCCCGCCCGTCGGGGTGACCGGAGTCGTCGCCTCAATCGACCCGGTGCCGGCCTCTGTGGCCTCCGGCTGGACTTCGTTGGCAACGGCCTCCGTGGCGCCGGCATCCGGCTTGGGCGTGGGCGTCGCCATCTCTGGGCCACAGCCGGCGACCAGTAGGGCGAACAGCATCACGAGCAGTAGAATCCGTGCTTTCATCAGTCAATCCTTTCGGTTGTGTTCCAACCAAGCGATTGTACCAGAAGCACAGCCCTTGTCCATATCCGCGCCGGGACTCGCAGGCGAACAAGGGCTCGGTCGGGGACCTTCGCCCATCCGTTGACCCTTCCGGCTATGGCCGCCTTTTCCATCTGGCCGCTACGCGCGGCAGGATGGGGATGACCTGCTTCTTGCGCGACACGACACCGGGCAGCATCACCGTGTGCGGCGCCAGCAGCGGCTCTCCCAGCGCCTCGGCGACGGCCTCCTCCAGTCCCTGGACCAGGACCTCGGTCTCGCCATGAACAATATCCACGATGATCAGGAGCAGCGAGGCATAACCCTGCTGCTTCTGAAGGGAGAGCATCTCCCCGAGCAGATCATCCCGGATCTCGCTCACCGACTGCTTGTGCACGGTCTCCAGGTAGCCTACTCCGAAGGGCACCCCTTCGATGCGGAACTCTTTGAAGTCGGTGGTAATGATCTGGCGCGGCGTCCGCCCCGACAGGTCGGAGGCCACCGCAAAGATGTCACTGCCATAGTCGTTAACATCGACGCCGGCACGCTCGGCGAGATGGCGCGCGACGTGACGGTCACGGGGTGTGCTGGTCGGCGAGCGGAAGAGCACCGTGTCGGTGATGAGGCCCCCCAATAGGATGCCGGCAATCGCAGGCGGGATGTCACAACCGGCCTCGTCGTAGAGCTCGGCAATGATCGTGCTGGTGGAACCGACAATCTCGTTGCGAAAGAGGATCGGCATGGCCGTCTGGATGTCGGCGATGCGATGATGATCGACGATTGCCACGAGCTCCGCTTCCTCCAGCCCGTCGACGGTCTGGCTCCTCTCGTTGTGGTCGACCAAGTAGACGGCATGTCTCAACGGGCTGAGCAGGTCGGTGCGGGAGACTACGCCCACGAGACGTTCTGCGGCGTCCACCACCGGGATCGACCTCTGTTGGGTGAGCTTGGCCCGTAGGTCGGGTAGCGACTCGTCTGGAGCTGCCGTGAGCACATCACGGCTCATGGCGTAGGAGACCGGGATGCTCAGGTGAAGCAGGCGCACGGTGGTAAAAGTGTGATGCGGGGAGGCGATGAGTGTGACATTCTTCTCGCGCGCCAGCCTGACGATCTCATCCGAGACCGGCACGCCGCCTGTGATCACCAGTGCCGCCACCCCCTCCAGGATGGCAGCACGCTGGGCATTCTCCCGGTCGCCCATCACGACCATGATGTCGGGCTCGATCCGGCCCAGCATCGACTCAACGGACATGGCACCGACAAACACGCGGTCCCGCAGCGGCCGATCCTTTGCTTCCACGAGAAGCCGCGCGTCCAGCGTCTCCACCACGTTGTGTACGTCCAGGTGGATCTCGTCCAGCCGGTTATCCTCCAGGCCGGTCAGGAGCATGCTGGAAAAGTCCTCGACACCGATAAGGCCGTGCAGGCGACCCTCGCCGTCCACAACACAGACGGCGCGGATCTCCTTATCGCGCATCCGCCGGCCAACTCGGTAGACGGACTCGCCCAGTAGGCCGGTGACGGGATGGGCGTTCATTACGTCGGCGGCGTGTGGGCGCACATCCTCGATGAGCTGGGGAAGCGGCAGTCCGAAGCGATCCAGGATGTAGCGCGTCTCGCGCCACGCCTCGCCCTGGCGGCCGGCGATCACATTCTCCACACCCTGCAGGCGCAGCAGCTCGGCATAAGCTACCGCCGAGACGATCGAGTCCGTGTCTGGGTTCTTGTGGCCGATCACGAATGACTTGCGGGCGTTCACGGCTTTCCCCTCCTGGCGCCGGGATGGCGGCCCGTGCGCTTGCCCATTATACCGCACTGGGCCGCCCTCGACAAGGGCATCCGCGGGCGCAACGGTAAGGCGGCACTACACCACGCTTGGCATCAGGTCCTGCATCAAGGGGATGGATCGGCGGCCCTCGCGGGCGCGGCTTGACACCCGCGCGGGCAGGCGGTATACTGGAGCCAGGCGCCGGCTGGGCACGGCCGGAACGCGCGCAGACTGGCACGGCGGCATGGTCGTGGGCAGAGTCGCCCAGTGACCGGGAGGCAGCTATGACCGGAATCGACGTCCCGCAGTACGCCATCTCAGCATGGCCCGACACCGGCGAGGTCTATCGCCGGTTGGATTCCCTCCTCCGGCAGCCAGTGCGCCCCATTCGGCGCGACCGCATGAGCGAGTTCCTGGCCTACTTCGAGACGCGCTGCGCCCGCTCCAAGGCTCTGACCGACGAGGCGAAGAAGGTCATTCCCGGCGGAGTCCAGCACAACCTGGCGTTCAATCACCCCTTTCCGCTGGCGGTCGAGAGGACCGACGGGGCGTACTTGTGGGACGCCGACGGCAACCGGTACATCGACTTCCTGCAGGCGGGCGGTCCCACTGTATTGGGCAGCAACTATGCCCCCGTGCGCGACCAGGTGATCGAGCTGCTGCGCACCTGCGGCCCTGTCACGGGCCTCTTCCACGAGTACGAGCTGAAGCTGGCGCAGCTCATCCACCGCTTCATGCCCGCCGTCGAGATGGTCCGCATGCTGGGCTCAGGCACGGAGGCCGCCATGGCAGCCATCCGGGCAGCGCGCGCGTTTACTGGCAAGAAGCTGGTCATCAAGGTCGGCGGCGCCTATCATGGCTGGAGCGACCCCCTCGTGTACGGCCTGCACATCCCGGGCACCGGCCGGCGCGAGGCAACCGGTGTCCCGCGCGGGGCGTCCGCCGCGACCCAGGAATGCTTCCCCAACGACCTGGGACAACTGCGCCGGATGTTGCAGCGCAACCGGCTGCGGGGTGGGACGGCGGCGGTCATCGTCGAACCGGTGGGGCCTGAGAGCGGCACGCGTCCGGTCACCCGGGAGCATAACCAGGAAGTTCGCGCGTTGTGCGACGAATACGGCGCGTTGCTGATTTTCGACGAAGTGGTCACCGGCTTCCGGCTGGGCATGGGCGGGGCGCAGGGCTACTTCAGCGTCCGGCCGGACTTGACGGTATTGGGCAAGTGCATCACCGGCGGCTATCCAATGGCAGGCGGAGTGGGCGGTCGGCGCGAGGTGATGGCGTGCTTCGCGGCGGGCATCGGCGGCAGCGGGGAGCGGGCCTACGTCGGCGGCACGCTCTCGGCCAACCCGCTCTCGTGCGCTGCAGGCTACTATGCCTTGCTGGAGATGGAGCGAACCAACGCCCCGGTCATTGCGGGGCGGGCAGGGGATAGGCTGACCAGCGGGCTGGAGGAGATCATCGATCGGCACGCCCTTCCCTTTGTGGCCTACAACCAGGGCTCGATCGTGCACCTGGAGACCTCAGGGGTCATGCTGCTGGACCTCCGCCACCCGCTCAAGGTACTGCGCGAGCTAAAGCCGCGCAAGCAGATGATGGAGGAGATGGGGGCGGCCTATATGTCGCAGGGGCTGGTCACCCTGGCCGGTAGCCGCATGTACACCAGCCTCGCCGACACCGACGCCGTCATCGACGACGCCCTCGACCGCTTCGAGACGGTGCTGGCGAGTGTGGAGGGAGCCTAGACCCAACCCCGGCGAAGGGTCGGCAAGGAAGGCAGGGTGGCTGTGGAGTATCTGCTGGCTCACGACGTAGGCACGGGAGGCAACAAGGCCGTCCTCGTGGCGACCGATGGGCGCGTTTGCGCGACGGCCTTTGCCCCCTACCCAGTCCACTATCCCCGCGCGGACTGGGCCGAGCAAGACCCGGAAGATTGGTGGAGTGCCGTCGTGTCAACCACCAAGCAGGTGATGCAGCAGGCCGGCGCGGCACCCGGCGACGTCCAATGCATCGCGCACACCACCCAGCTGCTGGGCATCGTGCCTATGGGCGCGGACGGCCGGCCCCTCCGGCCGGCCATCATCTGGCTGGACGGCCGCGCACCACAGCAGGCTGTGCGCATTATGCGCAGGTTTGCTGGGCCGCACGTCTTTGCGCTGGTGGCAGGCGGGGCGCTGTCCGGCAAGGACGGCCTGCCCAAGCTCCTCTGGCTAAAGGAGAACGAGCCCGAAGTCTACGAGAGCATGATCTGCTTCCTCGACGTCAACGGCTACCTGACCTACCGGGCAACCGGCCGCCAGGTGATGGAATGGTCGTGCGCGTCGGCTTTTGGTTTCGACCAGAAGAAGAGGGATTGGCTGCGCGGCATCATCCGCTACATCGGCCTTGACCCCGCGAAGCTCCCACCTCTTGTTCGTGCCATCGACCGGGTCGGCGGCCTCACGGACGAAGCCGCGCGGGAGTGCGGCCTGGCGCCGGGGACCCCGGTCTATGGCGGCGGAGGCGACGCCCAAGGAGCAGCCGTCGGCTCGGGGGCTGTGGGAGAGGGAGAGGGCCACATCTATCTCGGCACCTCGGCATGGGTGGGCGTTATGACGAGCAGGCACCTCTCCGGAAAGCAGGGGGTGGTCGGCATGCAGTCCGCCGATCCCGACAAAGCGCTACTCTTTGCCGAGATGGAGACTGCCGGGGCGTGCCTGAAGTGGGTAGCCGACCAGTTCTACTCCGCCGAGCAAGCCGACCCGAGGGTGCGCAACGTCTACGCACTCATGGACCGCAAGGTGCAGTCCGTCGAGCCGGGGGCCGGATTCCTCCTGTGCGCACCCTGGATGTTCGGTGAGCGCGCCCCGGTCAATGACACCTGGGTGAGGGCGACCTTCTTCAACCTGAGCGCCGACCACACGCGCGAACACATGCTGCGCGCGGTGTACGAAGGAGTGGCCTTCAACCTGCGCTGGCTCATCGAAATCGTGGAGGGCAAGTTCGGCTTCCGGCTACCGGTGCTCCGGGTGATCGGCGGCGGGGCGCGTGGAGCGCCATGGATGCAGATCATCGCGGACATCACCGGACGCCGGGTAGAGACGGTCGCCCATCCACTTGAGGCAGGCGCGGTCGGCATTGCCCTGACGGCCGCCGTCGGCCTGGGGCTCTACCCCGGCTTTGCCTCACTGAAGGGGATCGTTCGCGTCGAGCGGCACTTTGAACCCCGAGCGTGCAACGCCGAGTGCTACGAGGCCCTCTACAGAGTGTACCACAAGCTATACGGCCGGCTGCGAGGCTTGTACCATGAGGTCAACGAGGAGCGGTTTCGCCAGTGCGGGCGGCTTGGCGCATCTGGCACGCAATCGAGCCTCACAGAGGGGCCGCCGCCAGCATAGGCATCCGGCCCCGCCGGCTCACGATTCTGGAAAGGAGCGCAACATGAAGATAGACGTGGAATCGATGCCCATTGCCCTAGCCGATGGCGTGGACTATGACGACTACCTGGTCGCAACGTACCTAGCTTCGTACCCGAACGGGATCCCGATCCCCAAGCTGGCGCCGGCGCTGGCCATCGAGCAGTCCACCGGCACCTGGGTGGCTGTGCCGGGCGAGACGCCCGAGGTGCGGCGCTGCCACGTTGCCAAGGTCCTCGGCGTCTACGAGGTGCCGGACTGGGAGTGGATGGTACCACCCGACGTTCAGTACCGCCACTACATCATCCAGATGGCCTTTCCACAGGTCAACATCGGCTTGCAGATCCCGATGCTCCTGACGACGGTCATCGGCAACCTCTCGATGGCCGGGCGTGTCAAGCTTCTGGACCTGCGCTTCCCGGAGAAGTATGTCGCCGGGTTCCAGGGCCCACGGTTTGGCATTGCTGGCGTGCGCAAACTGCTGGGCGTGAAGGATCGGCCTCTCCTGAACAACATGATCAAGCCCTGCACGGGCTACCCGCCAGAGGTGGGAGTGGAGCTGTTCCGCGCCGCTGCCCGGGGTGGGTGCGACATCATCAAGGACGACGAGCTGATCGCCAATGCGTCCTTCAACGAGGTGCAGGCACGCGTCAAGCTGTACATGCAGGCTGAACGCCAGGTCTATGAGGAGACGGGTGAGCATACTCTCTACACCGTCAACGTGACCGACGACGTGCCCAGCGTGTTTGAGAACGCCCGCCGCGCTGTGGAGCTGGGCTGCAACGCGCTGATGGTCAACTACCTGGCGACGGGATTCCCGGTACTGCGTGCGCTGGCGGAGGACCCCGCCATCCAAGTGCCGATACTGGCCCACATGGACGTGGCCGGCGCGCTCTATTCGTCCGAGTGGCACGGCCTCTCCTCTCACCTGGTTCTGGGCAAGCTGCCCCGCCTGGCCGGTGCCGATGTGGTCGTCATCCCGGCGCCCTACGGAAAGGCTCCCGTCCTCCCGGAAAAGTTCCAGCGCGTGGCGCAGAACCTCACCTTCCCGCTGTATGCTCTCAAGCCGGCTTTCCCCATGCCCAGCGGCGGGATCACGCCCAGGATGGTGCCCACCGTGATCAAGGACGTGGGGACCGACATCGTGATCGGCTCGGGAGGCGGCATCCACGCGCACCCGCAGGGCCCCGTGGCCGGCGCCCGCGCATTCCGGCAGGCCATCCAGGCAACGCTGGAGGGACGCTCGCTCGAGGAGGCAGCTGCCGAGTATCCCGAGCTCAAGGCAGCGCTGGAGGCGTGGGTGGACCCCTTCAAGGGGATGGGGATGTAGAACGGCAACATCACGGCACGGCCGGGGTCCGCGAGACCTCACGGCGGACCCGGCGCAGGCACGCCGGGTCCGCACGGCGCATCGTTACGCCTTGGCCGGCTTCGTCAACCGCCTGTAGTAGGAGTGGCTGGTATAGAGGCAGGCCACGGGATTGTGGCCCAGCACGCGGTCCTTGGCGACCAACACGGTTGCGGGTGCCTTGGAGTGCATGAAGAAGAGACTGTCGTGCCCCACGCATAGCCCGAGGACGATGTTGAGCTGCGTGCCAGCGCGGGCCAACATCGCCGCCTGACCCACCGGGCTGCAGAGCGCCTCGAATCCACCGGGCCGGACCTTCTCGCCGTCCGCCAGGCCGATCGCCTCTTTGGAAATCGAGCCCACCTTGCAGCAAACGGTGTGAACCTCAAAGCCCGCAGCGAGCAGAATGTCTCGCGCAAGGCGGGCCTCACGCATGAGGCCGACGCAATGGGCGATGCCGAGCACCTGTGCGCCGATGCGCCGCGCAAAATCGATAGTGTCCTCGATGCGTGTGGTGCGGCCATAGCCGGCCGCCTCGGTTCGCGCGGAAGCCAGCGCCAGCTCACGCAGCTCCACGTCTTCGAGGTACGCGCGCTCGACTTCGGCGAGCGTGGCCTCTTCAGCACGCATTGGGCAGAAGGCCGGCAGCTCGCGCGTGCCCGGCTCGTGGCTGCAGGCCTGGACGGTGCACAGCGCACACAGAGGTCCGGTATAGTCACTCATGACAGGCTCACCCTCCTGGATGGTCTCGATTCTCGCCGAACGGCGCTCCGGCAGACGATTCTCTGCACTGTACCCAAGGACCGGGCTGCGCGCAACTGCGGTTACCGGATCGCCCTCGCGCCTAGCTCGCACCCTGGGTGGGACCGGGGCCGCCCAGCTTCTGCTCCAGGTACGCTTTGAGCGCTACGGCGTTGTTGATATCCTTGGTCTTGGAGCTGTAGAGCAGTGTTATGTCGCCCGATCGCGCGGCCTCTAGCAGCGGCACCCAGGCTTCTGGCCGGGAGTCCAGCTCGTCCGCGTAGCGCTTCTGGAACTCGGGCCAGCGCGTGGGTTCGTGTCCATACCAGTGGCGCAGTTGATCGCTAGGGGCTGCCTCCCTCAGCCAGTTTTCCAGTTGGAGCAGCTCCTTGCGCAACCCTCGCGGCCAGAGGCGGTCGACCAGGAAGCGGAGCCCGTCCTGGGCCTCCGCCGGCTCGTACACAGGTTTGACTCGAATCACTCGCGTTCCTCCCTCTTGGTGACGGCTTCGCCCTCTGACACCCATCTCTTCCGACCTGAGAGCGGGCACTTGCCAGACGTGCGTGCGGGATCGCAGTGTGATCGCAGCGTGCGCCCGGCGTGCAGCGACCGGTTCCCCCAGGGCCAGGCCCTACGACTAAGCACCAGCCTGTCCCGCCCGCTCAAGGTCCGCGATGATCAGGTTCTTCATCTTGAGCAACACGGGCATGACCTTGCCGGGATTCCTTTGCATGAGCTCGGCCATGTTCGCCGGGACTTGCTGCCAAGAAACTCCGAACCTGTCCTTGACCCAGCCGCACTGCTCGGCTTCGGGAATGGCGGAGAGCCTGTCCCAGTAGTAGTGGTTCAGTGCCTGCCCCATTCTAGCGCAGGGCGCTGCGCGCCGTCAAGCAGAGGGAGCCAGTCCTGCATCTCCTTCCGCGGCAGCCACCGCATCTTCCTCCGGCAGGCGCTTGACCGACAGCAGCGGCACACCCAAGTCGCGGATCCGCTCCAGGATCCCGTGCAGCGCCGCCTGGTCGATCACGGGGCCGGTCAGCACGGTCTCGCCGCCCGGCCCCAGCACGATCGTGAACCCCTCGAACATCTGCGCGCGGTGGGAGCTCAGGTGTCCCTGCAACCGGATCTCATAGACCTGCGGCTGGCTCTCTGCTTGTACGTTCACGGTTCTTGCCTTGTTCAGCATGCCGCGCACACTCGACTCCTCTCCTACATCTCCATCGCCAGCCTGGTGCGGCGGAAGCTGCGCCTCCCCAGCCACAGGAGCGCCGCGTCGACTGCCCAGATGAGCAGGCCCAGCAGTGCCAGCACCCAGGCGCTGAGGGCCATCACCCCGGCCGCCGGGAGTACAGACATCAGAAGGACGGGCAGGATCACCAGGCCTCCAAGCTGATACGCTGCCTGGAAAGTCCGCGCGCGCGACGAGATCAGGACCATGGCGACCACTCCCAGCCCGGCCACGGCCGGTGTCACCCACACCGCCAGGATCACCCACACTGTCGTGGGAAACCACAGCCGGCCCATGACCGGCCAGGCTGCGATGTTCGCCGTCACGGTGTAGAGGAGGAAGCCGCCCCACGCGATCCCCAACGCGGGCAGCCAGGACGACAGCAGCTTGCCCAGAAGTAGCTCCCCGTCGGTCGTCGGCGTGTAGAGAAGTGCCTCCAGCGTCTTGCGCTCCTTCTCGCCTGCAAAGCTGTCGCATGCGCCGGCGATGGAGACCGTCAAGGACATGATCAGATACAGGGGCACCGCCATGAAAGCCAGGAGGTACACGGCCGTCATCTGGCCCTCACTGTAGCCTGCCAGCAAGGGGCGCAGCATGCTCTGCATGCCGCCGAGGTCCGAGCCTTTGGGCATCAGCGCGACCACGGCTGGCAGGCCAACCAGGATGACAACCGGCATCACGATGAGCGGAATCGACACCGCCTTGTTCCGTATCACCACCTTCAGATCCTTGCGTGCAATGGCCCGCACCGCGTTCCCGTTCATGACATCTCCTCCTTTTCCTGCTGGAGGGCAAAGTATGCGTCCTCCAGGGACGCCTCCTGGGGCGCCACGCGGTAGATGTGGACCCCAGCTGAGGCCAACTTTGCGATCAGTCCAGGGATAGCCGCCCACTGTACACCGGCGGCGACGATGCTACCGTTCTCCTGACGAGCTGACACGCCTGGGGCCTCCTCCAGCAGGCGGAGCGCAGTCGCCTCGTCGCCGCGCGCGACGTGAAGCTCCAGCCGCAGGCCACGCTCCACCCTGGAGGTCAGCTCCGCCGGTGCACCTAGGGCAACAAGCTTCCCGTGCTCCAGGACGGCAACCCGATCGCACAGCTTCTGAGCCTCGTCTAGGTTGTGGGTGCACAGAAGGACGGTACGTTCCTCATCGTGGCTCAGATGCGTGATCATGTCATGGACCAACCGCGCGGCGACAGGGTCGAGGCCTGAGGTTGGCTCGTCCAGGAAGAGAAGTCCAGGACGGTGGACCAGGGCCCGAGCGAGGGCGAGGCGCTGCTTCATGCCCTTGCTGTAGTCGCCCGCCCTCTCATTCGCCCGCTCATCCAGTTGAAAGACCTCCATGAGCGTCCTCACCCGGCCCGCGATCTCACCCCGCGGCACACCATACAGCGAGGCATAGAGCTCGAGATTCTCCCGGCCTGTCAGGCGCTCATCGAGGGATGGGGTCTCCGTGAGGACCCCGGTGCGCAGCCGCAGCGTGGGGCCTTGCTCCATCGGTGCCAGCCCCAGCACCCGGGCAGTGCCCGAGGTCGGGTCTAGCACCCCGTTCAGCAGCCGGACGGTTGTGGTCTTGCCGGCACCGTTGTGTCCAAGGAAGCCGAACACTTCGCCTGCCCGGACCTCCAGGGTCAGGTGATCGACGGCTATCACCTTGCCGAAGTGACGGGTCAACCCATCGGTGACGAACGCGATGTCCGAGTTCATGGTATCTACCTCCTCTCCTGACCGGTCCCTGGTGCCCGAAACGTAGCGCGCGGATCAGGCACCAGGACCAGCCCCACTAGAACTCCAGCCTCTCAAACCTGACGAGGGCCACGGCCACAAAGGCGGCCGATAGAGCAGCTGTCACGCAGATGGGCACCCAGACCGGGATCGGCAGGGCCATCCCCAGGGCAGCGCCTGTCACGGCAGCGGACATTCCCCAGGGCGTCGCCAACACGCCCTTGCCCAGAAAGCCGGCAAGCAGCACTCCTGCCAGCAGAAAGCCCAGCGAAGCGCCCAGCAGGCTGCGCCGGCTGCTGGTCAGGACGCCCATCATCAGAGTCAGCGCCAGGTAGAAGAGGGTATGCACTGCCGTGCCAGCCATCGCCGCCAGGTAGGGTGGCAGTGGAAACGGCTCGCCCTTGATCAGCGACAGCGCGCCCCACCCCACCACGCCCTGCAGGCCTACCAGGATGACCAAGACGCCCAGGCTGTTGGCGAGCAGCTTGGCCAGCACGTAGGCAGAGCGGGCCAGAGGCTTGGACAGCAACCACTCGGTCACGCCCAGTTGGCGCTCGCCGAGGATCTCATCCTGGACCAGCACGATGGTGCGGAAAGCCAGCGCCAACAGCCCGATCTTGAAGAGCGTATCGGTGCCGGTGGCCAGCCTCTCCAGTCGCGGCAGTCCGGCAGCTCCTGCCACCTTCTCGGCGGCAGGCACCAGGACAAACATCACCAGCAACACCACGCCGTTGACGGCGATCGTCCAGAGGAGGCTTCGCAGGAATTGGCGGCACGAGGCCCACCAGGGACGGCTTTCCTTGCGCAGCATGTTGGGCAGGCCGGTGCGCCAGCCTTTCAGATCCACTCGGTCTAGCTCAGTATTAGCGACCATCCTTTCCTCCCTCCACAATGCTCATGAAGATCTCTTCCAGCTCGAACCTCTTCCGGCCGAAGCCTGTCACTGCGACTGTCTCGTCTGCCAGCACCTCGCGCAGCAGCTGGGACTCCGCAGCCTGATCGTCGGTGACGCCCACTTCCCAGGCCACGTGGCCGTTGTGCTCCACCTCGCGGATGTGCGATACCCAGGGCAAGGCCCTGACGCGGGCCAAGGCACTGCGCGCGTCGCCTCTCAACGATAGCGCATAGACTGGCCCGTCGCCCCCCGCCAGCAGCTCCTCGATCGGCCCCTGTGCCAACAGCTCTCCGTGGTTGAGAATAGCCACCGTGTCACTCACCTGCTGGACGTCGTCGAGCAGGTGGGTCGAGAAAACGATAGTGGTGTGCTTCCGTAGCCGCTCCATCACCTCCAGAACATCGTGACGGCCAATGGGGTCCAGAGCTGCCGCCGGCTCGTCCAGAATGAGAAGGTCGGGGTAGTTGACCTGCGCCAGTGCCAGGCCAAGCCGCTGGCGCTCGCCGCCGGAGAAACCGCTCACTGGGCGGTCAGCCTTGTCTCGCAGGCCGACCAGGTCCAGGACTTCCCCCACTCTCTCCTCAATCTGAGGACGGGGGCCCCTGAAGAAGAAACCGGCCGCCAGGCGCAGCGTCTCGCGGGCACTCATCTCGTCCGCGAAGCGGGGCTGTTGGGGCAGGTAGCCGATGCGGCTGCGGATGGCGACGCTGTTGCGGACAATATCCTGGCCAAAGACCGTTCCTCCGCCGCCCGTGGGACGCATGAGGCCCAGCAGCAGCTTCATCGTCGTCGTCTTGCCGGCGCCGTTGGGTCCCAGAAAGCCAAAAATCGAGTGCTGCGGGACTCGCAGGCTCAACGACCTGAGCGCGTGTACTTGGCCGAAACTCTTGCTCAGGCCTTCTGTGTGGATAACCATTCCATTCGACGGGTCCATCGTTCGCCTCCCTTCTCTGCTCTGCTTCCTGTCCAAAGCCACGACCTCAGCCTATGCTCCCAGTATAGCTGGCAGGCGGGCGTAGTGTCAGTGTACGAAAGGCGCATAAGGAGGGCGTATTCGGGGGGCCAGTGAGCAGAAGAGGCAAACGGCTTCTAGAGCAGGTTCAGCTCCCGGGCCTTCGCCGCGGCACTAGTGCGGCTCCGAACCCCCAGCTTGCCGTGGATGTTCTCGATGTGTTTCTTAACGGTGCGCACCGAGATCACCAGCCTCTCGGCGATCTCCCGGTTCGACAGGCCGGTCGCTACCAGGCGCACTACTTCCAGCTCGCGCTCACTGAGGGGTTCGACCAGCGCTTCGCCCGGCGAGGAGCCGGGCGGGAGGGGCGGCCTACTGGAGCCCTCCCGGCAGAAGCCCTCCGACAGCGCTCGGGCATAGGCAACAAGCTCGCGATCGCACCATCTCATGAGGGCTGCTTGCAGCAGGGTCTCCATGGGCGCGCCCGCATCGAGGAAGGCGCGCACATGGCCCTCTGCATGCGCCATGCGTATGGCCTGTTCCAGGGCAGTGAGTGCGAGAGCCGCATCTCGCCGCATAGACAGCGCGGCGGCACGCAGTGCAAGGACCTCGACCAGTCCTCCGCTCCGGGCCGTGGATTCCATGGCCTCCTGGAGACGGGTCAAGAGGCGCAGGGCTGTATCCGGGCGGCCTTCCGCCAGGAGGATGCGCACCAGGGCGAGATGCTCAACCTCACTCCCGGGATCAAGCTCACCCTCTGGGCTCAGCTCACGTCCGTCAGCCCAGCGGCGAGCCTCCTCCACCCTGCCCTGTGCCAGCCACAGCTTGGCCCGGGTAGCCCTCAGCCACAGCATGGAGCGAACCTCGAGGGGGTGTTGGTGGACGATCCGCTCCGACTCGTCCATGGCCCGGCTTGCGCCCCTGCTGTCGCCCTGTGCCTGGAGCACGATCGCCAGGAGAAGATGGCCGCACGCCAAAGAGTCCGCGATCCCCCATACGACGCTCGACTCGATCATCTTTTCTGCGAATAGCCTGGTGGACGCCAGATCATTCCACTCCAGATACAAGAGCCCGAGGCAAGCATATGCCTGCCCGGCAACAGGCGAGTTGTGGCGCACGGCGACATCCAGGGCCTCCCGGAAGCAGGCCTCCGCTTCGTGCAGGTGTCCCACCCCAAGGTGAAGCGATCCCAGCGAGGTGCGCGCTAGCACCTCGAGCATAACATTGCCACTGGAGCGAGCGAGGCCGACTGCCTCGAGTAGTGTGCTCTCGCAGCCCGGCAGGTCATCTTGGAGCAGGCAGCCCGTCCCCAGCATCACCATGAGCCCACAGCGGACGGCTGCATCCATCTGCGGCCAGGCGTTCAGCGCTGCGCGGGCCAGGCAAGCCGCGCCGTGCGCATCGCCCCGCATGTAGGCGAGCCAGGCCCGGACGGCAGCCATATGGCCCAGGATTTTGGTCTCAACTGCCGTACCGTCGCTTTCCAGCAACTGCCGTTCGGCTGCCTCGAGCTGGGCCTCAGCCGCCTGTGCATCCTGGAGCATGAGGGCCCAGGCGTAATAGATGCGCAGCCACGGGCGCCGCGCCATCGCATCCGCAGGCAGCATCCCGATCCACTTGCCCAGTGCCGCCAGATCGGCACGCAGCACCATCGGCCACGCGTTTTCTTCCACGATTTCGGCAGCTCGCTCGTGATCGCCTGCCAACAGCGCGTGGTGAGCCGCATCCGCCGGGAACCCGTTTCGCCCGTACCAGTCGCTGGCGCGGCGATGCAATTCGGCCAGATGAGCAGGCTCTAGAGAGGAGCGCAGAAGCTGTCTCAGGCAGTCGGCAAAGAGGTGGTGGTAGCGATACCAGCGCCGGTCGTCGTCCAGGGGCACGAGGAAGAGACTGGCGTGGTCGAGGCCTTCCAGCGTCTCCTGGGTATGGGAAGGGAGAGAGGGCCACCCGCCGGGGTGCCGGGGACCTGTCATGGAAGACCCGTTCGGCCGGCCAGATCGCGGCTGCTCTGGCACCCCCTGCTCCAGGACCGCGTCGCACAGAGGCGCGCTCATTCGCTCCAGGATGGAGGTGCGAAGGAGAAACTCCCGCACGGCATCCGGCTGGCGGCTGAGGACCTCTTCGACAAGATAGTCCACGACGTAGTGATGGCTGCCGCTGAAGGCAGTGATGAAGTGCGCTACCCGCTCCGGGCTGCGCCCCTGCAGCGACAGTGCCGCCAGCTGGACCCCGGCAGCCCAGCCCTCCGTACGTGACTCGAGGGCGGCGACCTGATCGGCAGCCAGGTCCAGGCGGTGCAGGGAGTTGAGGAAGGACGCCATCTCCTCGGACGTGAAGCGCAGGTCACGATCGCGGACTTCCGTCATTCGTTGGCGGACGCGCAGGCGCGGAAGAGGGAAGGGCGGGTCGGCCCGGGTCAGCACGGCTAGGTGTAGGTCCGGCGGAGCATGCTCCAGCAAGTAAACCATTGCCTCCTGGACAAGCCCGACGCTGACCAGGTGGTAGTCATCGAGAACCAAGATGACGGGCCGATCCAGGTCAGACAGCTCGTTGATCAATGGAAGGATCAGTGCCTCAGGACAGGCCGGTGTGGAGCGGAGTGGGAAGGCTTCCAGGAAGGCCTGCCCCAGCTCGAGGTGGAGTGCCTGTCGCAGCGCGGCTCCCAGGTAGGTCATGAAGCGGAGTGGGTCGTTGTCCGCTTCGTCCAGCGACAGCCAGGCAGAGGGCATGCCGGTGCCGTCCAGCCACTCCGTGACGAGCGTGGTCTTGCCGTAGCCGGCGGGCGCGACGATCAGGAAGAGCGCATGGCCTTTGCGCAGGCCGTCGTCGAGGCGCTGGGTCAGGCGGGGGCGTGCGATCCGGCTCGAAGCCGGGCGCGGCCTATGGAGCTTGGTCGCAAGGAGGGTGGAAAGCATGCTCGCTTCCCCGTGCTATCATGCCGTCCCAGCCACAACGGCAGAGGGCGTGGTCGCACCCTGCCGGCGGCAAGCCACCCGTCCGAGCGCTGTGTCTGTGTCGACGCGGCTCCGGCCCACCCTGAGCATCGAGCTCCCTCCGCCCCGTTCCGGCGTGCATCGAAGAGGTGGCTCGCTTGCCGGTCGAAAAGGCTGCCCAACCTCAGTCCATTATACAGCGGAAAGGGCTGCTTGGCAAGCGCGCATCAGCCGTCTATGGGCCGCAGCGGCATCCGGCCGCGCAGCCGCACCAAGCAAGTGTGGTCAGCCGTGAGGTTCGGCGGCCGAAAGCTGGAGCCAGTGTGCGCAGCGTGTCCCTTAGGCTGGGTGCCTCAGGGAAAATGCTTCAGCGGCGGCAACCCCAGCTCGGCACACACGCGGCGAGTGTCGGCAAGATGCTCTGCGGTTGGGCGCGCATACTCCAGGCACCAGAGCAGCTGGTGAATGGGGCGCCGCTGCTGGTACAGAGGCTCCACGGGACGGATCGTTTCGTAGGATTCCCAGAACTCGCGGCTGGACATGCCTCTCCAGAGATCGAGCCGCGCGAGGTCCGTCTCGTGATGGCCCGCCCACGCCTTGTCGAAATCAAGGATCGTAGCCAGATGCCACCGGCCGAGCCGGTGTTCAAAGAGGATGTTGTGCTGGTGTAGGTCCTCGTGGCAGAGGCTGGCCTCGTGAAGGTCCAGAAAGAGGGCTCGGTGTCTCTCCAGCACCAGCGAGAAGAGGTCGCTGAGCCGCGCGCTCTTGATGGCCTGGCGCGCGTGCTCCGCCAATGCCGCCAGGTAGGACCTTCCGCTGACTACACCCCCATCAGCAGCGAGCTCGCCAAAGGAAGGAAAACGGATCGAGTGCAGCAGCGCTACTGCCCTCCCTATCTGCCGGAAGGCATCGGACAGCTCCTCTGGGCTCAGCTGCGGGCGCACGACTGCCCACTCCTGCCCGGGAGTGTAGCTCTTGATGAAGTAGCGCCAGGGCACGTCCCGGTACGAGGTGTCGACAGCCAGCACTTCTGGCATGCGGATGTCTGTGCCGGCCGAGACAACCTGGTGGAGCATGGCGGTCCGGTCGAAGGGGCACGGCAGTGCGGCCTCTGGCCCCGCAAGCTTCATGACTGCTCGGACAGAGGGCCGGCGCAGCTCGACCAGGAGGACCATGTAGTCGTGCTGCCGGTTGCCGACCCGGCAGCCGGCCAACTCAACCTGCGTGCCGAATACCTGACGCAACAGCGGAAGCACTTGGTCGACAGAAACCACGCCCTCCCCCTTGACCGCCGGCGAGCCGGTCTCGCGCGGTGGTGTATCGCGCGTGGCGCTACTTTCCCGCACTGAACGAGAAGCGAATGGCCCTGCTCGGGCAGCCGTCGACGCAGGTCCCGCACAGGATGCACTCCGCGGCTTCCATGTCCCCCTTCTCGACCATGGCACTCACCTCCAAGCTCATCGGGCAGCCGCGGGTGCATGCCTGGCAGGCAGTGCACCTGTCTGGCTCGGCGACCAAGCGAAGTGCGGTCCAGCCAGCACGGTTGCGCAGCCAGCGGCCGAGAATCATGAAAGGCGCCATCCAGCAGACCACGTGGCAGCCCGCGCGCCGGCCGAAGAGGAGTGCCAAGCCGAGAAAGACGGCGATGACGACGAAATAGACCATGTACCAGTAGGGCTGGGTCACGGTCACGCCGCCCTCCAGCTGGTACAGGGGGTCGACCCTCCGGAGGCCGCCTGAGCGTACGGCCATAACGGCGATGAGCAGGATCCAGGGGATCCACACCGCCCACTTGATCCAATCTAGCCTACGCGATGCCCGCCTGGCCTGAACCGGCTCGGCGAGCTCCTGAAGCGCTCCAGCAGGGCAGGCCCAGCCGCACCAGAGCCTCCCAAACAGGAGGGAGGCCAGAAACATCAGGCCAAAGACAAGGGCGCTGGCACCAAGGACGCCCTCAGACGCGCCCTGGATGATGAGGACGGGCGAGAAGTAATAGAGTGTCAGTGGAAAGAGGAGGAAGGAGAGCAGGAGCAGGGCCTTGCGCACCCTCTGCCGCGTGGGAAGCTGCCTGACCTTGACCATAGGCCACCTCCGGCATCGATCTCTTGACCGGTGGCCGCGCCTCCGGCCGGATGCAGTCTAGCAGAGCAGGCGCCGGACGTCAAGGCGGCGGACGGTTGAACAGGCGGTCGGCCAGGAGCACCTGTCGGCTCCAGAGGGCTACGCCGCCGCGGGAATCCACTGAGGACGGCGGCACCCCATCCGTGCATCCTGGCTTCCTTGACAGAGTCTCGTCATTCCTGTATGCTATTGGTATGATGGTCATACCACCAGCTTGCCCGGATCTCGGGTAGAACAGGAGTCTCACGATGGCCGGCTCACCTCCGACGGCGCTGCAGTTCCTCTTGGGCCTCACTCCCATCCTGGTCGTCCTCATCCTCATGGTTTTGCTCAGATGGGGCGGTGCCAAGGCCGGCCCAGCCGGCTGGTTCGCTGCCCTGCTGATCGCGACCCTCGCCTTCAGGGCCGACGCCTCGCTGATCGCCTACTCGCAGCTTGAGGGCGTGCTCCTTTCGTTGTACGTCCTGTACATCATCTGGATGGCCCTGCTCCTCTACAAGATTGTGGACGAGGCGGGCGCCATCCGGGTGATTGCGCGGGGCATCGTGCGATTGACCCCCGACAAGCTTCTCCAGCTCCTGATCCTCTCGTGGGTCTTTTCGGCTTTTCTGCAGGGGGTGGCCGGCTTTGGTGTGCCGGTCGCCGTGGTCGCCCCGCTCCTCATCAGTCTGGGCTTTGGCGCGCCGCTGGCCGTGGCGAGCGCCTCGATCGGGCACTCCTGGTCCGTCACCTTTGGCGACATGGCATCCTCCTTCAACGCACTGATCGCCGCGACGGGTCTTGACGGCCTCGATCTGGCGCCCTGGTCGGGTGCCCTGCTGGGGATCGCCTGCCTGCTGTGCGGTTTGGCGGTGGCGCACGCCTTTCAGCGCGGTCGGGGCATCCTGCGCGGCGCATTGGCCATCGTGATCGTCGGTCTGGCGATGGCCGGAACCCAGTACCTCCTGGCGACGCAGGGGCTCTGGAACCTGGCCGGCTTTGGTGCCGGGATGGTGGGGCTGGTGGTCAGCGCCGCGGTCACCCGTATCCCATTCTATCGTCGCGCCGATGGTACGCAGCCCGCGGCCGAGCCGGCCGCGCCCGGCATGAGCCTCTGGGTCGCAGTCGCGCCCTACCTGCTCCTGATCGTGATCGTCACCGCAGCCGAGCTTTGGGAGCCCTTGCACAAGCTCCTCAACCGTGTCGAGGTGAGCGTGCCCTTCCCGCCGGCTGTCACGGGCCTGGGATGGGAAGTGGCAGCGCGCACCGGCAAGGAGATCAGCATCTTCGGCCACGCCGGCGCGCTGCTTGCCTACGCCTCGGTGGCCGCGTTCGTCATCTACGTCGCCACCGGTCACCTCAAGCCGAGGTCATGGCGAAAGATAGTGCGAGGCACTGTCCACAGCGCAGTTCCCTCCAGCCTCGGCATCGTCACGATGGTGGGCATGGCTACCATGATGTCCAACAGCGGCATGACCTATGTCCTGGCGCGCGGGCTGAGCGAGACGGTCGGCGGGCTCTTTCCCGTCATGTCCCCTTTTATCGGCCTGCTCGGTGCTTTTATGACGGGCAGCAACACCAACTCGAACGTGGTCTTTGCCGGCCTGCAGCAGACGACGGCAGCCCTGGTCGGGCTCTCCGTACCCCTCATCTTGGCCGCGCAGACAACGGGCGGTTCGCTGGGCAGTATGCTCGCCCCAGCGAAAGTCATCGTGGGCTGTAGCACGGCCGGCCTGGCAGGTCAGGAAGGCAAGGTACTGCGCATCACGCTGCTCTATGGGCTGGTCATCGCGGCTATCATCGGTACCCTGGTCTGGCTCTTCATCAGACTGGTCTAGCAGGAGAGAAACATGAATGCGCTCCGCTCCTTCTTCGGCAGGAAGAACAAGCCACTGCTACAGCTGGTTGCGCTACTGCTGCTGATCCTCGTACCCGCCCTGCTCTTCGCGGCGGCTGGCTCTGACGCTCCGGCAGGCCTCTACGCTCTCCTGGCGCTGCTGGCGATCGTCATGGGACTCACAATGGCGGTGAGTTGACCGAATTCGGCCCGATTGGCTATTGACAGCACAGGAGAACTGTGATATGATATGGTGGTATGGTGGTCATACCACCACGGCCAAGCCAGAGTTGGCGACAGAGAGGCAAAATGGACGATCCGACGCGTTTCTCGCCCGTATCTGAGCGAACACGGCTGTACCAGGCCGTGGTCAGTCAAGTCACCGAGCGGATCCTGGCTGACCACCTTCAGCCGGGAGACCGCCTACCCTCGGAGCGCGATTTGTCGCTCCAGTTGGGGGTCAGCAGAACCGCCGTGCGCGAGGCGATCCGGGCCCTGGAGGAGAAGGGCTTGGTTGAGGTGCGCCAGGGCTCTGGCACCTTCGTCCGATCGCCCGCGCCCGACTCAGTCTCGGCGTCACTGGCACTCTATTTGCACACCAACGTGGCGCGCTACCTTCAGCTCATGGACCTGCGCTCTATCCTGGAGCCCGAGATCGCCAGTCGACTCGCCCAGAGCGTAGAACCGGAGGACTTGGCACGCCTTCAGGGGCGCATCCTGCGGATGCATCAGCTTCTAGATTCGCCGAAGGAGTATGCCGCGGAGGATGCTGCGTTTCACATGGACTTTTACCGCGCGGCCAATAACGAAGTACTCCTCATGATCATGCAGCCGGTCATGGACCTCCTGGAGGAGGCCATGTCGGTGAGCTTCAGGGAGCCGGGCAGCTCGGAGAGCTCTCTGACTCTGCATGAGAAGATGGTCGAGCAAATCGCCGCCGGGGACGCTGCGGGAGCGCGAGCCACGGTCAAGCAGCTCCTAGCGCGCGGCGAGATGAGGATGAGGCACAGGAACTAGGGAATGCCAGGGGCTATGCCGCGCGATGATGCGCTGAGACATGTGGCCCGTCGGGAGCGATGTGCCATATTGGTCATCGACGTCCAGAACGACTTTTGCGCTGTGGGCGGGGCGTTTGACCGCGAGGGCCGGAGCCTGCGCGACATTCGAGCGATGCTGCCGGCCCTGGCGCGGTTTCTGCAGAGTGCACGGCAGGCCGGCGTGCCAGTCCTGTACATGAAGCACGAGCAGTCCTCGTCGCGGCTCTCTCCCTTGGTGAGGGAGCGCGATCGGCTACTCTTTGGCGACGGCGGGTACCCGGCTGCGGGCACGTGGGGCGCCGATGTCTGCCCCGAGGTGAGCCCGGCACCCGGCGAGCCACTGCTCGCCAAGACGTTCTACAGTGCTTTCTCCAACCCCGACCTGGTGCGGCTCCTCGCCGCTCACAAGGTGGAGACACTCGTCTTTGCCGGCGTGTTGACCAACGTCTGCGTGGAGACGAGTCTGCGCGACGCGGACACGCGCGATTACCATTCCGTGCTCGTGAGCGACTGTACCGCGAGCGACGTGCCGGAGCTGTACCGGGCCACCCTGGCCAATGTCGAAGGCTACTTTGGCTGGGTGTGTACGTCGGACGAGCTGCTGGCCCTCTGGAACGAAAGGAAAGGCAATCATGATCGCTGAGACGATACTGCTCGACGCCGAGGTCATCACGATGACCCGCCCCACGGCGCGTTCCGATGCGCAGGCAGTGGCTATTGCTGCGGGCAAGATCGCGGCGGTGGGGAGTAATGAGGAGATCCGCTCGATGGCCGGGCCCGGCACGGTGGTGCAGGGCCTCGGAGGCAGGCCGCTGCTGCCCGGCTTCATCGATACGCACGTGCACTTTATGCAGATGGGCCTTGGGTTGGTCGGCCCAAGTGCCTATGGTGTCACCTCAGCCGACGAGGTGTTGGCGGCCATTGCCCAGGCGGCTGCCGCCCGAGATCCGGAGGAGGTGATCCTACTGCATGGCTACGACGCGGGCGTGATGGACCGCCAAGTGACGGGGGCGGACCTGGACCGGGCTGCGCCGCGCCACCGGGCGATGATCGGCGACATTGGCGGCCATGCCTGTATCGTCAACGCCCGGGCATGGGAGGCACTGGCTCTTTCCCCGGACCTGGTGGGCATCCGCTGCGACGGAGCCGGCAAGCCGACGGGCCTCCTGGTGGCGCTGGCGAACAGTGTCGCGCGCTACCGCTTCTACGGCTTTGTCGAGGACGCGACGCGGGTGGAGGCACTGCACTGCGCAGCCGAGTTCACCGCCCGATTCGGGATCACCACGGTACATGCCTTGGAGGGCGGCAGCGCGGACGGACACGGCTGGCTGCCGGAGCGGGACGTCGAAGTGCTGCTCCAGGAGCGCGCGCGGCTCCCCATCGAGACCGTGGTCTATTTCCAGTCGACCGACGTGCCTCGGGCGCAGGGATGGCACCTGCCGCGTATCGGTGGCTGCCTGTACGTGGATGGAGCCTGGGGTGAGCACACCGCAGCTCTGATGCAGCCCTACGCCGACGACCCGACCACTCAGGGCGTGCTCTACTTCAGCGACGACGAGCTGAACGCGTACGTTGAGCGCGCGCACCTGGCAGGCCTGCAGATTTCCATGCACGCTATCGGCGATGCCGCCATTGAGCAGCTCCTGACCGCCTACGAGCGTGCGCTGGCGCGGCACCCTCGCAGCGATCACCGGCATCGCATCGAGCACTTCTCGCTGCCGACGTCCGGCCATATCGACCGTGTGGCGCGGCTGGGCGTGGCGGTCGCAATGCAGCCGAACTTTGCCTTGATGCCCGATACGGGCGCCTCCGACGACTACCAGTTCGCCAGCGCGCGCTTCGTCGGACTGGAACGCTTCAAGCGGCGGCACCCCTACCGCAGAATCGTCGATGCGGGCATCCTGGTGGCAGCCGGGTCAGATGCGGACGCGGGGGAGATGGGGCCGATGCTGGGCATACAGGCGGTGGTGAACCACCCCGACGCCGAGCGCCGGTTGACGGCCTTCGAGGCGATGACGCTGTACACCGCCAACGGCGCCCGCATCGGATTCGAGGAAGGCAACAAGGGAACCATCGAGCCCGGCAAGCGCGCCGATCTGGTCGTGCTGGGCCAGAACCCGCTGACGGCCGATCCGCGGACGCTCATCGACATCCTGGTCGAGATGACTGTGGTCGGCGGGCGGGTGGTGTATGAGGCAGGCGCCGATGCAGCGGGCAACGGTCGATAGGCGGCTGCCTTGATCATCGATTGTCACACCCACCTTGGAGCATCCGGCGATGACCGGGCGAAGGCGATCTGGGCGGAGAGCCGGCGCATCCCCGAGTGGGTCGTCGAAGCCTATCTGGAAGCGATAGGAAGCGTCGATAGCGCCATCCTCGCCGCCGCGCCGTGGGAGCCGGAGGGTCTGCAGGGCAACGGGGCCGTCGCTCGGTTTGCCAGGGAACACTCCAACGTCGTCCCCTTCCTGGTGATCGACCCGGCGAGCACGACCGCGCTTGCCGACCTGACCCGCGCCGTCGAGGAGCAGGGAGCCAGGGGGATCAAGCTGGGGCCCATCTACCAGGGCTTCCGGCCAGACAGAAAGCAGCACTTTCCGATCTACGAAGCTATGCAACGGCGAGGGTTGCCGATCCTCTGGCATCAGGGCAGCTCCTTTGTGGCCGTGCGTGGGCCGCTGGAGTGGGCCAACCCGGTCCTGCTGGACAGGGTGGCGCGCGCGTTCCCGGAGTTGAAGATGGTCGTCGCCCACCTGGGTTTTCCCTGGATCCGAGAGACGGTCGCTCTGGTCCGCAAGCAGCCCAACGTGTACACAGATGTCTCTGCCCTGGGCGGCCACACGTGGGTCCTCTACAACGGCCTGGTGGAGATCGTGCAGTATGGGGGGCAGGACAAGGTTCTCTTTGGGTCGGACTATGATGCCTGCACTTCGGCGCAGATGCAGGCTGCCCTCTGGGAAGCAGCCGCCATCCCCAGCGGCACCCACCTGCCGCCCATCCCGGCGGAGGTAGTGGAGGCCATCCTGCACCGGGACAGCCTCGCGATCCTGGGGATCGATGGCTAGGGGGTGCCGCACGCCATGACCGCCGACCTCATTATCCGCGACGCCAATGTATACACCATGGTGCGCCCAGGCCGCCGAGCGGAGGCTCTCGCCTTCCAGGCAGGGCGCATCGTCGTGGTCGGCGCCAATGCGGAGGTCGAGGCACTGGTGGGGCCACAGACACAGGTGCTGAGCCTGCCCGGGAGAACCGTCCTGCCGGGCTTTATCGACTGCCATGTCCACATGACGCAGACGGGGCTGGGTGCCCTAGGCACCAGCGTCTACGACGTATCGGACACCGGCACCGTCCTGCAGGTGGTGGCGGAAGCGGTGGATCGGGCGGCCCCCGGAGAAGCGGTGCTGGTGCACGGCTGCTGGTTCGGCGGCCTGGACCGGCCGGTGATTGCGGCCGACCTCGACAGGATTGCCCCTCGCAACCCGGTGATGGTTGCCGACGTCTCCGGGCACGGATGCCTGGTCAGCTCCCCTGCGTGGGAGGCGCTCGCCCTACCCTCCGGAATCGGTGGGGTGCTGCGCGATGGGTCGGGCTGCCGCAGCGGGCGACTGGTTGCCGAGGCCAACACACTGGCCCGCTACCGCTACTACGCGTCGATCGACGATGCCCAGCGGGCGGAAGCGCTGCAGCGAGCAGCCGAGATGGCGTTGCGCGTGGGGATCACCACGCTGCACGCACTGGACGGCGGTTGCGACGACGGCCATTCTTGGTTCCGCGAGCGAGACGCGGCTATGCTCCTCCAGGCGCAGGATCACCTTCCGGTTAGGACGGTGCTCTACCTGCAGTCGACCTGCGTGGAGACGGCAGTCGCCTGGGGTCTGTCGCACATTGGCGGCTGCGTGTGGCTCGATGGATCCTACGGCGATCACACAACGGCGCTGCTGGAGCCCTATGCCGACCGGCCTGACACCTGCGGCAAGCTCTATTTCGCCGACGACGAGCTCGAGGGCTTTGTCGAGCGGGCGCACCTCGCCGGGCTTCAGATCGCCATGCACGCCATCGGCGACGCGGCTATTCAGCAGCTTCTGGATGCCTACGAGAAGGTCCTAGTGCGACATCCACGCGCCGATCACCGCCACCGGATCGAACACTTCAGTCTGCCTACCGTGGCGCAGATTGACCGCGCCGCCCGACTGGGCGTCGCCCTCTCCATGCAGCCTAACCAGGCCGTCGTGCCCAAGGAAGCGCACCAGCATATGCCTGCCTCTATGCGCTACTTGGGCCCCGAGCGCTACGCCCGGCGCCACCCCTACCGCCGCATCCTGGATGCCGGCTGCCTAGTGGGCGGAGGCTCTGACAGCGATCCGAAGCCGATGGGCCCGCTCATCGGCGTGGAGGCGCTGGCGGGCCATCCGGACGACGACCGCCACCTCTCGGCCTACGAGGCGCTTTTGCTCTATACGGCCAGCGCGGCGCGGCTCGCTTTTGAGGAAGACCAAAAGGGTACACTGGAGCCGGGCAAGCTGGCTGACTGCGTGGTTCTTTCCGCCGATCCATTGGCGGCTGACCCAGACACGATCAGTCAGATTCCGGTGGATATGACCTTGGTCGCCGGCAGGATTGCGTACAGGCGGCCCGGGAACGACGCATGAACTGAAAGGGGGGATGTGCACGCGCTGACGCAGGAATTGATGGCTCGTGGTCAGCCAATACGTCGGAGGACGACCTACAGCCGGCGGGGACGGGGGATCTCGCCAGCGCCAGTTCGTCCGATACAGAACGGTAGTCACTCAGGAGGACAAACCAATGAAACGGTTCCCAAAGCTCTCGATTCTCATTACATGCCTGTTGTTGGCTTCTCTTCTGCTGGCCTGCGGAGGCACGCCGACCGAAGAGCCGGCGGCTCCCGCCGAGGGGCAGCAAACCGAACCCACCGCCGTCCCGGAGCCGGTCGCGACTCAGGGCGGGACGCTGGTCTTTGGCATGAGCTATGAGCCGGCCACGCTCGATCCGCACGTGGGTAGCTCCTACGAGGGCGCGACGGTCGATCGCGCGGTGTTTGACACCCTGGTCCGCCAGGACACCGACGGCACCTTCCATCCCGGGCTCGCTGCGAGCTGGGAGATCTCGGAGGATGGACTGACCTACACGTTCCATCTGAAGGAAGGGGTCAAGTTCCACGACGGGACCCCCTTCAACGCCGAGGCGGTCCAGTTCAACTTTGACCGCATCATTGCCCCAGAGACTGCCTCGGAGCAGGCGATCGCCCTGGTGGGGCCCTATGCCTCGGCCGAGGTCGTGGACGATCAGACCGTCAAGCTGATCCTGAGTGAGCCTTTTGGGCCATTCCTGAGCGGCATTGCGCAGCCCAATATTGGCATCGTCTCGCCAACCGCCGTGGCCAAGTACGGCGACCTCTTCGCCGACAATCTAGTCGGCACCGGCCCCTTCCTCTTCAAGGAGTATGTACGAGCCGATCACATCACCGTCGTCCGCAACCCCGACTACAACTGGGGCTCAGACCTGTTCGATCACGCCGGGCCGGCCTACCTGGACGAGATCCAGTTCAAGTTCATCGAAGAGGCCCTGGTTCGCTCCGGCACGTTGGAGACCGGTGAAACCAACCTGATCAACGACGTGGCACCGGACGATTTTGTGAGGTTCGATGCAGACGCCAAGTATGCCACCTACAATATCATCCAGCCCGGCACGCCTCTGGCTGTGGCGATGAACGTCAACAAGCCGCCCCTGGACGACGTCAAGGTGCGCCAGGCGATCGAATACGCGATCGACAAGAAGGCGATCGTGGATACGCTCTTTGCCGGCCTCTATGACCTGGCCTACAGCCCTCTCACCCCAAACACACTGGGCTACTGGAAAGGCTCCGAGGAGCTCTACGCGTACGACCCCGAGAAGGCCAAGAGCATGCTGGCAGAGGCCGGATGGACGGACTCGGACGGCAACGGAATCCTGGACAAGGGAGGCACGCCCTTCAAGATCACGTGGCCGACCTTCAAGTGGCAGCGCATGAACGAGATGGCCACCGTCATGCAGGCGCAGCTCATGGAGGTTGGGATTGACCTGTCGGTGGATGTCGTCGGGTTCTCGGCCATGTACGAAGCCGCCAACAAGTGCGAGCACAACATGGTGCACACTGGGAACACGGACGCCGACCCCAACGCACTGAGTATCGTCTACAACTCGGCAAACGTGGGCAACGGCTGGGCATGGTCGTGCATGAAGGATGACGAGATCGATCAGCTCCTTAAGGAAGGCCGCACGACTACCGATCCCGCGGCGCGCATCCCGATCTACGAAAAGCTCCAGCAGCGAATCCTCGATCTGGCGCTGGTCATTCCGATCCGGCAGTTCACCAACCTGCTGGCCTCGGAGGCGACCGTGCAGGGACTGCGCTTTGAGCCGATCGGCTTTGCGCCCGAGTTCTACGACGTGCACATCGAGAAGTAGGAATGGGAGGAGGGACCTGGAGGACCGGCCGGTCCTCCAGGCATCCAGCATGGAGCGCTACCTGTGATCCCTGAACTCGTCCTGGTCGGTGGCCCTGTCCTCACGATGGCACGCGCGAGCGGCGCACCGCCCCGCGCGGTGGCGATCGCGCAGGGCCGCGTTGTCGCCGTGGGGGCAGAGGGCGAGATTCGCCCGATGGTAGGCCCAGGCACCCGAGTTGTCGAGCTCGATGGCAAGGCACTCCTGCCAGGGTTCGTGGATACGCACGTGCATCTCTTCCAGACTGGCATGGGGCTCCGCGGGCCCGACCTGTCGGGCTGTAACACAGTGGACCAAGTGCTGGAACAAGTGCGTGCCGGCTTGGAGGGGCAGCCGGGCGATCGCCCCGCCTTCTTCCACCGATGCTTCCTGGCTGGCCTTGACCGGCCCCTATCACGCTGGGACCTCGACCGGCTGGGCCACCCCGCCCCACTGGGTGTAGGCGACCTGGAGCTGTCCCGCTGCGTAGTGAACAGCACCGCCCTGAATGTGCTGCGCATCCCACCGGCGACCATGGGTCTGGATCTCTCGGAGCCGGGCGGCGCGCCCTCGGGCCGGATGGCGGAACAGGCCCATGTCGCGGCGCGCGCCTTTTTCTACGACACCATGGACGAGGCGCTCCGCCTCGAGTGCCTGCACCTTGCCTGTGATCAGGCACTCCAGGCTGGCGTCACCACGGTGCACGCCATTGAGGGGAGGGAGGCGTTCGGCTCTCGCGATCTCCCGGTGCTCGCCGGGCTGCGCGACAACCTTCCACTCCGCGTCGTGCTCTACAGCCAGAGCGCCGATCTATCTCGCGCTCTGGAGCCCGGCGTGTGCGGCATCGGCGACTTGTGGGTCGACGGGGCCTACGTGGACCGCAGTGCAGCTCTGAACGAGCCGTACGCCGACGATCCAACTACCCGTGGGCATCTCAACTACACGCCAGCGGAGCTTGAGAAGCTAGTATTCCGTGCCAATGCCCTGGGCCTGCAGGTGAGCTTTCACGCCATCGGCGACGCAGCCATTGAGCAGGTGCTGGATGTCTATGAGCGCGTCGGGCAACGCAGCCCGGACCTGGCGGAGAAGCGCCCCAGGATCGAGCACTTTTCGCTGGCGACGGAGGCGCAAATCGAGCGGGCGGCGCGGATGGGCGTGGTCGTGGCAATGCAGCCAGCAATGAGTGCCGGCACACAGCCGCTTGTCGCACGCCGGCTTGGAGAGGAGCGCGCCCGTCGACGCCACGCTTACCGGCGTATCGTCGACGCCGGGTTGCTTGTCGGAGGCGGTTCGGACAGCGACGTGACGCCCATCTGCCCGCTGACCGGCATCCACGCGGTGGTTAATCAGAAGGAAGAGAGCCGCCGGCTCACCGTCGATGAGGCGCTCGCGCTCTTTACCATCAACGGGGCAAAGCTGGCCGCCGAAGACGATACCAAAGGAACTATCGTGCCCGGCAAGGCGGCCGACCTGGTCGTGCTGGGCCGGGATCCACTCTCCGTCGATCCGTCCGAGATTGCGGATATCCCTGTAGACATGACGCTCGTGGGAGGAGACATCAAGTGGCAGCGGCCTGGCGTATGGCCGGCGGCCTCTCACGGGCCAGGAGGAAACAATGCGCGTTGATTGTCACAGCCACCTGGGCGACCTCACCGATTTCGCGGCCGCCGAGTACTGGAAGACGCACCACCGGGTCCCCGATTGGGTCGCCGAGCCGTACCTGGAGGCGATGCAGACGGTTGACCGGGCCATCATCCTGTCGCACTGGGGGCCGCCCAGCATCAACAGCAATGAGGTGGTCTGCCACTTTTGCCTGGAGCACCCCAGGTTTGTGCCCTTCTACAACATCGATCCCAGGACGCCGACGGTGCTGACCGACCTGGACCGGCTTGCCGGCGAGATGGGGGGCAAGGGCATCAAGCTGGGGCCGATCTACCAAGGTTTCCAGCCAGACGACGAGGCATACTTCCCGGTCTACGCCAAGATCTCAGCGCTCGGACTACCGATCCTCTGGCATCAGGGTTCATCGTTCGACGCGCGGGTGGGGCCGCTGGAGTGGGCCAGTCCTGTGCTCTTGGACAAGATCGCACGGGCCTTTCCCGATCTGAAGATGATCGTCGCCCACCTGGGCTTTCCGTGGATCCGGGAGACCATCGCATTGGTCCGCAAGCAGCCGAACATCTGGGCCGACGTTTCCGGACTGCGCCTGCGCACCTGGATCCTCTACACGGCGCTGGTCGAGCTCCTTCAATACGGCGGCGAGGACAGGGTCTTTTTCGGCACTGACTTTCCCTGGTTCACGCCCGCCGAGTGCCGCCAGGGCCTCTACGAGGCTGCCGCCATCCCAAAGGACTCGAACATGCCCCCGCTCCCAGAAGAGGTAGTTGACGATATCATCGAGCGGGACGTTCTGGGAGTCTTGGGAATAGGATGACCGTTGCTTCGAGAGATCATGGGCGCCTGGCCTCCATCGTGCTTTGGGGATGCACATTGACGACTGAGATGGATCGATTCGACAAAAAGGGGAGAAAAGATGAAGTCGCATAAGATGTTGAGCCTGTGTATCGCGTTGCTTCTTCTTGCCCTGGCGCTGGCGGCATGTAGCCCCACGCCGGAGCCCACAGCCGTGGAGGAAGTGCTGACCGAGGTCGTAGCCGAGCCGACGGCGGTAGTCGAGGAGCCAACGGCTGTGGCGGAAGAGCCCACGGCAGAGCCAGAGACGGGAGCTTGCCCAGCGGAAGGCGGTCAGCTGGTCGTCGGCTTGTCTTGGGAGCCATCGAAGATAGACCCGCACCGCACGGCCGCCGAGAACGGCGTCCTGCCGATCATGCAGGCGTGCGAGACGCTGGTAATCAACGATGGCACTGGCAACTTTGTCCCGGGCCTCGCCGAGTCGTGGGAATTGTCCGATGACGGGCTGAGCCTGACGCTGCACCTGCGCGAGGGAGTCCTCTTCCACGACGGCACGCCCTTCAATGCCGATGCCGTCAAGCACAACCTCGACCGCATCATGGACCCCGCCACTGAGTCGGAAGAGGCAATCGGGCACCTGGGGCCCTACGCGTCTACTGAGGTGGTGGACGACAACACGGCTATCGTACACATGTCCGAGCCATTTGCTGCCCTCCTCGACGGCCTGTCCGTTGGCTGGGTCTGCATGGTATCGCCGACCGCTGCGCAGCAGTGGGGACCGGCCGACTTCCAGGACCACTTTGTCGGCACCGGGCCTTTCGTCTTCAAGGAATGGAAGCGAGCGGAGTACATCCTGTTGGAGAAGAACCCGAGCTACTGGGGTGGGCCGGAGTTCTTTGCGCACCACGGCAACGCCTGCCTCGACTCCGTGATCTTCAGGTTCGTGGGTGAGGCGACGGTGCGCACGGGCACTCTGCAGACGGGCGAGATCATGGTCGCCCAGGAGTTGTCTTCGACCGATGTGGAGCTTCTCAAGACTGATCCCGAAGTGGAGATCAAGATACTGCCGGCACCTGGCACCGGAATCTTCCTGGTGTTCAACGTCTCCAGGCCTCCGCTGAATGATCTCAAGCTCCGCCAAGCAATAGAGTTCGCCGTCGACCAGACAGCGCTGACCCAGCTCATCTACCAGGATACGGCCGCGCCCACCTATGGGCCGCTCTCGAGCGTCACGCCCTGCTACTGGGCAGGCGCCGAGCAACTCTACCCGTATGACCCGGAGAAAGCCAAGGCACTGCTTGAGGAAGCCGGTTACGTCGATTCCGATGGCGACGGGGTCCGCGAGAAGGATGGCACCAACCTCGTGCTAAAGTTCGTGACGCACGGCGGCTTCCCGACCTACCGCGACCCATCGCCGATCTTCCAGGCGCAGTTGGCCGAGGTCGGTCTCCAGGTCGATCTGGAGAACGCGGCCGGCGCTGCCTGGATGGAGGCAGGACGCACGGGTACTACCGACATCTCGATCGTCGACTGGCGCGCGACCGACCCAGACACCAACCTCCGCTTGCCCTTCCACTCCAGCAACTCCGGCGCTTTCGCTTGGAACCACCACGCCAACGCGGAGCTTGACAGCTTGATCATGGAAGGCTCAGTGACACTCGATCCGGCCGCACGGTGCCAGGTATACGAGAAGGTGCAGCAGATCATCATGAACGACGCGATGATCAAGCCACTGCACGAGTTCTCTGCGGTGTGGGGCGTGCGCAAAGACGTCCAGGGCCTCGTCTTCAAGACGCTGGAGCCCTCGATGTTCTGGGCATATGGCGCCTACCTGGGCGAGCCCGCAACTGGAGTCAACCCGCCAACGGTGGTGTCCGAAGAGCCCACAGCCGAGCCGGTGGGCACCACCTGCCCCAAGCAGGGTGGGCAGCTCGTTGTCGGTCTGTCGTGGGAGGCCTCTTACATCGACCCGCACATCACGGCCGCAGAAAACGGCGTGCTGCCTCTCATGCAGGCTTGCGAGAGCCTTCTGATCCACACGGCCTCCGGCGACTATGTGCCCTGGCTGGCCAAGTCATGGGAGGTCTCGGACGATGGGTTGAGCTACACCTTCCACCTGCAGGAGGGGGTGCAATTCCACGACGGCACACCCTTCAACGCCGAGGCGGTCAAGTACAATCTCGAACGTATCATGGATCCCGAAACCAAGTCCGAAGAAGCCATCGGACATCTGGGACCCTACAAGAGCACGGAGGTCATAGACGACCACACCGCCGTCGTGCATCTCGCCTCGCCCTTCTCCCCCTTCCTGGATGGCGTGTCCATCGGCTGGACCTGCATGGTTTCTCCTGCCGCGGCCGAGCAGTGGGGAACAACCGATTTCCAGGATCACTTTGTCGGCACCGGACCCTTCATCTTCAGGGAATGGAAGCGGGGCGAGTATATGCTACTGGAAAAGAACCCTTCCTACTGGGGAGGGCCCGACTTCTTCAAGCACCATGGCAACGCCTGCCTCGACTCCATCCTCTTCAAGTTCGTGGGCGAGGCTTCGGTGCGCACGGGCACGCTCCAGACGGGTGAGATCATGGTCGCCCAGGAGCTGTCGTCGCCCGATGTCGAGCTGCTGAAGCAAGATCCCAACGTCTCGGTCCAGGTCCTGGCGTCCCCGGGGACGGGTGTCATGCTGCTCTTCAACATGGCACTCGCTCCGACGGATGATCCTAAGATCCGCCAGGCGCTGGAATATGGGATCGACCAGACCTCGCTGGCTCAGTTGATCTACCAGGACCTGATGAGGCCCACCTACGGACCGCTCACCAGTGTCACGCCCTGCTACTGGTCCGGCGTCGAGGAGCTGTATCCGTTTGACCCGGAGAAAGCGAAGGCGCTCCTGGAGGACGCCGGCTGGACGGACGGCAATGGCGACGGGGTGCGCGAGAAGGACGGGACAGACCTGGTACTCAAATTCGTGACCCACGGCGGCTTCCCAACCTACCGCGATCCGGCGCCGATCGTGCAGGCAGAGCTAGCCGAGATCGGCGTCCAGGTCGACATCGAGAACGCGGCCGTTGCCGCCTGGCTCGAGGCCGGGCGCTCCGGCACCACGAACATCGGAGTCGTCGATTGGCGTGCCGCCGACCCAGACACCAACCTGCGCCTGGTGTTCCATTCCGAGAACGTCGGCGCCTTTGCCTGGAACCACCACAGCAATGCCGAGCTCGACGACCTGCTCGAGCAGGGCATGACCGTCACCGACCAGGCGCAACGCTGCCAGATCTACGAACAGGTCCAGCAGGTCATCATGAACGACGCGATGATTAAGCCGCTTCACGAGTATGCCGCCGTGTGGGGCGTGCGCTCGGAAGTCAAGGACCTACAGTTCAAGGGCCTGGAGCCATCCATGTTCTGGGCATTTGACGCATACCTGGACCAGTAACCTGGTCTCTGCCCGGTGGGCGGAGAAGGGCTGAACGGCCCCTCCCGCCCACCGGACGAGCGCCGAGACGGTCGTGGGATAGGCCGGCGGCGGGCGAAGAGAACTATGTGGCGACAAATCGTTCGGAGGCTTCTCCTTTCCATCGTGGTGCTGTGGATTGTGGCGACCGCGACCTTTGCCATGATGCGATTCCTGCCAGGTGACCCGGTGGCTGTCATGCTCCAGAAGAGCGGCGGTTCCGCGGAGAGGATCGCGCAGCTGCGCGAACAGCTTGGGCTCAACGAGCCGTATCCAGTGCAGTATGCCAAGTTCCTCGGCGGGCTGGTGCAGGGCGATCTCGGCAAGTCGCTCTTCACCGGGCGACCGGTAACCGAGATGATCCTGGAGCAATTCCCGGCGACCCTGGAGCTGGCGGCGGCCTCGCTACTCGTCGGTGTCGTCGTCGGCGTCGGGCTCGGGCTCATATCGGCCCTCAAGGAGGGCTCCTGGATCGACAATGCCTCGATGATCTTTGCCGTGGCGGGCGTGTCTATGCCCAGCTTCTGGGCCGGGCTACTCCTGATCTTTCTCTTCTCCCTCACGCTAGGGTGGCTGCCCGCCACTGGGCAGGGGGGCATCCAGCGGCTGATCATGCCCTCGCTGGTCCTAGGTTTTAGCGTGGCGGCCACCATCGCCCGGCTGACGCGCTCCAGCATGGTCGAGGTAATGCGCAAGGAGTACATCACGACCGCGCGCGCCAAGGGCCTCATGGAACGGCTGGTCATCTCGCGTCATGCGCTCAAGAACGCCCTGATCCCAATCCTCACCATGGTCGGCCTCGAGGTCGGCTGGCTGCTGGGCGGCGCCGTCGTAACCGAGACCGTCTTCTCCCGGCAGGGAATTGGGCGCATGGCCATCCAGGCAGTGCTGCAGAAGGACTTTCCCCTGGTACAGGGGACGGTCCTCTTCGCAGCCTTGTTCTACATGGCTGCCAACCTGGTCGTCGACATCCTCTACATGTTCGTCGACCCACGCATCCAAACACAGTAGGCAGAGATGAGCGATCAACCTCAGGACTCCGTCGTATCCCGATGGGGCGGTGACCCAGCCGACGCCAGGGTGAAGCCGATCAGCCCCTGGAAGATGACGTTCCGGCGAGTGGCCCGCAATCGCGGAGCGGTCATCGGCCTGACCATAACTCTATTCTGGATTGCCTGTGCTCTGCTGGCGCCGGTGCTCTCGCCCTACGATCCGATCAAGATGTCGCCGCCGGACCGGCTGAGCGCGCCTAGCGCTGAGCACTGGCTCGGGACGGACCTCTACGGCCGTGACCTGCTTAGCCGCGTGATCTGGGGCACCCGCCTGTCGCTGCGTGTTGGCATCCTCTCGGTCGCCATCGGCGCAGTGGTAGGCACCATCATGGGGCTAGTCGGCGGGTACTTTGGCCGGGTGGCCGACGAGGTCATGATGCGCATCGTAGATGCCATGCTGGCCTTCCCCGGCATCCTGCTCGCACTCGTGATTGTGGCCTTCATGGGGCCCGGCCTCAACAACGTAATCGTTGCGGTTGGCATTGGCCAGGTCCCCTCTTTTGCGCGCCTGGTCCGTGGGTGCGTCCTTGCCGCGAAGGAAGAACTCTATGTGCTCTCGGCCACGGTCATCGGCTGCCGGACCTCTCGGATTGTCGTCCGCCACATCCTGCCCAACATCGCGGCACCCTTGATCGTGCTGGGGACGCTGAGCGTCGCGTGGGCCATCCTGGGCGCCGCTTCCCTCAGCTTCCTGGGGCTGGGGGCCAAACCGCCTACACCTGAGTGGGGGACGATCCTGAGCGAAGGGCGGGACTATTTGCGGGTGGCGCCCTGGATCACCACCTTCCCGGGGCTCGCGATTATGACCCTCGTCATCGGCGTGAACATGATGGGCGACGGGCTGCGCGTTGCCCTCGACCCGCGCATGAAGGTGGGGTAGGAGGAAGCCTTGGACAAGGTCCAGATCCTGATTTCCTTTGACCTGCGGCCCGGGCTCGAGCAGGAGTATGCCGAGTTTGTCACCAACAACGGCCTGCCCTTCTGGCGGGCACAGCCCGGCGTCCTTTCGGTGCGCGGCTACCGGAACATCCTGGGCGCTTCGCCGCGGATTGTCTCGGAAGTGGATTGCGAGAGCTTGGAGGCAGCCGTGCGCATCCTGGCAAGGTCTGAGTACCAAGCCATTGTGGAGCAGCAAGCTCGCTTTGTCACGGGACGGTCCGTGCTGCTGCTGGCGCCCACCGGGCGGACGCGGGAATAGTGGGGGAGAAGGATGCCACCTATCCTTGAGCTTGGAACCCTCTCTCTGCAGCGCGGGCAGAAGGCCGCCGGTAGCCTCCCGGTGGCACCGCGTGGTGACGGCACGTCTGTGATCCTGCCGCTGCTCGCCGCAGTAGGCAGCGAAGAGGGGCCCACACTGGTCGTGAGCGGTGGGGTGCACGGCGACGAGTACGAGGGACCGCGCGCCATCCAGCTCCTCTGGCAGCAGCTGGACACGTCACAGATGCATGGGACGTGGATCGGGGTGCCTGCGGTGAACCTGCCTGCCTTCGAGGTGGGGCGGCGTGAAAGCCCGGTCGACGGAGTGAACATGAACCGCATTTTCCCGGGTCGGCCGGAGGGGTTCCTCAGCGACCGTATCGCGCACGCCTTCATGGAGCAGGTAGTAGCGCGCGCCGACTTCTACCTGGACATCCACGCGGGCGGCAATGGCTTCTCCATGGTGCCGACCATCATCTTCCTGGAGTCCGGCAACGAGGCCTTCAGGGCGCGTGAGCGTGCGTTGGCGCGGGCGGCCGGCGTGGAGGTGCTTTGGAAGGGCACCGGAGGGTGGTCGTCTGCCCATGTGGAGGCGGTGCGCCGCGGCATCCCGGCAATACTGGCCGAGATCGGCGAGGAGGGGCGCTGCAAGAGGGAGCGCCTTGACCTGGCAATGCGCGTCATCCACAATGTCATGATTCATGCTGGAATTCTGCCCGGCGAGCAGGCGCTCCCGGAGCGGTGGAATGTGGTGTCCGGCACTTATATGCAGAGCGGCGCGGGTGGCTGCTTCTACGCTTCTGCCCAGGCGGGCGATTGGGTGCGCGAGGGCGAGAACCTCGGCACCATCATCAACCTGTGGGGCGAGCCGATGGAGAGCGTGACTGCCCCGCACGATGGTCTGGTTGTCTCCACTCGTACCTTTCCCTCCATCCGGCCGGGGGAGTGGACGACCTTTGTAGGCAAAATACTCGAGACATGGGAGTGAAAGAGAGACAGATGAGAAGCAATTATGCCATTCAGGCCAGCCCTCGCTTTGGCGTGCTCACCGAGCAGCAAAAGGAGGAGATCCATTCCGCCAGTCTGGAGATTCTGTGGCGGACCGGTACGCGGATGTACAGCCCCGAGGCACTCGAGCTGCTGCGGTATGCCGGGGCAGATGTCTCGGATGGCAACTTGGTGCGCATTCCCCCCCACCTGGTGGAGTGGGCCCTGCGCACCGCACCTCCGCGCGTGATCCTCGCCAACCGGAACGGCGAACGGAGCGTGGCGCTGGAGGGCTACAAGACCTACTATGGCACCGGCTCGGACTGCCCCAACATCCTTGACCACGAGACGGGCCAGCGTCGCCCTTACCTCAAGGCAGACATCGAGAAAGGCATCCGCCTGTGCGACGCTCTGCCCAACATCGACTTTGTCATGTCGATGGGCTTGGCCTCTGACGTTCCGATCAAGACGTCCGACCGGCACCAGTTCCAGGCCATGGTCCTGAACACGGTGAAGCCGATCGTCTTCACGGCTCACGATCTGGACGGCATTCGGGACATCGCCAGCATGGCTGCAGCAGCCGTCGGCGGGATGGACGAGCTGCGCCGCAACCCAACTCTCATCCTCTATGCCGAGCCTACGACACCCCTCGTGCACACGCGCGAGTCAGTGGAAAAGCTGCTCTTCATGGCTGAGAACAACCTCCCGGTGCTCTACGCTCCCGGGATGCTGCGCGGTGGCACCGCACCGGTGACACTGGCGGCCTGTCTCGCGATAGCCAACGCCGAAAGCCTGACCGGGTTGCTCGTCTCGCAGCTCAAGCGCGAGGGAGCGCCTCTGGTCCTGGGCGGCGGCGCGTTGGTGATGGACATGCGGACGATGGTCAGCTCCTACGGTGCACCCGAGCTGCAGCTGGCGGGCGCTGCGCTGGCCGAGATGGCCCACTACTACGGCCTACCCCGCTTCTCGAGCGCTGGCGCGAGCGATTCGAAGATCGTGGACCAACAGGCGATCGTCGAGGGCACCATCTCGATCCTGATCCAGGGCCTGTCTGGCTCGAACCTGGTGCACGACGTCGGCTTCTTGGAGTGCGGCCTGACCAGCTCCTATGAGATGCTGGTGGCTATGGACGAAGTGATCGCCATGGCCAAGCAGATCATCAAGGGAGTCGAAATCAATGATGACACGCTCGCGCTGGACGTGATCCACAAGGTCGGCCCAGGCGGGAGCTTTGTCGCCGAGAGCCACACCGCGAAGCACTTCCGCGGCGTCTGGTTCCCGAAGCTGCTCAATCGGCAGAATTACGACACCTGGGCAGCGGAAGGCCGGCAGACGATGGGCGATCGGACGCGCCAGAAAGTCCGCGACCTCCTGGCTACGCACCAACCACAGGCACTGCCGGCGGCCGTCGTAGAGGAGATTCGGGGCGTTGTGCAGAAGGCAGATGCTCGGCTTGCCGGCTAGAGGCAGCGGCGGAAGCGGCACCCCTAGGGTCGCCTGGTGCAGGGAACTGGGACGATGGAAAAGGTCCAGGTCACGGCAGTTGGCCTGCTGAGGGCCACGCTTCCGGGCAAAACCGCGGTCGAGCCGGGGCAGACGGTCGCGCAGGTAGTGTCAGCCCTTGGGCTCACCACCGGCGAGGGGATCATCCCCCTCGTCAACGGCGCCCTGGCCTCGTGGAGCACGCTGCTCCACGAGGGCGACCGGCTCGAGCTCGTACAGAGCGTGGGTGGGGGCGCCTGATGGCGCCAGGTGCGCCAAAAACCGACGGAGGACAGAGCATGAGCAGGCAGGACACCCTAGGTGGGACGCATGGCCGGATTGCACACGTCGATCTGACGCTGGGCAAGGTGCGAGTCGAGACTCCAAGTCTCGACATCTATCGGAGGCTCGTAGGCGGACGCGCGTTGGCCGCGTACCTCCTTTTGCGAGATATGCCGTCGGGCGCAGACGCGCTGGGTCCCGACAACATACTGGTCTTTGCCCCGGGCATCCTGCAGGGTACGAACCTGCCGGGCACGGGGCGCCATGGCATCGCCGCCAAGTCGCCGGCAGGCGGCGCCATCGCGAGCAGTGAGGCAGGCGGCTGGTGGGGACACGAGCTAAAGCGAGCCGGACTGGACGCGCTCGTCGTACACGGGCATGCCGAGCAGCCGGTGTACCTGTGGATCACGGATGGCAACGTCGAGATTCGGCCGGCAGGGCACCTGTGGGGCAAGGAAACGGGACCGGTCGAGGCACTCATCCGCAGCGAGCTGTCTGACGACAAGGTGCGCGTGGCCCAGATCGGCGTCGGCGGTGAGAATCAGGCGCGGATCGCGTGCGTCATGCACGACGTCAACCGCGCCGCGGGCCGGGGCGGCCTGGGGGCTGTCATGGGCAGCAAGAGGCTGAAGGCAGTCGCGGTGCGTGGACGGAAAGCCGTGCCGGTAGCCGACCGCGCCCCTCTCGCCGAGTTGGGCAAGTGGCTCGGCAGCGTGTACGAGGAAGAGATGGTGTGGGCAGTGAAGCGCGGCACCATCGGCGGAATCATCAACCTGGGCAAGATCGGCGCCCTGCCGACCCGGAACTTTCGCGATCCGATGTTCGACGGGCGCGAGGGGATCAGCGGCGCGCTGATGATGGAGACCATCCGCACCGGTCGCGATACCTGCGCCGTCTGCCCAGTCAGGTGCAAGCAGGTGGTGGAGTATCACGACCCAGCCGGACGCTATAGCCTCGACCCCATCTACGGCGGCCCGGAGTATGAGTCGATGGCAGCCTTGGGTTCCTACTGCTGCGTGAGCAGCCTGCATGCCATGGCCAAGGCCAATGAGAGGTGCGCTGCCTACGGGCTGGACACCATCTCGGCGGGCAGCGTCATCGCCTTTGTGATGGAGTGCGTCGAAAAAGGGCTACTGACGGCTCAGGATACAGGCGGCTACCTGCCGCAGTGGGGAGACGGCGATGCCATGCTGCAGGGGATCGAGATGATGGCGCGCTCCAGGGGCTTCGGCGCCAAGATGTCCGGTGGCGTGCAGCGGCTGGCAGCCGAGGTCGGCCGCGGCAGCGAGGAGCTGGCAATGCACGTCAAGGGCGTGGAGCTGCCGATGCACGAGCCCCGCCTGAAGGCAGGTATGGGCCTCGGCTACGCGGTAGCGCCGGTGGGAGCCGACCACATGATGGACATCCACGACACCAGCTACAGCGCGCCGGGCGGAGCTCTGGAGCGCGTCAATGCGGTCTACCCGGTGGGTCCGCTGCCGCCGGGCGACCTGGGAGCGGAGAAGGTCAACCTCTTCTACCACGAGGTGAACTGGCAGCACTTCCTCGACTGCGCAGTGGTGTGCATGCACTATCCGTACGACTACCAGCAGATGGCGACCGCTCTGACCGCAGCCACCGGCACAGAGTACACCATCCGCGACGTGCTCGCCGTCGGCGAGCGAGCCCAGACTCTCAGTCGCCTCTTCAACTACCAGGAGGGCCTGACCGAGAGCGATGACCGGCTCCCGCGGCGTGTCATGAAGCCCTTTGACTCGGGGCCACTGGCGGGCATCGAGATCACGCCCGAGTCCTTTGCCACGGCCCGCCGGAGCTACTACGAGCTGATGGGATGGGACCCAGACACCGGCCGGCCCACGCCGGAACGGGTGGCGGCCCTGGGGCTTGCAGGCCTAATCTAGTCTCTCGGCCGCGCTGCGTTGCCGCGCGGCCCTATGCAGCAGGACCAACAACGATTGGAAGGGAGCAATTCGCAATGACAGAGTACAAGATGACCAAGTCGGCTGAGCTTTTCGCGCGCGCGCAGAAGTCGCTGCCCGGCGGGGTCAACAGCGTGGCGCGGCTGGCGCCACACGACGTGCTGCCGCATCCGCCCTACTTCACCCGAGGCAAGGGGTCGCATATCTGGGATGTGGACGGACACGAGTACGTGGACTTTGCTCTGGGATATGGACCGCTGATCCTGGGGCACTGCCCGCCCAACCTGATTGCCGCCGTCGAGGACGTGATCGAGAACCGCGGGACGACAAACGGCATCTGCCACGACTTGGAGATCGAGGCCGCAGAGAGAGTGGTCCGCAACCTGCCGGCCGTGGACGTGGTGCGCTTTGGGAACTCGGGCACCGAGTCGGTCATGATTGCGCTGCGTATCGCGCGAGGGGTGACGGGCAAGGAAAAGATCGTGCGCTTCGAGGGTTGCTACCATGGCTGGAGCGATGTGATCCACTGGAACACGCGGTCGCCGCTCGGCGCGATCGGCCTCAAGCACGCCCCGCGCCGCGTGCCCGCCACCGCTGGTATCGCCGAGCCGTACGGCGAGTGCCTGGTTATCCAGCCCTGGAACGATCCCGATGTGCTGCGCAAGACGATCCGGCGCCGGGCGCACGAGATCGCGGCGATTATCACCGAGCCGATCATGTGCAACCTGGGCGCGACCATGCCCAAGGAAGGGTTCCTCCCGTTCCTGCGCGAGATCTGCACGGAGAATGATATCCTGCTGATCTTTGACGAGGTCATCACCGCCTTCCGCATCGGCCTCCATGGTGCGCAGGGCCACTGGGGCGTCATGCCCGACATCACGACGATGGCCAAGGCACTCGGCGGCGGCTACCCCGTCTCAGCCGTCGGCGGCAGGCGTGACATCATGGCGCTGTTGGCTCAGAACGCCATCACCTCGGCAGGCACCTACAACGGCAACCTGTTGTGCATGGCTGCCGTCAAGGAAACCGTTAGCACGCTGGAGCAGCCCGGTGTGTACGAGAGGCTGCATGCGCTGGGCGACCGCCTGCGCAAGGGGCTGGAAGCGGCGGCTCACGAGGCCGGCCTGCCTGCCGTCGCGCAGGGGATCGGCCCCGTGGCGCAGATCTGGTTCCAGGACAAGCCGATCACGAACTATCGCGAGGGGGCAGCCAGCAGGAGCCAGGCGATCCACCCCCTGTTCATTCACGAGATGTACAAGCGCGGAGTGATGGTCAACCCGAGCCAGTATGGCGTGTGGTACATCTCGACCGCGCACACGGAACAGGATATCGACTTGGCCATCGGGGCGGCGCGAGACGCACTCCGAGTTGTCGAGACATTGCTCTAGGGAGCATCCAGAACACACGGAGGCGGCTATGAACAAGATCCTGAACAACATCCTGGAGGCGGTCGGCGGCACACCGGTCATCCGCCTGAATCGCCTACCCGGCCCCGACGACGCCGAGGTGCTCGTCAAGTTCGAAGGGCTGAACGCCGGCGGCAGCGTGAAGAGCCGCACGGCCCTGAGCCTTATCGAGAGTGCGGAGGCGGAAGGACTGATCCGGCCAGGCTATTCCATCCTCACGGAGTGCACAACCGGCAACCAGGGCATCGGCATTGCCTTTGTCTCGGCAGTCAAGGGCTACCAGGCGTGCATCGCGGTCCCCGAGCACTACGGCGTCGAGCGCGTGAAACTGATGCGCGCCTACGGTGCGCGGGTGATGGTGACACCGGTTGGCAAAGACCAAACCGAGACAATCCTGAATTGCCGCAAGGCCGCTGAGGCACTGAAAGCACGCTATCCCGACCGCGTTTTCTGGCTGCGGCAGTACATGAATCCGGCAAACCCAAAGATGCATCGCCAGAGGACTGCCTCCGAGATCCTATACCAGACCGACGGCAAGCTCGACGCTTTTGTCCATGCCATCGGCACCGGAGGGACAGTGGGTGGGGTATCGGCACTTCTGAAGACGGCCATTCCCGGCATCAAGATATACTGCGCCGAGCCATACGAGGGCGCGCTGGAAGCAGCCGGGAGGCACGGCTTGCACTGCCAGCAGGGCATCGGCGACGGCATCCCATTGCGGTTTCTCGACCGATCCCTGATAGACGGTTTTCTCACCGTCACGGACGACGAGGCCTACGACATTGCTAGGCGACTCGCCTACCAGGAGGGCATCCTCGCCGGCGTATCCAGCGGCTGCTCGGTCCATGGTGCACTACAGGTGGCCCGCCGGCTTGGCAAAGGCAAGCGAGTGCTTGCCATCTGCGCAGACACGGGCGAGCGCTACCTGGAGGGCGACCTGTGGAAGTATGAGACGCCGTGGGAGCTACCTTAGGGGTAGGGAGTGGAAGCCTGCCCAGAGTCCCCTTTTATCCTATCGCATGCGGAGGTGAGCATTGCAGACCATACTGAGAGGAAGAGGTATCGCGGTTACGATCGGAGCGGGACAGCCGCTGGTGGTGATCGGGAACCGGATCGACGCGGCGAACCCACGGCTTGCAGAGGCGATCCGGCACCTGGACATGGAACGAATCCGCCAGGAGGCGCGTGCCCAGGCGGCCGAAGGGGCCGAGGTGATCGCCGTCCAGGCGCACGCTCAGGGCATTGACCAGGTGCGCGTCCTGCCGGCACTGGTAGCAGCCGTGTCGGAGGCCGTGCCGCTTCCTGTGTGTATCCTGACGGAAAACCCACTGGCCCTGGCGCCTGCGCTGGAGGCCTGCCCGGGAAAGCCGCTGGTGGGCTCAATCAGCGGCAAGGCTGTGGCCCTTAATGAGCTGCTGCCGCTGGCTTCGGCCCGAGGCGTGGCCGTGGTCGCCACGGCACTTGACGATGCCAGAATCCCGCGCGCCTACGATGACCGCGTCGAGTTGATGCGCAACGTGCTGAGGGCAGCGATCCTGGCCGACGTCCCGCGCCCCAACATCATCCTCAACCCAGCTCTGGAGCTGCTGTCGGCTGACCCGGCAGCTGCACTGACCTACCTGAAGGCCGCGGCGCACCTGTCGCGCATCGAGCAGCTCAACGTGGCGGTAGAGCCGGAGGCTGCGTGCGGCACGGCCTGCGACGATAGAAACGGCCCCCTGCTGCTGGCATTGGCCGTGCGCGGCGGGGTGACCTGCGCCTTGGGCGACCCAGCGCTCCTCTGTGGATCCGCCCGCACGATCGACCTTTTGCTGGACAGGTCCGGCGCGCTGGGGTGCCGAAGCTCCCAGCCAGCAAGTGGATAAGAGCTGAGGGAGGCGTGCACATGCCACTGCTGGAAGTCAAAGGGTTACGCACCGAGTTCCACACCCAGGACGGGGTGGTCAAGGCCGTCGACGGCGTCTCCTTCTTCGTCAACGAGGGCGAAACCCTCGGCATCGTCGGCGAGTCAGGCTGCGGCAAGTCCGTCAGCCTCCTCTCCG
>Ga0209096_1000532_pt1 | contig 50763 bp, 36 predicted proteins | sample AD_UKC034_MetaG_FD_184407 | JGI IMG/M metagenome (GOLD analysis project Ga0209096, IMG submission 184407) | Active sludge microbial communities of municipal wastewater-treating anaerobic digesters from USA - AD_UKC034_MetaG (SPAdes) (version 2) | ecosystem: Engineered > Bioreactor > Anaerobic >...
TCATCGAACGCAGCTCGATCAGACTACAGCAGATGCGCAAGCTGATCGTCGACCTGCTCGACATGACCAGACTCGAATCTGGAAAGAAATCCCGAAACCTGGTGCCCATCGACCTGCGCAAAGCGGCCGAAAGTGCGATCGAGCTGGCGACTCCGGCTGCCAACTCCCGCAATATCAGCATCAGCCTCGAAGCCCCGGCCACTCTCAACCTGATGGCCGATACCGGCGAAATCGACATGATGCTCAACAACCTGATTTCAAACGCAGTTAAATACAACCGCGACGACGGCAAGGTCATGGTCAGGCTCGTACACACTGCCGATAAGATCACGATTCAGGTTGCCGACACTGGTATCGGTATGTCAGCTGAAGAGCAGCAGAAGCTGTTCAAAGAATTCTCACGCATCAAAAACGCCAGAACCGCCAACATCCTCGGCAGCGGCCTCGGCCTCTCGATACTCAAGCGCCTCGCCGAACTCTACGAAGGCGACATCAGCGTCGAATCAGAGCCCGACAAAGGCACCACCTTCACGCTCACCATCCCCGCCAGTCAGCTCGCCGAGGCCACCGCTTCCTGATTGGCATCAAGTCTCTCTAAACGTTCGCACCTAAGTCACAAAGCCACAGATAAGCACTCTGTGGCTTTGTGGCTTATCCCCAATCTGCGGTAATCCATGAAACCTGTGGGTAAGCGACTCGCTTTGTGAAATATTTCTCAACGCATTTTAATTATGCACCGGGGTGTGTGCAAAAAAAGTTACTACAGCCAATCTTCGCATCAAATCAGCTTTTGCGCTTTTTTTCACAAAATTTAGTGAAAAAATTCTCAAAAGACGTGACAACATGATCTTTTTGTGCTAATTTAGCCCTATCCCAAAGGTTGTGCAATATTTCACATAAACGAGGTGCTCTATGGCTAAAATACTGCTCGTTGACGACGACAAAGATTTTGTCGAAATCAACAAAATGTTGCTAGAAAAAGAAGGCTACAAGATTCTTACCGCCTACGATCCGACCGAAGGACACAAGATTCTTGCCGCCGAAAAACCAGATCTCCTGATTCTCGATGTAATGATGGTCGAGCCCGACGATGGTTTCGCAATGGCCCAGAAAATCAGAAAAGCGAAGAACAATATCCCCATCATCATGCTGACCTCGGTTTCAAAGGTCACCGGCATGAAGTTCGACAAAGACGACGAGATGGTGCCGGTAAACGAGTTCTTCGAAAAACCCCTGGCCAAAGACAAACTGCTCAAAGCCGTCAAAAAGTACATCAAGTAAAAATCAAAAGGAGACATCTGATGCTTGCCTCTGAAAGAGAACAATTAAAAGCCGAAATCAACAAGATGGCAAAAAAATGCGACCACCATCGCAGTGGTCTGATTCCGGTTCTGCAACATGTACAGAACGTCAGCCGCCACATTTCACCTGAAGCGATGCAGGACATCGCCGAGGCCTTCAAGATACATCCGGTAGAAGTACAGGGCGTGGTGAGTTTTTATTCGTTCCTGTCGACCGAAAAGAAGGGAAAATTCGTGGTTCGCCTTTGTCGTACAATCAGCTGCGACATGGCCGGCAAGGAAGCCGTGGCTAACCAGCTCGAAAATGAGCTTGGCATCGAATTCGGCGAAACCACCAGCGATGGCATGTTCACCCTCGAATTCACCAACTGCCTCGGCATGTGCGACCAGGGCCCGGCAATGCTCGTTAACGACGACATTCACACCCGCGTCACTCCCGAAAAAGTTGCTGACATCATCGACACCTACCGCAACCGCTTTGGCGCACACGTTACCCATGGAGAACACGCATGAGCAAGACAGAAAAAAAACTGGTGATTTTTTCCGAACTCGACGTTGAAAAAGCTCTCAAAAACGCGCTGCAGAAGACAAGACCCGATATCATCGGCGAAGTCCGCGAGTCAGGCCTGAAAGGCCGCGGCGGCGCCGGCTTTCCGACTGCGGTAAAATGGAATCTGGCAGCAGCGGCTCAGGGTGAACGCAAATTCGTGATCTGCAACGCCGACGAAGGCGAACCCGGCACCTTCAAAGACCGCGTTCTGCTCACCGATTATGCCGACCAGCTCATCGCCGGCATGGTGCTCGCCGCTTATGCGACTGGCGCAAGAGAAGGAATCGTCTACCTCAGAGCTGAATACACCTACCTGCGCAAAGACCTCGAAGCCACCATAGAAAAAATGCGTGGCAGAAAAATGCTTGGCAAAAAGATTCTCGGCAAAGACGGCTTTGAATTTGATGTGCACATACACATGGGCTCGGGTGCATACATTTGCGGCGAAGAAACCGCATTGATAGAAAGCCTCGAAGGTCAGCGCGGTGAACCGCGCAATCGACCGCCATTCCCTGTCACTGTTGGTTACCTTGGCTGCCCGACTTCGGTCAACAACGTCGAAACCTTCATCACCGCTCTGCATATAGTCGAAAAAGGCGCCAAATGGTTCAAGACATTCGGTACTGACAAATCGACCGGAACCAAGCTGTTCAGCGTGTCAGGCGATTGCGAAAAACCCGGTGTCTATGAACTTCCGATGGGCATCACCATCAAAAAGCTGCTCGAAACCGTTGGTGGCCCAGATGCCAAGGCGGTTCAGGTCGGCGGTGCATCCGGCACCTGCGTTCCCCGCAAGGATTTCGACCGCGCCATTGCTTATGAGGACGTTGCAACCGGTGGTTCGATAATAGTATTTGGGCCACATCGCGACATGCTTGAAGTTGCCATCAACTTCATGGAATTCTTCTGCGAAGAATCATGCGGCCAGTGCACCCCCTGTCGCCTCGGCACCGAAACCCTGCTCGAAGGCCTCGACATGCTCGACGAAGGCAAATGCTCGCTTAAATATCTGCGAGAACTATGCTCTCTCGGAGAAACCATGCAGATTTCCAGCAAATGCGGTCTCGGTCAGAGCGCATTCAACGCGTTTCTGTCGATCATCGAAAACTTCAAGTCTGAAATTTTCGATACCAGATGCTCATGCAGATAAAAGGGAGTAAACACCATGCCTAACAAAGATAAAAACGCAAAATTCGGTCCGGATCGCGCTCCCGCCAGCTCGGTAGCAGCTTCTGTCGAAGTCGCCAAAAACGAGAAGGAACTCGGAGCCATGGTCGCCGTTAATATTGACGGCAACGAAATCAAGGTGCCATTTGGCACCACAATTCTTGATGCCGCCAAAAAGCTCAACATAAAGATTCCAACACTTTGCCACCACGAAGACCTCAAGGTCGCCGGCGTCTGCCGCGTCTGCGTCGTCGAAGTCGAAGGACAGCGAACTCTGCAGGCCGCCTGCGCTTATCCGATCACCAGCCCGATGACCATCAAAACCTATTCGCCCAAGGTTCGCAAGGCTCGCCGCCACAACCTCGACCTCATGCTCAAGCATCATGTCGGCGAGTGCTATTCATGCTTCCGCAACAACAATTGCGAGCTGCAAAGCCTGTCCAAAGAGTATGGCGTTGATTTCTACCGCTTCGGACACGACACCGAACCGCACCACGAAATTGACCGCTCCAGTTACAGCGTTGTGCGCGACATGAACAAATGCATACAGTGCCGACGATGCGTCAGAACCTGCATCGACCTCCAGGAAGTCGGTGTTCTCGAAGCCGTTAACCGCGGCCCAGACCTTGACATCGCTACCTTTGCCGACATGCCTCTAGGCGAAGTCGTCTGCATCAACTGCGGCCAGTGCATCAACCGCTGCCCGACCGGCGCTCTGCGTGCCAACGACCCGTCCGACGAAATCTGGGCCGCAATCGATGACCCCAAAAAGCACGTCGTCATTCAGACGGCACCGAGCCCGCGCGCCGCTATCGGTGAATGTTTTGGTCTGCCAGCCGGCACCTCGGTCACTCGTGAATTAAATACTGCCATGCGGCGCTGCGGTTTTGACAAGGTTTTCGACACCAACTTCACTGCTGACCTGACGATCATGGAAGAAGCTACCGAGCTGCTGATCAGACTCAAAAAAGCCCTGGTAGATAAAGAACAGGTCGCCTTTCCGCAGTTCACCTCGTGCTCCCCGGGATGGGTCAAATTCCTCGAACATTTCTATCCTGAGTACACCGACTGCCTGTCGAGCTGCAAGAGCCCACAACAGATGTTCGGCTCGATCATCAAGACCTGGTATGCCGAAAAGGCCGGTATCGATCCGAAAGATATAGTTACAGTCGCTCTTATGCCCTGCAGCGCCAAGAAATTCGAATGCAACCGACCCGAAATGCAGGACAGCGGCTACAAAGACGTTGACTACGGCCTGACCAGCCGCGAACTTGCCCAGATGATCCAGGAAGTCGGCCTTGACCTGCCCAACCTGCCTCCCAGTGATTTCGACGATCCGATCGGCGAAGCCACCGGAGCCGGATTGATATTCGGCGCCACTGGCGGCGTTATGGAAGCTGCCCTGCGAACCGCTGTCGAAATCGTAACCGGCATCAAGACCGAAAAAGTCTTCGAAAACCTCGACATCATCCCGATTCGCAGCTTCGAAGGCGTCAAATACATGGAAATCAAGGTTCCGGCCGCCGGCCCGGTTCCGCCGATACTCAGCAAAGCTCTCGGCGGCCTCAAGGATTTCAGCTTCCTCAAGGGCGCGACTCTCAAGGTTGCAGTCGCCCATGGCACCGCCAACGCCAAAAAGGTCATGGAAGACATCAAGGCCGGCGGCAAATTCAGTGAATGCCATTTCATCGAATTCATGGCCTGCCCGGGCGGCTGTCTCGGCGGCGGTGGCCAGCCGATTCCGACATCTCCAGATATTCGCGCAGCCCGCACCAAGGCGATCTACGCCGAAGAAAAGACTCTCTACTCTCGAAAATCGTACGAAAACCCAACCGTCGACCTGATCTACAAGGAATTCCTCAAAGACGGCCCCTGCGGTCATACATCTCACAAACTGTTGCACACACACTATACCAAACGCGGCAACAAAATCGTCTAAGCATTTCTGTTCAAAAAGGGCTCCCGCAAGGGGGCCCTTTTTTATCATTTGACAGCCATGGGCGGGTAGTCGTAATTTGATTGTATAAAAGCAGGAGAACGGTGTGTCGGAAGAAATCAACTGCGCAACCTGTGGCTATGCCAACAACAGAGACTTCAGCTTCTGTCGTCGCTGCGGAGCGCTGCTTGAAGAATACAGCACAGAGCCAGAACAGAAGCTTGAACTGGCACTTAGCGTTCCGCTGATCAAGCGAATTCCCAGCCTTATCGAAGTGATGATCGGCCTCGCCATTCTGGGAGTTCTGGCGGCTATTGCCATACCATCGCATCGCCCGGTTCGCGGCAGACATTCCCGGGCCAAGGCCTGTTTTGCCAATCAACGGGTTATTCTCGGAGCCGTCGAAATGTACAACATGGACAAAAACGAGATGCTGTGCCACGTTGACGAGGTGGCTATAGACATGCTCCTGGAGGGCCGCTATCTCAAAGCCAGGCCAAACTGCCCGAGCAACGGCATATACCATTCTACTGGCGACCTCAGTAAGGATGGTACTATCAGCTGCAGCATCCACGGAAACCCCGATAACCCACAGAATATGGACTCTTAACAAGTTTAGCGATGAGCATGTCAGAAAGCGCAAAACAAAGATGGGAAGAAACCGAGCGATTGCTCAGCCGTTTCGAGAACCCACGCACGGGAAAACCCGGGCCTGGTGACGTTCTCAGGCTTGGCGAACTATATACCGAGCTTATTTCAGACCTCAACAAACTGGCGGTTTCGGTCGACGACCCGCCGGCACGCGAACGCGTCAATCGTCTGGCTCTGCGAGCCTACGGCACCATTTATCATAGCAGAACCATGACATTTGCCGACCTGTTGAAATTTTTTCTGATCGGCTTTCCCGGCCTTGTCCGGCGGCGCATTCATTTTGTCGTTGCCAGCGCATTGTTATTCATAGCTGCTGCTCTGATAGGCTATCTGTGCATACATGAGAAGTCACGGCTGGTAGACCTCGCGGTGCCGCCAGTCGAGCAGCAGCGCCTCAAATCGCTGGCCATGTCGGCCAAACCCAACCAGCCGCATCCGCTGGCGCGCGAGGGTAATTTCGGGCTTTCCAGCACTATAATGGTCAATAACATCAGGGTTTCGATTCTTGCCTTCGCGACCGGCATCTTTCTTGGCATCGGAACCATCATCATTCTTATCAACAACGGCCTTATGCTCGGCGCCATGGCAGCACTTTACACCGATGCAGGGTTTGCCCGCTATTTCTGGTCGCTGATTCTGCCACATGGCGGCATCGAACTGGCCTGCATCTTCATCTGTGGCGCCGCCGGCCTGATTGTCGGCTATGCTCTGATCAATCCGGGTTCTTACTATCGCAAAGACTGGGTCGTAAAAGAAGGGCACGATGCAATCAAGCTGGTAATCGGCACTGTGCCGCTGCTTGTGCTTGCCGCGCTGATCGAGGCTTATATTACTCCGGCCTATTTGAGCCCTAACGCCAAGCTCGTCCTCGCAGCCTTCTTTTTTCTGGTGCTGATCGCATGGATGGGAATTGCGGCCAGAGAAGATCAGAGCTGAGACCGCATCTTGACCTGCAGATAATGTGATAGCAGTCGTGAATTGAGCTGCTGCGGAGTAATCAGCATGGTCGCAATACCGATTTTTTCGATATGCCGGCTCAAACCGGCCACGCGCTCGATCATGCTGCGCGCCACAACCTTGTCGTAGACGGCATCGACGCGATCCGGCACCGCATCGGCAATCTCGCGCAGCTTCGGATCGAGCACCGAAATTACTGCAGTCAGATGCTTGCGGCTGACCATCGGCGCTGCGGCCAGCATCTTGCTGACTGCTTCGCCGGAGGTGAGATCAGTGACGACCATGAGCAGGGAACGGCGCAGACGGGTCGCACTGATGGCACGCAGCACGGTCTCGTAATCGGGTTCGACGCGGTTCGCCGCAATGGCATAAAGATGCCTGATATAACTGTAAAAATGTGATTTTCCTCGACCTGGCGGCAGAAAGAAGTGAATACGGTCTGAAAAAGCGAGCAGACCGATGCGGTCGCCCTTTTTCATAACCTGATAACCCAGAATCAATGCCGAATTTACTGCATGATCGAGCAGCGTCAGATTATCGACGACCGCTCCCATCGAGCGACTGCAGTCGATGACAACCAGCACCGACTGGTTCACTTCCGACTGAAATTCGCGGGTGATCAGCTTGTTTTTGCGGGCACTGGCCTTCCAGTCGATACGCCTGAACTCATCACCTTTGACATATTCACGCAGACTCTCGAAGTCGCTGCCACAACCGCGGCGGCGCTCGGTCACGAGGCCGGCTTCCGCCAGCTGCCCGCGCTTCATCCGCAAATCGAAGCGCGAAATTGCGGCGATATCAGGGTAAACCTCGACCTGACTCGTTTCGCCGTATTCCTGCTGAAATACGACAAGTTCGAGCAGACCGCGAAACCTGATCACCGTGCGATTGAAATAATAACAACCCCGGCGCAATGGTCTGACGAAATAGGCAAAACTGCTGCTGGTGCGCTGGTCAAGTTCGAGCGCCATATTTCGACCACTACCTGAAAATTCGGCCGGGAACTCATCGACGACCTCAAGGCTCAGATGTCGATGCGAACTGTTGGTTACTACTATTTCTATCTGGTTGTCACGACCGATAGAGAGCTTGCGCGGCATACGCCGCTCGACCATCAGATTTTCGGGACGGGGTGAAATGGCTATATCGGTGATCACCAGCAGAAACACCACGAAATTATAGACAAACCAGAAGGAAAATGCGCCTGAATGAGTTTTAACCAGCATCAAAGGCAGGGTTCCAAACAGCAGTAACAGAATGACTCGCGTCGTGACGACCACCTGACCACGATAAAACATCTCGCCCAGAGCCGGCAGCTCAGGACTGCCTATCCGCCAGCGCTTGAAAAGATAGGTGACCAGAGCGATCAGCAACGCCAGAGGCACTATGACAAAAGGCATCAGCGCCGCCAGTATGCTGCCGATAGTCAGCACCAGCCCGTCTCTGATCTGAACGCGACTCTTTTCCTGATTCACCTGGGTACCTTTACGCGGCCAAGAACGGTGTTCAAAGCAGTGTCTGCATTTATGCCCTCGATCTCGGCTTCGGGTTTGAGAATAACGCGATGCCGCAGAACCGGACACACCACGGCTTTAACGTCATCAGGCGTCACGAATTCGCGGCCGTCCATCAGCGCAACGGCCTTTGAAGCCAGCAGCAGACCAATACTGGCGCGCACGCCGGCGCCGATCTGAAAATCTGCCCAGTCACGGGTTGCCCGCACGATGTCGGTAATATAGGCCACGACAGGCTCTTTTGTATGTACACGAGTGATCGCCTCGCGGCACTGCTTTATCTCTTCGATGTCTGCTACATGTTTCAACCCGACTTTTTTGATATTGTCAGATCTGAAACCAGCCTCGAAACGACCGAGAATTTCCCGTTCCGCCTTTTCTTCGGGGTAGTCGAGCATGATCTTGAACAGAAAGCGGTCCAGCTGGGCCTCGGGGAGAGGATAAGTGCCCTCGTATTCGAGCGAGTTCTGAGTCGCCAGAACCGTGAAAATCGGCGAAAGCTCGAAACAGTTGCCTTCGATGGTCACCTGGCGCTCTTCCATACACTCCAGCAAAGCAGACTGGGTCTTTGCCGGTGCACGATTTATTTCATCGACCAGAACCAGATCGCTGAAAATAGGCCCTTTGTGCACGTGAAAAGCGCCACTGCGTGCATCGAAAATATTGGTTCCGAGAACATCAGAAGGCATCAGATCGGGAGTCATCTGAATCCTGCGAAAGCTCGCGCCAATTATCTCTGCTGCCGTCTTTACCGTCAACGTCTTGGCAGTACCCGGCACACCCTCCATCAAAACGTGCCCTTTGACCAGAAGCGCTGCCAGCATAAGACTGACCGTTTCGTCCTGGCCGATAATAACCTTGCGTATTTCAGTCTGAATTCCTTCAAAGATTTCCTTAACCCGCGCCAGTTCAATCATGGAGCTTAAGTTCCTTTCTTGCCCATTCCAGTGTCCGCACAACCCGCAACAGCAGTTCCGGCGAATCATTGCGGCGATTCAAAATCTCGTCGATATCTCTTTCAATACGGCTCAGCCTGTCGGCGACCTCGACATTGCCCTCTCTTACTGCCGCAACGATCTCGCGCAGCTGTGCCATAGAATCGAGACCATAGCGCTTTATTGCCGCAGCAGCAAAGCCGTAGAGAATCTCCGAAAGCGCATAACAGCTGTTGTTGCCTTCGGCAAGCATGCGCCCGATACTTCTCACATAGGAAACGTTGCGCTGGCCCTGATCGACGAGCGCAACCGGCCGACCAAACCGCCGACCGGTCGAGATAAAATAAACGGTAAGAGCCACCAGCATCTGCAAAAGCACCCAGCTCACCGGGTTTGCCTTGAGCAGACTCCAGAACGAGAGATGGTCGAACTTCTGCCGTGCCGTGTAACTGAGGCGATCTCTGACCATACGCCGACCGCGCGCCTTGATATAACTTTTCGGAAAAGCATCGAAAATCGCAAAGCTTCTGTCGGAGGCCATGTGCTCAACCAGTCGCGTTATCAACGTCAGGTTATCGTGCTTCTTCAAGCCTTTGCCGGTCAGATAGTCAGAATGCCCGATAACCATCATCCTGCCACTGCCGCGAAATGACATCAGAATATTGCTGCCATCCATCGGCTCTGGCATAACCGAGAAAAAGCTCATGCCAGGCTGTCTGTGCAATCCCTTGCGATTTGTACTCAAAGTCTCGATCTCGTCGAGATAAGGCAGACGCAGCATAAGATCTTCCGGCAGATCATTCGCATGCACATCTCTGACAATTCCGACATAACGGTCAAGCGCATGATCGTCTGGCAGCAGAAACACCAGGTTGCCACCACTGCGCACCCAGCCAAACAGACCGCGCAACGTCGCCTGATCGATGGCCGAAGGCGGGTCGATTACCAGCAGAAGCCCATGTTGCGCAGGCACTCCTCTGACGAATTCTATTTTGTAGCCAAGCTCGAGAAAGTAGTAATAAAGCAGCGGCAGAGGCTTGATGTAAAAACTGGTCACCGCAGGTTCTTCGACCAGGTCTGGCCCGCCGTCTTCAGAAATCATCACATTTTTTTCGGTCTGCGAGATGGAGAAAAGGTTTATACCCCACATTGCGAAAATGAAGAGACAGAGAAAAAAGATCGAATAGCCTCGAAGCAGATCGAGTATTTTGCGGTCATTCATCTTCTGAGCTTCTCCAGATCGAGGTAAAATGCCTTGAAAAGTTCGAAATCTTTCTTACCCGGGCTCTGAAAACCATAAATCAGGCGATCGAACAAAGCCATGGGAGCGGCAAATAGCGAATGCAGCTCACGCTCCATCATCAGCCGGCGCAGATATTCACCGTTGGTAAGGCTGTCCTGGTAACTGATCGCACTGCGAGTCTCGAGCAAAATCAAAGAACCAATAGTCAGCAGACGTATGGCTTCAGAGTAATTTCCCTTCTCTGCTGCGTTCATAGCGTTCTCATATATCGATTCGCTGCGCAGTCTTTCCGGCGGCAACCGCTTTTCCTCAAGCATCATTTTCGACTGTTCGCCAGCAATCTTTTTTCTCGTATTTCTGATTATCAGAAAAAAGATAACAACAAAACCCACTATAACAGCCACTGTCATAAGCCAGAGCATAAAATTGGCGGTGCCAGTGGGAGGCGTTTTCTTTGGGCGCGGAGGCGGCCTGAAAGGCTGCGGCTTTTTAGGCGGTGGAGGAGGCGTTGACGGCCTGGAATAAGCTGGAGCGGATGGTTTTACAGCTGTCGACTGTTGACCAGCCGCTACCGGGCGTGTTGAATCTGGTGGCTTCGACACGTTCGACATCTGAACAGAGCCGGCAGCATGACTGGAGCTCCCCTGCGACGATCGCGAAGTCCCGACACTGCCAACCGCAGAGCCGGCAGCAGAGAAACCGGTATTATGATGGCCGCCGCCGCCGCTCGAACCGGCAGTCCCGACACCTCCGCCAGAATGAGCCGATGTCCCGAAGCCCGGAACCATTCCCCCAGAACCAGTACCGGCAGATGTTGTACCCCCGCGAACTGAACCGCCTGCCCCGCCTTCTTCAGACGGCGCCACACTTATCAGGCTTATTGCCTCACCGGGCTGACCGGCCACAATACCACTGCGACCACACCATTCAAGCCCGGACTCCCACACGGCATCTCCAGAAAGCTTTATTTCGCTGGTTCTGGCGATAGCCCGGTCGAGCGCATCTACCATCTCCTGGCGGGAAACGGCATTTTCCGCATAAGTAGTGCGAAATTCATTCTGCAGACCATTCAAAGTATCGACAAGGTTCACGAACAGAAGCCTTCGCCGCGCATCGGCACTTTCAGTCGCCATCGCCTCGCCAACACCGGCAACCCATCGCAAATCCACCATAAACAGCCGCTCGCCATCTCTGACGCGCGTCACTTCGGAAATTCGTGTCAACAGGTCATCAGCTGAAGCATTCAGGCTATAGTCTTCCTGATTCGACATGGCCGTCTGCAGATGCCTCGTCAGCAGCATAAAATCGTCTAAAGTCGTTTCCTCCGCAGCCAGAGGCGACACCAGCAGCATCAGCATCAGAAGCAGATATTTCATAGACTCCCCGGCTCCATATTCAGCCTCGCCAGCAATATTCGAAAGCCGATCACAAAAGGATCGATAAGGGCATCTGCCGCGATTAAAAAACCAAAGAAAAACAGCCCAGGCCAATCCAGAACATCTGCAAAGCCGAGCATCCAGAAAAGACTTAGCGAACTCCCGACAACGACCAGATACAGGCAGGCCAGCACAGCGCCCAGTTTGAGCGCAAGCCAGAAATTCCCTATGTACCCGGAACGCCAGATTACCTTAGCATCAGGGTTACGCAACATGATTCTTGTCGCCGCTGTACAGGAAGAACCGACCCAGACCATTAACCACACGACAAACAACATGGCCGCAGGCCAGAGACTTAGAACCACCCCAAGATACCAGCAGTAAAGCGCCGACAGAACCGACGCGTAGAGCATGCCCTCCAGGAGGCCATCCCATACCATGTCCCAATATGCTGCTGTTCTGCTCACCCTCACCGCCTGACGACGCATGCTGTTTTCTGGAAATCCCGACAGAAAAGCGACACCGGTAGAATTCCAGACCAGAGGGCGCCACAGCAGTTCGTAGAAAAAGAGCAACGGGCAAACACCCCAGGGAGATCTGAACAGCTCGACCAGAAAGGAAAAATAGAAGCAGAGAAAAATCAGCGTCACCATGGCGAACTTCGGAATGGAAAACAGAAACGAATCAATCACCACACCCGAAAGATTTCGCCGCAATATGAACACGACTTCGTCGAGCAGCTGATAAAAATTGGTTATCGCAAAAGTCTGCGCCAACGGCTGGGCCTGTTGCTGCCCTCTCAAAATCAGGCCTTTTTTTACAGACTCACCGCAGATGCGCCGGGCTGCTGCCGCAACCACCTGGTCAGAATCGCCGGTCAGAGAAGCGGCCACCTGAAAAGCACGCAATCCACCAAGCTGCTCGAGAAAAGCCATGGCCTGGCGCCGGCGCGGCGGCTCGCCGCTTTCAAGATTGAGCAATGAAGCAGCAAAACGCTGATCGGCTGTATCTGATTGCGGCAAAGTCATTTAACCCGACCGTCCTCGGTTCTGATAACCACTGTTCCGGCAAAAAGATCGCCGATGCGCTGATGCCGGTCGGTTATCAGCACCGAAAAGACGCCCGCCATAAACAGAAAAGGCATGAAATCGGCAATTCGCAGAAAATTGCGCAGCAACGAGCCGAAAAGGCGGATCTTTTGACCGTTCAACGTAACCACTCTCAGACCATGCGCCTTCTTTCCAGGTGTCTGACCATTGCTGTACAATTCGTAAAAAGTATAATATCCGAAGACTGTCAGGAAAACCACGATCAGATACAGCCCCTGCGCGATTCCAGCGTGATAAATGATGCTGTTACGCATATGGTAGTTATCCAGCGCCATTACAAACACGATATGTTCAACGAACAGAATTACGATCTGTACCACCAGATCATGAACGAATGCCGTCGCCCGGCTGAACATACCGGCCAACGGCACACGAATCTCAGCGTTTTCAGGCGTATGGATGACAAGTTCCTGTGGCAAATTACTGTTCTCCCAGCACCCTCAGCGGTCGTTTCATGCCATACCTCCGCACAGGCGGTTGCAGATTATGCCGGTCGTCACTCTGTCCAGAATGCGAATTCATTACCACATGGCTCGGTAAAATGAAATCGTCTTCCGCCCGGAAACGTGAATATTTCTTTGGATATCCGGCCTCCCAGTTCGCTAACCTGCTCGTACATAGCCTCAAGATTGGCAGTGTAGAATACCAGAAGAATCGATCCGGCGGCCGGACTTGCAATTTTATCTGATTCATAGAATCCCCCCTTCATGCGACCGTCATTGAAGCATGAATAGGCCGGCCCAAAGTCTTCAAATTCCCAGCCCAGAAGTGCAGCAAAGAATTTCTTGGTGCCCTCGATATCGGATGTCGGAATCTCGATATAATCAATCATTTTTTCAGATTTCATTTCATCCTCCTGTTGTCTCTACTTACAAAATTCAACAGCGATTCTGGTGCACACTGCCGCATTGTTACGGACCAGAGAAATGTTGGTCTGCAAGCTCTGACCGGCAGTAATTTCATTCAATCGCGCGAGCAGAAAAGGCGTAACCTGCTGCCCCTTGATGCCGCGAGTTCGTGCATCGACCAGAGCCTGCTCGATGCTGGCTTCGATCTTGTCGCGAGCCAGAGCATCTTCTGCCGGCACCGGGTTTCCGACCAGAATACCGCTTCGATAACCCATACTCAGGGAATTCTTGAAAACAGCTGCCGCTTCAGCAGCGGAATCAACCCTGACGGGAACTTTTATACCGCTGTCAGGATAGTAAAAAGCCGGCATCTCGTCTGTACAATAACCCAGAACCGGGATTCCCATGGTCTCCAGGTATTCCATGGTCAGTGGAATATCGAGAATTGCCTTGGCACCGGCCGAAACCACCAGAACCGGAGTTTCGGCAAACTCTCGCAGATCGGCAGAAATATCCATAGTCTCACCGGCTCCACGATGCACTCCGCCAATACCACCGGTAGCAAAAAAACGTACGCCGGCAAGATCAGCACAGATCATGGTTGCAGCGACTGTTGTTGCGGCATGGCGGCCACCAGCCATCAGATAAGGCAAATCGCGCCTGGAGGCTTTGGCAATGTTCTTGTCTGTCGCGAGAAATTCCAGTTCATCAGGAGCAAGCCCGATGTGAATTTTTCCGTTAAGTATGGCTATAGTTGCCGGTATCCCTCCGTTTTCACGGACCGTCTGCTCAAGCATTTTTGCCGTTTCAACGTTCTGAGGGTACGGCATGCCATGCGAAATAATTGTCGATTCGAGGGCAACAACCGGCTTATTTTCAGCCAATGCATCGCGAACTTCGCGATTGATGACGAGACTGTGCTTCAGCATTGATGTTCTCCTGACTACGAAGACCTGACCAGATAGGGACAGGTAAAATTAATACACTGCTCACTGCAGCTGCAGCGGCCAGCCACAACCATAACCGCCCAGTGCGGAATCTCATATTCACCACCGAGAGCTGCAATCGCCTGCTCGATGCTCTGTTTATCTGCCTCGGAAAGTTCCACATTATCGGATGCAAATTTCGAAGAATTACACCAGTAAATATAGGTTATTTCAGGCCAGTCAAGGGTTGAAAGTGTTGTATTCTGAACTGATCGGCATTTGTCGCAGACCAGGGTCAAATCGCTTCCAGCCGGCAACAGCTTTCTTCCGGCACAACCACACTCCCGGCAAGGGCCGGCAAATATGCGATAACCGGTAAGCTGCGGCCGGTCGGGCATCGGGTCTTCAGACTCACCGAAACCTAAAACAACTGGTTTTGATCTGGCTTCTTCCGGCATGTTCCCCTCTAAAACATTTTGAATAGCCTCATTCACTACTCTCAATCAACGGGCATGGCATAGCTGGAGCATCGTTTCAATTATAACCCAAATTCACAGATGAGTTCTATTATATTTTTCAGCTTGAATTAAACGATTGCAAATGCTTCAAATCCTGAAATAGCAATGCAACAGCTCAAAATCAGACCGCCCAGTATATCATATTCATGATAATAAAATTAAATCATCCGCCCTTTGTATATTACCTGCAAAAAATACTTTTAATCAACTACCTGGTGGACTCACAAATCTCCGAGAATCCTGGCGCCAAAGCATCTGAACCGGTCGAACCGCTCTTTCCTTGTCGGGCCGACATAAACAGTTCGGCGCAAAAATTCCCGCCATAAGATCTGACGCCCCACTTTTTATCGCGCGCCTGCCTCCTCTTTTTTTGTCACAGAAAACCTTTAGCAGTAAAGTTAGTGCAGGCTGATCGAGCAACCTTCTCTGAATTCTGCGTGCCGCCAGCAGCCATAGCGGAGAATTCTACCCTGCGATGTCTGCCTGTCAAAGTTTAATCTTAAAGGCAACTACGAATAAACGAACGCCAGACACCGATCGTTCAAAAAAAATAATCGGCTTCTGATTTTTTTTTGGCAGAGAATTGAATTATGACAGGCGATCATTCGAGCTCGAAATCAAATAATGCCAACAGCACCAACCCGATCATATAAATTAATATTTTTAACATTTCACAATACTCACGAATCGCCAAATCTCAAAATGACTGAAAATCGAGTTAAAAACAAATCTTTATTTATTATCTGAACATCGCCTGCCGAATAATCCAGTGTTTTTCATTTTATAAATAAATTTTTTTTTATTTTATTAGATCTTTAATTTATATTTCTAGACAATTGAATCAAGACAATCCTGTTCAAAATCAATGAATATTGCCATATCAAAGCCCGGCATTGTGAATTAACCAGCTGAATCGATAAAGAAAAACGGCGGCTCTGCAAGCTTCTTGCAGAGCCGCCGCAGCATGCTCAAATCATTTATTATCTGCGCCTGGAGCCAATTCTCCTGGCAAAAATATCATTAACACGATTGCTGAGCTCTGATCCAGAGCCGGCATAGTAGGGCACGAAGCTGTGTTCGGTCGAAACTGCGCTGTTCAAATCAGTCTTTTCTGATACTGTCTCAGTAACAACCACAGACCCAGAGACCTCTTCGCGAACCTCATCAACAGAAACATCTTCAGCAGCGGCGCCAGATGTCACGACAGCAGGAGAAACGTCGCTCAGCACCGGCCTTGGAGTCGCAAGCTTCTCAGAAAGAGCTGCTACAGCATGTCGCATCCTGTCGAGAACCTCAGACCTTCTTGCCAGCATGGCCTTCTCGATTTCAGGATCCTTTTTAACGGCTGCAATACGACTGCCGCGAAGCCTGCTCATTCGCGCAAGCGCTGTCATAAATGGTTTTTCTGACGACGCTTCGACCGAAACAGGCTGTTCCAGATCTTCAGAAGCGCCAGATACGACAAAATCAGGTAATTTAGCGGTTACAGTCAGCAGCCTGATCTCTCTAGGCTTTTCTACCGGCACGATTACAACGTGGCCATCGCTGAAATCAACTTTAAGAGGGGTGTTAAACCAATTCCATTCCGGCGGAACAACAGTCTCATCTTCTTCGATTCTGCTTGCCTTTTTGCGTCTTACAGACTTCTTCTTCGACTCTACCGAATCTTTAGGCTCATTAGAAGAGGTCGCTACCACCACAACAGGCTCAACAACAGCCGCCACAGGCTCAGAAACCGGGACAACCTGAGCAATCGGCTCAACAGCAGGAGCATTTGAATCTTCAACCTCTGATACTGGCTCTACCACTGCCGACGAAACAGCTTTTTCTGATTCAGAAACAGGGTTTTTAGCAGCTGCGGGCTTGGAGGACACCGCTTTGTCGACTGCCTTAGCCTTCTTTTCTCTGGAGCCAGCAGCTGGCGGCATTGCAGGGGCTTCAATCATTTCGGGGAGCCTGGCAGGCTTCAGCGCTATCGGTTTCTGCTTTTCAGATTTTACGACAGGTTCAGAAGCAGAATTCTCATCAGCAGCAGACACTTCAGTCTTCTGGATCTCTGGGGCGTTTACCACTTCAACAGCAGCAACGGTTTTGGCCTTCTCGATTTTCTTGTCGAGCGACTCTCGCGATCCACTTTTGCGCGCGGTCGGCATCGCTGGCGGCATCACCGGTGCTTCTAGAGCCACAGCAGCTCCACGAAAAATTTTATCAGACCATAGCTGAACCGCCAGAAAGCTGGCTGATAATATCAATAACACGCCCAGAGCCATTAAAAATGGCAGGCCGGGCTGTCTTTTAAGCAATCTCATCGGTTATTTCCTCCCCTGGAGAGGGTAGCTTGCGAGATTTCCGATTCAGCACAGACATAATTAATCAATATCATCATTTTGTCAAAAGAATTTCGACAAAACAGATGGATCATTAAAAAATCCAGCTTACGGAGCAGACAAAAACCTGCAAAACCTCAGAGCGAACCCCCTACAGGCGAGAACATTTCAAGAGCACGTCTGTACTCTATTTTTTCATACGTTCAAGATACTCACCAGTGCGGGTATCGACTCTGATCACTTCGCCAGCTTCAATAAACATGGGTACAGTAACAACATGACCGCCAGCGCAAACTACCGGCTTATTGGTGCCGCTGGCTGAATTTCCCCTGACGTTGGGCGGAGCCTCGATGACTTCAAGTTCTACCGATGGCGGCAATTCTATACCAATCGCCTTGCCTTCGTAAACCTTGACGTAGAGTTCCATCTGCTCTTTCAGGAATTTCGTCTGATCTCCAAGAATGTCGAGTTCCATTTCCATCTGTTCGTAGGACTGCGTGTCCATGAAATGCAGGAAATTGTCAGATGCATAAAGATACTGCATCTGTTTGGTTTCAACCGTCGCCTCATCGACCTTTTCAGTTGTCTGATAGCGCTGCATGAAGATAGAACCCGTCTTGAGACTCTTCAGTTTGGCCTGAGCCATTGCCCGCCAGTTACCTGGACGAACGAACTCAACATCTATCACCTGGCACAATTCGCCGTTATAGATGATTACCATACCTTTTCTCAGGTCATTTGCCGTTATAGCCATACATATCTCTCCTGGCTGGAATTTTATCGGCAGATTATAACATAACTTGAACGATAAGTTGTAAAAAATCAGCCAACTCCAAAGATTTTTGCCAGGCAGGCTTCAATATCACATATTTAGTAATGCGCAAAAACGCTTGGCCATAAAACCGATTATCACATTAATAATTATCAAAATAATAAAAAATATTGTTATTATTGCTGGTTTACTGATAATAAAACAGCAATGTTTTTGTTAAATTCGGCGGTTTTTATTTCAGAAGTAAGGTGATATTTACCGATAATCTTGAGAGATCCACAGACAATCGACTACTTCTGCGAAATATACGCAGCGGCACAATAATAAGGAAACAGGAGGCAAATTCCTTGCTCACCTACATTGCTCAAGGTCTTGTACAGGGTTTGACCGAATTTCTGCCAGTATCGAGTTCGGGCCACCTGGCATTGATGCAGCATTTTTTCAAATTTGAAGACCCTGACGCCAACCTGCTCACGACCGTCGCGTTACATTTTGGCACCCTGCTGGCCGTCATCTATTACTTCCGCGCCGACCTGCTGCCCTATCTCACGCCGGCAGGCTGGCAAGACCCTGGTCGGCGCAGAATTGCATTGCTGGTAATCGCCGGCAGTGTGCCAACTGCAATCATAGGCCTCGTCTTCAAAAAGCAGTTCGAGGCATTGTTCGCGAGCCCGCTCGCCGTCAGCATCGCTCTTTTTATCACAGCCGTTCTGCTGCTGACCTGCGAAAAACTCAAACAAACAGAAAGCCAGCAGACTCTGGAAAAACTGCCCTGGTGGAAGTCAATCGTTGTCGGTCTGATTCAGGGACTGGCAGTCACCCCCGGCATCTCACGTTCTGGATCGACCATCGCAACCGGTCTTTTGCTCGGTCTCAAAGGCGAAGACGCTACGCGATTTTCCTTCCTGTTGATGATTCCAGCGGTTGGCGGCGCAACTCTGCTTAAGGTGAAAGATCTTGTGGAAAGCGGGCTTCCAGAATCCATACAGGCTGGCGGACTGGCTCTTGGCACTCTGATTGCTACAATAACCGGGTTTCTCGCCCTCAAATTACTTGTTTATATGGTTAAGCAGCAGAAACTCTCGTATTTTGCCTATTACCTGTTCTGCGTTTCGACGATCAGTATGATTCTGATTCAATTTGCCGGAAAGTAACAAGGAAACCAAGATGAGCAGCAAAAAAATTCTACTGCCGGAGCCCGGCATCAAAGATCGAACCAGAAGTCGAAAGCCTGCAAACGAAACAGTAAAGCGACGCCCAAAAGCGACTGTCAGACAGGGTAATACCAGGACTCTGCCAACAACCATTGACGCCCGGCAACGCAGTGAAGCAACCGGCCTGGTACTGGTAGGAGTGAGTGCTTTCAGTCTCTCGCTGCTTCATTATCTGAGCTCTTCCAAAGTGCCAGGCATAGTCAACACCTTGATGGTATATCTTGGAATGGGTGTATACATACTGCCCGCCATGATCGGACTGCTCGGCATACAGCGATTTCTCGAACGACCATTCACCAATATTGGCTGGCGCCTCGCCGGAATTGGTGGAGTAATGTTTTTCGGACTTGGCCTTCTCGGCCTTGAGGGCGGAAAAGCCGGAGTATATGCACTCGGCCTGTTTTCCGGAATTTTCGGACCGATTCCAAGCAAGGTTCTGTTCAGTTTTCTGCTGCTGTCTTCGATGATTTTCGCTCTCGACATTCTTTACAAAGATCTGCTGGCAGCCTCTTTGATCATCGCCAGTCTTACCACAAGATTCGCATTTTTCTGCTGGGAAGTAACACTAAGTCTTTTGGCCATGGTCATTGGCGCGGTCAAAACGACGGCAGACCTTATGGCAGCAGTTTACGGGCGCGCCAGACAGTTCTTTACCGAACAGGATATCGATCCGGCAAGACAGCTTGGCCGCCTGTTGTCTTTCAAACCCCGGGCAGCGGCCGAACCAGCCGGCGAACTCGAAGACATCGATGACGAAGACGAACCGGCACCCAGCCGACCCGTCGTAAGCCGCGGTGAAGAAGAAGAGGCGACAGTGATACCGGTGCCAAGGCACTGGCAGGACAACATCGAAACTCCTGACAACAAAACGCCAGGCACTGCCGGCGAGAGCTTCCTGCAGTTTCAGGTCAGCCAGATCACCAGTCAGTGCTTCATAGTAGACGCTGGAATCAATGCGAGTTTGACCACTCCCCCACCCTCTCGTAACGATGAACCTGAAGACGAAGAAGAATTGCGAGTGATGGTAAGCTTTGAGGATGATGAAGAAAATGATTCGTCAGACTCAGCCTCAAATAATGAAAACAAAGAGGATTCGGTACACAGTGCCGCTTCCGAAGAGGTTTCCCATGAAACAGAAATCGATGAAGAGCCTGTTTGTCTTGAAGACAACCTGATCGATCAGGAAATCAAGTCAGACAAATATGCACAGACAAATAAAAAGCAGAAAGCCATTTCAGAAGTACAGCTGCCGCCGATCGAAATTCTCAGGACGCCAGAGCCAAGAGCCAATCAGGATACTCGCTCAGAACTCAGCGAGCGCTCGGCTTTTCTGATTAAGACACTCGAAGAATTCGGCATAAAAGCGTCAGTAACCAACATCATCGAGGGCCCGGCCGTATCTCGCTTCGAAATCAAACCGGCACCCGGAGTAAAAGTTTCTCGGATTACCGGCTTGATCGATGATATCGCACTGGCGCTTGCCGCTCAGGCTATTCGTATCGAAGCACCCATTCCCGGCAAATCCGCGCTGGGAATCGAAATCCCGAATCCCAAGGCAACTCCGGTATATTTTTATGACCTGCTGAAAAATGAGAAGTTCGGAAAAAATCCGATTCCGCTCAATCTGGCTCTCGGCGTGACCATCGAAGGCAAGCCCGTGCTGGCAGATCTTTCTGAAATGCCGCATCTGCTGATCGCCGGCTCAACCGGCTCTGGAAAATCGGTATGTGTCAACACGATCATTGCCAGCATACTGTTTCAGGCGAGAGCGGATCAGGTTAAGTTTGTGATGATCGACCCCAAAATGGTCGAACTGTCTTCCTACAACGGAATTCCGCATCTCATTGCGCCGGTAGTAACCGATCCGGCCAAAGCATCGGCAGCTCTCATGTGGGCGGTCGAAGAAATGACGCGGCGTTACGAGATTCTCGCTGAATGTGGCTGCAAGAAGATTTCGACCTACAACGAAGAAATTGAGCGACTCAGAGAAGAGAATCCGGAGCTCGAACCGATGCCATTCATCGTCATTGTGATCGACGAACTGGCCGATCTGATGATGACCGCCTCGGCCGAGGTCGAAGGTTCGATCTGCCGTCTCGCCCAGATGGCACGCGCGGTTGGCATGCATCTGGTCATTGCGACGCAGCGCCCGTCAGTGAACGTGCTGACAGGTCTGATCAAGGCAAATCTGCCGACGCGCATCGCCTTTTCGGTGACATCGGCGATAGACTCGCGAACCATTCTCGACGCCAAGGGCGCTGAGCGACTGCTGGGCAAAGGCGACATGCTGTTCATTCCCAAGGGGCGGAACAAGCCGCTGCGACTGCAGGGAGCTTACGTTTCCGACCGTGAACTCATGGATCTCATCGACTTTGTCAAGCAGCAGGGCCAGCCAGAATACATGGACATAGCCCCGACCCGTTCAGATGACGACGAAGACGGCTATGAAGACGAGGAAGACGCTGGCGGCGACGCTGACTCTCCGCTGATACAGCAGATATTGAAGTATCTGGAAACTCAGGAAAAAACATCAACCAGTATGCTTCAAAGAAAGTTCAGAATCGGTTATAATAGGGCGGCCAGAATTATGGATCAGCTTGAAGAAAAAGGACTGGTCAGCCCAATGGATGGAGCAAACAAACGCAGAGTTCTCATCGGAAGGAGTAATACTCAGGTATGACCAAGGAAATATGCCCTTTTCTGGGTAAACTGAGAGAAGACAAAAGCCCGGAAGGCGGCTGCATTCAGGAACAGTGCATGTTTTACCATGCGCAGGATGCACGCTGCATTTTCCTGGAGATCGGCACCGCTTCGCGCGAGTATCTCGATTCGCTCAAAAAGCTGGCCGAGCAGAACGAGCTGGTGCTGATGAAAGAACGGGCCAGCCTGTTCTCTGACGATGAGAAGCAGGAGCGTGTCAACCTGTATATCAGCCAGGCAAGCATCTACAAGAACAAGGGGATGCTTGAAAAGGCACTGCTCGACTTCAAGAAAGCCGCTATTCTCGATACGCAGAATCCGGTGGTTCATAAGGCTCTTGGCGACATTTATTCGGTTCAGGGCATCTTTGATGAATCGATTTCATCTTATCGCCAGTGCCTGAAGAAAGAACCCGAAGATGGTGAAACCTGGATCAGATTGATTCTTCAATACAGAGCTCTGTGTTCCAGTATGCCCGACCGCGAGCAGCGCTTTCAGGCACTAATTGAAAAACTGCGTGAAGATCTGCGTTCGATCGAAAGCGAGTCGATGGCAAACTGCATTATGGGTAATGCCTATCTGATACTTCACTCACAGGACAACGAAAAGTTCATCGAACAGCGCAAGGAAGCCCTGTTAATGATGGAACGCGCGCTTGAAATCAATCCGAAGAACCTCTGGGCTCATCTTGGCGTCAAAGATCTGTATATTTATGACGGCCGCTATGACAAAGCAGTCGACCAGCTGCTCGAAGCCCTCGACCAGATCAGCAACGATCCGCGTCTGAACTTCGAGCTCGGCGAATGTTATCTCATTTCGCAGGCTGAGCATGCCATGATCACAGAAGAAGCTCTGTCGAGTGCGCACAGCAGCTACCGCCGCGCCCTCGAACTCAGCCCCGGCTACGCGCCTGCCTACTTCCGCCTTGGCTACATCAGTGAGCAGAAGGCCAATTACGATCAGGCCATCGAATATTACCAGCAGGGGCTCAACATCAACCCGACCAACGTGTTTGCGCATTTCAGACTCGGCAGCATTCATCTGCTGATGGGAATGCTCGAGCTCGCAATCGCCAGGTTCCGCGAAGTTATCGACCTTTCGCGCAACCGTACCCACGACGTCTATCAGGAAGGTTACCTGTTCAACAAACTGCGCTTCTTCAAGGAAGCCAATGCTCTCGGCGCCTGGATAGAGCTCGGCAAGATCTACGTAAAACGCCGCCAGTATGAAGAAGCTTTCGAAGCCTTCGAAAAAGCGCTTGAAATCGACAAGTCAAGTCCGCTGGCAATCATGAACCAGATCGATCTCTACCGCATCAGAACTTTCGACAGCAAAGATACCGAAACGCTTTACAGCAAGTTCATCGAGCAGTATAAGAATTCTGCCATGGTCGACTTTCAGAATCCGGTCGCGCACTTCGCTCTGGCTTATGCCTGCCAGGTGCTGCCCTCGCAGCTGCCTGAAAAGCAGGAGGAGCGCCTCGAAGAAGCTCTCAACGGCTACCAGATGGCCATCAACCTCACTCCCGATTTCAAGTGGGCATACTGGGGCCTCAAGAACTCTTATCTCACAACTGTCGAGAATGCGACACCCCTTTTCGACCAGGCTCTCGAAGCCTGCAAGCTGGTTACCGAACTCGACCCGGAAGACCCGCGCGCCTACTTTGAAACCGGCGACGTCTACCGCAAAATGGGCAATCTGAGCAAGGCTTATGACTATTTCGCTCAGGCCGCCGAAAAAGACAAGACCTATATTCCGGCTTACCTGCACATGGCCGAAATCAAGTATACGGAAAAGCACGAAGAAGAAGCGATCAAGCTTTACCAGAAGGTTATCCGCATCAACCCGAACTTTGCTCAGGGTTACTACGAACTCGGCCGCGTCTATCAGGACATCAAGGAAACCGAGAAAGCTCTCGCCAACCTGCGCAAGGCTGTAGAACTCGATATCGACTACACCGAAGCCCACTTCGCCATCGGCCGTATCAGCTTCGAAGAGAATCAGGACGAAACCGCCAGAATCAGGCTTACACGAACTATCGAACTCGCACCCGAGCATTATCAGGCCCGCTATTACCTCGGACTGCTGCATCACCGCAATGGCCGTTTCCAGCAGGCTGTCGACGAACTTGGCAGGGCAATCGCTCTGGCGCCGGAACCATCACGGATTCAGTTCGATCTTGCCAGACTCTATGCTGATTCAGGCAACTGGCAGGAAGCGAAGAGCATACTTGAAAAGGTTCTCGAGCAGGAAAGCACATTCATCGACGCAATCATTCTTTACGCACACACTCTCGAACGCCTTGAAATGCTCAAGGAAGCCGAAGAAGAATATCTGCGCGCGATCGAACTGCAACCAGACGGACTGCCGGCACACGAAAGCCTGGCTCACCTCTACGAAAGCACCAACCAGATATATAAGGCTGAAGACGAATTCAGAAAAGTCGTCGAAATCAAGCCTGACCACGTTCCGGCTCAGATGGCTCTGGCGAAGATTTACATTATCCGTGACCTGCACGACAAGGCGCTCAACGCTCTGCATACAGTAGTAGACATCGCGCCCGAAATTTTCGAAGCGCATCTTGAGCTTGGCCGAATCTATCACCATCGCAATGCTCTCGAAAAATCGGTCGAATCTTACAAGAGCGCCATTAAAATACGTCCTGATGCACCGCAGGCCCATGTCGAGCTGGCTGAAGTCTATCTCGACCAGGAGAAGAGCGGCAAAGCCATCGAAGAATACAAGCTGGCTCTCAACATTGACCCGTCATTGAGCGAAGCGCTTGCCAGCCTTGGCGATCTCTACAATATGTCTGAGCAGTATGAACTGGCCGGCAACTGTTATCGCCGTCTGGTCGAAATGGATCCGCAGAATCACTCGGCCCGCTTCCGGCTGGCTGAAACCTGCTACCACTGCGGCCAGCTCGAAAAGGCACTCGACGAGTATCTCAAGGTCGCCGAAATCAACGAAGAGCGCACCGACGCGCTTATCCGCCTCGGCAAGATCTACGCCTCCCTCGAAAAGTGGGAAGAATCGGCAAAATACTACGTGCGCGTGTTCGAAACCGACCCGCAGAACTCGATGATTCACCTCGAACTCGGCAAGGTCTACGACCACCTCAACCGCCTGACCGACGCACTGCGCGAATTCGAAGCTGCTCTCGAACGTGAGCCTAACAACCCCGAAATTCTTACCCATATCGGCCTCATGCATCGAAAACAGGGCAATCTCGATATGGCGATCGAACGTTTCAGCCGGGCGATTCAGATCGACGGCAGCAATCCGGTGCCGCACCGCGAACTGGCCATGGCCTATATCAACAAGGGCCGCGTCGACAAAGCGATCGGCGAGTTCAAAGAAGCCCTCAGATACGAACCTTCCAACATCGCGGTCAACATCGAGCTGGCCAAGGCTTACGCCAGCCAGGGCATTATCGATGAAGCAGTCGATGCTTACCGCCAGGTTATCAGTCTCGATCCCCGCAATGCCAGCGCACATTTCGAACTCGGTCTGATCTATTCGACCCAGGGTCTCAATGACAATGCCATCGGCGAATTCAAGACGGTGATCGGTCTGACTCCTGACCATAAGCGTGCGCACCTCGAGCTTGGCCGTCATCTGCGCGATACCGGGCGGACCGACGAAGCCATCGACGAACTGCAGAAGGCCAGCCAGCTCGATCCTGAAAATGCCGTGATTTATTACGAGCTCGGCGATGTCTACTATCAACGCGACGAGTATCATGATGCGATGGGCAAGTTCAAGCGCGCCCTCGAGCTGCAGGATGACTACGTCGATGTCTACCAGAAACTCGGCACCATCCATCTGTCAATGGAGCAGTGGCAGGAAGCGAAGCAGTTCTATGAAAAGGCAATCGAGCTCGAGGCCGAGAACTATCTGGTCTACCGCGAGCTTGGCGAAGCCTGCGAAAAACTCGGCGACGTTCAGGGCGCGATCAACTCATTCGAAAAAGCGCTCGACTTCAAGCCGGGCGATCTCAACATCATATATCGACTCGGCGCCCAGTATAAGCAAAACAAGAGCTACGAAGCGATGGTTGCGCTCTATTCAAAGGCCGTCGAAGCCGCGCCCAAGAATGCGCTGTTCTTCTTCGAACTTGGGGAAGCATACAGCGGTCTTGGTCAGCAGAACGAAGCTGCTGCCAACTTCGAACAGGCGCTTTCTCTCAATGAAAATCTGATTGAATGCATTTATGCTCTCGGCGCCATTTTCTGGGAAAACCAGAACTACGAAAAGATGGTGCGTCTCTACAAGAAGGCGATCAACCGTTATCCAACCAACAGTCGGGCACATTTCGAGCTGGGCAAGGCCTATTACAAACAGCTCAAGGTGACCGAAGCGATTGAAGAATTCAAGAAAGTCATCAACCTCGATTCGAACCATCAGGAAGTTTATTTCGAGCTTGGCAAACTCTACATCGACAACGGCATGCTGGCAGAAGCCGCCCCGACCCTCGAAAAAGCGGTAGCGATAACGCCTGACAACGGCGAAGCGCATTTCCTGCTGGGCAAGGCCTACGAAGGTCTCAACGACAAGTCGAAAGCTACCGAAGCCTTCAAAAAGGCGCAGGGCCAGATGGAAGAAAATTATGAAGTCCTGCTCAAGATCGGGGCTGATTATCTCGAAAAAGAATCTTACGCAGAAGCTCTGCAGAATCTGCAGAAGGCCGCCGGATTCCCAGAAGCCGGTTCCACGGTTTATTTCCTGCTCGGCAAAACTTATCGCGCCATGGACAAAAAGGAAGAGGCGGTCAAAGCCTTTGAAAAAGCGGATGAACTGATGGAAGCCGAGGAGGGCGACGACTGATGCCAGCGTTGCGGCAACACAGAAACAGTGATATATATGACACAGCTAAGGAGACAGGCGAATGATTAACCGCTGGGAAATCCTTCTGGAAAAAGGGCAGACATACTACGAACTGCAGAACTACGAAAAAGCCAGCAAAACCCTCGGCAAGGTTCTCGAAGAAAAGCCGGATTTCGTGCCGGCCATGAAACTGATGGCTGACTGCTATCAGCATCTCGACAACAAACCCGAGGCGATCAAAACGCTTGAGCATATCATTTCGCTTTCGCCCGCTGACGCGCCAGCTCTCAACACGCTGGGCTCGCTCTATCTGCAGACCGGTCAGACCGATCAGGCCATCGAAATATACGACAAGGCGATCAGTCTTGCCCCCGACAATAAGGAACTGCAGTTCGATCTCGGACAGCTATATCTGCAACGAAACTCTTTCGACAAAGCCGAACAGCACTTCAATCGTGCCATTGGCCTCGATGGCAAATTTACCAGCGCCATCATCGAACTGGCGCGCCTGAAAATCACGCAGAACGATATTGACAGCGCAATTTCACTCTACCAGCAGGCAATCGAAAACGACCCCGAAAACGCCCGACTGCATTCAGAACTCGGCGAAGCCTATGAGTTCAACGGGCAGTATAACGACGCGATGATGGAATACAAAAAGGCCGAATATCTCGACCCCAACAATCCGGCCATTCATTTTAAAATCGCCAAGGATCTCGAAACGCGTGGAAAATTTGAAGAAGCGCTGGCAAAATACGAAGCGGTCAAAGAACTCGACAAAGGTAATGTCGAACTGTATTACCGCTGCGGCAAGCTCTATCAGCGCCTGGAAATGATGGAAGAAGCGCTCAGGGAATTCGAAAATATCGCCAGAATGAAGCCTGACTGGCTTGAAATTCGTTACGAACTGGCACGTCTTTATGGCGACAAAGGGCAGTATGACCTGCAGATAAAAGAATACGAGGCGATTGCGGCTCACGACACAAGTTCCAGCGAAATCATGAAAAGTCTGGCGGCTTCTTACGGAGCCAACGGCGATCTCGACAAAGCGATAGAATGCTACAAACAGGCACTTGAGTCGAATCCTGAAGATTACGACATTCTCGAGCGCCTCTATGAAATTGTTCAGGCAGGGGGTAATGCTGCGTTGTGCCTCGACGCGCTCGAAGCACTAAGCGTGAGCATCCCGGAAGACGCGGAACTGGCTCTGATTCTGGCACGAACTTATGGTGAGCAGGGCATGATCGAAGAAGCCAATGCCTATTATATGCGGGTTCTTGAACTCGATCCTGGACGCAGTGATATCAAAGGTGAGCTGCGCATGATTTACCGCAGCAAAGGCATGATCAACGAAGAAATCGATGCGATCAGCGCCCTGCTTGAAAACGACCAGGCCAACGTTGAACTGCTCAATGACCTGCAGGAACTCCAGATCGCCAGTGGCAGAGACCGCGAAGCGGTGGCCACTCTGCTGCGACTGCATCAGTTGACGCCGTCTTCGCGCTGGCTGAACACACTCGGTCCGATCTATCTCAAGCTCGGGTTCGTTTCAGAAGCGATCACCTCATTGCAGCAGGCACTGCAGCTGAATCCGGAAGACACCAGCCCGCACGAAATTCTGGCCGACATCTACAAGCAGCGCGGCATGAACGAAGAAGCGATCCGTTCATACAATGTCATCATCCAGCGCAACCCCGACAATCTCAAGGCTCATCTCGACCTTGGCGAACTATACCGAACACTCGGCCGCACTCACGACCAGATCGCCTCTCTCAAGCAGGCGATTTCTCTGGGTGCGCGTGACCCACGGCTTTATCTGGAACTCGGCAGCAATCTGCTGCAGGAAGGCGACAGCGAAAATGGCCTTTCTTACCTGCAGCAGGCAAGAGAACTGTCAGATCAGTCGCCACAGTTTCTCAACACACTCGTCGATATTTACCTGATGCGGAACTTTCATCAGGAGGCGCTCAATGAGCTCGAAAATCTGCGTCAGCAGACTCCTGAAGACATCAGTCTGTATATCAAGATGTCACGTATCTATCAGAGTCAGCAGATGTTCGAAGAAGGCCTCGAAGTGCTCAATCAGGCCCGAGTTGTGGCGCCGCAGGAACTTTCGATAACCCTTGAGATCGCGAGACTTTACATGTCATGTGAAGACTTCGCTCAGGTCATTGCAATCCTTCAGGAAGCACGCCAGACCAATCCTGGCAACAATGAGATCAGTTCAATTATTTCCGAGGCTTACGCCAGAACCGGCGACCACGAAATGGCGATAATGGAGCTCAAAACGCTTATCAGCAACGATCCCGCCAATACCATGGCACGCATTCAGCTGGGGCGGGTTTATTCTATCAGTAATATGATAGACCAGGCCAGTATGACCTTCAAGGATATCATCGCCGACGACCCCGAAAACCCGCTTGCCAGAACAGAACTTGGCTGTATTTATCTCAACATGGGCAAGTCATATAATGACAGCAGCATGATTGAAAGCGGCATAAACGAGCTCAAGACCGCCCTCAGAATTGACGAGAGATCGGTGAACGCGCACTACGAACTAGGCAGAGCCTACAATGACCTCGGCAAAGTCGATGAAGCCCTCAAGGAATTCACCAGAGTGCTCGAGCTCGACCCGCTGCACATACAGGGCAAAGAATATTATAATTCACTGGTCAACATAAAAGTCAGTTCACAGGCCAATGAAGGAATCAAGCAGGCGCGCATCTTTTCAGAGCGCGGCATGTTCAAGAACGCCGTGCTTGAATATGAAAAGGTCATAGAGATCCAGCCAGAAAATCAGATCGCCTGGTATGAACTTGGAAATCTCCATTTCAGTATGGAAAACTACGACAAAGCGCTTGAAGCCTTGGTTAAAGCAAAGGAAATAGACCCGGAACAGCCGGAGGTCTATATTTCTCTGGCGCAGACCTATATCAAGATTGAACAGCCTGACGAGGCTTCTATCGAGTTGCAGGAACTGCTCGGCATGGCGCCCGACCATTATAACGGCCTGTATATGCTGGGCAAGATCTTTCAGGACAAGGGCTGGGTCGATGAAGCCATCGAAAAATATGAGGCTGCCAATCAGATCGTACCGTCTGAACTCGACCCTGTTCTGCAGCTTGGCATTTTATATCGTGATAAAAATGATTATGAATCGGCTCGTGTCTGGTTTCAGAAAGTTATCGAAGTTGATGCCGGCAATATGGTTGCTTCTGATTTCTTTGCCAACCTTTCAGCCTCCCAGCGCAGTCAGGAAATCGACGAAGCTTTTGCCAAGGCCGCAGAGGCAGAGAAAGAAGGCGACGTCGACACTGCAATCATGCACTATGACAGCATCATAGACCTTGACAACCACAATCTCGACGCCCGTTTCAAACTTGGCTCACTCTATGAATCTAAGAACATGTTCGATGAGGCGACCTTCGAATATGAGCAGGCTCTCGGACTCGATAAAAACGCGCGCTACAAGGAACTGCCTTTGCGACTGGGTAATCTGCATATACGCAAAGGCAAAATCGTTGAGGCGGTCGAGGCTCTCACGACAGCCAAACACTATTTTCCGACTAATGTCGACATTAGAATTGAGCTGATCACCCAGCTCAAATTCAAGGCTCTCAACAATTTCAGCTCGCCTGAAGAACTGCAGGATTTCAATCGGTCGATCCGAACAGCAGTAGAACAGGGCCAGAACTATTGCGACTGGCTTGAGCTCGGGCTGTTCGTTTCAAAGGGTCTCGACAGCGAAATTGACGAAGAAACTGCGATCACTCAGTCGATAGAATGCTTTCAGAAGGTCCTCGAGCTTGACCCGGGCAACGTCTTCGCGATGACCGAACTGGCCAAGGTTTATCACCGCCGCAACATGCTCGCTGACGTCGAAAACATCTACAAACAGATTCTCGAAAAAGACCCGGAAAGCGCTTACGTGCACCGAAAACTGGCTGATCTGTATCAGAGTCAGAACCGCTATGCAGAAGCTCTTTCAGAACTGCGCCAGCTGCTCGAGATCGAACCTTCGAGCGGTGATTACCACATGAAGATAATCGACATCAGCAAGGAAATGCTGGCCAAAGCACAGGACCGCGACCGCCAGCTTGCTGCCCTGCTGAAGGATTACCAGACCAAAGCCGAAGCCAATCCCAAGGACACCATGGCAAACTTCAGCCTCGGCTATGCTTTCATTACTCTTGGTTCCGGCTTTACGCCGACAGAAGAAGAACAGCAGAAAGCGGTATATTATTTCAAGCTTGCCAACAGCTGCGATCCCAACAATCTGTGGCCTTACTGGGGCTTGAAAATAGTTTACAGCAAGCAGTCGATTAGCGGCAAGCACATGTATGACGAGGCAATCGCCATCTGCCGCAAGGCGCTCAAGGTTGATGAAAACAGCCCAAGAGCACATTACGAGCTTGGTGAAGCCTACAACGAAAACTACCAGATCAACATGAAAAACGAAGCAATGCAGGAATACCGCAAGGCTATTCAGCTCGATCCAAACTATGTCGAAGCACATTTCAGACTGGCCAGCATCTATCGTGTTAAAAACATGTATGATCGGGCAAGCGAAGAGTACAACAAAGTAATCGAACTCGACCCGACCGGGCCGCTCGCCAATGATGCCAAAAGGTCACTCGTGCATATCGAGCGTTCCAAGGGCGAATCCTGATGTTCTGCAAAGACTGCCTGCTGCTCCCGCAGTAGGCAGTTTTTTTATGCGGCACTTGACCTGAGCGGCACATAATAGTATTATCTGCCCATTGGCCGAATTTCTGGCCTGATTTTGTGCACAAGGAACATCAGCTGTGAATAACCTCCGCAAATCCCTGCGAAATTTCAGACCCGCATTGATACTCAGCATCATGATGATGCTGTTCTTCCCATATTCTGTAATGGCAGTTGAATCTGAATACCAGGTTCCCGAAAACTCTGTCTCATACATGGCCCAGGCCAACACAACCAGCCAGCCATTCATGGCAGCTTCAGAACCTGCGTTATCAGGCTCAGATCGCAGCGAACTTGAACCAGCATTCACAACAGGACAGACAACCGGCAAAGTCCAGATCATTCCAGAGCCAGCAACTGAAAACAGCGAAACAGAAACTCTGCAGACAACTGAACAAAAACAGGACACGCCATTGTTCTCAGAGGCTCTGAGCAAAATGCAGCAAAGTCGGGCGCATCGACAGGCAGAAGCAGAGCGCCTTGGCATCGTATTGCCCAGTCAGGGCGGCGACATTGCAGCCGTTTCTCCCAGTCTGAGCAAGATTCAGCAGACTCTCAGACAGATCATGGCACGATGATACCCTTGCCTGCAAGTCAGAGCTGAATCTCAAGCACGTCAAAAGGCTGCAGCTCAATATCGTGACGTCGGTTTCCGCGCCTGATCGCAGAAACATCGACAAGAAGACTCATAGATTCAAGCCGGGCCCCATTCAGCTTGCGGCGCACTATTCTTGCACGCACCAGCCTGGGCGAAAGCTCAAAATCGGTTATCTGTAAAAGGTCACTTACCTTCATACCCGGCTGGAAATCAGTGAAGATCGGCGGTTTGCCTTTAACCTGCATACCCACCACAGGCTTTTTCTCGATAAAATCACGATCAAACAGCATCAGACGATCACCAGGCCTCAGAACCAGGTCATGCGATTTATCCCCTTCTGCAACCATACGAACAAACGCTTCTAACGAAATTCCGATAACTTCAAATTTTTTATCTGGCCGGCCCTCTCGCAACAATTCGACATAGCTTGTGGCAATATGCTCTGACAATGGCTGCAATTCAGCAATGAGCTGGGAAAGCCGTGAAATCTGGCGCAAACCGAATTCACGCCTGTTGCCATCAGGAAATTGAGCAAACACCGAACCCGGGCGGCTACCGGAGACCTCGCACACGTTAACCCGGTCACCTGCCTGCAAAGCGAAAGCAGGAACCTTCCGGTCAGGTTTGACGTCTGCAGAAAAAACAATGTTCCGCTGTGAATTTTCAACCCTGATGACTTCTATCCGGTGAGCCTTCTGCGATCTGACCAGACCACCACAGAACTCCAGCAACCTCGACAAGTTCATTTCGTCAGACTTCAGTTCGTAAACTGCCGGTATTTTAACATGGCCCGAAATACTTACCCTTGAGCCATGCGGCAACACTACAACCTGCTCGCCGCCGTTGAAAATGAAATCATCGACAATCCTGCCATCATGCAGATAACCATAAAGATCAAACTCGCCAAGCAGACTGCCATCAAGAAACACCTGCACCTGCCGCAGGTTTCCGGTTTGAACAGGCCCTCCTGCTGCCAGTAAAGCGCTAAGAAGGTTTATGGGTGCTGGCAGGGTATATTCCCCAGGACTCCTTACTTCACCAGCAACTATGAAAGAAACATCTCCCGGGCGCGAAGGATCAGCAGAAGCCGGACGGTATTTGTCCGCAGCTTCGGCCAGCAGTGCAAAACCAAACAACTCATCGGTCATGCTAACAGGCACAACCCCTGCTTCGGAATTGGCCTTGGCAACAGACAAAACAGATTTCTCTTCAGCCCTCAAAACGCCAGGATTCAGAGCCGACATCGTTATTATCAGCGCGAGCAGCCCCCAAAAAAGTGATCCGCCATTTTTCTCAGTGATACTAATCATATGACCCTCCCGGGAAAAACAATTCATCACGTTTTTCGGCAGAATAGCCTGAATTCTTATGCATTGTAAGCAATTTACAGCATTCATTCTGTTCACAAAGATAAAACAACATTTTAATTGCACACATATATCAAAATTATATTTATATAATCAATATAATATATATATTTTCAATATTATCAAAATAATACCAATAGCACAGATTTTTATTCGCCTGTTGCCATTTTCTGCCAAAAGCGCCATCACAAGAAATGCCGCGGGAGACTATTGCATGATTGCGCCGCAAACACAATCTGAGCTACATGCATCAAGCAAGATTACTTGCCTTTTTAGCGCCAGAAAGGTATTCTATCTCTATGAAATTTCACCTGATATCACTGGGCTGTACCAAGAACACCGCAGATTCAGAGCGCATAGCCGGCCATTTTGCTGCTGCCGGCTGGACATGGGCTGAAAAAGCAGACCAGGCCGACCTGATACTCATCAACACCTGCGGATTCATTAAAGACGCCAAAGAAGAATCTCTGGCGACAATAATGCAAACCCTCAAGATAAAAGACAATCACCCCGAAGTTCAGGTCTGCGTATTCGGCTGTCTGGTCAAGCGTTATCGAGCCGAAATGCAGAGCGAGATCCCCGAAATCGACCACCTTTTTGAATTTTTAAGCGAAGATCAGCTGAACATGCTGGCTTCGCTCAACAGTCAAGCCCGGGTTACCCCCGACTACAGCCAGAGCTGGCGCTTTTTCACCCCTCCCCACATCGGCATTCTCAAAATAGCAGAAGGGTGCAGCAACCGCTGCTCTTACTGTGCCATTCCAGGAATCAGAGGCCCTTTTTACTCGCGCCCAAAAGCCGAAATCATCGAGGATGCGCGAAAGCTTGCGGCTTCTGGCGCAAAGGAAATCTCGATTGTGGCGCAGGACATCACCAGATACGGCACCGATACCAGCGGCAGGTGCACCTTACCAGCCCTGGTCAGAGAGCTTTCTTCCATTACAGACGTCGAGTGGCTGAGACTTCACTATATGCACCCGCGCGGGTTGACCCCGCAACTGATAGACGAACTTTACAGCACACCAAAAGTCCTCCCCTACTTCGACATACCATTTCAGCACATCTCAAAACGCATCCTCGACGCCATGAACAGACACACAACGCCAGAGCATCTGATCAGCCTGATAAAACATATTCGCAGCCACTTCCCCGGGGGCACGATCAGAACAACCTTCATCGTAGGCTTTCCCGGTGAACAGAAGCGTGATTTTGACCGACTCATCAACTTTATCGAAGAGTATCCACTCGATCGAGTAGGTGCGTTTGCCTATTCCGAAGAAGAAGGCACTCCTGCCGAAAAACTCAGACCGCAGGTCAGGCCATCGACGCGTCAGAACAGACTCGACCAGCTCATGACGCTGCAACAGCTGGTGGTCGGCGAGCAAAATCAGCGACTGGTCAACAGATCGGTCAAGGTAATAGTCGATGAAGTCCTGCCAGACCGCATACTGGCACGCACTGCTGGCGATGCTTACGAAGTCGACAACACGACCACCATCATGGGGCAGCCAGATGTTAAGCCTGGCGACATTCTAAGCGTTCGCATAACCCGCGCTGATTCATATGATTTTGCCGCGGAGATAGAGCCATGAACCTGGCCACCAGACTTACATTGGCCCGCATAGCTGCGATACCGTTCTTCATGGCCGCATTCTTCTATCGCGCACCAGGATCGGCACTCGAGGGCGACTGGGGCAAGGCTGTCGCTACTCTGGTTTTCATTCTTGCAGCTATAACCGACTACTACGACGGCTACCTTGCCAGAAAATACCAGCAGGTGACCACCTTCGGCCGGTTCATGGACCCAATTGCCGACAAACTGCTGGTCTCGACTGCCCTGATAGCGATGGTAGAATACCGCGAAATCACCCACACCGCCGCCTGGGTGGCTATTATCATCATTGCACGGGAGTTCGCAGTTACCGGACTCAGGCTGATCTGCGCCGAGCGCGGTAAAGTCATCGATGCCAGCGGAGCCGGCAAACTCAAGACAACAGCCCAACTGACAGCGATTATCACTGCGCTGTGCTTTTTGACCATCAGAATATTTCTTCTCAGCTACGCGCATCAGCAATGGCTTGGCCTGCTGATGCAGTTCTACGCTGTAACGATTCAGGTTCTCATGATCATTGCAGCTGTCGCCACGGTGTATTCAGGCTATGACTACTTCAAAAAGAATTGGCACTTCCTGGACCAGTAGCTCGGCGAGCATTGGCAGTATAAAACTGCTGGGGTCCTGCTTCGGTCTTGGCTATATAAAAAAGGCACCAGGCACTCTCGGCAGCCTGCCAGGTATCGCTCTTTTTCTGGCAACGAGAAATCTTGGCGCATGGCCGCAAATCGGACTCTTTTTTACTTTTACTCTTTTCGCGATCGGGGTTTCAGAACGCATCGAAAAAATCGACCGCAGCATCGACCCTGAAGAAGTGGTAATCGACGAAGCTCTGGGCATGTGGGCAACCCTTCTCTTCATCTGGGATGCCAGTTACGCAGCCATTTTTGCCGGATTTATTCTTTTCCGACTGCTAGACATTCTCAAACCATTTCCGATCAATCTTTTTCAGACATTTCGCGGAGGCACCGGCATCGTTGCCGACGACCTGGCTGCCGGCATGATTGCCAACCTGATTCTGCGAATCATCCTGCTCAACGGAATCGTTTAATAAAAAAGTTAAGCGATTGTTAATTAATGAGACAGCGCCCCTGAAGAGGCGCTGTCTCAGTAATCTGAGATTGCAAAAAGACCAGCACTGCTTCTCTGTTTCGCTGAAGCCAGGAAGGAAGGGGGCGCGCAGTACAAAAAAACCGGCCACCTCGCGGTGGCCGGTTTTTTATTCAGAGCTGGATCAGAAAACGATTGGCTCGTCTACGACCGGAACGATGTCTGAGTGAATGATGGTAACATAACCGGCGGTCATGTTTTCCATGGTCACAACAGCTTCACCTTCGTCATTGGTGGTAGCGACGCGAATGTTTTCGACGCCTTCAGTGTAAACGGTAACGCGGGCGTTGCTTACGGGCTTGCCTTCTTCATCGACAACGTTAACTTTTACAGTTACGGCATCGCCATTGCGGGTAGCGCGGTTTTCAGCCTTAACCTTGGTCGGGGCCTTGAAGCGAACCAGGGTGGTGCCATCACCGAAAAGGTGCCACTGCTCGAGCATCATGACGCCTGATTTCTTGGGGTCAGTGGTGTAGAGTTCGAGACCCTTCATGATACCATTGAAGAAGATACCACCGGTGGTCTTGTAAACTTCGTTGGCGATGTGGTTCTTGTTGAATTCGGCCTGAACGTGAATCGGGGGAACCCATTCCATGTTGGTGGTCGCACCGGCATAGGAAACGGCGCCGGCCGGAGCTTCGATGTTACCTGAGCGCATCCAGGCTTCGCCGAAACCGGTGTAGTTAACGAAGCGACCGTTAACACAGGCGACATCCCAGATTATTGGCATCATCCAACCATTTTTAAGCTGACTGGCGTTAGTGTTGTTGAAGCGGGTAGTACCCCAGCTGGTGCCGGAGCCATGGCCAAGATAGTTGATCAGGCTGAGGCCCTTGTTAACGGCTTCAGAAACCATAGCGGCAGTTGCACCCGGGTCATAGGCAGTAGCGATTTCGGTGAACATTTTGCCAAGAAGAACCTGGCGGATTTCTTCGATGTAAGCCTTGTCGGTCGGGTTACCTTCGTTAGAACCGATACCGAGAGCTCTGGTATACCAGGCTTTGTCTTCGGTCGGGAAACGTTCATAGTTGATGAACTTGGCAACCTGATAGGCCACGTCTTTTTCAGTGGTGGCTGACAGGCGGCTGATGATTGCATCCGGAACATGATCGTCACCGGCGAGTTTTACGTAGCAGGGGTCAGAGTCGGCGCGTTCTTTAACGCCCTTGTTGGTCGGGATCTGTTCAGCATCGCCAACCAGCATGATGTGAGTGAGGCCACCCTGATTGAATTCATCAGTAATGAAAGTCTGGACTTCAGTGTTGGTCTTGCCAACTTCGCTGAGCGGAACGAGTTTAACGTTGATACCGATTTTCTTCTTCCAGTCTACGAAGGGTTTCATGGCGTTCATGAAATCGTCGTAGCAGATGATGAGCAGGCGGCCATTTTCGTCGAGGCGGGGAAGGCGGCGAGCAGCTTCTTTGTAGTTAACGAAAGTGTTCTTGTAGATAGGTTCAAAAACTTTGCTGATCGGGTTTGACTTCTTCATGGTGTTTTTAGAAGCTTTTTCGTCAGCGTTGATGGAAACCTGTATCTTCTTGTGGATTCTGAGCTTGTTAGTTGCGGGGTTGTACTGAACCGGATTAACGATCAGGTTAACGCCACGGATATCGCGGAAGATGAAAGGCTCGCCCATTTTGACGAGATCGTTGTCGGCGGGATACCAGGCATTGGCTTCATAAGCCGGACCGAAGTTATAAGGAACATCGGCGGGGTTGATGTTGCGGGTAAAGTTGCCTTTGCTGGGCATTACACGCGCATCGATTTCGATAATTTCGGATTCGAGGCTGTTAACCTGGAAAACCGGGCGGCGCACCGGGTCTACCATTACCATTGCGGTATAGACCGGAAGGGTCGGAGCATCTTTGTCAGAAGTGAGAGAAGCTTCGGGAGCGGAAACCATATAGGCTTTGGCGCCGAGAACCTGGGCTTCGGTCAATTCAACTTTGGGACAATCGATAGTCAGAGTGGTTGAATAACCACGCGCAGTGCTTACAGACACTCCAGCGGCAAAAGCGGCGCCAGAGCCGAGCAGACAAAGAACAACAAACAAACTGGTAATACGTTTCAAGCTCTTTCCTCCTAATTACTTGTCATACTTATAAAAGCTTAGTATTTTGATTATACGGATTGGTACCCCGTTGCGCAATAGTTTCTCAAAAAAAAATGAGTTTTGTAACTACCCGCAAAAAAAATTCAATGCACCTTCAGCCCTCTTTGAATAGCCACAAACACGAGACGGCAACCTCACATACTATTTGTAACGTAAACAGTATCAGATGCGGCGACGGCGGCGGCGACGGCTTTTTCGAATCTTCTGCGGCGGTTCCTGTTGCAGAATGGCAAGAAACTCATCGCCAAGCTGTCTGGCCTGCCAGTCATGCAGGATCTCACTCTGAAGCAGCTGGCCCATGTTTTCGGGACGCAATCGGGCAAGATCATACAAAGCATGCGATGGAGCCAGCACTGACGCAGGAATCTGCAAACGATTGGCAACATCATCACGTATTTCGCGCAACGCTTTGGCAAGCTCGCCTTCCCAGGCATTAAGCAGCTCCTGCCGATCACGCGGTCTAGGGGGCGGTTCAAGATCAGTCAAATCGGAATCTATTCCCTCTCGAATTGCAACCTGCAGTTCCTGACCATAACGATTGAGAAAATCACGGCCAATGTGCTTGATGACGGAAAGTCCCGACACCGTTCGCGGAATCTGCCGGGCAATCTCAAGCAGGGCCTGATTGCTGAGCAGCATGAACGAAGCTCTGTCCTGGCGCTCGGCGATTTTTTCTCTGAGCTCCCAGACCGAGCGGAGAACCGCCAGCGAACGTGGCGACAGCCGCGACGAGCCCTTAATGCGAAAAGCATAGGGATTTCTGGTCGGCGCCGGCGCTTCTCTTGCGTCATGGGCGATATACTCACACTCCTGCATTACCCAGTCGAGGCGCCCCAGGTCATCGAGTTCCCGGACCATGAAGTCGAAGATAGGTACAAGACATACGGCGTCCAGCAGGCCATATTCCTTCATTGCCGGCGTAAGTGGGCGACGCGACCAGTCGCACCGTTGCAGGCGTTTATCAAGAGTAAAGCCAAGATATTTCTCGGTCAGAGCTCGAAGACCAAGTTCATGCTGACCAAGAAATTCTGCGGCCTTGCGGGTGTCGAACATGCGCGGAATATAGATCTCAAGATCGCGGGCAAGCATCGAAATATCGTAGTCGCCACCGTGAAAAACCCATATGCAGCGACTGACCGTGGCAAACTTCTGAAAACTTGAAAAGTCTTTGATCTTCTGCGGGTCGATAATCGCAGCTTCAGTTCTGGTCGCGATCTGAATTAAGTTGACTCGCGAATAGTATCTATAAAAGCCGGCTGACTCGATATCAACCGCTATTATATCACTGCCCTCGGCGCGTCTGAAGAAGGCTTCGAGCTGCTCGGCAGTTTCTACAACCATGGCGTTGTCAATAAATCTATGATAATCGAATTCTGGTTTCATTCTGTTCCTGAGTTGTGTATGACTGTTTTGTCCAGAACGGCGGTCAAACAATAATTATCACAATTCACTGTCATTAAGCATCATTTTTTTTAAGATTTGACAAAAACGATTACCAAACCCGGCAGGGCCGCGCGCGGGTGCCGCGCGTAGGGGCGCATCGAGACGCGCCCGATATGTGCCAGATATGCGGCTGCGTGCAACAGTGATACCGATACCGATTACGATTACGAGAACGAGCAAGAGAAAGATAGAAAAGTTATTTGTGGGTCAGGATATACCTGCCATCCCAGCCCTCTGGTGGTGGGTTTTCTTTGTATTCGTTACATCTTGCGATATAGGTGTGGCTGGGGCCGTCATCGGGCCAACGCGCCAGAATCTGCTCGAAGGTCGCGATCGCTTCATCCCATTTGCGTTCGAGGTGCAGCTGAATGGCACGGTCATAGAGTTCGATCAGTTCGTTCCAGCCCGGCGGCTCATTGCCCACCTCGCAGACCAGTTCATGCACCTTGACCGGCTCTTTTTTACCTTTAACCGCGAGAAAATCAAGAAAGCGGCCGACAACCACGTGCTTTGCCCGCTGAAAAGTCGCATCACTGACCATCAGTGCCGTACCGTATTCTTTATTGGCACCTTCGAGACGAGAGGCAAGATTAACGCCGTCACCCATACAGGTGAAGTTCATCTGTGCTTTTGAAGAACCCATATAGCCGACAACCACGTTGGCAGTATTCAGGCCGGCGCGGGCAGAGACGCGCGGCAGGCCTCTTTCCGCCCAGCCGATCTGCAACTCGTTGATCTTGCGCTGCATTGCGATGGCGCACAGGCAAGCGCGAACCGCGTGATCATCCTGTTTACGCGGAAAGTTCCAGAAGGCCATGACTGCGTCGCCGATGAATTTGTCGAGGGTGCCCCCGTATTCGAAGAGCAGATCGGTCATGGCACCAAGATATTCATTGAGCAGAACGACGAGTTCTTCTGGGGTCAGGGCTTCTGAAATCGAAGTGAAGCCAGCCACGTCAGAGAAGAAAATCGTCAGCTCGACCTTTTCGCCACCCGGTTTGACCATATCGGGGTTGTCGAGCATGTATTGCACGACGTCAGCTGCAACGAAACGGGAGAACATGTCTTTGGTTTTCTGGGCGCGGGCGCGCTGGCGCACATAGTTGGTCAGGGTCGCGATCGCCCAGATGGCAGGATAGCTGAACAACAGAGCTGAGCAGTTGAACATCTGCCTGGCAATATGATAGGAATTGTAAGAATGCCAGAAGGCACCGCCCATGAAGGCAAAGGTCAGAAAGACTCCGGCTACCGGCGTGAGAATGTCGAGCAGAAACCCGAGCAGCAGACATGACATAATAAGAACCAGGGCAGTGTGTCTGGAATGAGGGTGAGCAATATAGCGCTTATCGAGAATATTGATGATAGCATTGGCGTGAATTTCAATACCCATCAGCTGTTCTTTCTGAACACGATAAGGCGTGTAGAGATCGAGAGGTGTAGGAAAGTAATCGAAGTCGCTGGCCTCAAAAGGCCCGACCAGCATGATACGCCCCGACTTGTTTTCACTGTTCATTCCGACACCGAGAGTTCGTGCATGAGCGTTCTCTGGCAGCAGGGCCGTTTTTTGCGGCATCTGCCGGCTGAGGCGGCTGAGGAGTCTGCGGTCAAAACATTCATAAAGAGATACTGAACCAATTGCAGCCTTGTTATAACGGCCGGTCATGGTCGAACCAACATAGTCGATCAACATCAGACCCTTGCTGTTAACAGGAATACTGCGGTCGTGAATCACCAGCGGACCGACAAATGTGCCGGAAGCGACACTGTCGTATATTTCGGCGAGCGCTCTGTTCATTTCCTCAGAATATGAGGGCTTTTTGTCAGGATGCTGGCGGTCGAGCTCCAGCATGGCAATTCTAAGACTGAATGCGGGCACAAGCTGTCTGGTCTGCTTGTTGAGAATAAACATCGGCGCCATCGTCACGAAACTTTTGCTGCCAACGCTCATATCTATCATTGCTGTTTCGGCATTGCCGGTAACAAACTTCGCATGTGGCATGATCTGACGCATGACGAGTCTGGCGGTGCCTTTATTGCCGACAGAGCCAGCGTCATCTTCCTCGCGCTGTTTCTGATCGATATCGGTCTGCTGCTCTTCCAGATAAGTGTGAGCAGCAAGAACAACTTTGCTCTCGCTCGATGCAATTGCCGCAACCAGAACATCATCTATGGCGGGCTGCTTGTCGCCCTGCAGAACAAAGTCGAAACCGATGACCGACGATGGCTCGACAAGAAATTCAGGCATTGGCGGGGAAAGCTCGATGTCGAGCGAGATGCTGAATAAAACGCCAGGGCTGTCGCAAAATCCAATGTTCAGCCGGGGCACGACCCGACCTAGATTTACCAGCAGATTTTGCCAGCGCGAGAGAAGCTTTATGGCAGGCTCAAGTTCGGCAGGGGCTGCTTGTTGGTCACCGCTTCCTGATTGCTGCGGTTGCTTTTCAGGTTTGCTCTGCAGAAATCGATGAAGCTCGGGATTTTTCCAGTCGGTGGTCAGCGTCGGCAGCACCAGATATTGGCCGCCACCGGCTAATATGGTAAAAGCATTCTTTGGCAGAGGGTTCCACAGCTGACTGGTTACTCTGATCAGGCTGTCATAACCTGGGTTATCAGGATTCGCCTTAAAATAGGCGCGAACCTGATTACTGCTGGAGCGCCATTTTTTCTGGTCAAACGCATCGACTCGCGTTGCCGAAGCCTGCTCTGACGTGTCGACAAAAGAACCCCATTCGTCATAGCCGGTTTTGAAAAGCATGTCTTTATGGTTTGTAAACAGACCAACATCGACGTTCAGCAGACGCAGGCCCGAACCTGATGAACCATGCTGCCGTTTAACGATCTGGGGTTGGCCAAGAAAGCGAATAACTGAAGCGAACTCGGCCCGATCGGGATTTTTTTCAAGCAGCTCTGATGTCGCCTGATCCTTTTTGACTATCCAGACGCGACTGTGCTGGCTTTCGGGGACCTGAAAACCCATCTGCAGAACCATGGTGTTGATGTAGGTATCAACCCCGCCATAAATGCCTGTCAACAAAAGCAGCAACGAAAGCATGGCTATGATAAAGCCGAAAATCAGGCCGGTTCTTACGGTTTGCTGAGACTTTGACGCGGACTGGGCGACGAACACCGACTTGATGGCGGCAAAAAAACCAGATCTGCTCATAATACCCCTCTATCAGCTCCGATAAATGCGATAATCCATCTCGGGAAAAATGTTGTCACGGCGTTCAACTTCGCGTAACCAGTTCTCGTTGATACTGCCGCTTCTGATGTCTTCATAGAGTTTGCTGAACCTGAAAACGTGGTCTTTGGTGCGCTTGTGCGCGTATTCCACCGTCGTCCCTGTCTTCATGATGAAAGCCCAGTCCGAAGACTGCAGAAGCATGAGCTCGCGGGCCGCCTGATTGAGCGCGCGAAGCATGATGCCCTCAGCGGCTGGAAACGAATTAGCAAGTTCGATCATGCGTTCGGAGGCCTTGTGCATATGTGGGTAAATCCAGGCATTGCTTTCATCGAGCCAGACTTCGTTATAGCCCTTGTGCCCCCATGACGACAGAGACGGCGTCGACTGCTGATTACGTGGATATTCATCGAGATAATCAGCAGGCGTCGCGAGCCTGATAATCTCGCTCTCAAGCGCAATCTTGCGCAGCACCAGATGAACAAAATCAGGCCCTTCGTACCACCAGTGTCCGAACAGTTCTGCGTCGTAAGGCGATACCACGATCGGCCTGCGCTCCATATTACCGGTGAGATATTCGATCTGGCGTTCACGACACCAGATAAAATGGCCTGCGTGAACGGCAACCCGGGCCATGGCTTCCTGATAGTTGTAGGGCTCTTTATCTTCGATTTCACGAGAAGTGATGCGATGATACTTGATACCGGTATTGAGCCGATGACCAGATTCGTGAATGTATGGCCTGATATAGTCGAACTCAAGATCAAAGCCGATGTCGCGATAAAAATCGCGATACGCAGGATCACCAGGATAACCCTCGTGGGCCGACCACACCTGCCGGCTGCTCTCGACATCGCGCCCGAACGCGACAACCCCTGATGGGCAGGCTATCGGCGCATAAACGCCATAAGTAGGGCGCGGGTCGGCAAAGAGAATGCCATGGGTGTCGGTAAAAAAATACTCGATACCGAATTCTTTGAGAATTTCGTCGTCGCCGGGGTTGTAAGCACACTCGGCCAGCCATATTCCGCGCGGCTGCCGACCAAAATGTTTCTTATAGTCGCGAACTGCCATGTCGATCTGGGCACGCACAGCCTCTCTGAAATCATTGATCAGAGGCAGAAATCCGTGCGTTGCACAGCAGGTGATGATTTCGAGAACTCCGGCATCCTGAAAGCTTTTGAAAGCGTTGACCAGGTTACCTTGCCAGTAATTGAAAATTTTGCGGATGCGGTGGAATTTGTCGCGGTACATCAGCGCCGAAGAGTGAAATTGCGGCATCCAGCGGGTGCGCTCTACTTCCTTTTCGGCGAGCTCTTCGAGAAGTGTGAGGTGACGCGAATAGCGGGCAATCAGCAGGTCGTCGGAAAGCATGTTGACCAGCGGCGGCGTCAGCGTCATCGTGATGCGAAAATCGACACCGTCATCACAGAGCTTACCGAAAACATCGAGCAGTGGTACGTAGGTTTCGGTAATAGCCTCGAAAAGCCATCTTTCCTCCATCATGTCGACGTGTTCTGGATGACGGACGAAAGGCAGATGAGCATGCAGTATCAGTGAAAGGTAGCCGGTAGTGTTATTCATCGGGGTGTATCAGTTTTTTTTAAGACTGACGGCCGCTTTAATGACTCTTTTCTTTCCGGTGCGGGGATCGGTGGCAACCAGGTCGATACTATGACCGCTGTCAAAGGGCAATGCCATGCGCAGGCTGAATGAGCCATCAGGACGAACACGAAGCGGCTGTCCCTGGAACGTCAGATCGCAACCAACCTTAACCCGGCCATAAACTATAACTTCGACCGCGGCAACGAGAAAAATGTCATCGTCTTCAGATTCGACCGGGCGGGCGCCGAAGCTATCAGCTCCGGGAGAAGTCCAGTCAGAGGAAGTGGGAGCATGAGACGTCGGCATGCCAAAAGAGCCAGGCATTGCAAAAGAGCCGGGCATACCGAAAGAACCTGGCATTTCAAACGAAGAGATACCACCGGGTATGAAAGGCATTTCACCGACAGGTTGTTCGGGAGCCTGAAATCGCTGACCAGCCAGCAGATCGGACGAACCGGGATGCGGCACCGTTTCGCCGGTTACGCTACGGAAATAAACCTGTTCCGGTTCTGTGACCTGCGGAATTCCGGGGGCCTGCGGTGGCGGCTCGACAATCTCATGGCCACCGAGTCTTTCGACCGGTTCGGGAACATATTCGGGTTCAGGCAGAACAGGTGCCGCCCAGGTTTCGGCAACACGGTCAGGAGGTGTTTGCACGAGGTTGGACAGAGCGATGAAAGTGTAGCCTTCAGTTGGGCTCTGCATACCGAGTTCTACCTGATAGACCGTCTGCGGACTTTCGAGATAAATATACCAGTTGCGGGCATGTTCGCTGAGCTTAATTTCCTGCGAATATCCCTGCGAAACGTTGTGCAGACGAAGAACAAAATGAGAGTGAGCATACTCGAAAATGCCAACTTCAAGCTCGAGGCGCTTGAGTTCGATGCGCGGAATTTCCCAGTAGGCGTAGGCCCAGTGCGGATCTCTAATCTGCAGTACAATGCGGGTTTCACCGTATTCGAGCGGCAGTTCGCCGGTCAGTTCTTCTTCGCTGATGGTCGAAGCTGCTTCAACAGGAGCGACCGGCTGAAAAATTGGAACTTCCATGGTAGTTTTCAATGAAGCCTGCTGTCTTTCACGCACCGACTCCATTTTTTCAGATGGTGGCAGAGCAATTTTCTTAGCTCCGGGCAACTCTACCGGAACTGCAACACCATCTTTAAAAACCTCAGCGCCTTTTTTGCTTCTGGCGGCTGGGGGCGCATCATCAGGCTTTCTGGCAAAACCGCGTGCGAGCCCTTTTACGGCTGCTTCGGAAACAGTGCATGAGGCATTGTCCTGCGGTTTCTCTGGCGGCTCTGGAGCTATTTCCACCGGCGCAGCAGCTTTGGCAGGCCTGCCGCGCTTTCTGGCGGGAGGAGCCGCTGGCGGGGCTTCGATTTTAACAGCCGGTTCAGAAACAGTTTCGATGCTTTTGCGGGGACGACCTGCCTTCATTTTTTCAGCAGGCTTCTGTGACTCAGATGAAGATTCCGGAGCTTTCCCTGCCGGCCGCCCGCGCTTTTTTGCCGGGGCCGGGGCAGCTTTCGCCGTGACCGGCTCTTTCGTTCCAGCCACAGATTTCACGGGTTTAACAGGCTTTTTTGCGGCAACTGGCGGGGCTGAATCGGCCGTTTTACTTGCTGAAACCGGCTTTGCAGATCCTGCAGTTTTCCTGGTTGTTGCCGATTTTGCGGTCTTTGACGGCTTCTCGGGCCTGGCGGATTTCTCAGTCTTAAGAGGTTTTTCTGTCTTAGGCGGCTTTTCAGTCTTAGCCGGTTTTTCAGTTTTGGCGGGCTTGGCGGGAACGACAGTCGTGGCGGTTGCAGTTGATTTCTTTGCAGTCGAAGTCGGTTTCGACGTGGTTTTGACTGGTATCGTTTCCTGTTTGGGCGATTTTTTCGCGGAAGCAGCGGCTGGCGCCTTTTTGGCAGAAGAGACGGGTTTCGTGGCAGCAACTTTTCTGGTGGCTGAGACCTTCTTCGAAGCAGCTTTCTGCGCATACGGCAGCAGGGCTTCGACAAGTTTTTCCCGCGAACTGTTTTTGCGTACAGTCAGCTCAAACTTTTGCGCGAGTTCGTACAACTCTTCACGACTCAGGCTGTTGAGGTCTTCCTCTGAAAATCTTGTTCTCATATCCACGCTCCAAGGTCTCTAACAGGAATGTCCGCCAAGGCGTTCAGGATATGATAACAGAAAACCCCGAAATTTGCCCAAATTATTTATCGTCGAGAAAACTGTCGATAAGTGCCGGCAGAAATACGAGAAAAACATAATAGTGTACAGCCATAAACAGACCGAAAGCATAGCCGAAAATCTGAAAAAACATTAGCGCATACCTCCGTCAGTCCTGCTGGCGCTCGATCCTGAGCTGTACCCCGACATTCGAAAAAAGCGTTACCGCGCGGCGGCCATCACCATATAGATCTTGAATGAATCCGTTAGTTTGATTTATTGAAGTGAACGTAACCGAGTATTTGACACCACCAGAGACAAAGCTCAGGTTCTTCTGGTCGATCCCTTCTTCTGCTGTGAATAAGAAATCCCGCTGATCGCTCCCCTGCCCCAGTGTTATCGAAAAAACTTCGAACCGGTCGGGCGGAATGCCCGGGCGCTCATTAACTGCGCGCAGCGTAAACGCCGCATTTTCGAGCTGCCGTGAAATTGTACCGGCATTTCTGAATTCAAACACCTCGTTGAATATAAGCACCGGCTCTTCGTCATACACCTCGCTCAGAGCATCAGCAGGCCTGACCGGCTCAACATAAGCAGTGCGCCGCAGAGTAAACTGTTCAAGTTTCTCTTCGGCCTGACGGGCCTGGTCTGATTCAGGATAAATTATTGCAATCTGCTGCAGAGTTTCGATCGACTTTTCGACATCACCACGCAGCTCGAGAAAGGTAGCGAGCTTGAGAAGACGATCAGGTTCGCGCTCTTTGCTTTCTGACAGATAAGTCAGATATTTGACCGCGTCTTCGATCAGGCCTGATTCATCCTGTGCCATCAGAGTCGGCATGAGCCTCAGACTGGCAAGATAGCTGTCAATTGCATCACGAATATTGCGGCGGCGGTAGAGATCCATCGCGCGATTGAAAAGGCGGGTGGCTTCTTCTGTCTGTGCCAGCTCAGGCAGATGTTCGAGTTTCATGATAGCGCGACTGACCAGTAGTTCCGGCAATTTGCCCTGTACAGCCAGCTTGTAATGGTAAGTGGCAAAATCAAATCGTCTGAGAGCCTCAAGACATTCGCCGATGCGAAAATGCAAACGTGCCTTGACCTCTTCATTGGCGGTCATGCTCATGCCTTCGTAATAAAAAATCAAAGCTTCAGAATACTTGTTGGCGCGAAAAAGCTCTTCGGCCCGGCTCAGGCAGTTGTTAAGTGTATAAGGCGCGGTCACTCCGCCACCGGCAGAGTCGCTGCTTCTGCTGTAAGCCGGTGTCAGACAGGTCGCACACACCGCCAGACAGAGGATGAGCTTTCTCATGCTGTCACCATTCAGAAAGCACCCGAGAAGTTTTCAGGCGCCAGCTTCTGCACGACAAAATCGTTGTTGCGGGTATTGGGAACCATATTGAGAAGCACATGTTTCTCAGAACCGGTATCGATGCTTTGTCGTATCTCTTTGAGCAGGGGCACCAGATTCAAATCGCCACTCTGATACAAACCGAGATTGAAACAGGAGTTGCGACGCGCTTCCTGATAATCCTTGAGGGCAAAATTGAACTGTTTCAGGCATTTCTCTGTGTAGCTTTCGTCTTTTTCCTTGAGGCTCTGGCGATATTCGTTGCGAGCGGCAACATATTCCTTGAGAGCTCTATCCATTGCCTCGCGACGACCGCTGTATTTATCGAGACCGGGCAGCACCTGCTGCAGAGAAATAATCGCGATATTATTATCTAATTTTTGATAGGTGTCGATAATGTCATCGCCTTCGAGATGCGCAATTCCCACGTCATAAGCGAATTTGCAGCCAAATTCGCGAGCCAGTTTGCGGTAGACAGACAACGAGATGCCGCCATTGCGCAGATGCAAATTGATCGAACTGGCAGTCGCGGCGCTGTGAATTTCTTTTAAGGCTTTTTTGAATCTTATTTCTGCCTGCGGGTCAAGAAAAACACCGGGTTCGGAAACAGGTATAATGATATCTTTGACCGCATGTTTCGCTGCCAGCTCGATTATTGGCAGGCATTCTTCGACCGACAATGCATAATATGAAGGGTGGCCCTGTATTGCCGATGGCAAGGCGAGATAAGCCGGCTTAAAATGAGTCAGACGTTTGTCTTTGATAACGCCACGCGGTGCCGGCGGCGCCGGGCGTTTTGGCTCGACGACTTCTGGTTCGGGTGGCAGATCGAAGTAAACCGGCGAATATTCAGGCAGCGTAATGATGACCTTGATTTCGAGCGAAGCTGCTTTTTGCAGAATCTGCTCGAATGCCGCCGCATTCTTTTTGAGAGCAGGGTCGTTAACCCGAAGATCGATAAAATTGAGTTTGCCTCGCCATTTGGCGAGAGTGCCGTTTCTGCTGATCGAAATCGGCGGATTCAGGGGATCCTGGCTGCCGCCGACTGCCTGTTCGACATATCCAAGAAAAAAAGGAATTTCAGTGTTTTTCATAGTGCTGCATTCTACCACATTTCAACGACAGCCTCAATAAATCCTGTCATCTGTTGGGTTGATCTGACGTGGAGGATTGTTTGAGAAGTGCCTGCACTTCGCTTTCTGCGACGTACTTTGAGGTGCCGCGCAGAACTTTGAGGTCATTGAGATATTCGATGCCCTTAGGGTCTTCGTGCATCGTCAGCATGGCTTTTTCGATCTGCGACTTCAACTCTGGCGCCATATCAGCCCGCACCACCAGCGGATCATTGGGAATAGGTCCGGTGCGGGCGATTACCCGCAGCCCTTTGCTGCCTTCGTATACCAGTTCTGAAGAGAATACGGCAGCAGCATCATATTTGCCGTCAATTACTCCGAGAAGACTTGAGCGATGGCTCTGCGAAAACTCGACACTGCTGAAAAAATCGAGCGGCCTGATGCCTTCGGCCTGAAACAAAAGGTTCGGAAAGTAGAATCCAGACCCGGAAAAGCGGTCGACATAGGCAAATTTTCGACCGCGCAGATCGCGAACGCTCTGATATGGGCTGTCTTCGCGCACGACGATCTGACCGCTGTAAAGCACGCTGTCATATTGCACCGGGCGACAGATGACCTGCCAGTCACGCTTGCCCCGCAGTTTTTCGAGAGAAGCATGCGAGAACCAGGCGATGTGAATTTTGCCTAGTTCGAGCAGGCGTGCGAGACTTTCGTAATCTGGCACAGTAGTGAGTTTTACTGGTCTACCAATACGATAAGCGAGATAATCACCAACTGGCTGCGTCTGTTCGCGCAGTTTTTCAGCCTGAATAAAAGGGATTACCCCCATGTACAGAGGCGAAACATCGTCAATTACCGGTGTCAGCCGCAGCATTTCCTGGCCGGAAGCTGCGAACCAGCCGACCGGCACTATGATTACGAGCAACAGAACGATAAAAATGGTGATCTTCATTGATTTTTTTCCTCGATGACTGCGAATCGTTGCAGCCGGTTGCGGGCGGCTTCGAGCTCATCGGCGTCTGCCTCTACGCCACGATTCGCCGCGAAACTGACCAGAGACTCAAAATCCTGAGGCATGGCAACACCAGCATCGACCAGCGGAACAATCATCTGGGCAAGCTTGTGTCCGGCCCGGGCTTCGACATACTCTGCCGCCATGCCCCTGGCATAGGCTTTTCCACTTCTGAGCTCATTGATGCTTCTGCTCATTGGCGACGGCTCAGACGAAAAGCAGGCTATAAGTCGAACCAGAGAAAGAGCGCGAACCTGCCACTTTTCCAGAGCGGGACCGCCGATACCGGCCCGGGCGCAGGCCAGGCGCTCGTGCCACAACATTTTGATCATGCCGCAGAAGGCGTCATAGAATTCTTTGTGGTTTTCAGGTTCCTCAAGAGTGTTGCCGGACAGGATGCCGAGCAAAGCGGCCCAGTCAGGCATACCGCTGCCGGCATATTCACGGGCCAGCGACAGCAGGGGCTCGATCGTCAGTTCCAACCGGTCGCCCGGGCTCATTTTGATACAGGCCTGCATCAACCTGACCATTTCGCGATCTGCCTTTTC
>Ga0209096_1000533_pt1 | contig 50693 bp, 33 predicted proteins | sample AD_UKC034_MetaG_FD_184407 | JGI IMG/M metagenome (GOLD analysis project Ga0209096, IMG submission 184407) | Active sludge microbial communities of municipal wastewater-treating anaerobic digesters from USA - AD_UKC034_MetaG (SPAdes) (version 2) | ecosystem: Engineered > Bioreactor > Anaerobic >...
TGGGACCGACCTACGCCCGCAAGAACGGCCGCCACTACACCTATTACATCTGCCAGAAGGACAGCAAGCGGACCGTGAGCCGGTGCCCGCTCAAACGGATTCCCGCCGGGGACATCGAGCAGGCCGTGATTGAGCAGTTGAGCGCGGTGTTTCGCACGCCGACGCTGGTGGCCAAAACCTTCTTCGCGGCCCGGGACATCGAGCAGGCGGAGCGGGAGCGGCTGTTCAAGCAGAAAGCCCAACTCGAGATGGAGCTGTCGCAGGCGAGGGAGCAGGCACTCGAACTGATGAAACCCGGCAGCGATCAGCCGGGCAAGGCTGAGATGCTCACGACCGTCAACCGCCAGGCGGTCGAGCTCTCGAAACAACTGACGCACGTGAGCGAGCGATGCAGAGCCTACCGGGGGAACAGCATAACGGAGCAGGATGTCTCGGAGGCCTTCCAGAATGTCGAGGGCTTCTGGGAAGACCTTTTCCCTGTGGAGCGAAACCGGCTCATCCGCCTCCTGGTGGATAAGGTGGAGATCCGGGAGACCGGAATCGATATGGAGCTGCGCACCAACGGGCTGACAACACTCATCGCCGAGCTGGCTGGTCTGGCATGCGAAGTCACCGAACGGAGGGTAAGCCGATGAAAATGAAGCCGACCATTACCGTAGCCGACAACGGCAACCTGCAGATCCACATCCCGATGCTGATCCGGCGCATGCGCGGCCGCAAGACGGTCATCGCGCCCAAGGCCCTGGATGGAGATATCCCCGGGGCGCAGGAGCCGGTACAGTCCGCCGTCCTCCAGGCTCTGGCAAGGGCCTTTTCCTGGGCCGACATCCTCGAATCCGGCCAGATCAAGTCCATCAGCGAGCTTGCCCGTACCCTCGACGTCGATAGCTCGTATGTGGCCCGCATTCTCAAGCTGACGACCCTGGCCCCCGACATCGTCGAAGCCCTGATCAACGGTGAGGAACCCAACGGGCTCTCGCTGGCCAAACTGACCCAGACCTTCCCGGAGGACTGGGCCGAGCAGCGCCGCCAGTTCGGCTTTGCCACCGACTGACGACCGGACCGGAGACCGCCCCAGAGAGCCGACCATCAGCGTCGGCTTTTCTTCTTTAGGGGGCAGGAAGCCGGAGTTGACCGCGCTTCTTTTCATGGCCGAGGCGGGCGATTTCGAAAAAAACGTCCGGTTGCGGCATCGAACGATGACATAAGACAACCGCCCAAAATGGCAATCAGCCGCAAACCCATATCAATCAAGGATGTAGCTTTCCGGACGAGCTTCGGACTTGGTCCGGAGAAAACAGAGAATCAGGGGCCAAACAGAGAAAGAAAGGCTGGAAGATGGGGAGAATCGATGGTGCGGAGAGGTGCTTTGGAAAGATGTGAAACGGGCGCAAACCCTTTAGAAACAAGGGGAAAAAGAAAACCCGTCACCCCGGAGAATGACCCCAGAGAGACGGGTTTGTCTTTTGTAAATGGTGGAGGCGGCGGGAGTTGAACCCGCGTCCCTGAAATCGGCACCGGCCGCGACTACATGCTTAGTCGGGTGTAAGGTCTCGGCGCCGCCGTCACGACCCGACTCGAGCGGTGGTGCCCAGCCCCCTGTAAAAATCTTCGGTCCCCCGCGCAGTGGACACCGCGGAGAACCTAACCTGCTAACAGCGTTCCGCCACCCCAGCAGGTGTCAGGCGGAGAACGTCGCAGCATTGTTAGGCCGCGAGAGCCAATTCTTCGTTGGCTGTTATTTTTTGACCCGATGATTAACGAGGCCAACGGATCATCCTCGGCATGCCGCCTCCGGCGCGTCCTCCAGGTCGAAACCAGTACGCCCCCAGAACCAGCGTGACCATTGTCGCTCAGGAACCAACGGCGGTCAAGCTCGGTGCGCCGGCCCTGATCATCGCCTAACGCGTGCGGCGCGAACGTTCGCCATCGGCTCCTGGTGGGTTTTCGCCTTGAAGGCGCGTGGGGTGTCGGCTCCGGGGTGGCCCGCCCCGAGGGCGGGCTTCCCAATCCGCGAAACCACCGGACTGGGCGGCTCAAGGCGCCTGGTCAAGCCCGGGAGGTTGAGCCGCAAGGGACGCTTACGCGCGGATTTGGGGCCGGTGCGCCGGTAGGGCGGGCTGTCCTCAACGCGCCGCAGCAACGCTGGTTCGCCGTGGACGCGCCGGTCTTTCCCCCGCCCTGCGACGAAGGAGCGGGTCATGGAGCGCCGGCGGGCCGGCTGCGACCGTCCTGGATGAGTCGCTCGAGCTGTGCGGTGAGGCGCTCGAGGACTTCGGGGTGCGCGGCGGAGAGGTCGGTGCGCTCACCGGGGTCGTCGGTGAGCTTGTAGAGCGTGTGCCTGGCCGCCGGGAGAGGCCAGTCGTCACGGTACATGCGGGACTGCGGCCTCCATCGCCGGTCCAGGCGCACGAGCTTCCATTCGCCGGCGCGGAGCCCGAAGTTGCCGCTGCCGTTGTCCTGCTGGAGGAGGTGGTCGCGGCCTTTCGCGCCGGGCTTCCCGAGCAGGGCGTCGAGCACGTTCAAGCTGTCCAGGCAGCCGTCCGCCGCGGGCGTCTGGCCGGTGAGCGCGGCAAAACTGGCGGCGAAATCCACCGTGCAGACGATCGCATCGGAGACGGCGGGCGCAATCCGGCCTTTCCAGCGCGTGATGAACGGCGTGCGGGTGCCGCCCTCCCACACGCCGTACTTGCCGCCGCGAAACGGGCCGGCGGGCCGGTGGTCGCCGAGCTTCTCCACGGCGCCATCCTGGTAGCCGTCATCCAGCACGGGGCCGTTGTCGGAGCAAACGACGACAAGCGTCTTCTCCGCGAGGCCGAGGCGGTCGAGCGTTTTGGTCATTTCGCCCACGCACCAGTCGAACTGCACGATGCAGTCGCCGCGCGGCCCGAGTGTGGTTCTTCCCTGGAACCGCTCGTGGGCGATGCGCGGGACGTGGATGTCCTGCGACGCGAAGTAGAGGAAGAACGGCCGGTCCTTGTTCGCCTCGATCCAGCGGTTCGACTCGCGCACCCAGGTGTCGGCGAGGTCCTCGTCGCGGAAGCGCGCCTTCGTGCCGCCGGTGTAGAACCCGATGCGGCTAATGCCGTTATGGATGGTCTGGTTATGACCGTGCGACCAGTCCATCTTGAGCGTGTCGCGATGCGTGAGGCCGGTGGGATGGTCGTCGGAGGGTTTCGTGTCGCCGACCCACAGCGGATCGCCGGGGTCGAGGTTCTTCACGCGACGGTCCTCGACAAAGGTCTGCGGCACGCGATCGTTCGTCGTGGGCAGGAGAAAACAGTGGTCGAAGCCGATGTCGAGCGGGCCGGGCCGCAGCTCGCCGTTCCAGTCCGGCGCGGGATCGCCGAGGCCCAGATGCCACTTGCCGATGGCGGCCGTGGCGTAGCCCGCGCGCTTGAGAATCGCCGGCAGGGTTTCGGTGCCGGGTTGGATGATGGCCGGGCCGTTCGGCGGCGCTATGCCGGTGCCCTTCCGCCGGAAGGCGTAGGTGCCCGTCAGCAGCGAGAAACGCGTGGGGGTGCACGTGGACGCGCTGCAATAGCCGCTGGTGAACCGCACGCCTTCCCTCGCCAGCCGGTCGATGGCCGGCGTCTGAACCGCCTTCGCACCGTAGCATGATACGTCGCCATAGCCGAGGTCGTCGGCGATGATGATGAGCAGGTTCGGTCTCTCCGCCGCGCGGACGGCGCTCGACGCCGCCACGCAGGCGGCGAGGAGAGCGGACAGTGCGTGTTGCATGGGCCGATTCATGGCTTGTTGACCTTCCTCAGGCCGTGGCCGGCGTCATAACGGCCCCGGTACGCCACGGCGGCAAAGGCATCGGACGGCTGGCGCTGGCTGCAGCCGATGCGCAGGGTCGACGCCCCGCCCAGGCCCGGCGTGGCCCGGCCTTCGGCAATATCCTGCGCCGGCACCTGCACGTGCGCAGCCATCATGCCTCACGGTTGGGCGGCAGCGCCCGCTTCCACCTGGGCCAGGTCCTTGGCGATTCGCTTGCCCAAGCTGCGCACGTCCTTCTCGGTGGCATTGTGCGAGAGAACATACTTGGCCGCCATGACGTAAGGATTCATCGTGATAATGCCACCCGGCATGGGCTTCGACCCCTTGCCCGTGCCGTAGACGAGAATCGGCTTGTCTCGGCCCTGGGCAAGGTCGAATACCTCGACCTGCACCAGCACCTCCGTGGCGCCGGCCCCGAAGCCAATCACAGCCCGCTTGAGCCGGTTTCCCTCATCCACTTGCACAAACTCCCCTTTGACCACCAGGCCGTTAGTGGGCCATGACGCGGTGTTCGGTTGGCGGGTGGCCGGTATCTTCCTTGAGTTGAGTTCCGCGGCTATCGTCTCCGAGAGCAAATTGGCCAGGCGCGCCGCCTTGTCGGCCGGCGTTTCCTGTCCGCGGAGACTGGCTCCAACCCGCCGGATCGGTCCCTCGCGGCCCGACAGCAACCCGTGGTCCGCTTGCACGTCAGCGAGAGCGAACGCGAAATCGCACACCGCGACCGGTCGGGGCTGAGCGGCCAACGCGCCCTTCGTCCCACGGGCGGCCGACTCTGCCCGTGTCGCCTGGCTGCTCGCGGCGGACTGGCAGCCGCCGAGCAGCAGGGCCATCCCGGCGGCGAGCACCGCCGCATTCCAGCGGCGGATCAGGAAACGCATCGTGATGTTCATGTTCATCGAGGGATACCCTTGCCCGCCAGGGCACGGCCGCAACGCCGGAGCCGCGGCGGAAACGTGCCCGCCGGGCACGTTCCGCCAACCCGAGGCGGAACGACGTTGTGCCTTGATTCCATCTCAATAGCCGTCGGCGCGCCAGTTGATAGTCCCGTCGAGATTGGTCCGCGAAATCGACGTGGTCAAGTCGAGTTGCGCGGCGGGATCGCCGCCGGTGCCGTTGTTGTACTTGGGCAGCTTCATGCCCCCAGACAACTGGACGGGCGGGTTGAAGCTGTAGTCCGAAACCACCGCCCGGCGCTGCTCGATCCGGTCCGGGAACACCCGGAGCACCATCAGGTCGAAGGACCAGACGATGTCTTTCCCCATCTGAATGCCCGGGCAATGTTCGCTCACGCTCTGAAACGCCGAGGCCACCGTGTCATCGGCCACAGGGAAATGCGTGGCCACCGTCAGCTTGGGCTTGGGCTCGATCAGGCTCAGCAGATAACCAAACGCCCCCTGCGGCGTATGCGAGCTGTCCTGAACGTCGGTCAACTGGTCGACCGTGGCCAGGAACGTAGGGTATATCGGGCTGTCGGCGGGTGGCGGCGCGTTCAGGCCCATGTTTTTGTAGGCCCACACTTCGGCGGGCACGACCATCTCGTGAATGAACACGTCCACTCCCTGGCCGCCGTTGATCGCCTCGTTGACGCTGTTGGTCTCGGGTTTGGTGTCGCTGCTGTAGATCATGGTCAGGGGCTTGGTTGCGCCCGGCGGGGTCCACGCGAGTTTGTAGCCCATCGCCCCCTTGCGGCAGTGGATGACCGGGTAGTGAGTGATCTTCACCCCCGTGGCCTCGTTGTCGTACGCAACCCCGCCGATCTTCGGCCAGTCCAGCGTGATCGGCACCAGCGCATACCCGTCGTCGGGCGGGTCATCCCCCACGGGCAGGGGTTCGTGCGGCAGCCCCCAGCTCTCCTTGGTGGGAGCAACGTAATTGGTGTAAGCGGTCGGTTGGAAGCCAAAGCTCTCCGAGTGCCAGCGCCATGCGGATCGCGCCATCGCACAGAAATTGCTCACGCCGTCGTCATATACCACTCCCGTGACCGGATCCGGCACTCCGGACGCGCTCTGCCCGAACACGTACAGAGGCGATTTGCGATCCGACGAGGGGCCGAAGCAGTAGATGTGGGTGAGATCGTTCATGTGGTCGCCGTGCAGATGGTTGATGAAGACCTTGTCCATCCGGCGGAATCCCACCACCGCGGCCGCGTAGTTGGCCGAAACCCCGGCGCCACAGTCGAACACGAACTGGTCCACCGCCCGGCCTTTGTAGACAAGGTCATTCGTGTCCGCATTCCAGCCGACTTCCACGAAGAGGCTCATCTCCGCCTGGGCCCGGCGCACCGGCAACGGAATCATCGAGCCCATGAACGTGATGCGCATTTCGTTGGTCTCGAGTGGGGTGAGCGGATTGAAAGCCTCCAGGCTCTGGTAGTAGCTGTAGCTGGCGGCGGCTTGGTAGGTCGGGTCCGGGGAGACCATCCGATAGAACATGGGCACGGAGACGATGCCCGTCGGCCCCAGGCCGCTCAGCAGGGCCTGCGCATCCTGCCAGGAATACCAATTGGTCAAACTGGCCGCAGACCATTGCACGGCGTAGTGGGTCCCCGTCCCGCCCGGGTCGCTCCAGCTCAGCGTCCCGTCTTTCGTGACGGAGTTGATCTCAAGTTGCCCGTGCACCGGGTTCGGCAACAACGCCGCCAGGATGGCCATTACAACAGGGACCGAACCATTGCGCGTCTGTTCTTTCATAGGCTTGTTCTCTGACATGCTGACGAGACCGACGGGCGAAAGCCAGCAGGAAACCCATGAACGTCGGCTGGCCGGTTGCATCCGCCCTGATCGACATGGATCCCATGTCGATGTCCCGGTGCCAGTAGACACGCGACGGCAAGCGCTGCACATACCCCGCTTGGGGTAGGTCAGACCGGGGAACGCCCCGGAGCCCGCCCTGGCCCCCAGTTCGGCAGGAAGATCCTTGCCCGCAGCTTCAAGAAAGGGAACCATGAACGGCGACATCATGCCCGCTCGAATCCCATGGTTCGGTCACCCGCCCCCGGGTCTTGGCTCGAACGCGGATGGCGGCACCACGTCCTCATTCCGTTGCCCGTGGATCTTGAGATGAAACGCACCCTCGCACTCTTCGCCGCGCTGCTGCTCGCTTCGGCGCTGGCCAGCCCTGCGGATCCCATCGCCGGCAAGCGCCCCAACCTCATCTTCTTCCTCACCGATGATCAGGGCTATGGCGACATCTCGGCTCATGGCAATCCAATCCTCAAAACGCCCCACCTCGACCGCCTCGGGTCCGAGGGCGTGCGGTTCGAGGACTTCCACGTCAGCCCCACGTGCGCTCCGACGCGCAGCGCCCTGTTCACCGGCCGCCACGAATTCAAGAACGGCGTCACGCATACCATTCTCGAGCGCGAGCGCCTGACGCTGGACGCCGTCACCCTGGCGCAGGTCCTGCGCGACGCCGGCTACGCCACCGGCATCTTCGGCAAGTGGCACCTGGGCGATGAAAAGGAATACCTCCCCAGCGCGCGCGGCTTTGACGAGATGTTCATCCATGGCGGGGGCGGCATCGGACAGGTCTACCCGGGTTCGTGCGGCGACGCGCCGGGCAACACCTATTTCGACCCCGTCATCCTGCACAACGGCAGGTTGGTGAAAACCGCCGGCTATTGCACCGACGTCTTTTACCGCCAGGCCACAGCGTGGATGGACGCCCGACGCAAGGCCGGCAAGCCGTTCTTTGCCTACCTCCCGTCCAACGCGCCGCACGCGCCCTACATCGCCCGACCGGAGGACGCCGCGCTCTACGAGGGCAAAGTGCCGAACGCGCAACTCGCGCACTTCTTCGGCATGATCCACAACATCGACGAGAACATCGGCCGGGTGCTGGCGACACTCCGCGAGTGGGGCATCGAGAAAAACACCCTCGTCATCTTCATGAACGACAACGGCACCGCCGCCGGTGACTCCGTGTTCCATGCCGGCATGAGGGGGAAAAAGGCCAGTGCCTGGCTCGGCGGCACGCGCGCTTCGTCCTTCTGGCGCTGGCCAGGCACCTTGACCCCGGGCTCGTCCCGGGCGCTCGCGGCGCACCTGGATTTCTTCCCCACGCTCGCCGAGATCGCCGGGGCGCCGCTCTCCGTCGAGGTGCAACGGCAGATCGAAGGCCGCAGCCTCGTGCCGCTGCTCGAGAACCCCGGCGCGATCTGGGCGGACCGCTGTCTGATCACGCATGTAGGACGCTGGCCGAAGTTGGCCGACCCCAACGACTCGAAATTCAAGATGGCCGCCGTCCGGAATTCGCGGTGGGCCCTGGTCAGCCCGAACGGCGGACGCGAACCCAACTGGCAGTTGTTCGACCTCGCGGTCGACTACGGGCAACGGAATGATGTCGCCGCCCGGCATCCCGAAGTGGTCCGGGAACTCGGGGCCGCCTTTGACCGGTGGTGGGCCGAGTGCCTGCCGCTGATGGTCAACGAAAGAGCCCTCGGACCAAAACTCAATCCCTTCGCCGTCCGGTATTGGGAGCAGTTCGGCGGCGGCCCGACCGCGGCCGACCATGAGCGCATGGACCCCACACAGCCATGGCCCGCGCCCGCCGCACCTCCCAAGGCAAAGCACGACAAATGAGCATGGGCCTTCGAAGTCGGCAGCGGCCCATCGCGCCAACGAGGCCGTCGAGCAGCTTCGTGCCCTGCTGGCCCGGCAGCCGCAGCCAACGCGCCATGAAGACCTTCATGCGTTCCCCAGGAGATGAGGGACTGTCCAGCGGGTTTCGGGTCCTGATTCTGCTCTGGCTGCTGGCCTGGGCGGCGATGGCCGCTGAGGGCCTCTCTGAGGACCCGCGCCACATCGACCGCGGGCACATCATCCCGAGCGAAGGCTACGCGGACCAGCCTTACATCGTGAAGACCGACGATCGCGCGTGGCTGTGCGTGATCACCACCGGCGCCGGACGCGAGGGCCAAGCCGGCCAGCATGTCCTCTCGATGCGCAGCACGGATCGCGGCCGCACCTGGGAAACACCGGTCGCCATCGAGCCCGCCAGCGGGCCCGAGGCCAGCTACGCCGTGCTTCTGAAGACGACCTATGGCCGCATCTACGCACTCTACAACCACAACACGGACCAGGTGCGCGAAGTGAAGCGCGAGGACCAAGGCGCCTACCCGCGCGTCGATTCGCTCGGACACTACGTCTTCAAGTACACCGACGACCACGGGCGCACGTGGTCCGCGCAGCGCCACGAGATCCCTGTGCGCGAGTTCGAGTGCGACCGCAATAACGTCTATGGCGGCACCCTGCGCTTCTTCTGGAACGTCGGCCGGCCGCTGGTCCTCGGCGATTCGGCGCTGATGACGCTGCACAAGGTCGGCGCGATGGGCGAAGGTTTCTTCGCGCAATCCGAAGGCGTGTTCCTGAAAAGTGCCAACATCCTCACCGAGCGCGACCCAACGAAGATCACCTTCGAGACCCTGCCCGACGGCGACATCGGCCTGCGCACGCCTCCCGGGGGTGGGCGCGTGGCGGAGGAACACAACCTCGTGAGGCTCAGCGACGGCTCCGTCTTCTGCGTCTATCGCACCCTCGACGGCTGGCCGGTCTCCGCCTACAGCCGGGACGGCGGTCACACCTGGACCGCCCCCGCCTACCTGACCTACACGCCCGGCGGCCGCCGCGTCAAGCATCCGCGCGCGGCGAACTTCGCGTGGAACTGTTCCAACGGGAAGTTCCTCTACTGGTTTCACAACCACGGCGGGCGGTTCGTGGCCGAGCTGGGGGCTGCCCGCAAAGACGGCCGCAGTCCCTACGACGACCGCAACCCCGCCTGGCTCATGGCCGGACGCGAAGGGGACACGCCCGAGGGCCGGCGCATCGAGTGGTCGCAGCCGGAGATCCTGCTCTACGACGACGACCCGTACATCCGCATGAGCTACCCCGACCTCGTCGAGGAGGACGGCGCCTTCTACGTGACCGAGACCCAAAAACACGTCGCGCGTCTCCACGAGATTGCGGCGCCGCTGGTCCAGGGTCTGTTCAACCAGTGGGACCATCGCACCGTCGCCCGGGAGGGGCTTTTGCTCGAAACGCATGGCGGCGAGGCCAAGGTCACCATGCCGACACTGCCGGCATTCAACGTCCGAGACCCCCAGCGCGCCGATCACGCAGGGAAGGAGACGCGCGCGGGCTTCAGCATCGAGCTGTGGCTGCAACTGGACTCGCTGGCAGCCGGACAGACCCTCCTGGACAGCCGCGACGACACCGGCGCCGGGATCCTTGTCGCCATCGCCAGGCCCGGTGCGGTCGCCATCGCGCTGCACGACGGCCGGCAGCAGGCGGGCTGGGACAGCGATCGCGGTGTGATCCAGGCCGGGAGGCCGCACCACGTCGTGATCACCGTGGACGGCGGGCCGAAGATCATCACCTTCGTCGTCGACGGCACCCTCTGCGACGGCGGCGACGAACGTCAATTCGGCTGGGGCCGCTTCAGCCCGACGCTGCGCGCGCCGAACGGCTCGGCGACGTTAAAGATGGCGCCCGCCGTCCGGTCGCTGCGCATCTACAACCGCGCCCTGCGCACCAGCGAAGCCGTCGGCAATTACCGGGCGGGCCACCCCAAAGCCGACACCCCAAGCGCGGTTCAAGGCCAGAACCCACCAGCAGCCGCCGGCGACCGTTCGCGCCCCAGGCGTTAGGCGGGGATCCGGGCCTGCTGCAGGGCATGGACAACCGCCAGGCGCGACGATAGACTCGACCCAGCGCGTGGGCTGACACCCCGGGTCGCCCCGAGAGCTGAATATGAACAACCACTCCCAACAGGGCTTCTTCACCGTCGAAGGCAAGAACCTGGCTTTCACCTTCTTCCTCATCGCATCGCTGTTCCTTCTCTGGGGATTCTGCAACTCGATGATCGATACGATGGACAAGCACTTCCAGGATCAGTTGAACCTCACGAAGGCGCAATCCGCCTGGGTGCAGTTCGCGCATTACATGGGGTACGCCCTGATGGCGCTGCCCGCCGGCCTGGTCACACGGCGGCTCGGCTACAAGTACGGCATCATCTTCGGCCTGTTGCTGGTGGGCGTCGGCGCCTTCTGGTTCCTGCCGGCAACCCGCATCTCGCAGTTCTGGGCGTTCCTGCTGGGGGTGTGCGTGATCGCGATGGGCCTGACGGTCCTCGAGACCGTGGCCAACCCCTACACGACCGTCCTGGGGCCGAAGCAATACGGCGCCTCGCGCATCAACCTGGCCCAGTCCTTCAACGGCATCGGCTGGATCCTCGGCCCCATCGCGGGCGCGTCCTTCTTCTATTCGGAGGGCGGGGTCCAGAAGGCGCACGGCCAGCTGTTCATCCCGTATCTGGGCGTCGGCGTGCTGGTGCTCATCCTTGCCCTGCTCGTCCACCGCGCCTACGTCCCCGACATCAAGGTCGAGGATGAATATCACACGGACGACCATGCGAACACCGGGTGGAAGAAGAACCACGGGCTCGTTCTGCTGATGCTGATCTTGAACGTGGGGGCGGTGGCGCTTTCCACCTATCTGGTCTTGCACACGATTCTGCCCGCCGCCTCGAAAACGGTGACCGAAGCGCACGTGGATGCTTACTGGTGGGCCTTCATCGCCATCGTGGTGGCTGCAATCCCGATCCTGGTCATCGCCGCAAAGCGCGTCACCACCCATAGCATCTGGGCGCACCCGCACTTCAGCGGCGCCACGCTCGCCCAGTTCTTCTACGTGGCTGCCCAAGCCGGCATCTTCAGTTTCTTCATCAACAGCATGACGGTGGACAAGCACAACGGCTCCTCGATCGTCCCGGAATTGCCCGCGTCCTGGGCCGGCGGCATGGCCGCCAACAAGCACTGGATCGAAGTGCGCACGTCCCTCTCCGGGGCGGATATTGTTAATCTCTCCGCACTCGCCGAAAGGTTGAAGAACAAGCCCGACCCTGTGGCGGCTTTCCTGGCCTCCCAGCTTCCCGCAACCACGCTGAGGCTGCTCGCCCAGGATCCGGGCACGGCCCCGGAAGCCGCCTTGCGCAAGGCGCTGGTGAATGACCTCAACGGCATCATGCGCCAGGAGCTCGATCCCAAACAGGGCAAACCCGCCTTCTATGACGCCGAACGCTTCCGTGGCGTGGCGCTGAGCGACAAGGCCCGGCAGTTGGCCGGACGCCGGCTCGAGGTGGAAAACGACCATCTCCGCTTCAACCGTCTCCTGCTCGCGGAAGCCCTTCCCGGCCTGGTCAGGTTCCGTGACGGCGTGTGGTGCATCAGCGACGCCGGCGCCGGATACCTCTCGTCGCTGGCCTTCGGCTTCTTCCTCCTCGGCCGGCTGATCAGCGCCTGGGCGATGCGCCGCGCGCCGGCGCACAAGATGGTCGGCGCGTTCGCGCTGGCCAACGTGATCCTCTGCGCCCTGGTCATTGCCAAGCTCGGCTGGCTCTCGGTCGCCGGCGTCTTTCTCACCTACTTCTTCATGTCGCTGATGTTCCCGACCATCTTCGCCCTTGGCATCTTCGGGCTGGGCTCTCAGGCGAAGAAGAAAGCCGCCGCCTTCATCGTCATGTCCATCACCGGCGGCGCGCTCATGCCGAAGCTCATGGGCCGGCTCGGCGACGTCTACGACATGTCCACCAGCTTCTGGATCCCCTTGGGCTGCTTCGTGTTGATCCTGGTCTACGGCTTCAGCTGGTCCAAGCTCAGCCAGGCCGAAGGCATCGTGGGCATGAAGACCGCCGGCGGCCATTGAACCCGCCGCCGGTCATGGAGCCTGCCCCAAACCGGGAATGGCGGAAACGCGAGTGAAATGGACTACCGCCCATGGCTCACCCTGTTGGCGGCGTTGCTGACGCACGCCGCGGTCGGTGCGGCCCCGACCGACTCGATCCGTTGGACCGAACTGCCGCCGCTGCCTGATCCGCTGGGCTTCGCCGGCCCCTTCGTCGGCAACCACAACGGGGCGTTGCTCGTCGCCGGCGGCGCGAATTTCCCTGGGCAGCTCCCGTGGGAAGGCGGCAGCAAGGTCTGGTCTGATGCCGTCTTCGTGCTCGAGACCGCTCACGGCGCATGGAAAGCCGCCGGCACCCTGCCGCGCCCGCTGGGCTACGGCGTGTCGCTGAGCGTTAACGACGGCGTGGTGTGCCTCGGCGGCAGCGACGCGCACCGGCATTACGCGGAGGTATTCCTCTTGCGGTGGCAAGCCGGGGCAATCACGACGTCCCCGTTGCCGCCCCTGCCCAAGCCGTGCGCCAACCTGAGTGGCGGGTTGCTGGGCACCACGATCGTCGTCGCCGGCGGCATCGAAACACCCGGCGCGACGACGGCGCTGAGATCCTTCTGGGCGCTCGACCTCGCTGAGACGCCGCCGCAGTGGCGGGAGCTTGAACCCTGGCCGGGCCCGGGACGGATGCTGGCCGTGGCGGCGGTACAGGACCAGTCGTTCTTCCTGGTGAGCGGCGCGGCGTTGAGCGCCGATGCCCAGGGGAAACCGGTGCGCCGCTACTTGAATGACGCCTACCGCTACACCCGGGGCCACGGTTGGAGGCGCATCGCCGATCTACCCCGACCCGCCGTGGCCGCGCCCACGCCCGCACCCGCGCTGGGCCAATCCACCTTCCTGGTGCTCGGCGGCGACGATGGCTCCCTCGTCGACTTCCAACCGCCTGGGCAGCACCCCGGATTCCCCCGGACGATGCTGGCCTATCACACGATCACCGACACCTGGAAACCGCTGGGGACAATGCCCGCGGCGCACGTGACCACCACCCTGACGCGCTGGAATGGCGGCTGGGTCATGCCCACCGGCGAAATCCGCCCCGGCGTGCGGTCGCCGGCGACGTGGTCCCTGCAGGCCGCTTTCCGCAAGGCGGCGTTCGGTTGGATCAACTACAGCATGGTGTTCCTGTATCTGCTGGCCATGGTCGGGATCGGGGTCGTCTGCTCGAAGCGGAACCGGAGCACCAACGATTTCTTCCGCGGCGGCCAGCGCATTCCCTGGTGGGCGGCCGGCCTGAGCATCTTCGCGACCATGCTCAGTTCCATCACCTTCATGGCCATCCCCGCCGCGGCCTACACCGACGGCTGGAATCTGTTCCTGGCCAACACCTACATCCTGATCACCCCCCTGGTGGTGTTCGTCTACCTGCCGTTCTACCGCCGACTCAACGTCACCTCGGCCTACGAGTACCTGGAACGGCGGTTCAATCTGGCCATCCGGCTGGCAGGCAGCACCCTGTTCATGGTGTATCAGTGCGGACGCATCGCCATCGTGCTCTACCTGCCCGCCCTCGCGCTCGCCACCGTGAGCGACTTCGACGTCCGGACCTGCATCCTCGTCATGGGCGTGCTGTGCATCCTGTACACGGTGATCGGCGGCATCGAGGCCGTGATCTGGACCGACGTGGCGCAGGCCTTCGTCCTCATGGGCGGCGCACTGTTCAGCCTCGGGTTCATCCTGTCCCGCGTCCAGGGCGGACTGGGCGAGGCCATCCGCGTCGCCGCTGAAGGCCGGCACTTCTTCGAAACGATCAACTGGAGCTGGGATCTCACCGTAGCCTCGGGCTGGGTCATTCTGCTCGGAAGCCTGTTTCACAATCTGTTGGCCTACACCGCAAGCCAGGATGTCGTGCAGCGCTACGTGACCACGCCCGATCAGCGGACCGCGGCCCGCGGCATCTGGCTCAACGCCTTGGTCTCCGTGCCTGCGCAGGCGGTGTTCTTCGCCATGGGCACGGCGCTGTTCGTCTTCTACAAGCAGCAACCGCCCCTGCTCGATGTCACGCTGCACAACGACGCCATTTTCCCGTTCTTCATCGTCTCCCAGCTCCCGGTCGGCGTGGCGGGATTGATCGTGGCCGGCATTTTCGCCGCCGCACAATCCACCCTGGCCAGCAGCATGAACTCCATCGCCACGGCTTACGTCACCGATTTTCATCGCCGGCTGCGACCGGATCGGGGGGACCACGCCTATCTCCGCATCGCGCGCCTCGCCACCGTCGTCGTGGGCGTGGCAGGCACGGGCATCGCCCTGGTGATGGCCGCCATCGACATCCGGTCGCTGTACATGGCCTTTCTCGAAATCCTCGGTCTGTTGGGCGGAACGTTGAGCGGGTTGTTTGTGCTGGGCATTTTCAGCCGGCGGGCTTCCGCCCGGGGCGCGCTCGTGGGAGCCGTGCTGAGTGCGGCGATTGTCTCCTCGGTCCGCCTGATTCAGCCCCTCAACGTCTACGCCTACGCACCGATCGGGCTGATCTCCGTGGTCGTCATCGGATGGCTGGCGAGCCTCGTCCTGCCGGCCTCGACCCGGAATCTCGACGGACTCACCCTGCACACGATGCACGCGGACTCGAAGGTCCAAGCCGAGTGATCGGACCGGTGCGCACGCTCACGACTGTCGCGACGCACGTTGCGGGCACACGCTCATACGGTCTCCCCAGGACTGAAGTTGGGGATCAGCCGGACCGGGCGACCGGCCGTGGGCCCCAGGCGGACCATCTGCAGGATCATCTGGAACAGCTGGCGGGCAAACCGGGCGGGATCGCTGCTGTAACGGGCAACTCGCGGGGTGACGAAATCGAGGAAGTAATCGTCATCGCGGGAAATGACCGCAACGTCGCCCGGCAATCGCCGCCTTTGTTGCAGGAGCAGCGTCAACACAGTCAGCACGTGGGCTGAACGCGCCACCAGAAAGCCCGTCGGCGGCTTGGCCCACCGGAGCGCCCCTTCCAGAAGACGAATAATCCCCGCCCGCGTGCCGTCGTGTCTCAAAACGACCGGCGGCGGGCCATCGGCGGCACCCCCGCACAACCCCGCCTCGCTCTCCGCATCCCCGCTGGTGCCCGAAGCGGGAATGACCAGTGCCAGACGCTCGTGTCCCCGGCGCCGGAACACGCCCACGGCGTGGTGACAGGCCGCCCGATGGTCGATATCCACCGAGGGCAACGGCAGCCCGGGAGCACACGACCCCGCCACCAGGCAGGGCAGGTTGCGCTCGCGAAACCACTGCTGGCTGGCCGGAGTCGATAGCAGGAGGATCCAGAGGGATGCCGGGGCGGTGTAAACCACTTGTTCCAGGGATCGGTGCGAATGGCCGGCGGTGCCGGCACGCCCACTGGCGTGATACTCCAATCGGTACCCCACCTTCGCCAGGTTGGAGCGGACTTCATCGATCCAAAACAGGACAAACGGCGGCAGCGCCTTCAAGGTGACGGGCGAGAGCAGTCCGATGACCTTCTGCCGAGCGGCCGGAATCCGCCGTCCGCGCCGGGCGATGATCCGCCGGCGGCGGCCTTGCGCCACCTCCACCCGGCGCTCGCGTTCCAACACCTTCAGGGCCTGGCGCAGCGTCGGGCGGCTGATCTGGAACTCCTCGCAGAGCTCCCGCTCCCCCGGCAGAAACTCCGTCCAACGCCCCGAATCGAGTTGGGCCAGCAGCACCTGGGCGGCGCTCTCCGCCAGGGTCTGCCGGTGCGGCAGCACCAGCTCATGGGTCGAGTCGGGTGTCACTGGTCAGGCTGTTTGACCAGTACGTTGCCCTTGAGCCCCCCTCCAGGCAAGCCGAAAGTCTCTTCAAGCAACGGAATCATCTGGCGGCGTCAGGGCGCTCCTGGGCTTCGCGGATCCCCGGATTGCGGGTTGGCGCCGCCCGGGTCGCAACGCCGATGCGGAATGACCGGCCGTCTGAGCGACAACGGAACACCGAATGCGAAAGGACCAGCGATATGAGTAAAGTGGCCGTGGGACTGATCAGCCTGGTGCTGACATCGGTCAGTTTCGCCCAAACAACCGTCTACTGGACCGGCAACGAAGACCGGTGGGGCGGCGGCAGCCAGACCGGCACCGCCGATGACAACTTCAGCCTGACGCCCGGGGGAGCGGACTGGAAGAAGGTCTCCGCCGGCGAAACCTACCATCACGTGTACGACCGATCGCCGGCCGGTCTCATGCCGGGAGCCAATTACACGGTCTCCATGAATCGCGCCAACCAGACGATTGCCTCGATGGCCTTGGTCGGATCGGGCGGCGACGGCTTCACCTTCAACACGGTGGGCAACAACTCGTTGGGGATGCGGCTGGCAGGGCCGGTCACCGCAAGCGATGGCTGGCATGGGTTCCTGAATGGAGGGGGCAATTCCCTCGCCCTGACAACCGATATCACCTTCGATGTCGCCGCAGGTGCCGGCGTGACTCTCGGCTACCCCTTGACGGGGACCTTCGGCATCACCAAGACCGGTTCGGGTTCCTTGCTGATGGTCGGCGACCATCTTCACTCCGGGGAGACCGGCGTCAGTGGCGGGATCTTCGGCGGCAACGGCAGCCTGGGTGGCAACCTGGGCCTGGCGTCGGGCACCCGGTGGCACTTCGATGAGGCCTTTACCCTCAGCGTGGCCGGCACAACCACCTTCAGCCATGCTTCCTTTGGCATTGCCGATTTGGTCGGGTTGGACTCCTCGACAGCGGAGGGCACGTATACCCTCATCACGGGCACGGTGGTTGGCAACTTCGACAACGTCGGTTGGGTTAACGCCGCCGATATCGGCGGTGGCAAGAGCGCCTACTTCGAGGTCGGCGGCCTCAACCTGATCGTGGTGCCGGAACCCTCGATCTTCGCCTTGGCAGGCGTGGGCCTCGCCGGCTTGCTCCTCATCCGCCGTCGCGGGACGGGTTGAGCCGTTGATCCGGCGCCCGGGGAGCCGAAGCTGATCGGAGTCATGCCAATGCCGCCCTCGATGCTCGCCGTCAGCTCGCTCTCCGCGGCGCTGCTGGCGGCTTCGATGCTGCCGGGCCGGGCTGCAAGCGCCCCCGGCACCGAGCAGAGACCGAACATCGTGCTGATCATCTCCGAGGACAACGGCCCGCACTTCGGTTGCTACGGTGATCCTTACGCTCAAACGCCGAACCTGGACCGGTTGGCGTCCCAGGGCGTGCGCTTCGAGCGCGCCTACATCACCCAGGCCGGGTGCAGCCAATCGCGCTCGAGCATCCTGACCGGGCTGTATCCGCACCAGAACGGGCAGCTCGGCCTGGCAACCTGGGGCTACCGCCTGTATCGCGAGGACACGCCGAGCCTCCCGCGCAGCCTCAAGGCGGCTGGCTATCGCACCGGCAGGATCGGCAAACTGCACGTCAATCCGGAATCCGCCTTTCCCTGCGACCTGCAGGAAATCCCCGGAGGCAACTTTGCGCGCAAGCACTTGGCCGCCTATGCCCAGCATGCGGAGCGTTTCTTCAAGGCCGATGCCCGGCCGTTCTTTCTGCATATCAACTATCCCGAGGCGCACGATCCTTTCCTGAAACAAGTGGACGGCTTGCCGAAGCAGCCGCTCACGGGCACGGACGTGCAATCGCTGCCCTGCTTCGGCATCGATCCGCCCGAACTCCGGCAACTCATGGCGGATTACTACAACTGCCTGAGCCGCCTGGATTCGCTGATCGGCGACTTGCTCGCTGCGCTCGATCGCTCCGGCAAGGCTGGCAATACCCTGATCATCTACCTCGGCGACCACGGTCCCGACCTGCTGCGCGGCAAACGCAGTTCCTACGAGGGCGGCACGCGCGTTCCCTTGATCATCCGCTGGCCGGACAAGGCCCGCCCGCAAGTGCGCGCGGAGCTCGTCTCCACGATTGATCTCATGCCCACGCTCCTCGCGATCAGCGGCGCGACCGCGGTGCCCAACCTGCCGGGACAATCGCTCGTCCCGCTGCTGGCCGGTGAACGGCCGGCGTGGCGCGACACGGTGTTCACCGAATTCCACACCCATGCCGCCCGGGCCAATTTCTTTCCGCAACGCGCCGCCCATGGGCAACGCTACAAGCTCATCGAAAACCTGCTCCCGGACGAAGCCAATCCCGACATGGAGAAGATCGACAAGGAACTGCCGTTTGTGGCCTCTGCCGTGGCCGCCGCCAGGCCGGAAGTGCGCGCCGCCTACGAACTCCAACAGCGGCCCCCGCGCTTCGAACTCTACGACCTGCAGACTGATCCCTGCGAGTTCCACAATCTCGCGGCGTCCGCCGCGCACGCCGCCCAGCTCGCGAACCTCAAGCAGCGTCTCCTCGCCTGGCGGGAGCAAACCCGGGACCCGCTCCTGAACCCCACGAACCTCGCCCGGCTCAAAGCGGAGGTTTACGCCGTGAGCAGCAAAGCCGAGGGCAAGGCTATCGACTGGGGCTACCCCGACTACTTTTTCGGCAGAGAACCCGCCGTCCCGCGCGACACCGCGCCTGCGGCCGAGAAGCCGGCCAGGAAGAAGAACAAGAAACAGCCCGCCGAGTGAGCCTCCTCAGGGCGAGGCCACCGGGCGCTCTTGAACGTCAATCCGGGCAGGACCCCGCGGTCGTAACCAAGGGCATCCACACCCCCACACCATGAGATCCCGCTTCCCCCTCCTCGCCGCCATGGCGGTCGCTCTCGGTGCGACCTTGGGCGTTCGGCATTCCGCCTGCTCGGCTTCGCCGCAGCCCAACGTTCTCATGATCATCTCGGCGAAAAGCAGCATCTGCACAAGTTCACCCTCTGGGATCGCTCCACGCGACTGCCGTTCATCGTCGTCGCTCCGGGCGTGACGCGCGACCACACCCGTAAGGAACGCCCTGTGAGTTTCATATCGGAGCGATCCCAACGAGTGGACTAAGGGTCTGTGCAAAAATTCTTGCACAGACCCTAACCTCGCCGGCAACCCCGAGTTCGCGGACGTCAAAGCCGACCTGGCGAACTGGCTGCCCAGGACCGATGCCCCGAGCCTGTCAGCCAAAGCCAAGCGCAAGAAGAAAGAGCCGTGACGGCCGCAATAACCGCATTGACCCGTGGCGGGGCCGTGGGCGACAACTGCGGCGGTTGCACACACGACGACCCATCCACGCCCATCCCGCCGATGAAACCCACCGATCGCACCCTGACCGTCCTCCTATCCCTCGGCTGGCTTCTGCCCGTCGCCGCCCAGAGCGACCTCGCGCATTCCTTCCGCGAGCCTCCCGAGGCGGCGCGGCCCGGCGCCTATTGGTATTTCATGGACGGCAATCTCTCGCGCGAGGGCATGACGCGGGACCTCGAGTCCATGAAGGCAGCCGGCATGGGGCATGTCGTCTTCCTCGAGGTCAACGTCGGCGTGCCACGCGGGCCCGTGGATTTCCTGAGTGCCCCATGGCAGGACCTCTTCGTTCACGCGGTGCGCGAGGCGGAGCGCCTGGGGATCGAGATCATCCTCGGCTCGGGGCCGGGTTGGACCGGCAGCGGCGGGCCCTGGGTCAAGCCCGAGCAGTCCATGCAGCATCTCGTGGCAAGTCCGGTCGAAGTGCAAGGCCCGGGCCGATTCACCGGCACGCTCCCCGTCGCCCCGCCACGGCGGCCGTTCTTCGGCGATCTGCCCCAATCCATGCGCAAACCCTGGGAGACCTTCTTTCGGGATGTGGCCGTCCTGGCATTCCCGACGCCGCCAAACCCCGCAACCGTTCCCGACATCGACGAGAAGGCTCTGGTCTACCGCGCCCCCTTCTCCTCCCAGCCGAACGTCAAAGCCCGGCTCGAAGCGCCCGCCGAGTTTCCCCTTGACGCCCCCGGCTCCACCATTCCGCTCGATCGGATCATTGACCTCACACAACACCTCAAACCGGACGGAACGCTCGACTGGCAAATCCCGGAGGGCCGCTGGACAGTGCTCCGTTTCGTCAGCCGCAACAACGGCGCCTCGACCCGGCCGGCACCCGAGCCGGGCCTCGGGTTCGAGTGCGACAAGTTCGACGCCGCCGCGCTCGACGCCCACGTCGCCGACTACGCCGGCAGACTCCTGCAGAAGGTGGGACCGCGCCAGCCCGGCCGAGGCTGGACGATGCTGCACATCGACAGCTGGGAAATGGGCGCCCAGAACTGGACGCCCCGGTGGCGCGAGGAGTTCCGGAAGCGGCGCGGCTATGATCCGCAGCCCTGGTACCCCGCTTACCTCGGCTACGTCCTCGGCAGCCGCGGGCAAACGGAACGATTCCTCTGGGACCTCCGCCTGACGGCCCAGGAGCTGGTCATCGAGAACCACGCCGAACATCTCAAGCGCTTCGGCCGCCAGCACGGCTTGACGCTGTCCATTGAACCCTACGACATGAATCCCACGTGCGACTTTGACCTCGGCGCCGTGGCCGATGTGCCGATGTGCGAGTTCTGGAGTCTCGGCTTCGACACCTCCTTCAGCTGTCACACCGCCGCCTCCATTGCCCATCTCCTGGGACGCCCCGTGGTGGCGGCGGAGGCGTTCACCGGCGCGCCAGGCGAAAACTGGCGATTCCATCCCGGCTCGCTGAAGAACCAAGGCGACTGGGCGTTCGCCACCGGCATCAACCGCCTGACCTATCACACGTTCGCCCATAAGCCCGACGAAGGCCGGCCCGGCATGGTCATGGGTCCCTATGGCGTGCACTGGGATCGCGGCCAGACGTGGTGGCCCTTGGTCGGCGACTACCACCGCTACGTCACCCGATGCCAGCAGGTGCTGCGGCAGGGACGCACGATCGCTGATGTGCTGTACCTGCTGCCCGAGGGCGCCCCGAATGTTTTCCAGCCGCCACCGTCGGCGTTCTCCGGCAGCACCCGAATGCCCGACCGCCGGGGCTACAATTTCGACGGGTGCTCGGCAGCCACGCTCATCAAGCTGGCCAGAGTGCGCGGGGGCAAAATCGGGTTTCCCGGCGGCGCCGAGTATGCCCTGCTCGTCCTGCCCCATGTCGAGACAATGACCCCCGAGTTGGTCCGCACGCTGGATTCGCTGATCGCCGCGGGCGCGACCGTCGTGGGCAATCCGCCGCGCCAGTCCCCCAGCCTGGTGAACTACCCGGCGTGTGATCGCGACGTGGCCCGGCGGGCGGAGGCGATCTGGGGCGGCCTGCAGCCACCCGCCGGACCCGACCGCCGTCGCCACGGCAAGGGCCGCGTCATCTGGGGCAGCGCGCTGTATGAAGCGCCCGCCGCCGACCCGTCGCCCATCCTCGAAGCTCGCTGGATCTGGAACGTGCCGGGCGCCGCCAGCGCCGCCCCCGTGGGAACCGCGGTCTTCCGCCGGGAATTCCACGTGCCCTCGAGCCCGCGGATTGCCTCGGCCCGACTGGAAATGACCGCCGACAACGCCTTCAGCGCCACGCTCAACGGCAACCCCGTGCTCGCAGGCAGCGATTTCAACCTGACCTGCGTCGCGGAGGTGACGCAAGCCCTGCTCCAGGGCACCAACGTCCTGACCGTGGCCGCGGAAAACGGCGGGGTCAACCCCAACCCGGCGGGGCTCCTTGGCGCGCTGCGAATCCGGTTCGCGGATCACTCGGAACAAACCCTCATCACCGATGGGACCTGGAACGTGGCTGATGCCGCAGGCGGCTCGTCCCTAGAACCCGCCCGCGTGCTGGGTGAGGCGGCCATGAGCCCGTGGCGGCTCAAGGTGTCGCCGGTCACGCCACCCCTCTACCCGCACTATGACCTGACAGCCGCCGTTCTCCGCGACGCGGGCGTGGGCGAGGACTTTGCCTCGCCCGGCCCCTTGCGCTACACACACCGGCGTACGAAAGACCGCGACTTCTACTTCGTGGCGAATCGCTCCGACCAACCCGTCCGCACCACCGCCACCTTCCGCGTGGCCGCCGGCACGCCCGAACTGTGGCATCCGGTCAGCGGCAGTATCCGATCCCTCCCGCAATTCACCCGCACAGGCGGTTTCACGGAGATGCCCCTCTGCTTCGAGCCCTACGAGAGCTATTTCGTCGCATTCCCCTCGAAGCCAGCAGCGATGGCAACGGCTCCAGCCACCCGTGCGGGGCGGAACTTCCAGGACTTCATCGAGGTGCATACCCTGCCAGGCCCCTGGGATGTGGCCTTGGATCCGACGATCGGCGCCCCCACCCATGTGCGCTTCCACAAGCTCGAGGACTGGACCCAACGTCCCGAGCCCGGCATCCGGTACTACTCCGGGATCGCGTCGTACCGGACCGCCTTTGACCTGCCGCCCGGATCAGTGCCCGGCCCCGATTCCCGGACTTACCTGGATCTCGGCAGCGTCCAGGTCATCGCCCGCGTGCGGGTCAACGGCACGGATTGCGGCGTCCTTTGGACCGCCCCGTGGCGGGTCGACATCAGCCGCGCCGTCCAACCGGCCGGGAACCTCCTGGAAATCGAGGTCGCCAACCTGTGGCCCAACCGGATGATCGGCGACGCCGCCTCGCCGGACCGGCAATTCACCCAGACCACCTATCGCCCGTTCAAGGCGGGCGACCCGCTGCTGCCCTCGGGGTTGCTCGGACCAGTCCGGATCCTGAAGGACACCCCGCGGCCGAGTCCCTAATGAGCAATCTTCCATCGAAAGCACTCGCCGCCCTTGCGAGCCGGTGTCGGACCGGTCGCGGTGACCGTCACAGGCCCCGGTTCATTGGGCTGGCTCGCCAGGTACCGATGGGTGGCAAGAGACAGCAGCATGGTATCGCCGCGCATCAGGTTGATCCACTGGAAGGACTCGGCGTCGCCCGGCGGCTTTCCGCCGAGGTCCGTCAATACCGCACGGTCGCCAGCGGCCGAAACGAACCGGCCGTCGACCGCCTGCAGCGCCACCCGGCCCTTGCCCAGGTCAACGACCACGAACGTCGCCTGCTCCGGGGCGCTCCCGGTTGAATCGGCCGCGATCGTCACCAGCCTGTTGCCCGCAGTGTCGGCCGCCAGGAAGCTGCCGTCCGCACCGCTGGTCAGCGTGATGAGCTTGCCGATGGGAATCGCGCGTTCGATCCCGCGGGCGCGCGGCTCCACGCAGGTGTAGTTGTCGAAGTCGGCATGGCCACCCGGTCGGCCGGTGGTGTTGAAGTTGAACAAGGCGGGCCGGACCCCCTGGAAGGTCGTCAGCTGAAACGTCATGGTGAAGGGTTCGCCCAACGGCGTGAAACGCGTCCCGTCACCGCTCCAGCTGAAGAGGGCCTCGTCGTTGTCGAAGTTGCAGTGGACGCGCAGCCACAGGCGCGTGGGCGGCGGGGCCGGGCTGATCGCGGGGGCCTTGGGAGTGGCGGAAACCCCGGCCCCGGGGCCGCGGCGTCGGCCGCCGCCGCCGGTCACCCTCTGCAGCGCATCGCCCTCGGGGGTCTTGACGACGCCAATCCAGGCGTAGGGCCAGCTCAGCAACGCCAGTCCGGCGTTGTCCCCCACCGCAAGACCCGAGGTGTCCATCTCGACGGTGATGATGCACTCCGGCCCGGGCGGCCGCTGGCACAGGCTGTTGCGGGCGGAGAAGAAATCGTTCGCCGGCAGGGAATGGAGGCGAAGCACGCCGGGCTTCTCGCTCAGCGACCACTTCGAGTCCTCGGGCACATGATTCCACTGCGCATGCGGGTTCAGCCCCGGGCCATCGAAACGGTCGTCGTGGATGAAGGCCGGCCTGGGCTCCTGCGTGTGGCCGGTGTCGGGCTTGAGCCAGGTGTTCGGCGCTCGGCGCAGGTTGCCCGGCAGGCCGATGAGCGGGAAGCCGTTGTCCCAGGTCACCGGCACCAGGGCAACCATGCGGCCGGCGCTGCCGTGGTCGGACATGATGAGGCTCCACCATTCGCCGGAGGGCGTGTCGACGATGCCGCCCTGATGCAGCCAAAGCCCGCGGTCGTCGGGTCGGGCGCGAAGCGGCGCGGCGGCCGTCACCCCTAACGACTCGCCCTGAACCATGCGTTCGATTGTCCACGGGCCATCGATGGAGTCCGCAATCGCAACCATCTGATCCACGGCTCCGCCGGGAATCGCGGACACATCGACGTACTTGCCGTTGATCTTGTACAGGTGATGCCCCTCGCCCATACGCCCCACAAGCGCCCGTTTCGGAGCGTCGGTCTTGAAGGACCTCACGTCAGGCGCCAGTTCCTCGATGGGATACGGGCTGGCGGCGCCGGAGATCAGATAGATCGTGCCGTCGTCATCGAACAGGACGGAAAGGTCGTGCCGACCGGGCAGTTGGTTCCGCTCCCAGGGACCCCGGATGGACTGCGACCGGAAGACCTGAAGCCCCACGCCGTTGACGTTCGAGAAGACGTAAAACGTGCCCTTGTGATACCGGATGCAGGGCGCCCAGATGCCGCGCCCGTAGATGTCGCCGCCTTCCAGCCGGAACGCCGGGCCGAGGTCCAGCCGGTCCATGCAGTAGCCGACCAATTCCCAGTTCACCAGGTCCTTCGAGTGCATGATCTGCACCGCCGGGTTCATGTGCATGGTCGTGCCGGCCAGGTAATAGTCTTCCCCCACCCGGATGATGTCCGGATCCTCGAACTCTTCGTAGAACAGGGGATTCGAGTAGGTGCCGTTGCCGTTGTCCGCAGTCCAGTGCCGCATCGCGGCCGGAGGCAGCCGCGATGCACCCGGCGCGGCCGCGATGACCGCGTGGAAGGCAGGCTTGGGTCGACACTGGGCGTCGAAGAGCAGCGGCTTGCCGGAGGCCCGCCACGAGTTCCCGTCGTTCGGCCCCCAGAACGTCACCATCGCCACGTGACGATCGTGCTTCAAAAACGCCCGGAAAAGACCCGCGTACGCCTCGGCCTGCCTGCGGTCGGCGTCGCTCACCAGGCCGCCCTGGGCCGTCGCCGCGTTCTCCGCGATGTCCGCCCCGAAACTGCGCTGACCGCCTTGCGCGCCGGTGACATCGAGTTCCGTGATGTGAATGGGCAGGCCCAGCGTCGCGATGTCCGCCAACGCCTGGTCCATCGTCTCGAAGGTCGTCGAGACGTTGACGTGGGCCTGAGAGCCAATGGCGTGAACCGGCACCTGCTGCGCCTGCAGCGACCGGATCAGGGCGATGAGCTTGCGGCGCTTCGCGGGGTCTTCCAAGCCGTAGTCGTTGTACCGGAGCATGGCCTCCGGATCCGCTTCATGGGCGTACTCGAATGCCTTGGCAATGAAGTCCGGACCGATGATCTCCAGCCAGAGCGATGGGCGCAGCAGGTTCGTGCCGCGGTCGGCAAGCGCCTCGTTGACCACGTCCCAGACCCGAACCTTGCCCTTGTACCGGCCCACCACGGTGTGAATGTGATCGCGCATCCGCCCAAGCAACTCATCGCGGGACGCGCGCGGCCCGGTGTAACGGCCCGGAAAGCCGCCGCCAAACCCGGGACCGAATCGCCCCCGCCCAACCCGGTTCGTCGCGGGCCCTTGCCTCTCGGCCGAGGGACCCGCCGCAGCGTCGGCGACGCCCGTGGGCGGATTCGTGCCGGCGAACACCCAGGAGGGGGTCTGGGAATGCCAGACGAGCGTGTGCCCAACCAGCACCATGTCGTTGCTCAGCCCGAAGTTCACGAAGGCATCCGCGAGGCGGAAATCGTACCCGTCCGCCCCGGGCCGCGGATGGATCAGCGCCCATTTCATCTCGTTCTCCGCGACGACGTGGTTGAACTGCGTTTTCACCAGAGCCACGTCCTGGTTGACCTGCTCGGGACTGCGGCGGAAGCCCCGGCCCGTCGCGACGGCATGGTTGATGGCCGTGCCGACCATGAAATGGTCTTTGAAGGTGTCCTTGAGGGTGGGCAGGTCAGCCGGCCACGCCGTGGCGCACAGAGCCAGCAGTCCCGCCATCAGACAAGGCATGAAGCCGTGGGTTTTCATGTGGAGCGCTTGCATCGAGGGGAGGTTGTTGCGGCACAGAATGAGGTGTCGTCGCGATCCGCGACCGGCGGCGGCGGCGTGCCCATCCCGTCGCTGCCCGTCGACACCGCTTCCGAACGTTGGAGTTCGAGTCTCGTCCTTCATCGTCGCCAGCCCGATTGCTCGAGACGCTTCAACTCGGCGTCGAGATCTTCGCCCTCGTAAAATGAGAGCCAACCCCGCGACCGCACGGTCTGACCCGGCGCGCAATCGGCGAGTCGGCCGTTCGCATGCATGCAGGGCACCGGCGGGTTTTGCCAGAGGCCATCCAGCGGATCCCACGCGGTGATGATCCAACGCCGGCCATCCTCTGAACGGCAGGCGGCATAGGGCGGACGCAGGACTTTGTTCTGACCGGTTTGCGCATGAAAACCTCGGGCGGCTTTGAGCATCACGCAGTTCTGCAGCCGAAGCCCGGTGAGCGGGCTGCCCGTCCCGTTGCGCAGCCAGGTTTCCATCCGCACGCCGTCCCGGGCCGGAATGACCTTGGTGCCGAAGACGATGCCGTTGGGCAGCGTACGCTCGTAATCCAGCGAACCCTCGTCGCGCCGACGCCATTCCCCCGGGTCGAGGCGGATGCCATCCCGGGTCCAGAGGGTCTCGATGTGCTCATGGGCCAGATACGTGAGTCCCAGGTTGGACCAAATGGCCTCGGGCAGATCCACCACCACGTAACTGCGCCCATCCCACGGCGTGAACACGCTGATCTTGGTCTCCCGCTGCGGATTCCGGGCGCCTTCCAAAAAACCGGTCCGCGGATGCCTTCCCCCGGGATACGGCAGCACACGCAGCGCGGCGCCGGCCGCAGGCTGGGGCCGGTTCGCCGCGTCAATGCCGTGGCGCTGCTGGGCCGCACGAATCTCGTCAGCCGTCAAACCGGTGGCACGCCGCACTTCCTCCCGGGAGAAACCGTGATCCCCAATCATGTTCTCGAGCCATCGGCGGAGCTCCGGGTCGTTCTTGGGGCGACGCGCCTGCCGCGCAACTTCGGCGGAGTCCTCGGTGACAATCAGCTTCTCGTAGGCGGCGAGCGCCTGCTCGTTCTCAGCCCGGGCTTCGGGAGGCAACACGCCGCGACTGCGCTCGATCTCGAGTTTCATGCGCCCGACGAGGAACTCCTTCTCCTCACGGCGCAGAGGGAGCGGCCGGTCGGGGATCTTGATGTGCCACGGCGCCGTGTGCGCCCAGCGAAACCGGCCGCCAGGTCGTTCTTCCCAACAGCGAACACTGAGCCATCCGCTGCTCTCGACCGTGACGTCCGCGTCGAAGGAGGACTCGTGGACGCCTTCGGGTGTTTCACGATTCTGAGGCATGATCGTGCGCGCGGCGATGCCGTTCTCGATCACCTCGATGAACGCCAGAGGCTCTTCACTCACGATGGCGCCCCGCAGGCGATAACTCGCCGATGGAGCAGTCTGCAGGAAGGTCTCGCCAGGATCGCGCTCGTTGATCGTCGCGAACAGCATGGGTCCGGTGGTGACAAAGCTCCGGCCCGCTGCCAGCCCCGCAAGCCACCCCTCGTACGTGAAGCCCTCGGGCAGATGCACATAGACGCGGCTGAAACCGGCCGGTACCGGGTGCACGCCGCTGGCGGTGCCGGCCGTGGGCACGACGGGAAACCCGGCGTTCAGCAGCGTGTAGTACATGCCCAAGGTGTAGAGCGTCCAATCACGCTCGTTCCCGCAATCGCTGCCGTAGGGCGGATGCAAATACGGGGGAGCCAACGACACGTAGCGGGTGAACGCGAACTCGGTGCGCCACATGTGGTTGTTGGCCAGTTCATAGAGCTGCGCGCCGGTCACAGGCGGCAGCGTCAGGGCCGCCCCCCAATCCAGCTTGTCCATGTCCAGGAGCCCACCCTCCGACCGGGCCTGCGCGGCCACCTGGCCCCAGGGGGGCGTGCCCGCCTCGAACCGCGTGCGATGGTTCAGCAGAAACAGCGCGCACAAGGTGTGATTCCTGTCGCCCAGCGTGAAGATCTCATACTCCGTGTTCCGCGGCCAGATGACGTGCGTGCGGTCCACACGGGCCAGTTCGGCAGGATGATCGCCGGGCATGTTGCGATCCGCCGCCGCAGGGGCCGTGAAGCCTCTCGTCACCCAAAACGACAGCGGAAAACCCACATTCAGGTCCTCGGCCACCAGGATGTTCCGCAGCTCGCCCACGGTGCGATGCAGATGGGTTTCGCCGGAAAACCACCCGCGCTCGGCCAGGTTGATCCAGCGGCGGAGCGGTAAACGGAGCTGAACCGGCTCGCTGCCGACCTCGAGAGGTTGAACAAGCGGAGCGTATTCCTTGCCGCGTTCCGCGGTGACCGTGTACCGCCCCGGCGGCAACTCCACCCGGAACGGATGCGCTGAAACCGTCGTGTGAACCTCCACGGACCGGGGGTTGAGCCAATTCGTCTTGGCGTACGGAACCGCCGAGCCCTCCGCCGCCGCGGAGACCACATGAAACCACGCCCCGCCGGCGCTCCGCACATACACCCGACCGGCAACCGTGGCGCCCGAACCCCCGTCCACGAGGACACCCGTGAGCTCCGTCGCTTCCAATCCCGGCCCTGCCAGCACCAGGAGGGCGAACGCATGACGCCAGCCCAACCGGTCCGGCCGTCGCCATGCCGCTCGTTCAGGTTCAGTCTCCCGCATGGGTGGATCGTGACATCGCCAGCCCCGGAATGAAAGACCGGACCTCGGCGCGCAGCTCACCACACCACCTTGACGCCCACGGCTCGGCTCCATACCGTGAAGCGTTGATGAAGCACTCCGGCGATGGCACGACACCAATCCTCGCTCTCTGCGTGCTGCACGCCTGGACTTGCCTGGCCGTCGGAGCAGGCGCTGGTCCGTCGCCCCAGGAGTTGGAGAGGTTGCACCACGCTGGAGTGGCGACGACCGCCAGACTGGCCAGCAACACGGCCTTGTGGCAGGTCGAGATCGAATTCCATTCATCGTAGGTCACGATCCCCATGCCGACGGTGAGTCCCGCAGCCCCGCACCGGACTGTTTTTTGCTGGACGTGAAGTCGGGCCGCCTCCGAAGACTCCCCATCCCGGGGATTGCCACGATGGGCGGTTGTTTTCTCCAAGGGCGTCGCCAAGTCCTCGCGAACGCATGGGGTCTGCAGGGCGAGAGCTCGCTCGTCAAAGTCGATCTTGCCAAGGGTCACGCCACGCCGTTCGCGCCGGAAGGACTTGGCAGCCAGTTTGCCGGTCTTCCCGTGCTGTCACCCGACGGAACACGAGTGGCCCTGCTCCAAATGGGTCGAGGCACCAATGTGACCGACCTGCAACTCGTGTCCGTTGGGCTCGAGACCATGCGTGTTCAGCCGATTGGGCCTCCCAAGGGGGTTCTCGCTCCCTTGGGATGGCTGCCTGACGGAGGCGGCTTCATCTTGAGAAGAACACTCCCGGCCACAACCAGGGACGCCATCGAACCCAGCATGCTCTGCCGTCTCGATCTGAGGGGCGTGCTCCACGACTTGCGCTCCGGGGGTTGGTCTCTGGTTCTGCCGAAGTCGCGTCGCATCTTGTTCCGAGACAACGACCAGGGGTACGAATGGTTTACCTGCGATCTCCATGGCAACGATGTCCAACGCTATGCGAATGGCATGAGAGGATACGGTCAGCCTGCGGTGTCCCCCGACGAACGGCGCATCCTCTGGGTGCGACTCGAGCTGGTTCATCCCCTACACGGGCCTGTGCGAACCGGGCCCCCGCGCAGCGGCCTATCTCGATTTCATCCACCACGCTTTCCGGGCGAAGCCCAGCCCGAACATCGAGGCTTGGACTTACCTGCCCGACGTCTTCTATGCTTGGCACCAGCAGGACCGTGGCTGGCGCTACTTCCAGCATGTCTTGAACAGCCGATCCGGCTATCCTGAGGTGTCGTTCACGGTGATCAGTCACATCGCCACCCGCATGATGGGGATGGAACCCGATGCACCCCGGCACACGATCGCCACGCTGGGGCGGTTGCCGGCGGAGGTGGCCTGGGCACAGCTGGATCACGTGCCGCTGGGCCCCCATGACATCCAGGTTCGGCACGAGGACGGCAATCGGACGTCGACGCTGGCGAACCACGCCGGCCCGGACCTCGCGTGGGAGGCGCTCTTTACCGGCGAGCACGCCGTCCTTCTTGTGGATGACATGCCGCAGACGGCAACCGCGAAGGCGCTGAGGGGGACGCGAGTCAGCAGCGTCACGATCCACGTCAAGACCGGGCAGCGCCGGGTCGTGAAGGTGCCTGCGGCCAATAAGGAGTGACTCGAGGAGCTGCTCGAGCATTGAACAGTGACCACGAAACCAAGGTCCATCCTGCTGTTGATGCGCATTCCGAGAATCGTCCTCCTTGCTGTACTCGCGGCCGCGGCGGGTTGCTCGCGCGCGCCGGTCATCACGGTCCGGAACCTGTCCTCCCAGGCGCTCAGCAATGTCGTGGTGTCAGGCTCCGGCTTCACCAACCGAATTGGAAGCATTGCGGCCGGTGGCGAGCACCGCCTCGCGGTCCGCCCCAGCGGCGATTCCAGCCTCCGGCTGGTGTTCGATGCCGGCACCCAGCACGTGGACTCCGGGAGCCAGGGCTACTTCGAGGCCGGAGGCGGCTATCGCGTGACCGCCACGGTGGATACCAACCTGAGCGTTTCCATCGCGTCGGAGTCGCGACGGTTCTGATCCGCGCGCTGCACATGCCCCAAGGCGACACCCGCACCCTCGACGGAAGACGGTTGCGCCCGGAATGAAAGCGGACAACACTCCGCCTGCCAACCCCATGGCCCACAATTCGAGGATTCTGGACCGCAAACCCGTCGCCGTTCTTCTCGCAGTCTGGCTGGCCCGCGCGGCCATGGCCGCCGAGACCGGTGCGCCGTCGGCCCTCCCCGTCGGCTTCCCTTACTCTCCCCCGGAATGGCAGACGGCCATCTGCCTGCCGGACGACCCGCACAAGTCGCTCGTGGATCGCAGCGGCGATCTGCTCTGCCACTACGGCCAGGGCGGACGCGAGTTCGCCACGCGCGTCGGGGTCGAAGTGACCGCCCGCGACGCCTGGCGGAAGCAGGAGTTGCTCTCGCCGCGCGTACCCATCGTGCGCACGTTTCTCGCGGCGGAGGGCTGGGAGATCGTCGAGGAGGCCTTCGCCGTCAAGGATTTGCGGCAGCCCAACCAGCCGCCGGACAGCGACGCGCTGCTGGCCGACAAACTCGACTCCAGGGCCGAAGCCCGCAGCGTCCTCTCGACCCAGCCCGAGGGCCCCGCGCGCAACGGCGTGATCCTCGTCCGCGTCACCAACACCGGCACCGAATCGCGCGCGTTTCAACCCCGGTTGATCGTGGACAGCACGCTGGAATTCACGTTCCAACCCGAGGCCCAGCGCGTGGTCGTCAATGGCCATGAGACGATCCTCTCGTCGCTCACGATGTCCGGAGTGGACGACGCAACCGATCCGCGCCGGACGATCCGGCTTGAGACGCTGACCGTCCCGGCTGGCCAAACCGCCACCTTCTTCATGCTCTACTGCGGCGGAGTATGTCAAAGCCCTGCGTCAGCGGACCCTGGAGAACGATACCCCGCTCGACGACGGCCTGGTTCCGGCCGGCTTTCCCGATGGCGGCATCGGGGGCATCCATCTCGAATACACCAATCCGTACTGGAACCTGCTGGGGCTGCGCGCCTTCGTTCAAGCCGCTCATTGGCTGGGCAAGGCCGACGAGGCCGACGCCTTTCAGAGGGAATACGACGCCTTCATGGTCGCCTTCCGCAAGGCGGCCGAGCTTGACCTGGCCGTCGATCCGCACGGCAACCGGTACCTGCCGATCCTCATGGGCCCGGAGGGAAGACAGCAGCTCCCGCAACGTGGGCAGTGGGCCTTCCTGCACGCCGTTTACCCCGGGCAGCTCTTCGCCAGGGACGACCCGCTCGTGCAAGGCAACCTCGCCATGCTCGAAGCCACCGAGCGGCAAGGCATGGTCACGGAGCTCAACGGAATCGCCACCCCCTTTGGGCCCTTGCACCTCCACGTGGAAGCGGACAAAGACGGGCGGCAACTCACGGTCTCCGTCAAACCGCTGGACGCCAACTGCAAGGCGGTGGTGGTGCATCTGCCCATCGGGGGAACGAAGCCGATGCATCCTCAACAAGGCGGCCGAATCAGCGTTCCGCTGCGGTGAAGGCCTCGGCGGGCCGTGCCGGGCAAAGCTGCGATCGTCGTTCCATGATCGGTCGGTTCCCAAGTTGACAATGTGGCCATATAACCGTAAAAACCGCTGGCATCTGGCCGCTGCGCGTGCCTCCGGCGCTTCCCAACTGATCACCGAAGCCCTCAGCCACGGCCAAAACTACGGCGGCGTCAAAGTCGTGAACTCCTTTCTCTGAATCCGATGGCGCCGCTGGCCCCGGCTTTCCAGCGCAACCCGTTGTTCACTACCGTTGCACACCAGTGTTGCGCGAAACATGGGAAGCCGTCCTGTCCAACCCCGCGCCACCCCTCAGCATCGAGGACGAGGTCATCCGCCGTTTCCCGCCCCGGGTGGAAACCGGCGACTGTGAAGTCCGCAACGCGTCAATCCACGATCGATCATGCAATGAAACAGATCACGACCTTGCTCAAGGTCCTGATATTCGTGCCGCTGGCCGTGGCCGCCACCGCCCCGCAATGGCAGGAGACCGAACTCACATTCAACGCCTCGCGCGATGCGGCTAATCCCTACGCGGATGTCGAAGCCTGGGCGGACTTCACGCACGAGGACGGCACGAGGATCCGGCGGCCCATGTTCTGGGATGGCGGCCGCACGTTCCGCGTGCGGTTCGCCTCGACCCAGTCTTCAGGTGCGTGGCGGTGGACGAGCTCTGACCGTGACGGCGATCCTGGCTTGAACGGAAAGTCCGGAACGCTCAGCGCCGGCCCCGCCGCGTCGGAGCCCGCCACCGTCTTCACGCGGCACGGGTTCTGGAGCATCCCACCGGGCGGGCGGAATCTGGTACATGCCGATGGCACCGCGCGCCTGCTCTGCGCCGATACCGCCTGGGCCTTGCCGTGGCGGGCCACCGTCGACCAGGCGGAGGTCTACGCGAGGGATCGCCAAGCCAAGGGCTTCAATGCCACCCTGCTCATGTCCGTGCAGCCGGACATGGACTGCAAAGGTCCCCGCTCCCGCACGGAGGACTTGGGATTCGACATGGGCTTCGAGGATCTGCCGAAGGGCACTTTGCGCCAGTTGCGCCCCGAGTATTTCCAGATGTTCGACCGGCTGACTGGCATCCTGGTGGCGCATGGCATCGCCCCCGTTTACCAACCGGTCTTCCACGGCTACGGCTGGAAGGGACGGCGCGCGGCCGGCAACGTCGTGAGCGCCGAGGACTACGCTCGCTATTGCCGGTATCTCGTGGCCCGCTACGGCGCCCGTCCGGCGATCTGGCTGGTAGGAGGCGATGGGCCGGGAACCGATCCAAAGATCGTCGAGCAGTTGGATCGCGCGGGACAAACCATCGAGAAATGGGACGCCTACCGCCAGCCGACGGGAATTCACTATGCACCGCACTCTTTGTTTCGCACGCATCAAGACAAAGCCTGGCTGGATTTCCAGTGGTGCCAGACCGGTCACAATGGCGAGCACGTGCCGGAGCGCGTGGCCGACATGTGGCGCAACACCCCACTCAAGGCGGTGGCCAACGGTGAGCCCACCTACGAGAACATCGGCAAGACCGGCCGAGGTTCGGGTTGGTGGCAAGGACACGAGGCGTGGTGCAATCTCACCGCCGGCGGGACGATGGGACTGGTTTACGGCGCCGGCAGTCTCTGGCAGTGGCGGCTGCACGCCAAAGAACCGGATCACGCCGACTGGTGCACCGCACCCGGCGCCGGCTGGCGCGAGGCGCTCGACTTCGAAGGCTCCCGCTATCCGGGCATCGCCGCGAGGATCTTTGACGGCCTGCCCTTTGCCGACATGCAGCCCAACTGGACCTACACCTACGGCCGGCGTGGCCTGGCGGTGCCGGGCAAGCTCTTCGTGCTTTATCTGCCCGAGGGCGGCGATGTTGCCATCATCTCGCGCGACGTGCCCCGGGCGTATCGCATCTTCGATCCACGGACCGGAGAAGTAGTGAGCGAAGGCCGGCTGCCGGAGACGGTGTCCGCCCAAGCGAAAACGGGCCCGGGCAGCGAACCGCGCGTGGTGGTGTTCACGGCGACAACGCCCTGAGGCCGGGTCTTGAACTCGAAATCAATCTGAAGAGCATGGTCACACGATGAAATCACACCCGAGCATTCCCTCCTTACAACTGGCGGCTGCTCCCCAAGGAGGGCGGGAAGCTGCGCACGGTGGCGGACATCGGGACGCACTGGATGGACACCGTATCGTTCATCCTCGGCGCGAAGATCACTTCGCTGCTGGCGGACTTGCAGACCTTCCACAAGACGCGGAAACGTCCGCTCGGGGAAGTGCAAACGTTCGCCAAGGCAGATGCGAAGATGACATTCGCCACCTACCGGGTTCAGACCGACGACTTCGCCAGCGTGCTCTTGCAGTTCAGCAACGGCGCGCGTGGCAATCTGGCGGTCTCGCAGGTTGCGGCGGGGCGCAAGAACTGCATCCGTGTCGAAATCTACGGATCGCAGAAGTCGGCGTGGTGGTGCTCGGAAGAGCCGGAGGTGCTCCACTTCGGCAACCGCGATGGCGCCAACGAGACGGCGGTGCGCGCCACCCCAGCCTTCGGCGATGGCGCAGCGGGCCTCATGGATTATCCGCCCGGCCACGTCGAAGGCTTTCCCGACACGTTCAAGATGAACTTCCGCGCCATCTACACGGCCATTGCCGGCGGCCCCAGCGAACACCTGTTTGCCAGTGTGAGCGACGGCCATCAGGAGGTCGCCGTGTGCGAAGCCATCCTGAAGAGCAGCCACAACCGCAAGTGGGTCAACGTCTGATCCCTCGAATGATCGAGGCTCTCCCCGAGCGGAGCGGCGCCCGGCCAGCAGCGGTGGAATCAAACCAATCTGACTTGTACCCCACCGGAGGCACTCTATGAAATACACCTACGAACAACTGGCGAAGATGATTGACCACTCCCTCCTGCACCCAACGATGACGGATCGGGAGTTGGAGGACGGCTGCAAGCTCGCCGCACAATACGGCGTGGCTTCCGTCTGCATCAAACCCTACGCCGTCAGACGCGCCGCCGAGATCCTCGAAGGCACCGGCGTGTTCGTCGGCGCCGTCATCGGCTTTCCGCACGGCAACTCCTGCACCGAATCCAAGCGTTACGAAACCGAACTGGCCTGCCGCGACGGCGCCGTCGAGATCGACATGGTCATCAATCTTGGCAAGGCGCTGTCGGGCGATTGGGATTATGTGGAGCGTGACGTGCACGCGGTGTGCGAGGAAGCCCGCCAACGCGGCGCCAAGGTCAAGGTCATCTTCGAGAATGACTACCTCACCAAAGGCGGTGCCGGCCTGGACAGCGACGGCTTCAAGAAGAAGCTCTGTCAGATCTGCGAGCGTGCTGGCGCCGATTGGGTGAAGACCTCCAGCGGCTACGGCTTCGTGAAACAGGCCGATGGCCGTTACGGCTACCAGGGCGCGACCGAGCACGATCTCGCCCTCATGCGCGCCAGCGTCTCCGCGAAGGTCCAGGTGAAGGCGGCCGGCGGGGTGCGCGATCTCGACGGCCTGATCAGGGTCCGCGACCTCGGGGCAACCCGCTGCGGCGCCACCGCCACCGCCGCGATGCTCGATGAATACCGGCGCCGCGAAAAAGCCGAGCGGGCGGGCAGTGCCGTAGAGAGCCAATCTTCGGCCCTCGGCGCAGGTGGCTATTGAACCAACGCCATCATGAACGCGAAACTGGAACCAACAGCCAACGTCTCTGGGCAAGCCGCTGCGCTTGCCCTCAGCCTGATCGTCGCCCTCCCGGCAACCGCCGGGGATAAGGAACTGCCTCGATTGCGAGTCAGTGAAAACCACCGTTTCCTCGTGACCGCCGATGGCCGGCCCTTCTTCTGGCTGGGTGATACGGCCTGGGAGCTGTTCCACCGGCTCAACCGCGAGGAGGCGACCCGCTACCTCCAAGACCGCGTCAGCAAGGGCTTCACCGTCATCCAGGCGGTCGCCCTGGCAGAACTCGACGGATTGAACACGCCCAACGCCTACGGCCATCGGCCGCTCGTGAACAACGATCCAACGAAGCCCGACGTCAAGGACGGGCCGGCCGACGATTACTGGGACCACGTGGATTTCATCGTGCGCCGCGCCAATGAACTCGGCCTGCGCATCGGTTTCCTCCCGACGTGGGGGGACAAGTGGCACAAGAAAGGCGGCAAAGGCCCGCTCGTCTTCAATCCCGACAACGCTCACCCCTACGGTAAGTGGCTGGGCCAACGGTATCGTGAAGCCGGCCTGGTCTGGATCCTGGGTGGCGACAAGTTCGTCGGCAACGACGAGGAGCGCCGCACGCTCGAGGCGATGGCCAAGGGGTTGAAAGAGGGCGACGGTGGGGCGCACCTGATCACGTTCCATCCCACCGGCCAATACAGCTCGGCCATCTGGTTCCACAACGCGCCCTGGCTCGACTTCAACATGCTGCAGACAGGGCATACGCGGGACCGGGACAACCACACCTCCGTCCTCGCCGAATACGGACGCACACCCGTCAAACCGGTCCTGGACGGAGAACCCGGCTACGAGAACATCCCGCACGCGTTCACCGTGGCCAACGGCCGGCTCGAAGCCATCCATGCGCGGCGGTTCTGTTACTGGGCGCTGTTCAGCGGCGCGTTCGGCCACACCTACGGTTGCAATGAGGTCTGGCAGATGTGGGCGCCCGGACGCGAGCCGCTGATCGGGGCCGACCGACCCTGGCACGAAGCGCTCAACCTTCCCGGCGCTGGCCAGATGCGCCACGCCCGCGCCCTCATCGAGTCGGGCACTTGCTTCGACCGCATGCCCGATCCCTCGCTGGTCGCGCCGCCGAATTCCACCGGACCCGATTATGTGGCCGCCTGTCGTGCACCAGACGCTCGGTATGCCCTGATCTACTTCCCTTCCGGCAAGCCGGCGATCATCCGGACCTTTCTGCTCAAGGGCCCGAGGCTGGCCGCGCAGTGGTTCGATCCGCGCACCGGCGAACGCCGCGACGGGCCCACCGTCGAGATCGCGCCGTGGAAGACCACCGGGTTCAAACCGCCAGTCGCGGACCAGGATTGGGTCCTGGTGCTGGGCAGCGCGATCGAGATCGACCCGAGGCCACACCAGCGCTAACGAGCGCTGTAAACTGAGACGTCGTTGAGCACGCACGGCTTCGCGGCCGTCCTTCCCCGGTTGCTCCAGAACACGGACACGATCCAGGCCTTGATGGTCACCTGCAACTTCGCCGCCTGGGACTCCGGTGGTTGGACCGAAGCGCTGCCCGACATCCGGCGTCTGAGGAAAGACGGCGTGGGCATCGTGGCGATGAAACCGCTCATGGGGGGCATGGGCGAGACCCCGGCGGGACGCAGCGCGCTGGCCGAGGCACTGAAGACGCCGGCAGGACGGACGCGAGTCATGAGCGCCGCCCTGCGCTGGGTGCTTCAAAACGCACTGGTCGACACGGTTCCGTTGCTGATCAAAAACCAGGAGGAACTGGCAGCCAGCACGACGGCGGCCGCGGGCGGCCTGACCGACGCGGACATGAGATTGCTCGCCGCAGCAGTCCGCGAAGCCAGTCCGCGGCTTTGCCGACTCTGCCCGACTTGCAGCGCCGGCTGCCGGTCAGGACTCCCCATTCCCGAGATCATGCGGGCGTTGATGTATGCCGAGGGTTACGGAAACCTACCGAGAGCCAAGAGAGCCTATGCCGACTTGGTCGGCGGGGCCCCCGTCGCGAAGTGCGAATCCTGCCCCGGATGCACCGCGGATTGCCCCAACCAGGTCAGGGTGCACGACCGCATGCTGTCCGCCCGGACGCACCTGGCCTGAAAGCCGTCTGACGGCCGATTGGGCCGGCACCGCCACCCCCCGCTAGAGTCCTCGACTTGTGAAAGTCGTTGCGATTGGGTCAAGTTTGGGGCTCTGTTGTTCCCGGCCTCCCCTTCCTCCGTCGAGGACTCTGATGAGCGAGGCGCGGAGGCAGGGGGCCCCGCTGCCCCACGGTTTTTGGGACTGCATGTTTCATCGGTCTGAGGCGCGCCTCGCTAGCGGAAAAGGAAGCCCACGCGCCACGGTTGCTGGATCAGATGGAGCGTCCCGCCACTGGCCCTTCCAGGCAGCAGGTGATGCCGACCGGACCACCCTCCTGGCCCAAGGGCGACACATTACCGGATGTTACCGCGCCTTCTCCGACTTCGCGCAGATGTCCTCGTTGGACTCGCCAGCGCCGGTTTCACCGAATGCCTCCGGCGCCTGCCCGCTTCCGGTGCCAGGACAGACCAGGGTGCTTTCAAACGCCTATGAAAGCGAGTTGTTGTTGCTGGACCAAGTGGCTTGTCCTCTCGCTGGGCGCCTGTTTCCACCAGGCCAACGCCCACCGGGCAAGCCTCAACTCGTCAACCCGTTCTTCGCGATGGACACAGCCTTGCGGAGTTGGTCATTGCCCCCATTGCGATGGTAATGCCCGCCGGTCAGGCCAGAACCGCGCCCGCCGTCTTCGCGTTCAAAGGCCCACCCGACATGCTGCGGGTCACCGCGCGCGACCATCGCCCGTACCGCTGGATTCCCCGTGAACGGTCCGTCTTCGACGTTCATGGTGCTTGCCGGCGGAACGGCGCTGAGAATGGGCGTCACGGCCTTCATGCCCCCGCGAAAGCGCCGGTTGAAGCACCATTCGTCCGCAGCAGGCAGCCCGCGCGGTGCTCGTGCTCGCCAGGGCCATGGCTGGGCGCACCTGCAATGAATACGATCTTCCTGTCCGCAGCGGAAACGCTGACGGTCGGCACGGTGAGGAGAAACCAGGCGATGACGCTCCTCCCCTTCTCGTTTTCCGAAGCGCTGCCCGCGGACGGCGTGACCGGAACGACCGCGGAGCGACCGGCCCGGTTCGACCGCGATCTCGCGAAAGGCGGCCATCCCGAACCCTTGCTGCGGGGCGCCAGCCGCACCGAATACCTGCGTGACCTCGTGCGCGCCACGCTGCTCAAGGAAGTCGTGCGCCGGCATCGGATTCGCCCCGGCGCCGGACTGGAGGATGTGGCCCACTGGTTCTTTTCCAATACGGCCAAGAAATTCTCGTTCCGCACCCTGGCAGCAGTGGCGCGGGTCACGAGTCCCACGACCGCGGAGAAATCCACGCGTCTGTTGAGCGAGGCCTTTCTTCTGTTCACGCTGAACCGGTTCACGTTCAAGGCCCCCGAACGCGCCACGGCCAACAAGAAAGCCTACGTGGTGGATCCGGCGCTCGCCGTTTGCCTGGGAACCCGTCCGGGCCAGGACTTGCGCCGACTGGCCGAAAACGTCGTCGCGCTCGCCCTGTGGCGCCGCCAATGGGCGGGCGAAATCGAGGTGGCTTTCTGGATGAACACCGCGCACGAGGAGGTGGACTTTGTCGTCCGGGAACGCGGGCGCGTGGCCCGCTTGATCCAGGTCTGCTGGGACCTTTCCGACCCGCGCACCCCCGCCCGCGAGTTCCGGGCGCCGGTCAAAGCCGCCGCCGGCCTTCGCTGTGACGCCCCCTGGTGCCTGACGCGCGGCGCCGGTGGAGACGAGGATTTCACTTGGCAGGAGCGGACCCACCGCAGCCGCGTCGTCGCCATCGACGAGTGGGCGGCCCAAGGTGGCTGAGAGAGCTTTCCAGTCCAATCTCTGCCGTCAATCCAGCCGGGGCCGGGGACGCCGGCCTGCACCCGCTGCATTCTGAGGTGGCGTAGTAAGGTCTTGCCTTACTCCACTCGCGCGCGTGCGTTGTCCAGACTGCCCAGGTAACTCTGGGCGCGGCTCGCCGACGGCATTGCCGGCGGCCCTTGCGCGCATTAGCCTGACTGCCATGCATGCCACGCGATCGCTTGTAGTGCGTCGCGCGTTTCTGCGGCAGGCCGCCATCACGGTTGGGCGCCGCGGTGATGGCGCCGGCCCTGGTTCCCCTCTCGGCGTTGGGTCGTGGCGGCGTGCGTGCCCCGAGCGAGCGGATCAACATGGCGTTTGTCGGCCTGGGGCCTCACGGCACCCGACGACTGTTCGGTGCCGAGTGAACCTACTCGCAGGGCGGCTGCTTCGCCCGCCACGAAGCCCAAGTACTGGCCGTGTGCGACGTGCGGCGCGATCGACGCGAAGCCGCCCTGCAGAAGTGCAACCAGGGCTGCGCCGATAGACTCGGTCAGCCCGGCTACGACGGCGTCAAGGCGTACAACGACTTCCGCGACGTGCTTTCACGGGAGGATGTGCATGCCGTGTTGCTCGCCCTGCCCTTTCCTTGGGCCGCGCCGATGGCGGTGTTGGCCATGCGCGCAGGCAAGGACGTCGATGGCGAGAAGCCCGTGGCCATCACGGTGCGCGAAGGGATTGTGCTGCTCGAGACGGCGCGGCGCTATAGCCGCGTGTTCCAGGCCGGTACCCAGCAACGGTCCGTGTAGGCCAGCAAGTTCCGCCTGGTCTGCGAACTGGTCAGCAACGGCCGACGTCGCCGGCGCCGGTCTGCCCCAGAAGCCGCCTCCTGCTGCTTCCACCCAGATTAGGCTGACGGGCCGGACCCTGGACGAGGCCAGCGAGAACCTGTTCGGCGCGAATCTGGAATGGGTCGGCGATGTTCCGGAGGCGATCTCGATCGAAAGGCCGCGGAATCCAACGTTCCGTGGGCCGGGTGGCTGCCCGGCCAGCGGCTATCACTGGCGTCGAGGGGTGCGCCCGGCGGACGAACGGCACGACGACGCGGACCCCACGTTCCGCCGGGGCATCGGTTGCACCTGGGGCACCGACCAGTACTGGGAACTCTGTCAGCAGCTCGGGACTCGTCCCCACATCACCGTCAATGTCGGCACCGGCACGCCGCGCGAGGGGGCGCAATGGGCGGCCTACTGCGCCGAGTGATACCATCGACGCGGCCTGGAAGCGCCGGAGATGGTCTCATACCAGGCTCACCCGCGCGAGTGCAGCAATTCGCGCAACCGCGTTGTCGTCTGGTCCCGATCCGCCCGGCTGGCCGCCACGTCCAGCGTCAGGGCTTCCCACGCCTCGACATCCAAGTCCTCCTCCGGCAGCAGTCCATTCTCGCTCAAGAACACCAGGCATGTCGCCAACGCCGTCCGCTTGTTCCCGTCCACGAAGGGATGGTTGCGGCACAGGTAGAAAAGGTACGCCGCCGCAATCTCCACCGGGTCGATAAACAGCGGTTTCCCCATCATGGCGGCCTGCGGTGCGGCCACCGCCGATTCCAGCAGGGCCTCCTCGTGCAGACCCGCGCCGCCGCCATGCGCGGCCAGCACCTCCGCGTGAATCGCCTTCACGGCCTCCACCGTGGGATGTGCCAGCAGCCGTTTCACGCCAACCGACGGAACAACTCGGCGTTCCTCTTGATCAGCCGCTTCGCCGTCGCGGCCGCCTGCTCCGGCCGGATGACCGGGCGCACCGGGGTCAACACAATCGAGCCGCCTTCATGCACGCTGACGGTCACCTGGTCGCCCACCTTGATGCGCGCCAGATCCATCAGGGCAGCATCGAAGATCAGCCCCTGCGAATTGCCGATTTTGGTAATGGTCTTCGTCACGGCGTAAAACTATGTTATACACACCTTGCCGTCAAGCTGCAGCGATAGGCCGGATGCAGGGCGTGGCAAGTGAAGGCCTCAATGGCCGATTCGCAAAGGACGATGGCTTGGGCGGAACCAGCGGAGGCGGAGAAGAAGCCGGCGTCGTTGCGGGAGCCCGGAGCCAGGCCGCGCCAGGGCTGAGGGATGGCCTGCCTGCCGAAGCCTCGGCGCAGGGCGGCGCGCTTTGCTCTTGGCCATCGCTGGCCTGGTAACCAGATGGAAGTGATCGACACGCATTGGGCGCCGTTCTACACGATGCACAAGGCGTTGGCGGGCTTGCGCGACGCCCGGCGTTGGGCTCAGGGAAGGAACCCGGGCGAAAACCAGGCGAAACGCACTTGCCTTTTGCGCTCGTCCAACGGCACGCTGGCACGGTGCCACTGATGTCCGACAACAATCGCGGCACTCACCGCGCGCCCGCTGTGGCGACCGACGGGGCGCATGTCGCTTTCATCCGCAGGGTCCGGCGGAAAGAGCCTAACCTGGAAATCTCACCAACGAACCGGCGCAACGATTTTCGGGCTTGGCCCGCGATCCGCAGCGCCGATCCCCTGGCCAAGTCGCCCGACCCAACCCCCTGAACCGCCCCGCCATGAAACCCCGCCTCCTGTTCACCGCCCTGCTGCTTGCGACCTTGCCGGCTTTCGCCGCCGAGAGCGTTCCTGCCGCACTCGAACCGGTCCGGCTCCAGGACATCCGGATCCATGGCTTCTGGAAACAGCAGGCCAAGCGGCTCACGGAGCACTGGCTCCCCCACTGCATCCGCCAGATGGAACAAGGCGGGCGCGGACAGGAATACCTGAATCTCCAGGCCTTGGCCCGCGTGCAACAAGGCGAGCAGCCGGAATGGAAATACACCGGCGCGCCGTGGAGCGATGCCTACGTCTACAACACCGTCGAGGCGGTCTGCCTGGCGCTGGCGATCCAGCCCGAAGGCGACGCCGAACTCGCCCGCGCGCAGGCCCGACTTCGCGCCAAGCTCGAGGAGTGGATTCCCACCATCCTCGCCGCGCAGTCGCCCGACGGCTACATCCATTCCTTCCACACGCTCCGGCAGCAGCCGCGCTACACCCAAGGGGGCGACCACGAGTTCTATGTCATGGGCTACTTCCTCGAGATGGGCGTGGCGCACTACCGCATGACCGGCGGCAAGGACCGGCGCCTCTACAACGCAGCGGTGAAGTGCGGCGATCATCTGTGGAGCGTGTTTGGCCCGCCGCCAAAGCGGACCTGGCGCAACGGGCATCCAGGGCTGGAATACGCGCTCTGCCGCCTGGGCCGCTTGGTCAATGAGGTCGAAGGCGCGGGCCGAGGCGACCAGTACATCCAGCTCGCCCGGCATTTCCTCGACCACCAACACGAGGGCGGCCAACCGGACGAGTACAATCAGTCTGACATGCCGGCGGTCCAGTTGAGCGAGGCGAAGGGCCACGCGGTGCGCGGCGCGTATTTCTACACCGCGATGACCGACATCGCCCTGCACCAAGGCAACGCGCCTTACCAGCAGGCGGCCGACCGCCTCTGGACGAACGCCATCCACCGGAAGCACTACCTCACCGGCGGCGTGGGCGCGTCCCACCACGGCGAGGCGTTTGCCGGCGATTACGAGTTGCCCCATGAGGGTTACTGCGAGTCCTGCGCCGGTTGCGGCCTGAGCTTCTGGGCCGATCGGATGCACCGCCTGCACGCGGACGGCCATTACCGCGATGTCCAGGAACGCGCGCTCTATAACAACATCCTCGGCGCCGTCGAGCTGAGCGGCACCAACTTCTATTACCAAAACCCGCTGGACGAAAAGCGGGCCAGATACCCGTGGCACGGCTGCCCGTGCTGCGTCGGCAACATCCCCCGCGCGCTCTTCGCGATCAAGGACCTCATCTATTCCGTGAACCCGGCGCGGACCGAGCTCTACCTCAGCCATTATGTCGACAGCGAGGCCGCGCTGCCCGAGATCGGCGGCGCCCCGCTGCGGATTCGCCAGGCCACCCGTTATCCGTGGGACGGCCAGGTGACGGTGACGTTGCACCCGGCCCGCACGACCGCTTTCACCCTCAAGCTCCGCATCCCGGACCGGACCGAAAGCGAACTCTATTCCGCCACGCCCGATCTCGGCGGCCGATTCGCCGTCCGCTTGAACGGCCAGCCCCAGGCCCCCAAGCTCGAGCAGGGCTACATCGCCCTGCGCGCCGAATGGAAGGACGGCGACCGCGTCGAGCTGTCGTTGCCGATGGCAATCCAGCACGTCACGGCCGACGCCCGAGTGGCTGCTAACGTGGGTCGCGTGGCCCTGCAATACGGGCCGCTGGTCTACAACGTCGAGTCCGTGGACCTGCCACCGGGCAAGCCCTTACACGCGCTCGCGCTGGCCGCCGAGGCGCCGTTGCGCGCCGAGTGGGACGACGCACTTCTAGGCGGCGTGCTCGCCATTCGCGGCGCGTTTGCCGACGGCACACCGCTGCAAGCAATCCCGAACTTCACGCGCATGAACCGGTTGCCGCAGCACCAGTCGCAGTGGATTCACCTCGCCAACACCTACGACGGCGTCACACAGCGCGTCTATGTCGACGGCCGGCTCGCCAAGTCGCGCCAGCCCGGTTCCCTCGACCTGGCCGACACGCGCTTGACCCTCGGCAGCGATCCATTTGGCCAGAACCGGCACTTCAAAGGCGCCATCGCCAAACCGGCCATCTTCGACGCCGCGCTCGACGCGGCGAGCGTTGCCCGGCTTGCCGCCGCCAGGCCCGACACCGCCGCGCTCGGGGTGGAAAGGAAGCCGTTGTTCGCCGGAACCCACTACACGCTCGACGGCTTGGCCCCCGTGGTCACCCCACACCACATCGGCATCGCCGGCAATGCGCCGTGGACCATGAGCGTCTGGATCAAGGCCGACGCCGGTGCGGCGTCGCCCGACGACTTCGGCCTGGGCATTCTGGGCTGGGGAAGATCCAGCCGCAACGCGGGGAACTTCCTTTACTACCGGCCCGAGGGCGAAACGGTGTTCGGCTTCTACAGCAATGACGACCGGGCGCCCACCGGCGAATCCACCGCCACCCGTTCCATCGTCTGGCTTCCGGAATCAAGGAAATCATGAAACCTCCCTCCACCACCCCATCCTCCCAGGAATCTCCGCGCGCGCATGACCCTCACCCTCCCCAGCCGGAGGCCGCCGCCAGCCGTTGTCACGCACACCCCGAACCACCGGCTCCCAGCGGGGTTTCGCGCCGCCACTTCATCCAGGGTCTGGGAGCGGCCAGCGCGGCCGCTGGCGCGTTGACCCTCGCGGCCACCCGGGTGCAGGGCGCCTCCGAGCGCGTGCCTGCCGGGGCCCCGTTTCCCCGCGGGGTCGCTGTGCGGGTCAAACCGGTGCTGGTGTATGATGCGCCGTCGCGCCAACCGCAGACTTCGTGGCGCAGCTACGGGGGCATCCACACCCTCGAGGCCGCGCGCGCGGAGGCCCGACGCATCGAGCAGGAACTCGCGACGTTGCAGCAGCAGGCCGAGTTCCCGCTCCACGTGCACCCGGTCGACGTGCTCGATTCCCAGGCCAAGCTCCGCCAATTGGCCGTCGAGGACACGGATGTCTGCGTCCTCTATGCCGCCGGCTACTGCACCGAGTGGCCGCTCAAGGTGCCGATGATCATGTTCCTCCGCCATCGGTCAGGGCCGTTCTACCTCGGCCTCGAAATCGCGAACTGGCGTTTCCTGCGCCAGAGCGGCGATGTTCCTGCCATGCCGGGTTTCGATGCGGACGACCTGGTGGTCGACAGCCAGGCCGAATTGCTCTGGCGGTTGCGGGCGCTTTATGGCGTCAGAAACGCCAAAGGCACCAAGATGCTCACGATCGGCGGGCTGGCCGCCTACAGTTCCCTCGCCCAAGAGAACGGACCGCGCGTGGCCAAGGAGATGTGGGGCTACGAGTTCGTCAACGTCACCGACGAGGCGTTCGCCGCCCGGCTCAAAGCGGCGCGGGAAAGCGACGAGGTGCTACGCCACGTCGAGGCGCAAACGGTTGCCCTGCTGAAGCTGCCGAACGTCACACTCGAAACCGATCGGAAGTTCGTTTTCAATTCGTACCTGGCCCTGCACGTCTGCCGGGAACTGCTCAAGGAGACCGGCGCCAGCAACTTCGGCTTCGCGCATTGCATGGGCCACGGCCAGATCGCGATGCTGGACACGCCAGCCTGCTTCGTGTTGAGCCTCGCCAACGACGAAGGCTACACCGCCTATTGCCATACCGACCTGTCGCATACGATGCCCGGCGTCTTGCTGCGCTGGATCGCGAGCCGGCCCACCTTCGTCTGCAATTCGCACCACCCGCACGAGGGGATTCTCCTGGTCGCCCATTGCCAGGCTCCGCGGCGCATGAACGGCCGGGACTATGAACCGGCGACGATCATGACCCACTACGAGTCGGACTACGGCGCGGCCTGCAAGACCGAATACAGGCAGGACCAGGTCGTCACCGTCATCGTTCCGAATCTCGCCTGCAGCAAGTGGCAGGGCTTCCGCGGCAGGGTGATCGGCTCGCCCTCCTACCCGGCCTGCCGCTCGCAGATGGAAATCCTCGTCGACGGTGATTGGCAACGTCTCCAGCGGGAGATGGAAGGCTTTCACACGCAGGTGGTGTACGGCGACTACTTGCGGGAGGTCGGTTACGCCCTGAGAAAGGCCGGCCCCCAAATCGCCTGGCAGTGCTTCAGTTAAACCGCGCCACGAACCGGTTGCCTGGCCACACCAAAGCGTCCAACCTCTCTTCGGCCATGACACTGAATCTGCCGCCGCGCCCCGCGACCACTGTCGTGACCCTGCTGTGGATCGTCTCCGTCCTGCCGCAGCTCGCGGCCGGCGCTTCGACGATGGACCGCCAGGAGCTCGCCCCCGGCGTGACCCGGGTGGCGGTCTCGATTCTCCCCGCCACCGCACCGGGGATCGTGGGCGCAGCGCCATCTCCCGGTTCCTTGGAACTGACATCGAGCAGCCCCTATCTCACGGAAGGGTTCGCCTGGGCCAAACGGATGGCGCTGAGCAAGGTGCATCCCGACAACGGCGGCTGCTACCAGGCCGCGCTGCCGGACCGCGGCGGGTATTGCCAGCGGGACTTCGTCCACCAGATCGACGGCGCAGCCCTCCTCGGCCTGCACCAGGAGAACCTCGCCATGCTCCGGCAGTTCGCCTCGCACCAGACCGAGGCCCGGGGCTGGTTCACGCTCTGGGAGATCAACTACGACGGCACGCCCATGGCCTGCGACTACCGTGACGACCAGCATTTCTGGCGGAACACCGCCGGCATGTTCGACCTGATCCATGGCGCGTATCGGCAGTATCTCTGGACGGCAAACCCCGCCTTGGTCGAGGACCCGGTCCTGCATCGCTTCTACTCCCGCACCGTCAACGAATTCGTCGCGGCGCACGACCGCGACGGCAACGGCATCGTCGAGGGCCGGGCGGCAACGGGTTGGGACATCGCCTGTACTTACAATGAGATGCCAGGGATCGTGCTGGCCGAGTCCGCCGACAGCCTGGGCACGCAGCGGCGGGCCTTCGTCGCCTACGCGAGGTTTCTGCAGGCACGCGGAGACCACGCCGGCGCCGAGGCGTGGGCCGAGAAGGCCGGGCGCTTGCAGTGCGTCTTCAACGACACCTGGTACGATGGCATGTTGGGCCGCTACCGGATCGGCTTCGACCATCCAGGCCGCCGCCCTGTGGCGGGATTTGGCTACGAGACGAGCTGGTTCATCCCCTACACCGGCCTGTGCGAACCGGGCCCCCGCGCAGCGGCCTATCTCGACTTCATCCACCACGCTTTCCAGGCGAAACCCAGCCCGAACATCGAGGCTTGGACCTACCTGCCCGACGTCTTCTATGCCTGGCACCAGAACGACCGCGGCTGGCGCTACTTCAAGCACGTGCTCGACAGCCGATCCGGCTATCCTGAGGTGTCTTTCACGGTGGTCAGTCACATCGCCGCCCGCATCATGGGAATTGAACCCGATGCTCCCCGGCGCGCGATCACCACGCTGGGGCGGTTGCCGGCCGGGGTCGCGTGGGCGCAGTTGGATCACGTGCCGGTGGGCGCCAATGACATCCTGGTTCGGCACGAGGACGGCAATCGGACAACCACGCTGGTGAACAACGCCGGCCCGGACCTCACGTGGGAGGCGCTCTTCCCCGGCGAGCCTGCGGTCCTGCTTGTGGATGACGCGCCGCAGAAGCCGGTCGCGAAGGCGCTCAATGGAACGCGGGTCAGCGGCGTCACGCTCAACGTCAAGACCGGCCAGCGCCGGGTCGTGAAGATGCCTGAGGCCAAGTCAGGACTGCATGCCAATCCGACCCGAAGTCGCGTTGGCCTCCCCGGGACAATCGTTGACTGCCGAACGCGCTGAGACTAGACTCGCCTCAAGCTAACCGTTCCCCCGCACTGCGGCGTGCGACGTCACGGTGATGCGTAAGACTTCTCGGGGGGTCTCCATGCCACGCCTCCGTTTGAGGAGCGGAAGACCTGAGGCCGCCGGGATTGGGGAAAGCCGGTGCCAAGGACGCACGGTTCCCCCGCCTGACGCCCCCCGGGAAGATTGCACCCTCCGTTTCTCCCATGCCACGGCCAGACGCGGCCCGCTCGTCATTCCCGTCTTCCTATGAAAACAAAGCACCTTGTGTGCAGCGCACTCGGGCTCGGCCTTGCCGGTGGCGCCCTTTGGGCTGCATCGCTGGGCATCACGCTCACCAACCGATGGAACCAGCGCATCCCGTTGTTGTGGGTGGATGGCCCGCTCGGCTCGACCAACCAGCTCCACTGGACCCCGGTTCTCCGGGAAACCAACGCCTGGCACTTGCTGGCCGAGATCGTCCTCACCAACCATCCCACGCCCTACGTCGATGAAACGGCCGCCAGCGCGACGAATCGCTACTACCGCGCCGTCGGGGGCGGCGTCATCCCCACCAATCCGCCCACCGGCGCGCCCGTCTACTTCAACCTCTTCTACCACCAGGAAGGGGTCGGCACGCTCTGCACCAATCCGCCCTTCCCCAAGTTCCAGGAATGGCGAACCGGGTTCCTCGAGGAAGTGGCGGAGTTGGACCTGCGCGGCATCGTCTCCGACCAGTACCTCAGCGACTACATGGTCGACGTCATCCGCTACCACAGCCCGATGATCCCGGATCCGCTCTTCGCCGTCTTCGCCAACAGTCCCATGACTCGGCTCGGTTACCATTTCCATCCCGCCAGCGGCGATGTGACGATTCGCAGCGACCAGATTCGCAACCTCGAGTTCTGGGAAGCCGTGGCGACGTATCCGATCTGGGAACGCGCCTACTATGACTGGCATCCCTGCGTGCCGCCTTCGACGAACTGCGTGTTTTGCGGCCGGCTGGACCGCGACAACCCGACCGGCGGCGGCATCGCCGTCATGGAGGCCGCGTTCGGCAAACCGTGCGTGGTGGACAGCGGCTGCGGCGCACCGGAAGCCCTGGTGTACAAGGCGAACTACCCGAATCTGGTCACCGAGGCGGGCGGCGCCGCCGTGCATACGCTGCTTTGCAGCCCGCTGCTGCCCCATAGCTGGCGGGCCAACTGGGACCTGTCGCCCGATCCCTACCGCTACGTGTACAAGATGATGGGCCTCTACCGCCTGCGCGCCACGTCGCTGGCATGGATCGAACCGTCCCAGCCCTTGCTCGCGAAGGAGCAAATGCTGGCCCTCCTGCCCCGCGACCGGCCGCACATCGTCATGGTCCATGGCTACAACCGGGCCATGAGCGCCGACCTCGAGTTGGTGCAACGCTTCATCACCAACAACCCCGGCTGCCGGTTCATCTCGGCGTCCGAACTGCCGGCCCTGGTGGATCCCAGCCGGAACGACCGCACCTATTCGATGATCGACCTCGAGGAAGGCGCGCGCTATCTGCTCCGCAACTGGCATGGCCGCCCCCCAGGCTTCATCGTCACCGAGCGCCGATACCTCCCGCTCACCGCCCTGTTCCGCGCGCTCCAGACCGTCCTCCGCGACCGCTACGCCCATCCGCAAGCCCCCTGGCCCGAGAGCGTGACCGTGCCGGAGTTCATCCCGCCGCCGCTGGGCGACCAGGAAGCCTTGCCGAGCATGGACGAGTGCCACACCTACCTCCCCGTCAGCGTCACTAACCTGGCCCAGATCATCCAGTCCCTGAGCACAAGCGAAATTCCCTGGGTCGCCGATGTCTGGGTCCGCGGCGACGGGTGGAGCGCTCAAGTCAAAATCAACGCCGCGGAACTGCTGAACGGCATGTGCACGCTCTTCCTGAAACATCGCGCGAACGAGCTCTTCAGCGAGATCTGCCTCCGCAAAGGCCATGTCATCCCGCTCTCGAACATCACCCACGAGAGCGATTGCAGCCGCTGCTGCGGCACGGGCGAGACGCCGCCGGCCGGCGACTGTCTCCCCTGCCAGCCCAAGGCCGCCTACGCGGACTGCCGACGTGACTGGTACAACCAACTGCAACTCTGGACGCTCGAGCCGGTGGACTTGCGAACGCTCCAGATCCCCCAAGCCCGCTAGTGTGGTGTCCCTCAAATGGGTGGACATTCGCGGCCAGGAGTTTTGCCGCCAGACAAGGACTTCGGCGAGCTCAGTCGAGCCGCGCGAGCGACGAGCATA
>Ga0209096_1000536_pt1 | contig 50613 bp, 42 predicted proteins | sample AD_UKC034_MetaG_FD_184407 | JGI IMG/M metagenome (GOLD analysis project Ga0209096, IMG submission 184407) | Active sludge microbial communities of municipal wastewater-treating anaerobic digesters from USA - AD_UKC034_MetaG (SPAdes) (version 2) | ecosystem: Engineered > Bioreactor > Anaerobic >...
TGCGATGGTTCCTTCGCACACTGGAAAAATAAAGTGAAACTCCATCGAGGACTTTCCAAGAAACGACGAAAACAGATGATCGATGCTCTTCTTGAAAAGTGATCAGAACATATTTTTAGCATTCATTTTTTCCCTATAAGCCCATTTTTCTTCCTTCTTCCGTTCCCTATGGCGCACGAATCCATCCTGAGCATCGAAGTACTGGGTGCAGGTTGCCCCAATTGCACGGCGCTCTTTGAACGCACGAAAGCGGCGGCCGCTGCGCTGGGCATCGAGGCGGAGGTCAGGTACAGCACGGACATCGGGAGGATCGCCGAACTGAACGTGCTGCGCACGCCCGTCATCATCGTCAACGGCGTACCGCTCGTCGCAGGTTCCTTGCCCGACCTGAACGAAATCAAAGCACTGCTGACAAACGTTCGCTCCGCCGCCTGATCACCCATGGATCTCTTCTTTCCTCTGCAGGCAGCCGCCGATTGGCTGACTTACGACGTATTCTCACTGTCACCTGACACGCACTTGAGCGAAGCCGTGGCATTTTTTCTCTATGACGCAACCAAAATTCTGCTCCTTGTTTATTTCATCACGCTGCTGGCCGGCATCATCCGTTTCCATCTGCCCATCGAACGCGTACGGGATTATCTCGCATCACACTCACTCTTCGGACTCGATTACTTCCTCGCCACCGTCTTCGGTGCCATCACGCCATTCTGCACGTGTTCTTCCATCCCGCTCTTCATCGGATTTCTGAAAGCAGGCATCCCGCTGGGCGTCACGTTCGCCTTCCTCATCACTTCACCACTCATCAATGAGATCGCTATTGGACTCTTTATCGGACTCTTCGGACTGAAAGTAACGTTACTTTACGTGGCCACCGGCATCATCATTGGTATGGTGGGCGGTGCAATCATCGGCAATTTGAAGATGGAACGCTTTGTCGCGGACTTCATCTGGAACACGGGGACCGCCGCGAACCTGCCACACGAACAGCAACGGAGTCTGCGCACGGAGTGGCCGTCCATCCGACGGGAAGCGGGGAACACCTTCCGTACGGTCGCCCCGTACATCCTGATCGGCGTGGGCGTGGGGGCGCTGATCCACGGCTTCGTGCCCGCGGATTTCTTCGAATCCGTTCTGCAACGATTCGGCTTCCTCAGCGTCCCCGTCGCGGTCATCCTTTCCGTGCCGCTCTACTCCAATGCCGCAGGAGTCATCCCCGTCATTCAATCCCTCATCGCCAAGGGAGTGCCGCTCGGCACCGGGCTCGCCTTCATGATGGGCACCGTCGGGCTCTCGCTTCCCGAAGCACTGATTCTGAAAAAGGTCATCAAGCTGCCGCTCCTCCTCACCTTCTTCGGTGTCGTGACCGCGGGGATCATCCTGGTCGGGTACCTGTTCAATGCGGTGGTGGGATAATCGAATCAATCGTCACGAGACGGTGGCGCGACAGGTGGCGATGCGACAACCGGCCGACAGAGTCGGATAAGTGTGTAACACATTCGATCCCCACTGCCTGTCCGAAACGGAATATTCACGAGTTCAATAACGAAGTTGAACACTTAGGGTAATTCTCTACCCTCTTGTTCCTATGGCTTCCTACACTCATTTCTCTCAAGAAGAGCGCTGTGTGCTCGCAGCATATCTTGCGGAAAGGATCAGCCTGCGTGCCATTGCACGGAAGCTCCGTCGCTCCGTCGGAGGCATCAGCATGGAAATCGCCAGGAGCAGTCCCGATGGAACGCGGGAGCGCTACGATCCGTATGTGGCACATCTGGGATCCCGGATGAAGAAGTGGGATGCCAATCGCAGGAACCCCATGAAGGACGAGGTATTGCAGGAGTACGTGGGCACACAGCTCAAGGAAGGATGGTCCCCCGAGGTCATTGCGGGGAGACTGCAACAGGAGCGCGGCACAGCCGTGGTGTCCCATGAAACGATCTACCAGTGGGCGTACAAGAGCGGGGTGGTGGCGAACCTCCCCCGCGGGAAGCCGCGGCGGCATCGCAAGCGACATCGCTTGAAGGCAGCGCAGGGCACGCAGGGACTGGGACCGGTGATTGGCATTGCGCAGCGACCGCACGCCGTGGCCTCCCGCCGCCGTTTCGGAGACTGGGAGGGTGATTCCATGCTCGGGAAACGGCAGAAGGGCGCCATTGTCTCCGTGCAACAGGAGCGCAAATCTCGGTACGTGCTCTTCACGAAGTGCAGGGACAAATCCGCATCGCAGACGAAGACAGCAGTGATGCGGCGCATGCAGCATGTGGCACAACCGCTCAGACGTACGCTGACGCTGGATCGCGGAACGGAGAATGCGGAGTGGAAGCACTTCGGTTTGCCGATCTTCTTCTGTGATCCGTACAGTTCTTGGCAGAAAGGATCCGTGGAGAATGTGATCGGTTTGCTGCGTCGCTATCTGCCGAAAGGAATGAATCTCGCAACCGTCACCCCCACGCAACTGCACATCCTGCAAGACAAGCTCAATCACCGTCCCCGCAAATGCCTTGGCTTCAAAACCCCTCATGAAGTGCTATCCTCTCATTGCCACCGCCTAGGTGTTCAGCTTCCAGCTTGAATTCGGGAGTTGCGATCATCTTGACTTTCATTTCTGAAGTAACACAATGGCGCGCTATGAAGTTTTTCACCAATGATCCTACAGATTCAGAATCTGCCGATGTTGCGGATCTTCCGGGGTTGGCAAGCGACTTGGCGGCGTGGGTCGCTTTATTGGATAAAAATAGAGGCATTATTCGCCTGAAAGATGATTGCCCCGCATCTTTTCATGGAACACTGAACATACGTGAATACGATCCAAAAGCATTTACATGTCTGACCCTTCGAGAACAGACTGCAGGTGAACTGCATGCGGTATTGAATGGTGATATGATCAAGTTTCGCTGGCGCACTGCATCAAACCAAGGCTCATCGGGAAGAGGTGAACGCGAAATGGGTATCTCCGGTTATGACAAAGCAGAGTGGAAAATTTTGGGAAATGCCGAGGAAGTGCAAGAATGTCTGGACCTACTGTGTGCAGCCGCTCAACAGGCAATGATGCAGCAATTGGAACCGGCGCGGCACGGAAAAAAACGGGGAGCACCCCGGCATGCACGACGGAGAGGGCGGAGAGGAAGAGCAGGAAAGATGGCCGATGAACGGGAAATTAAGTGGCCGACAGAAGATGAGATTGTTGTTGGTACGCGCAACTTCGAAGCATGCGAGGAGCTGCACGCAGAAGTGCGCCGCTATGGTGCGGCATTGTATGAGATGGCAATGCAAGTACTGGGAAGCCATCCAATCGGTCATCATTTCGATGTGGATTGTGGGGTATTTGGGAGCGTGGATGTGTATCGCGATCAGAACTCAGTGTTGGTGAATCTGTGGATAGTGGGCGGGAAAAACTATTGTTCATTTCGGTTTGATGGTGCAGCGGGACTGATGCAGTTCTTCGATTCTGCTGCTGTCTACGGAACGCTTGAGCCTGTTGCGTTTGGGGAGTATGCGGAGGCGAGTGCACCGGGCAGGAAAGATTTGGCGGCGTACCGCACTGCGGTACCTCTCATGGCGCAGGTGTTGGAAGATGCCATAGCTGCTCAACTGCCTGCGTGCAAGGCTGCAGAAGCTGCTGCTCCGGATGGTGTGCCGGTCGTCACTGCGCCTATGGAAGAAGATTCGGTTCATCCGGATGTGGCTGCGCTATGGGCACGAGTGTGTGCGATGGAACCGGGTCCCATGCCGGTGGGCCAAAATGCGTACGGATGGACGCAGATCGATCATAGAATATTGCCCGATGAGGAAATCATTGAATTGCAGAATGGATGGGGAACGCAGTGGTGGATTTGCTTTGATCGAAGCAGTGGGATTGTTCGTTGCGAAAAATCTCGAGATGGCGGATATTACCTCTTATACGGAGGGGCTGCATTCTCGGAGGATCACCGCGCGGCATCACTGTCCGGCCCACCCCAGGCAGAACTGATCCATATCGTCAGGGCCGTGCTTGCGTTACTTCCTGCGGCAGAAGGTGAAGTGCAATGAGCGATGGATGAGATGATTCGCTGTCAGTTGACTGCACCGTGAAAGCGAGGAACATATGCATATGTTAAGGGGTACTAATTTTCCATCGGGGCGAGAGGGGGCACGCGACGCTCCTGCGCCGGAGCAGCAGCCGTCTCGATTAGAAATTCAGGCGGCAGCATTGCGCACATTGTTACAAAGAGTGCTGGAAGCAGGTCGATTGCCACCGGAAAGAAAATCAATGGATGGGGGATTTGCTGAATCTGTGGAGATTCACAGGGGAACAGATCACACTGTCATTATCCTGAGGCGTGAGACAGACGTCGGGTATGGATATGAATGGAACGTGACAGTGCCAGAGCAAACGGACGCACCGGTCACTGTGCGAACCAAGTCTCACTATATCCGATCTGCGGGTGAATATGAATCTCTTGAGGGATCATGCAATCAAACGTCTGTCATTAATCGACACCATCTTGCCAAAGGAGTTGAAAATCACCTTCGGAGAGTGCTTGCAGATGCCATGGAAGCTCTGAGGGATTGCGTGGATGCAGGCGCGGGTGAAGGTCATACTGCGAGGCCCGGATGCACCCTACAGAAACCCAAATTATTTCAACATCCTGCTTGGAGGAAGTATCTTGAACAGTGTTGCGAAGCCAGACGTGCATTCGAAGAAAAGCGTCGGAAGGGTGATCATGAAGGGAAATTCCGATTACCGAAGTTACCTCAGGGTTCATCATTGCTTCAATCATAGCTCGATACGCGAGAAGCACCTGTTTCTTTTCTGCTATCATCCCTCCGATGGCTTTCATCGATTCCCTCAACCGGCTGCTCGGGGACCCCAATGAACGCGAGCTTAGGAAGCTGCGTCCGTTGGTGGCACGCGTGCGGGAAGCGGGGGCGGCGCCCGCCGTTCGGAGTTTGCGGCGGGAGGATTTGCCCAAAAAGACGGAGGAATTCAAGACGCGTTTGGCTGCGGGGGAGTCACCGGATGATCTGTTGCCCGAGGCGTTTGCGGTCGCCTGCCGTGCGTGTGAGCTTCTGGTCGGCGAGACGATGACCATCAACAATCAGGAATTCCGGTGGAACATGGTGCCTTTCGACGTGCAGGTCCTCGGAGGCATCGCATTGCACCGCGGGTGCATCGCGGAAATGAAAACGGGAGAGGGAAAGACGCTCGTGTGCACGCTGCCCGTGTACTTGAATGCGCTGACGGGCGAGGGTGTGCACGTCATCACCGTCAACGATTATCTCGCCCGGCGCGACAGTCAGTGGATGGGACTGCTCTACACGGCGCTGGGCCTCACCGTCGGCACCGTCGTGCACGGGGTGGAAACGGAGGCAAGACGTGCTGCCTACGCCGCGGATGTCACCTACGGAACCAACAACGAATTCGGCTTTGACTACCTGCGCGACAACATGGCGAGCGCGCGCAAGCATCAGGTGCAGCGCGGTCTCCACTACGCCATCGTCGACGAAGTCGATTCCATCCTCATCGACGAAGCGCGCACGCCGCTCATCATCAGTCAACCTGCGGAGGAATCGACCGTGAAGTACCGGCAGTACGCCGGACTCGTGGGGCAGCTCAAGGAGAACACGCACTACAATAAGGACGAGAAGCAGAAGACGGCGGTGCTCACGGAGGAAGGCGTGAAGCAGATGGAGCAGCTACTGGGCATCGAAAATATCTATACCGATCGCGGGTTTGAGGAAGTGCATCACATCGAACAGGCGCTGCGCGCGCACGCGATGTACCGGCGCGACACCGATTACGTAGTGAAAGACGGGCAGATCATCATCGTCGACGAGTTTACGGGACGTCTCATGCCGGGGCGGCGATTCGGGCATGGCCTGCATCAAGCCATCGAAGCCAAGGAGAACGTGGAAGTGCAGAGGGAATCGAAGACGCTCGCGACCATTACGTTCCAAAACTATTTTCGTTTGTATCGCAAACTCGCGGGCATGACCGGAACGGCCAAGACGGAGGAGGAGGAATTCGAATCCATCTACAAACTGCGGACGCTCGTCATCCCCACCAATCAACCGCTCATTCGAGAAGATCGCGCCGATGCCATTTACCGTACGCTGGAAGCGAAGTTCGCCGCCGTCACGCGCTTCGCCAAGGAGCGCTTCGCCAAGGGACAACCGGTGCTCATCGGCACCACGTCCATCGAGAAATCCGAAGTGCTCGCGATGCTCCTGAACAATGAAGGCGTGCCCCATCACGTGCTGAATGCCAAGAACCATGCGCGGGAAGCGGAGATCGTCGCGCAGGCCGGACAGCGCGGGGCCGTGACCATCGCCACGAACATGGCCGGGCGCGGCACCGATATCAAACTGGGCGAAGGAGTCGCGGAGCTCGGCGGACTGTGCATTCTGGGCACGGAGCGTCACGAATCCCGTCGCATCGACAATCAGCTCCGCGGACGCAGCGGCCGTCAGGGGGATCCCGGCGAGTCGCAGTTCTTCGTTTCCATGGATGACGATCTCATGCGCCTGTTCGGCGGCGATCGTCTGAAATCCATGATGGAGCGTCTGAAAGTACCCGATGACGTGCCGCTGCAAAATCCGATGGTCAGTCGCTCCATCGAGAGCGCGCAGAAGCGCGTGGAAGGTCATCACTTCGATATGCGCAAACACGTGCTCCAGTACGACGACGTGATGAACAAGCATCGCGAGATCATCTACAAGCGGCGGCAGAAGATTTTGGATAAGCTGGATGAGGAGACGGGGACGAAGGACAAAGGACAGGGGACGAAGGACGACGGGGGCATGATCAACGGTACTGCGGTTGAGAGGCAGCAATCGTTGCACGAGGATGTGTTGCAGGCGATGAAGCGTGAATCGCAGAACATCGTGCTGCTCCATGCGTCGGGCTTGGACAGCGATCAGTGGAATGTGCGGGAAATCGCCGAATCGCTCGCGGCGTTGCACCCCGACTTCCGCACATCCCTGTCCGAAGAGACGCTGCGTGCGATCGTCGATCCGGATCTTTTGGTGCGGCGCGTGGAGGAAACGGTCATCGGGTTCTATGAGGAGAAGAGCGTGCAGGCGGGGGAGGAAACGGTGGCGCTTGCCGAGCGCATCGTGACGTTGCGATCGATCGACACGCACTGGATGAGTCACATCGATGAGATGGCGCATCTGCGGGAACAGGTGGCTTTTTCCGGCTACGCGCAGCGCGATCCGCTCATTGAGTACCAGGACCAGGCGTTTAGGAAATTCCGCGGACTCCTGCAGAATATCGATGCGACCGTCGTGCGCACGCTGCTGCAGATTGATTTCGCGCAGTTCCTGCCGCGACGTTTGCTGGAGGAAGCGGAATCGGAATTGCGTAACATCGCGACGAATGAAGATCAGATCGAAGGGGAATTGCGGGAGACAGGGGTCGGTGCGGCGCAAGCGGGGGGCAGCTTGATTCGCAACGCACCTGCGGCACCCGGCCTTGCCGTGGCGAACCGTTCGGCCAAGCCGCAGTCCCCCATCAGCGTGCGGAAGGTCGGGCGCAACGACCCCTGCCCGTGCGGAGCGATGAAGCAGGATGGTACGCCTGTGAAATACAAACACTGTCACGGAAAACAATCATAATTCTGTGCATCGTTCAGCGGAGCCCTGAGCGTGTCGAAGGGCGGATCAGGCAAAAAATTCAAAAAATGCCATGGGGTGAATGCGTAACACCGTGATGTATCACGGTGCGTGATACATCGTAGAAACGTTCCGGCGGAACGTTTCTACATGATTCCGTGTAGAGGCATGTTCGCCGGAATGTGGCTTATTCCATGCCGGGTTGTTCGAGCGCCTTCTCAGAAGGCGCCGGCGCACAGACCATGGTGGTATAGAGACAAGGAATGGTAGGTTTGCCATTGCAGATGCGCGTGTCATTCACCAGCGAGCACCTCTCCGGAGTAGGATGTTCACAGGAATTGAGATACTCGCATGCGTATTCATTCATATCCGCACACGAAGACTGCGATGCGATGTAGCGACAATTACCCGTGAGCGGCGGCAGAGTCGTCGGCTTTTTGGAGCAACAACCGATGGGGGAGAGCGCCGGAGTATCACCGGGTCCGGACATCTGGCTAACCGTGATCAGTGAAGAAACTGCCGGCTGAATAACGCTCTCTTTTATCGAGAAGATATTCAACATTCCTTTCTTGACCATAGGCCTGGCCGGTTTCATATAGAGGGGGGACGCAACGGCAATATCTTGGACACCGTCTCCATCCACATCGATGAATGCGGCGTCCAATCCGGTGTAACCGTTCCCCGGGCGGTTCAGTACAACATCCAGGGAGCCATCAGTGCGAAAGACTTCCACGTATCCCGCATTGCTGCCTTTCGGGGTTCCATTCGCATTGAATCCCGCGGGAGCAAACGGCGCACCGACAAGGATGGATTCGAGTGCATCGTCATCGCGGATACGGCCGAGCTTCAGAGCGCCGAGCCCCAGACCATCGCCGTTATAAATCGTTCCGGGTCCTCCGGGCCGTGCTTGTATGTAGGCGAAATCGAAGGTGCCCTCCTTTTCGTAGACCAAATCAGCGCCGCCCAGGTCATTCGGTTGATACACACGAACGGCACCTTTGCAGCTGCGTGTTTTTGCTTTCTGACCATACGGAAGAAGGTCAACGACCCTGCCGTTGCACGACGTTGCGACGATCTGATTGCCGGGAAGGTCTGCGACGTGGCCGATCGCCACACGAATTCCCAATTGATCGTATTCGCCTTTGCCATCAATTTTGAAGAGGAAGGTACCCTTTCCATCAAATACCTGCACTTGTCCTCGCAGATCCGACTCATGAGTTTGGTCGTTGAGGATCCCATACCCTGAGGCACCCACGGCTATTACTTCCCTTTTCAACGCTCCGTTGCCGATGGTTCCCGTAGCGACTGCCGATCCAAATTTGTCCTGCATACGAACAGTGTAAGTCTTGTTGGGCGCATTGCCTTTCTCCGTGGCGTTCGTCGTCATGATGTGGAAGAGTTTTTTCCCGGTCAGTGTGAACACGCTGACGCGGCCGGGTACAGGTATGGACATCACGGAGGCGGCTTGCGTGGCGATGACGACTTCATTCTGTCCGTCGCCATCAAGATCCGTCATTGCATCGACATCCGTGCCGAAGATATCGGCGTACGGAAAGTCTTCATCAACGAATTTTGCGATTCGACCATTGTTGCCTTTCTTTGCCAGATTCAAATTGTAGAGTGCCATGGCACGGGAACCACTGTTGTAGGGTTTATCGTCGTACGAATTCCGGAAAGGTGCGATGATTTCATTGACACCGTCTCCGTCCACATCCGGGGCTGCGAATATGCCGCCCACGCCGACGATATTTCTGGAAACGTATTGCGGAGTATTCACCCCCGTCCCGTAGATTGTGAAGAGTGCATCGAACATCGGCCATTTTTTTTCACCGTTCGTCTTATTGCTGACGAGGAGCGCCTCTCTTCCGGCGATGATGCCGAAGTCTGGCAAACGATCACCATCCAGGTCGCCTGCATTCAATATAAGTCCGCGGCTTTGCTGATCTGCACTCCAACCTGATACTTGAGGTGTTTGGTATCCAAATATGCTCCGGAGCAGCGGAGGATCGGAGAGCACCTGCGCGGGCACTTTACTTGCATTCAGACGCAGATGGATGGGAAGTGCAACCGCATAGACCGCGAAAAAAAGGGCTGCGAGAACGGACGTTCGCTTTGTCCACACTTGATGCGAAACAATGCAGCTATTCGTCATAGAAAGATTTGGAAGTGGATATATATGTTCGCTCCTATTATACCATGTAACATATGAATATGCAATGGAATGTATCAAACCATCACCCATGGCGAGATGGCGGAGATGCCCCGGCGGCTGCTTCACAGATGCCGCATCCATATGCGGAAGGTCGGGCGCAACGACCCCTGCCCGTGCGGAGCGATGAAGCAGGATGGTACGCCTGTGAAATACAAACACTGTCACGGAAAACAATCATAATTCTGTGCATCGTTCAGCGGAGCCCTGAGCGTGTCGAAGGGCGGATCAGGCAAAAAATTCAAAAAATGCCATGGGGTGAATGCGTAACACCGTGATGTATCACGGTGCGTGATACATCGTAGAAACGTTCCGGCGGAACGTTTCTACATGATTCCGTGTAGAGGCATGTTCGCCGGAATGTGGCGTTCCACCCGCGAACGGAACGCCGCAAACATATTGCCGTTGCCATGCATTCATCGATGGACGTATTGGTTGCATTGAGCGTATGCCCGAACGGTAACAGTCCATTGTACGGTGGAATCCTATGACATCGCACGATGACGTATCGAAATTGTTCCGCGGCCGGTACCGCATCCTTTCCGCGCGAAAACCGGGGTGGGATTACGGGCAACTGGGGTGGTATTACGTGACGATTTGTACAGAGAGGCGCATTTCTTGGTTTGGGGAGGTTCGGAATGGTCAGATGCTACTGTCATCCATTGGGCAGATCGTTGTGGATGAATGGCAACGTACCGAACAGGTGCGTAGGAATGTGCAATTGGACGCATGGATTGTGATGCCTGATCACATGCACGGTATCATTCGAATCATTTCCGATGGCACGAATTGGGGTGGGTCGGCGGGTGGGGTATGGGATGGGTCGGCGGGCGGGGTACGGGATGGGTCGGCGGGTGGGGTAGAGACGTTCCGGCGGAACGTCTCTACGGCGGGGGCGTCATCATTGCACCGCCCCCCATCCGGTACCATCGGGTCCATCATCAATCAATTCAAATCGGTGTGCACCAAACGGATTCGTGCCATCGAATCCGATTTCGCCTGGCAACCACGATTCCATGATCATGTCATCCGCGACGCGGGTGCCCTCCGCGCCATCCGTCGGTACATTCTGCATAATCCCGCCGTGTGGTGGGAACGCAATGGACGCCGTTTTGGGATAGGTGATGGGTCAAAGAGGTGTTCCGCCGGAACGTCTCCACGGGTACCATTGTAGGGACATCCCCCCTGCCCATGCCGTATTTTCTCCGTCCCATCCTCGTCGCCACTTTTCTCTGCGCCGCTCCCTCCGTTTCCGCCGCCTTCCCCGATGTCCCCGTCTCCCACCCCAATGCGGAAGCGATCGAGTACGTGCAATCGCAGGGCATCGTGCAGGGCTACCCCGATGGCACCTATCGTCCCGATCAAACCATCAATCGGGCGGAGTTTGTGAAAATCATTGCAGAAACATGGGTTGCGAGTGACCCGGGCACCGGTCATATGCGAGGAATTTCTCCATGTTTCTTTCATGAGACGAAACAAGAATTTCTGCAGAGAGTGGGGATGTCCGTTGTGAGAGATGTGGATTTCACTGCGTGGTACGGTGATTACATTTGTCATGCTATGGGCAGCAAGATTATCAGTGGATATCCCGACGGCACAATTCGACCGGGGCAGACGATCAATTTTGTAGAGGCGGCGAAGATCATTGCAAATACGTTCGCACTGAGCCCTCAGATGAATACAAACTCGTGGTACCAAGGCTACGTCACATCGCTCGAGCAGCACTCGATGATTCCCCTTTCCATCACTTCCTTCGATCAATCGATCACCCGCGGCGAGATGGCGGAGATGATCTGGCGGTTGAAGGAGGGAGTGACGGACCGTCCGTCGCGGACGTATGAGGAGTTGGCAGCCCCCGTCGTTTCAGGGGATGCACAAACAACGATCACGCTTTTTTTCTATTCGGAGCAGGATGTGGCGACTGCGAGCTATGAGGCATCATTTCCTGTGCGGCGGACCATTCAAAAAACTCAAAAAGTCGCTGATGCAACACTGCGTGCCCTCTTTGTCGGTCCGACTGACGAAGAATATGTAAACGGTGCTCGCACGATGCGGGAACTGTCTTCATTGGCGAAGGATTACATTGCTGTCAACGTACATAAGACGTATCCGAACCCCTATTATTTGCCGAATAGCGATGAAGAGAAAATTTGGGAAAATGTGGCGCTCATCAATTTCCGCTCGGATGCATTCGATGTGCTCAATGGTCCTGCCGGAACACAGATGCAGGTGAAAGCTGCTATAGAAGCTACTCTGAAACATTTTCCCACGATTGATATCGTGTTGTATCAAAAGGATGGAATCCTCTTTGAGCATTGGGATGCGTGATGATGGAAGTACGGTAGAATGAGTCTCCATGCCCCACCGTCCCATCGTCGGCCACCGTACGCAGCTCGTGCAATTGGAACAGGACCTTGCGCAGGACAACCTCGCGCATGCGTACCTCTTCAGCGGGCCGCCGCACGTCGGCAAGACGACGGTCGTCCATCGGTTCGCCCGGCAGATTCTCACGAGCGGATTGGAGGAGGAACGTCGCGCCGATGTCCTGCGGCAGATGGAGCGATTGGTGCACCCCGATCTCCTGGCGCTCGATGCGCTGTGGATCGAAAAGAAACAGGAGGATTGGGAGGTCATTGCACGATCGTCCAATATCGATCAGCAGCACCGCGCAAAGAAGGGGCACAAGACAGATACCATTTCCATCGATGACGTGCGCGCCATCGGGGAGCGTCTGCATGCGACGGGCGCGCTTGCGCATCGCGTGTGCATCATCAGTAACGTCGAACGCATGCAGCTGCCGGCGGTCAGTGCGTTCCTCAAAACGCTGGAAGAACCTCTGCCCGGTCGGGTCTTCCTTCTGACCAGTTCCGAACCAGCTTCTCTGTCGCAGACGGTACTCTCGCGCGTGCGGCAGGTGCGTTTCGGTCGGGTGGGGAATGCGGAGATGCAGTCACTACTTTCCGGGGAGTCCGAGGAGAACAGATCTTTCCTTCTGCACTGTGCGCAGGGGGCGCCGGGCAGGGTTGTGCGGCTGATGGAGGACGCAGAGCTCCTGCGGGCGGAACGCCTGGCGCATGCGCAGGCGGCTGCATTCTGGGGAGCGGACACGCTGCACGCGCGCTTGATGACGCTTGCGCCGCTGGCTTCCCGCGGTGCGGAATCCGATCGATTGCTCTTCCACTTGGGGCTTGCATTGCGCATCCTTCCCGCCTACCGGCCCGCGCAGGAGCATGCCTTCACGCAGCTCGTGACCGATGTGCAGACGAACGCCTACCGGCCGATTGTGATCCAGCGGTTTGCGGCGGAAGTGGGAGGGCGATAGCGTTGACTCGTTACTTCGTTACTTCGTTACTTCGTTATTTTGTACTACGGTATTTTTCAAGACACGAAACAACGAAATAACGAAACAACGAAATAACGGAAAATATACGCGCCAAATCCTTCTATCTATCGCTTTCCCCGCAGCGTACAATACCGCTCCCACTATGGACATTCGTTACCAGATCACCGGTGGTATCCCGTTGCAAGGAGAAGTGTCCATCGGCGGGTCCAAGAACGCGGCATTGCCCATGATTGCGGCCGCGGTCCTCGTGAGTGGCGAAACGGTGCTGACCAACGTGCCGCGCCTGCGCGACGTGGAAGTGATGCTGGAAATACTGGAATTTCTGGGTGCCGTCACGCAGTTTCAGGAGGGGACCGTCCGTATCAATACGCAGCAGTTGACCAATCGCCCCATTCCCGGCGAGTTTGTTTCCCGTCTGCGCGGGTCCATCGTGCTTTTGGGGCCGCTCCTCGCGCGTTTCGGCGTGGTGGAGATGTCGTACCCCGGCGGCTGCGTGCTGGGGAAGCGGTCCGTCGCCGCGCACTTGGAGGCCTTCGTCCAGATGGGTGCGCGGGACATGAGCACGGGTGATGTGCTGCACCTGCAAGGGGCGCTCAAACCCGGCCGGGTCATCCTGCCGGAATTTTCCGTGACTGCGACCGAGAACGCGATTCTGGCGGCGGCGCTCACGCCCGGCGAAACGCGCATCGATATCGCGGCTGCCGAGCCGCACGTGCAGGAACTGTCACGCATGGTGCACGCAATGGGTGCGGAGATGAGCGGCATCGGCACACACACCGTCATGGTCCGGGGCGTGCGCGCCTTGCGACCCGTCGAGTGGTGTGTGTGCTCCGATTATCTGGAGGCGGGGTGTTTCGTGGTGGCGGCGCTGGTCACAAAAGGAAAATTGCGACTGCGGAACGTCGAGGATGAGCATCTGCTCTCTTTTTTGGATGTCGTGCGTCGTGCCGGTGGCGTCTTGAAGTACGATGCAGCCGAGAAGACGCTGCTCGTCGACGGCGAACTGTCGTTCCTCAATGCCATGAAGATTCGGACGAACATCTTCCCCGGTTTCCCCACGGATCTGCAGGCGCCGATGGGAGTGGCCATGACGCAGGCCAAGGGCGTGAGCCGCATCTTCGAGCGCCTCTTCGAAGGACGGCTGGCGTACCTCTACGAGTTGGAGAAAATGGGCGCGCACGTTGAGATTCTCAATGCGCATGAAGCGCTGGTCATCGGCCCTACGTCGCTTCGGGGACGGATCGTCGCCAGCAATGATATCCGTGCGGGGGCCGCCATGGTCCTGGCTGCGCTGGCCGCCGAGGGTGAAACGATCGTCACCGACGTCCGCTACATCGAACGCGGGTATGATCGGCTGGATGAAAAACTGCGTGCCGTCGGAGCCGTCATCCATCGCCAGGTAGCGGAGGAATAGAGGAAAAACGGCGTGACGCCTCTGCTGGTCATTCCCATCGTCTTCCCGTATCATCCCGACAATGTTGACCTTCACCTACTCCGGCAAGACATCCGTTCGCATCACGGGCGGTTCGCTCCCCGTCACCTTCTTCCCCGACGCACCCGTCAGCGGCGGGCTGAGCCTGCTGCCTTCGCCGCAGGAATTCCCCAGCCGCGAGGTCATTTCCTGGCCGGGAGAGTATGACGTCGGCGGCATCACCGTCCGGGGCATCGGCCATAAGGATGGCCAGAAGGTTTCCTTTCTAACGGAAATCGACGGCATCCGCATCGCGTTTCCGGCATCTCCTCCGGAGGACTGGTCCGATCACGATCTGGAACAATTGGGGGATGTGCACGTGCTCGTCATGACTGCGGAGGACCCCAAGCGTTTCCAGAAAATGCTCGATGACATCGATCCCCGCGTCCTCATACTCACTCCGGCGGCCGATGGCACCATCGATCAGGATGTCCTGAAAGCCTGCGGTGCGGTGGGACAGGAACAGGCGTCTGAGTATAAGATGAAAGGCAGCCTGCCGCAGGAGGGGCGGGATGTGGTGGTGTTTGGATGAAGCAAGGTGGTAGGTTGTAGGGGGTAGGTTGTAGGTTGTAGGATTGCAATAGATTGCGATGTGTTTTGCACGTGCCCCCGTAGTTCAATGGATAGAACGACCCTCTCCTAAGGGGTAAATGAAGGTTCGATTCCTGCCGGGGGCACCATGCAGATCGCATGCCCTATCGCAGCATCGATCAATCGTTTCGCCAAGTACCAAATGTCACCGTCTTCCTTATACTATGCATCCATGATCTCCCACTTGCTTCTCTCGTTGTTCCTGTCGATGGTGACGCCGGTTTCCGTCTCTGCGTTGGACTTTGTTGATGTGACGGATCGCTACCGCGATGCGCCGTTCAGTGCAGCCGATACCGCGGGCATCAGTGTTCTTACAAGTCTGGGTGTTGTCGAAGGCAATCCCGACGGGACGTTTGCGCCCGGCCGCGGACTGAATCGTGCGGAGTTTCTGAAGATCGTCGTCGGATCGATCGGTGTTCCATTGGAGCCGGTCACCGATCCGTGTTTTCCCGATGTAGAGAAGGATGCGTGGTATGCGGCTTACATTTGCCATGCGAAGCAGGAAGGCATCGTCAGCGGGTATCCCGATGGAATGTTTCGTCCGAATCAGTCTGTCAATTATGCCGAGGCACTGAAGATGCTGGGAGAAATCTATACTGTGTACGACAGGACAGCGGACGATGCCGATTGGTACGCGCCCTATCGCGACGCGGCGTACGAGGAAGGGGTGGGACTGCCGAGAATGGAAGCGCAAATGGCCAGGCTCCTGACCCGCGGTCAGATGGCCAGGCTTGCGGCGGCGTACATCGCACACAGTGAAGGCCAACTGGATGCGTATCGCGCATTCGAGGAAGGCCGGTCGATCGGTGCGTCATCCGCCTCTTCCTCGTCGTCTTCGACATCTTCGTCTTCTTCGCCGTCCTCGGTTGTGTCGGTTTCCTCGGTTTCTTCGGTTTCCTCGGACTCCTCGGTTGCTTCTGCCTCATCTCTGCCCCCTTCCGTCAGTCACTTTCTCTTCTTGGGGAGGCGCAGTCCCGTTCTCCTGGATGGCGTTTTCTTACAGTCGGATCAGGACGGTGAAGCGATCGAAGCGACGGTGACGTTTGCGCGCAAGCTGCTGTCTCCGGACGCACTGGTACTGGTGGACGGCGCGGATCGCGTACTCGCGACGCTCAAGCGACGGACATCGGGAACGGAGGAAGAGCAGGACAAGGAGTGGCGCGGGACGATTGCGGAGGGTGCGCTGCTTTTGCGCAAAGGGGAGCCGGTACGCTTGGGAGTGCGCGCGGATCTGAGGACTGCGGAGAACGGTGCCGCCGCCAACGAGATGATCGAAGCGAAGAAATTTGAATTGCGCGTCGTGAGCAAGACGAACGGAGTGACGACGTTCCCGTTGGCGGAAGACACGCATTTCCCGGTGCATCAGACGGCGCTGGGGAGCGTCACCGCCATGGAGAATGTCCTCGCGACATCCATGTCCATGCAACAGGGTACGAAGAAGACGCTCGCGAGCTTCACGGTGTCCGCCACGGGGTCTTCGGTGCGGTTGCAGGGATTTACCTTTCAGTTGGATGCACGTGACGTCGCAGTCACGAATGTGTGGATCGGCGGAGCCACCGAGTCGCAACAGACCAACTGCGGACTGGCATCGCAGGGAACGCAGGTACTCATCAGTTGTCCGTCTCTGCCGGAAGCGTTCCGGGTGCTCAACAGCGGATCGTTGACGCTCTCGCTCTACGGCGATCTCGCGCTCACGGGATCCGCGAGCGCGGGATTTGTGCAACTGCGGTCGCTGGGACACGGAACGGTCACCTCCGAAGGCGTCGTGCGCTGGACCGACGGCGTCGGAGAGTATTCCTGGATGGAAGCCGATACGCCGGTGGAGGACGGGCCCATGCTGACGGTGACGAAGTAGGGATTCGGGATTTGGATTTCGGGATTCGATTTCTAGTGTGCAGTGGTGGCCGTGCTACCTCACCGGTGCCGCCGGCTTGGAACAGGCGGGAAAAACTGTCACTGCAGTCTCCCGCCTCCATCCATCCGTGCAATGTTCCGGCCCTCCGGTGTCAACGAAGCTCCTGCGTGGAGCAACGAGGAAACCGACTCGCACGAAATGCGTCACGCGTTCTATACTCACAACCGTTCTTTTCCCCGAAGTCTCATGAAGAAATACTTCCTGATTATTCCGGCGGTTCTCAGCTGCATTGGCGTCGCCTACGCCGGTTCTCTCTCGCCCTCCGCTTCCCCCGCCGCCACAAGTTACACCCTCTCCGACATCTACACCCGCCTCACCACGAACGCGCTGTCCACCGCGGGAAACCATGACTTCACGCCCTCCGGTTCCCCCGCCGCCTCACACTACACCCTCACCCAGGTCTACGACGCCATCCCGACGATCACAGCGAATCTGGTGAAGCTTGGCACTGCCTACCTCGGTGTTGAAGGGACGCTCACGCCGGACGGAGGCACCGCCACTACGGCTGCGGTCTTCACCGGCTCCACGGCACATCTGACCGCCGACTGGACGCTCGACACCGGCACGCTCACGCTCGCATGCGTCACTTCCATCTTCGATGGGACGGCGAACAAAGTTCCCGATACGTACGATGGCGCGGGCGACGGGACCAACCGCTTCTGCATGACGGACAGCGGGGATGCCGCCGCGGGCGACCTCGTCTCGGGGAAGATCGCTTGGGTGGATGGCAGCGAAATCACTGGTTCCATGACCAACGTCGGTGCGCAGACCATCACGCCGACAACGAGCGACACAACGATTACCGCCGGCTACCACAATGGAGTCGGCTACTGCGCGGGGGATGTCGACCTGATCACGGAGAACATCAAGTCAGGCGTCACGATCTTCGGAGTTGCGGGAGACAGCAGCGTCGTTGATACCACGAGCGGGGATGCCGCCGCGGGCGACCTCGTCTCGGGGAAGATCGCTTGGGTGGATGGCAGCGAAATCACTGGTTCCATGACCAACGTCGGTGCGCAGACCATCACGCCGACAACGAGCGACACAACGATTACCGCCGGCTACCACTCCGGCGCGGGCTACTGCGCGGGAGACGCAGACTTAATTACAGCTAACATCAAATCAGGAATTAACATCTTTGGAGTTGCAGGCGATAGCAATGTTGTTGACACAAGCTCAGGAGATGCAACCGCAGGCAACATTCTTGCAACCAAAAAAGCTTGGGTTGATGGAACAGAACTCACAGGAACAATGCCAACTCCAACATTATCTTTTGCCAATGATACTGTAAATGCAGGATATTATTCTGCTACAACATTATCAGCCATAGACACAGATTTAGCAGTAGGAAATATTAAAAGCGGAACCACAATCTTTGGAGTAGAGGGAACATATGTGGGTTCTTATGGAATTCCTAAAACTGAACAAACTACTTCTTATATAGATTATGATGACGGCTATTATGAAAAAGGAGCTCCTAATTCTGGAGATCGTTATACTGACAATGGAGATGGTACCATTACTGATAATGCTACAGGTTTAGAATGGGTAAAATCTGGTTATGCTGATACAGACACAACACCCGCTACAACGTATACTGCTGATGGTTCCTGGAGAAAATATACTTGGAATAATGCTTTGTTATATGCAGAGCGCTTAGATTATGCCGGCCATACTGATTGGCGATTACCTAATGTCAAAGAAATACAATCTATAACAAATTATGAAGTATATAATCCGGCAATTAATACAACTTATTTTACAAATACCAGTTCTGATTATTATTTTTCTAGCACTACAGCTGTTAATGGTACAGGGTATGCATGGTGTACTAATTATTTTAATGGAAGCATTGCTATTAATGACAAGACAGCTGCTTTTTATGTGCGTCCTGTTCGGGGTGGGCAATAAATTATCATTTAGATAATTGAGCAATGTTCTGCACTTGCCACTCTCTGCCATGAGATCTCTCTCCGCCTCCATCATTCTTCTCCTCCTCTTGGGGTTCCTCCCCCCGGCACCCGCCCTCGCCTCCACGACCGACGGCACCATCGACGCTTCAAACCGCTACGCGTGGAGCGAGAACGCGGGGTGGATCGACTTCGGGACAACGGAGGGCAACGTCCACATCACCGACTCCGCCCTCACCGGCTACGCTTGGGGAGAAAACGTGGGATGGATTTCCCTGAACTGCTCGAATGATTCCTCCTGCGGAACGGTGGACTACAAGGTGACGAACAACAACGAAGGGGCGCTCGGCGGCCATGCCTGGAGCGAGAACCTGGGGTGGATTCAGTTCGCACCGACGAATGGCGGGGTGACCATCGATTCTTCCGGCGTCTTCTCCGGCTACGCCTGGGGGGAGAATATCGGATGGATCGTCTTCAACTGCAGCAACCAGAGTTCCTGCGCGACAGCCGATTTCAAGGTGAGTACGGACTACCGGCCGACGAGCGCCAGAACTTCCTCCTCCTCCTCTTCCTCTTTAGCAGAGCAGACAACAGGTGGAGGCGGCCACGGCGGCCGCCGTGGCAGCGAGGAGGGCATGGCAGAGAAGATCGCCGCCGCACAGGAGCAGATCCTCGCGAAGCGCGGTTTGACTTCTCCCGCATCACCACCGTCCTCCCCCTCTGTCTTCCGGGACGTCCCTTCCACTTCCTGGTTTTCTTCCCACGTGCAGGAGCTTGCCACTGCGGGCATCCTCCGCGGCTACAGCTCCCCCAATGGCACTCCCACGGGGCTCTTTGGTCCCGCCGATCCCGTCACCTATGCCGAGATCACTGCGATCGCCTTCCGCGTCCTTAGGGAAGACCATGAAACCTCCGCGCTCGTACCAAAGAACCGCTCCGCTCGGGGCACCTGGGCCTCCGGCATCATCGAAGCTGCCGAGGAGCGCGGTGTCCCCGTGCTCACGACCGCTCTCAATGTCCACACTCCCGCCACCCGCGCAGAGGTGATCGCCATCCTCCTCCACCTCCTGCCCCTCGCTTCCTCCTCCGGGGAGAATCCCTACACCGATCTTCCCGCCGATCATCCCTACCGCGATATCCTTCTGCAGGCAACGTCCCTTGGGATCCTGCAGGGAGACACCTCTCCCGACGGCACGCTGCTCCATACCCTCCGCCCCGATGATCCCATCAACCGCGCGGAAGCCGCGAAGATCATTTCTCTGCTCCTTGAGTTGCGACAGCAGTGATGACAGGGAGACCGGAGCGGCACCGTCGCCTCCCGGCATCCATTCCCCCGAAATTCCGTTGCGCCGGCGGCGCGCATTGAGCTTCAAAGGTCAGCGGCGATATACTCAATCCATGAGGTCTTCCCGATCTATCGAACGAGGAAAGGTCGTTCGAATGCCTACGTTGAGATCAATCGCAAGAATGAGCCTCATTGTTGCCTTTTTCTTTTTCCAAACGTCCACCGCGGAAGCTGCAAGTATTGCAGGGCGTCATATTTTCTATAACCAGTGTTATTTCGACGGAAACGACGCAGCCGCGAATGCCAACGACGACAATGCGATTGCACCGGATAAGATTGCGCATGTATATGGCACGCAAGCAACCTTCGCCAACTACACCAGCTACAGCCGCGGCATCAACGGGATCATGGTGGATGTGAGCGATGCGACTGATCCAGCATCCATCACAGCGGCGGATTTCGGTTTCCGAATAGGCAACGCACACTCGCTCGCAACATGGACGGGTGCGACAGCTCCGACCTCCGTCACGGTGCGCTTAGGTGCAGGCACAGCCGGCAGCGACCGTGTCACCATCATCTGGGCGAATAATGTCATCCAGAAGCAATGGCTGGAAGTGACGGTAAAAGCGACGGCGAACACGGGGCTGGCAACGGACGACGTGTTCTACTTCGGGAATGCCATCGGTGAAACAGGCAATAGCATCGTGGATGCCATCGTCGATGCCACGGATAGTTATGGTGCAAGGAATAATCCTCACAATTTTCTGGACCCAGCCACCATTACCGATGCATATGACTTCAATCGCGATCGCTTCGTCACAGTCACCGACGAGCTCTATGCTCAAAACAATGCAACCAACACAGGCTCAGCATTGAAACTCATCTTCGACCTCGTGGCTCCCGTCATCACCTCCCTCTCTTCTGACACGCCAGATGGATCCTACGGAGAAGGCTCGATCGTCGACATCGATATTACATTCAGTGAAACTATCAATTCTGATGGAGACATCACCCTGACAATTGAAACGGGTTCCACCGATCACACCTGTACTCTGGCAATAGCTGACGGCAACCGGGGAACATGCTCCTACGTTGTGGAAGCGGGCGATGAATCGCCCGATCTGGATGTGACGTCCGTCTCGGGAACCATTTCAGACTTGGCGGGGAACGTACTCGTCAACTTCGTCCCGGAAACCGGCCTTGCTGCGAATGAAGCGATTGTGATCGATACGACAAGACCGACCATTGCTTCGTTCTCTCCCGCCGATGGCGCCGATGCTGCAGTGACGGACAATCTCATGATCACATTTGACGAGCCAGTCGGAAAGACAGGGACAGGGTACGTCACCATCTACAAATCCTCCGATGATTCCATCGTGGAGCAGATCAGTACCGCAACCGGAGCCGTGACGGGATCGGGAACAACAACGATCACGATCAATCCGACGGTTACGCTCAGCTACAGCACCGCCTACTACATAAAGATCGATGCCAACGCATTCCCGGACAACGCGGGAAATTTCTCCGTGGGCATCAGTGACAATACGACCTGGAACTTCACGACGGAAGACGAACCGGAAACCACAGTGACACCGGTTCCCTCCTCAGGAACGACTCCGAGCGGAGGCGGTCGCCGTGGCAGCGAGGAGGGCATGGCAGAGAAGATCGCCGCCGCACAGGAGCAGATCCTCGCGAAGCGCGGCCTCAGCACTTCCTCCCCCTCAACCTGCACCGGATCTTCTCGCTTCCGGGATGTTCCTTCCACCGCCTGGTTCGCGTGTCCGGTCCATTCCCTCGCAGATGCAGGCATCCTCCGCGGCTACAGCTCCCCCAATGGCACCCCCACGGGTCTCTTCGGCCCCGCCGATCCCGTCACCTACGCCGAGATCCTCGCAATCGCCTTCCGCGTCCTTAGGGAAGACCATGAAACCTCCGCGCTCGTACCAAAGAACCGCTCGGCCCGCGGCACCTGGGCCTCCGGCATCATCGAGGCTGCCGAGGAGCGCGGTGTCCCCGTGCTCACGACCGCTCTCAATGTCCACACTCCCGCCACCCGCGCAGAGGTGATCGCCATCCTCCTCCACCTCCTGCCCCTCGCTTCCTCCTCCGGGGAGAATTCCTTCACCGATCTCCCCGCCGATCATCCCTACCGCGATATCCTTCTGCAGGCAACGTCCCTTGGGATCCTGCAGGGAGACACCGCTCCCGACGGCACGCTGCTCCATACCCTCCGCCCCGATGATCCCATCAACCGTGCGGAAGCCGCGAAGATCATTTCTCTGCTCCTCACGTCGCTACGGTAAGGAAGGTACAGGGCGTATTGCCCTGCGGAGGAGGGATTCGGGATTCGATTTCTAGTGTGAAGTGGTGGCCGTGCGCAATTCCTCCGCCATCTTCGCAGCAGCTTTCTCCGCCGCCGCCCGCCAGTCTTTGCTCTTGCTTGCGTAGATGATCCCGCGGCTGCTATTGACGATCGCGCCCGTGCCGTCCGGGAGGAACCCCCGCTTTGCGTCTGCCGCCGTACCCCCCTGCGCGCCGTACCCCGGTATGAGGAACGGAATGTGCGGCATGAGGGTGCGCAGGTACGTCATCTCTTCCGGATACGTCGCGCCGACGACGGCACCGACGCAGGAGAGGTGCGTCTTCGGTCCGATACAGTGCATTCCCCAGCTTTCGACGAGTTGTGCCATGTGCTCATGCACCACTTCATCGCCGACGGGCAGATCCTGCAGCTCGCCGGAACTCGCGTTGCTCGTCTTCACCAGCACGAAGATTCCTTTGTCGTTTTGCATCGCACGGTCGATGAACGGTTGTATGCCGTCCGAACCGAGGTAGGGGCTCACGGTGAGCGCGTCGACGGGGGAATCGGGGGAGAGGTATGCATCGGCATAGGCTTCGCAGGTACTGCCGATGTCATTGCGTTTGCCGTCCGCGATGACGAGGAGATTGTTTTCTTTTGCGTACGCGCAGATCTCCCAGAAGACTTTCATCCCTTCCCATCCCAGCAGTTCGAAGTACGCCAGTTGCGGCTTCACGGCAGCCGCCACTTCTTTCGTCGCATCGATGATGCCTTCGCAAAAAGCTTGTACCCCTTTTATGTCGCGGCTGATGCCGTCCGGAAGTTTGCCGACGGAGGGATCGAGACCGACGCAGACGGGGGACTTCTCTTTGGTTGCGGCAGTGAGGGCGTCGGCGAAGTGCATGCGACGATCATAGCTCAGTCTGTGCTTCGATGCATACGGAGCGAAACAGTTGTCGTTGTTGCCATGGTCAATAGGCAAGTGTGATGGCAAATTTGCCGATCTTTTTCGTGCAATTGATGAGGCAGAGGGAGAGCATCTCGGGTCGGCTCATTTTGAAGAGGAGCTCTGGGATGCATATAACGCAGAGATGGTGGGAGAGATTACCGACCTGCGAGGCAACCCCGTCGCTGCCACCACGGGGGTACTGGCGTACTTCGCGGACCATGTCATTGATCAGGAAGATGTGGAAACATTCCTGCCGTTGCGGTTTGTGTGAGGGATCACCGATTACTGAGGTCTCGTAGCGCCTGCGCAGTCTGCCATCGTTGTACCAGAATACGTCGTGTAGGTTCCGGCAGACCGTGTTCTTTGGCTGCCAGAATTTGCCTGCCAAGTGCGTGGAATTCGTGCGGCTGCGCATCGTATTGCGCGACGGTCATGTGTCGTGCATCGACGGTGGATACAGGCGCTAAGCCATATTCTTGATGGTACGCCGCATGATCGGCTTCCTCCACCTCCGCCAGGAAGGCAATGTCGGGAGGCGTCCCTATCATGGCCACAGCTCCATCACTCCTTTTGGCTCCGATCAGTTCCTCAAACGAAAATACCGCGAACTGCTGCAAGCACACCGGGGATGACACGATGTACCGTTGCGCGGGGAGATAGGCTCCCAGCTTGTGTACGTGATCTCTTGGGGCGTCCCTCAGCAGCAGGAAGGGTGGTGGCTGATACTTCGGCAATGTGGTACGCACCTGCTTCCGCACGTACTGCATGCCACGCAAAATATGCGTAATGAGGAGAGCAACCCGCTCGGGATGTTCTCCGCCACACCAGCGTTCTCTTTGCATCCATTGCGTCCACTGCTCCACAGTCCACTGCCCCTGCGGATCAGGAGCGATGCCGGTCGGTCTATTCATAGTGTTATTTTTATAACATTATTTATTATTTTGGTCAATACCTGTGCAACTCGAAACACCCCAATTCTTACTGAGCCGAAGGCCTGATCTGATCTAAAGCACGATGAAAATTGTCCTCGCAATTTCCTTCCTCCACCGAACAATGCGAGATACAATGCAAAGCCAATGGCACAGAAGCGTACCACCTTCCGGCGCAAGCGATCAGACACCCTCTTGGGGACGATCGAAAAGAAGTATGGAAAGGACTTTGCCGTCCGCTCAGACGCGAAGCTGGGCAAGTATCTGAAGCAGAATGGGTACAATTCCCTGTACCAATTGCTGTACAATGAGTCCCGATGAGCCACAGGACGGGTTTGTATTGCCGGGGCACGAAAGCCTGGTTGCACGATTTGCCTTCGTAGACAATGAAGCATTGCGCGAAGAACTTTCGCTGGTACTGGAATATGTCACATTCCTTACACAGCTGGAGAAGACGCTGGGAAGTAGGCCAACGATTGCTTTCTCTGTACGCAAAGACATCGTTCTGTGGACCGCTTGTATTGTGGAAGCCACGCTTCACCACGCTCTGTGTGTATTGCAGAAACGAGGTACACAAGAAGAGAAGCGGAAGCTCGTTGGTCTGCATCCGGAGTACAAGGAGATGAAGAAATGTTGGCAGCTGCCAGCACAGGAAGACGGTTATGAACAAAATATTGTCTGTGGCATTCAGTGCCTCGTGCCACAATCGCTGAAAGGAATGCTGTTTCAGGAACTCATCGAACGAGCGGGTGGTATCGGCCTGTTCGATGCGGAAATAAAAAGAAAGGCGACCTATTTACGCAAGCGGCGTAACGAGTTGCACCTGCAAGCGCTTGATACGAAGTCCGTCTATGAGAAAACGACGATTACCAAAGTGTTTGAGGATGCCGGCATTATTCTCAAGTGCCTAGAGGAAAGATTGGCATCAATCGTGTAGTGCAAACTTTGGTATGCTGTTTGTATGAACTTCAAATCCGCCGCCGCACTTCTTGCCCTGAGCGTGCCGAAGGGTGGTTCTACTTTTTGCGCGACGAAAAAAGTGGAACTTTCCAGGTCGTCGTTTCGTCCATGCTGCAGTGCATACAACTTTTTTCAAGCATGCATCCCCTCCCACTCCTCCCCCAACATCCCCGCCGTCAGGGGGGAGAGGATCGACCCGTCGCGGAGTGCCGTGCGGATGCGGGCGGCGGCAGAGGGAAAATCAGGAACGCGGACGATGCCAAGCAGGTGGACCGTCACGCAGTAGACGTCGCGCATGAAGGCATAGCGGGCGGATGTGTTCTCCTCCATGGAAACAACGTCCCAGACATTCAGGAAGAAGCGCAGTGCCCGGTGCTCGCGGGAGTCGTCGTGCTGCCAGAGCGCGGGGAGTACGGAGCACAGTCCCAGCTTGGTGCGATGTTCGATGGATGCCGGATTCACCAAGAGCAGTTCCGGCGGCAGACTCCGGTCGAAGTACCGGTCGTTCATCACGTCCTGGATAATCTGCAGCTCTACCCAGATGCACGCTTCGCGTTCCAAGCACAGCGGCTTGCGGCAGCCGGGGATGCACCGCGGCACGCGCTTCTCGCCGGCGAACCGCAGCCAGATCTCCTCGCGTTTGGCCGCCTCCCGTGCCCTGGCTCCGTCGGGATCATCCAGCTGATCGCACTGCCATTCCCACTCCTGCAGCGCATCAAGGTACGCGCCGTACTCGTTCTCATCGCGCGGTTGGGGCGGCGGGGGGAACATGGAAAGGAGGATAACACACCTCACTTGCGTTGCGATGGCAGATGGGTGTACAGTCGGGCACCTATGAAAACCTCATCAAATCCATCCGCCGGTATTGCCCTGTTCCGAGGCAAAGAGATTCGCAAGGTGATGTACGGCAATGAATGGTGGTTTTCCATTGTTGATGTGTGCGCAGCGTTGACCGAGAGTTCTGATGCCGGTGCGTACTGGCGTAAACTCAAGCAACGGCTTGGCGAAGAAGGAAGTGAAGTCGTGACAAATTGTCACGGGTTGAAATTGCTCGCTCCGGATGGAAAAATGCGCGAAACCGATTGTGCCAACACCGAGGGCATCTTCCGCATCATCCAGTCCATTCCCTCTCTCAAAGCCGAACCCTTCAAGCGGTGGCTGGCGAAGGTGGGATACGAACGCGTGCAGGAGGTCGAGGATCCGGAGCTGGCGACCAAGCGGACCAGGACGCTCTATCAATTGAAAGGTTACGGTGACGATTGGATCGAAAAGCGCATGCGGGGGATTGTGATCCACGAGGAGCTGACGGACGAGTGGAAGAATCGGGGTGCGGCCGATCGTCGCGATTACGAAATCCTGACAGCGGAAATCTCCAAGGCGACGTTCGGTGTCACTCCGAGAGAGTACAAGAAACTCAAGGGGCTCAAGCGGGAGAATCTCCGTGACCATATGGACGATTTCGAACTGATTTTCAATATGCTCGGCGAACGCGCCACGACGGAAATTCATCGGACGGAAGACTCCAAAGGCATGCCGAAACTGCAGTCCGATGCGAAGGCGGGTGGCGATATCGCCGGAGGCGCGCGGAAAAAGTTGGAGAAGCGGCTGGGCAGATCGGTGGTTTCAAACAAGAACTTCCTGCCGCCGGGGAAGGGGAAGGAGAAAAGAAGCGTTTGGGATGAGTGATGCATTTGAGGTTTCATGCAAGGTGAGGAGGATTTTGCAGCATAAGAAATAATTCTCTTTCCTGTCCACCCCACTCGCTGGACAATAGGGTGTACGAAGATACACTCCCCTCACATCACTGCTCCACGTCGTGTTCCTCCTCTCCCATGCTCACCCAACTCACGTCGTTTGCCACCATCGGTCTGTCCTGCGAGCGCATCACCGTCGAAGTCGGTGCCGTTGCGGGTGAGGGCGCCATTACCATCGTGGGGCTTGGCGATACCGCCGTGCAAGAAAGCAAGCAGCGGGTGCGCATGGCCCTGCGGTCGTCCGGGTACCGCTATCCGACGGGACGCGCCGTCACGGTGAATCTGGCTCCCGCAGACATCAAGAAAGTCGGACCGCGCTACGATCTGCCGATAGCGATCGGACTGCTCCTCGTCTACGACCTCATCGAGGTGCCGCCGGAGAAGCTGAAGAATATCGCCTTTCTCGGGGAGCTCGCGCTCGACGGGAGCCTGCGTCATGTCACGAGTGTGCTGCCTGCGGCGATCGCTTGCCGCAAAGAAGGCATCGAGACGCTCGTGGTCCCCGCAGTCAACGGCGCGGAGGCGGCACTGGTGCCGGGCATCCGGATCATCGCGCCGGATACTCTCGCGGAACTCCTCTCCATTCTCAAGGGAGAACGGGAACCCGCGCAGATCGCTCCGCCCGCCGCGGGGGCGGGGCGCGCTGCTTCCGGCGTCGATTTCGCAGATGTCCGCGGACAGGAGCAAGCCAAGCGCGCGCTCGAGATCGCGGCGGCGGGCGGCCACAACGTGCTCCTCTCCGGCGCGCCCGGGTCGGGGAAAACGCTCTTGGCGCAGGCGCTCAGGGGCATTCTGCCTCCTCTCACGCGGGAGGAAGCGCTGGAGGTGACGCAGGTGTACTCCGTCGCCAATTTGCTGTCATCGGATGTGCCGCTCATCGAAGAGCGACCGTTTCGAACGGTGCACCACACTGCGAGCGGCGTCTCCATCGTCGGCGGCGGGCAGATCCCCGGTCCCGGGGAAATCAGCCTCGCGCACCGCGGGGTGCTCTTTCTGGATGAACTCGCGGAATTTCCGCCGTGCGTGCTCGAAGTACTGCGCCAACCGTTGGAAGATCGCCGCATCACCATCACCCGCGCGCAGGGGACCGTGACGTTTCCCGCCGACGTTCTCCTGGTGGCGGCCATGAATCCTCCGCGCTTCGGCGGCTCCGTGCATCGCATCAAGAGGCGCATCAGTGCGCCGTTCCTCGATCGCATGGATCTGACGATCGATGTGCTCAGCGTCCCCGTGGAGGATCTGCGCCAGGACCGTCCGCCGGCGGAATCCACTGCGACCATTCTGGAACGGGTGCGAGGTGCACGGGAACGGCAGGAGGCGCGGTTCGCGGGGCTGCCCCTCTCCACGAACAAGGAAATGCACGTGCGCGATGTGCGGACGTTCTGCGCACTTGGCTCTGCGTCGGAAAGCCTGCTCCGTCAGGCGGCGGAGAAGTTGCATCTCTCCGCGCGCGGGTACCATCGCGTCCTCAAAGTTGCGCGAACCATCGCCGATCTTTCAGGCAGCGTTTCCATCGAGACGCCGCACATCGCGGAGGCGTTGCAGTACCGCCAGAACATCGGGCTTGATACCGCCGCATGATGGATGCCATTCTTCCTCCTCCGGTTTCGCCCCTCCCCGATCATCTGATCACCGGCAATCGCGGCGAGCAGATCGCCTGCCGTTTTTTGCAGTCCTTGGGGTACCGCATCCTGGGGCGTAATTTGCGTCTGGCCAAAGATGAAGTGGATATTCTCGCGTGGGATCCGGCGGATGCCGTCGTCGTGTTCGCCGAAGTGAAGACGCGTTCGCGCATGCACGGCGACTACACGCCGGAACTCAACCTGACGCGCCAAAAGCGCGCCAACATGATTCGCGGTGCGCGACAGTGGGTGACGCGGCGCGGCTGGGAGGGCGGCTACCGGATGGATCTCCTCTGCGTGGCGGGCGGCAACGTGACGGAACACATCAAGGAACTTTCGTGGGGGGAAGAGCAGGGGAGACGCCGATGCTAGAGCAGACGAAGGAGCACTCTGCGGATGAAGCGGCGCAGGAAGGAATGCTTCGGCAGCAGGAAGTATCCGATGCGATCGAGAATCGTGCAGAACCTGTGCAGGACGGGTCCGGGATACGACGCGAGCAGAGTGGCATTTTCCGCTTGCAGACGCGCATTTTTCTGCTGCGCCTCCTCCAGTGCCTGCCGGAGATTTTGGGTCGCTCCGCGCTCGTAGAGTATTTGCTCCTCCAAGTTGGCGATGCGAATATGGATGAGGGACGTTGTTTCCGCTTCTTCATCGCGCATCCAAAAATACGAACGGATTCTGGCGTGCAGTTTCGGTTTGTCGGTCGCCCAGGCCCAGCAACCCTGCTCGTCGATCCGTATGTCCTGTTCCGGATCAAAGTCGGTCAGGAGAGCCCCGCGTTCCACGTAGAAACGATTCTTCCTCTCGCCGTGCCACAAGTGGAACACCGTACCGGGAATCGTTTCCACGGATCCTCGTACGACGTCCGCCACCGATTGGCTCCACGACGCGGCGTGGTCGAGTAACGGGCAATGATCCAAATGAATGTATTGATTGATGTGCGGAGGAATACCCAGAAAGGCCCCCATCATGATGGCGTCGCCGCTGCCCGCGATGCCCCGATCGTAGAAACCGAATCGGTCGAGAAATGATCTGCGTGCCGCCACCGCATATCCCGTATGTCCGGTCATGCGTCCGTCGCTCGGTCGTCCATTGGCCAGCCACCATGCAATGATGCCGGGCATGGACTCATCGTCAGTGACGGGCGTTCCATCGGGGATGCAGGTCCTATCGCGGGGCAGTTGCACCGCTCGCATGAACGGTTGGACGATCAAGGAGCGTTGGAGTGCGTCGGAGACATCGGCCACCCAACGGTCATTGTCAAAGAGGATGTCCGTGTCTATCCCCACCACCATGTCGCAGTCATCAGGCAGATGTGCGAGTGCGAGATTGAACAAGCGCTCTTTCTGCCAGAGGACGGCGCTCGCATGCACACGAATCACACGATCGGCATCCGTGTCGCTCAGCTCGTACGGCCTGTCTCCCATGGCCGCTTCCACGACGAGCAGCGGAAGGCCTTGTCGTGCGGATGCCCGTCGGAAGCGAAGGAAATTTTGATACTTGTTCGGATAGCCCGCAGGGTTGAAATAAGTGGCGATGCCCCAGAGAGTTCCCGATGATGGCGTGTCGGCGGACATCAGTAACTGAGGAGAACGGCGGTGCCACTTGCGAGCGCGGTCTGCGCCGGCCAGCGCTCGGGGTGCAGCGGAGCACGCAGCATCGTCCGCCACACGGTCAACTTGTCGATGCCGTGCAACAGGAAGAAGGAGTGATGAGCAAAGCGCAGGACACGCGGTGTGATGCTGATGCGGTCACGTATGGCAAATCGATCGGTGTGCGTGGATATGACGAAACGACGGGGATCGATGGACGGGACGGGGGGGAAGAGGGATGCGGTGTGGCCGTCCGGTCCGAGTCCAAGCAGCAGGATGTCTGCGCCCCGGTCACCGAGCAGCGTGCGCAGGCAGTCATCGTATGCGTCGGCGCAGGCATCGGGCGCAAGGGTGGTATCGGGAAAGAGCGCGACCGGTTGTCGGGTCAGATGATCGAGCAGTGTCGTGCGCACCAATCGTTGGTTGCTCTGCGGATCGGTCGGCGGGACGCAGCGTTCATCTGCTAGGAAGATCGTCACCTGCTCCCAGTCGATCGTTTCCCCGGAGAGTGCTGTAAAGACGGGGGCGGGCGTGGACCCGCCGGAGAGACCGATGGAGCATTGTCCCCGTTTGGCGAGTACGTCCCGGATCGCATCGGCAATCACCGTTGCCGCCTGTTGCTGCCAGACCGTGCGGTCTGCGAAGATGTGTTCGGTCGCGTACATGGAGCCCGGGGAAGAATAACAGAATATCAGAGTAACAGAATAACAGGGTGGGAGTTCCCCTTATGCACAGTCCTGTTATTCTGATATTCCGTTACTCCGTTATTCTCACTCCATCCAAGCCATTCCCTCGCGTGCGATCCACGTATCGCTTTCCGGCGGGCCGTCGGAGCCGGCGGGGTACGGATGCAGCGGCGTGTCGGAGAGGTCGAGGTGGGTTTGCAGCGGATCGATGAGTTGCCATGCGGCGCGCACTTCTTCGAAGGACAGAAACCACTGACGCTTGCCACGAATCGCTTCGAAGAGCAGCAGCCCGTGCTCCGGCAGACAGTCGCCCGTGCAGACCAAGGGATCGGTCATGATGAGCGGGCGGAAGGCCGGTTCCGTCCCGCCGATTTTCGTTTGCAGCGATAACTTCATGCCCGCTTCCCCCTGCAGAATGATGTCGAGGCGATTGGGGGTGCTGCCGGATCCCACGGGATGACTCTCCTGAAACAAAATCGAAATGCGTGTCTCACGCTTTTTCAGGCGTTTGCCGGAGCGCAGGAAAAAGGGAACTCCCTCCCAGTGCGCACTGCGCGTGAGCAGCTTGAGCGCAATGAAGGTGTTGGTGCGCGAGTGCGGCGCCACGCCCGGTTCATCCAAGTAGCCGACTTCCGGCTCGCCGATGACGCGTCCGGCGGTGAATTGGCCTTGCATCACGATATCGCTCAACGTGCGTGCCGGCGGAAGATAGAAATGGGAGAGCGCATCGGCGCGGCTGCTGCGGAACGTCTCTTCATTTTCGCGCAGCCGCATGGTCAGGAGCGCGCCCATCAGCAGCATGTGGCTCTGGAAGTAATCGCGCAGCGTTCCCGCGGCTTCGAAGTATCCCGCTCGGCCCTCCAACCCCAATGTCTCGCTCGCGGTGATTTCGATGTGTTCGATGAGCGTATTGTCGAGCAGGCGTTCGACGACGGGATTGGCGAAGCGCAGATAGTAGATGTTGCGCACCGCTTCTTTTCCCAGGTAGTGATCCAGAAGATAGACTTCCTCTTCTTGGAAGCAGTCCGTCAGAATCGTGCGGATCCGCTCGAATGACCGCAGATCATGCCCGACGGGTTTTTCCACGATGCAGCGGAATCCCGCGCTCGTCTTCCGTACGCCGCTTTTGCACAGCAGGTGCAGAATGGCGTCGTACGCAGCGGGCGGAACGGAGAGGTACGCGACGCGGGTGCGGGGGGTGTTCCCTTCCAATGTGATCAGCTTTTGCTGCAGCGCTGCGAAGTCTTCTGCCTTGTCATAGTCGCCGCGGCGGTAGTGGCAGTGCGTAAGGAACAGTGCGAGCGTCGTTTCATTCACCTCCGGCATGTCGGCGCGGATCGCTTCTTCCACGAAGGATCGGAATGTCACGTCATTCATGTCCGTCCGTGCGTATCCCACGATGGCGTACTCTTCCGGCAGCCTCTTCTTCAGTGCCAAGATGTAGAGCGACGGGTACAGCTTGAGACGCGCGAGGTTGCCCGACGCGCCGAAGAGAATCAGGCTGAAGGGGGATGGAATGCTCTGCATGGAGTATCAGTATACACGTCGAGCGATTGCTTGCGTTCCAAGTGACGGGTGGTAGGATCCGTGGTCCATGGCAGATGATTCCTCCGCACCGGCCACCAAGCAAGACATCCGCATGCTGATGGATGAGTTTGGCAAGATGTGGCAGTGGAAAGCGCAGGTGGAGGATCGGTTTGATGTATTGGAAGAGCGAGTGGAGTTGTTGAACCAGGATATGAAGAGATATTTTGCAGAGTCGAAAGAGCATTTCGATCTCATCGCGGAGAATATTCGTGAGGATTTTCGCTCTGCCAATCGCGAGGAGATCGAGGTGATCAAGGACACGCAGAAGCGCGATGGCAACCGCATCACGGTTTTGGAACAGACGATGGGTATTGCGGCGTGAGCATCAACGGATCGGATCGAAGAGGAGTTCCGGCGTTCGATCATCTTCCCGCAGTGCGTAGCGCAGGGCGATGTCCGTCAGATCGGCGTCGGCGGGAGGTTTGTGTGCGAAGCGAGCGTGCAGATCGCGCCAGTGGTAGCCCTGTTCTGCCGATGCCTGTGATTGCATGCCGCTCCAACCTGTCTGGATCTTCCGCAGGATTTGCTCCGCGGAGCGAACCGGGAAGTGCGCGAGAGAAAGCGCGTTACTAGGAAAGGTGGGGAGCGGCTGCCTCGTCGTGCGATCGAGCACCGTGTGATTGCCCGTCTGCAATATTGCGCGATCAAACAGTGACGAGGGAATCAATGCTTTGGAGAACGGACGCACTTCCGACGAGCGTCGGTGGCGGATGCGGCGCAAGACGTCGGTTTCCTGCGGATCATCTTCCGGAGTCGGCACATAGGTTTTCCACGGGATGAGAGTGATGGCGTCGCGCGGGAGCATCGAGAGAGCGGCACGGAGGGGGATGTCGCTCGTCAGAAACTCATCGCAGTCCAATGGCAGTATCCAATCAGGAGTATCCCGCATCGCCCATGCAAACGCTTCTTGCAGCGCATCTGCCTGCCGAAATTCCGGAGATGCATCCGGAAGAATCGTGAGGGGAAAGCCTTCCCGCTTCAATTTCGTGAGGATCGCCTCCGTTCCATCCTCCGATGGTCGCAGTACCACCATAATCCGTTCTGCGATCTGCGCATGGTGCCGCACGAACATCTCCGCGATGTCGGCTTCGTTGCGCATGTAACTGATGATGGACATTTGCATGGCAGAATGCATCATAGAGGGTGTGTGCAACATACAATGATCACAAGCCGTTGACAGAGCTAAGGTCGGAGGTATGGTGCTGTAGCACTTCCCCATGCCAATTATGAGCACGCAACAGTGGGAAAACAGAGAGAAAGAGTTAGATGCAGAAGAATTGTCGGCAGCCCCTCGTAGTGAGAACCTGCCGCACTCGGTTGTTTTAAGCGCAGATGCGGCGTTATTGTCCCTCAAGATACGAGATGGGCGCATACAGAGCGAGCAACAATTGCGGCAATCAGCGAAGGCTTATGAAATTACAGATGCCGAACTACGTGAACTGAGCGCGCAATTGACAATTGCGACACAGATACGTGCGATTATTACACGTCAAGGAGAACGGATGCTTTATTTGTTGAGGATGGGTGATACAGTGGAAGTGGCAGTGCAAGGTGAATTTGCAGAGGCAGTTGAAGCGGGTATACAGGCGGCTCGTTTGGACAAAGTGAAAGTGCGTCCTCTTACTCAGGCAGAATATGAAGCATTGGAGCGACGGGCCGCAGATACCGTTGCGCTCTGAGAGTGCTTTCGCAAGTCGATAGAAAATGATTTGTCAGAAGGAGAGATCATCGAGTACGCGTAGGTTTGTTCCCGGATAGTAGTACTCCAAAATCTCTTCGGCGGTTTTGCCATCGTTGGCTTGTCCTTCCGCACCGCAGCCCGACATTCCCACACCGTGCCCGCGCAGCGTCTCTCCCGCGCACCACGGATCGGGTTTGCTCCGGAAGATTTCCGCAAAGGGGAAACCGTTCCATCCGATTTCCTCCGGGCTGCGCGTGCGTCCGTCATCTGTCGAGAAGTACGGTGCGCGGACGATGGATCCGTCTTTCATCAGGACCGTGTCCTTCGTGGAGCGCACGGCCTTCACCCATGCGGGATTGCTCCGTTCGAACGAGAGGCCGCCGTACGCCTGGAACGTCGCGGGGCTGTCCGATCCGTCGTAGGGCATGCCGGGGAATTTTCGATGGTCCTCCTGCATGTAGTACGCGGCGTAACTGCGAGCGGCGATGGCAAAGGCACGCTGCTTCTCGTAGGGTTCGGTGTCCGGTTCTTCGGCCAGTCCCTTCACGTAACTTTCCAAGTCCACTGCATTGATGAGCATCGCGACGTCGTCTTTCCTGACGCAGGTGACGGTGCCGCGGTAGAGTTTGCCGATGGCAGGGAGATCGTACTCCCGGCACTGCGATGCGCCGGTTTCCTGTTTCGTGAGGCGGATGCGGATGGTGTTCTGCGTCGGATCGTTCTTCGTTTGCTCGTTCCTCGTTGGTTGCGGCGGGATAACGGCGGCGGCCGTACGTACGACGGATCGGGGAGACGGCCGCATGGTCACGGGCGTCGTATCGGTGCGCGCACGTCGAAGTTTTCGTTCCAGTGCGCGGGATGCGGGGCTATCCAGGAGGCGTTGCATGGCGCGGGAGGGAGCGGGTGTTCCCGCGGATTGTCTGGCGGCTTTCCGTTCGGCTCTGCGCTGCGCGCTCGTCTTGGCCGGTTTCTTCGCGATGATCGTTGTGCGCGGCTTGGGAAGAGTCACCACGGCATCCGTGTCGCCGGAGGCCGCATGCGCGCGAATTTGCGCGAGACTTCCGTCCACAAAGTAGCCGGGGCAGGCGGTGGAGAGCAGGTCGCCGTGTCCGACGACGGGATCCATGGTTTTGCCATGGAAGATCGTTTTTTCCCGGAGATCGATATCGTAGGCTTCGGCCAAGTCTCTTAGGAGCCACTGCAGGCTCGCGAGTTGCTTCTGCGTCGGTTGTTCTGCATCCAAGTTGCCGAGGAGTGCGATGCCGATGCTCCCGATGTTGTGACAGTAAGCGTGTCCGCCCACGACGCCCTTGCCGCCGTATTTCCCTTCGTAGATTTGTCCGTCTTCGTCGATCAAGTAGTGATAGCCGATGTCGCCCCAGCCGAGGCGCTGCGCGTGGTATTGGTAGAGCGCGCGGATGCGTTCGGGACCGGAGCGTGTGTCATCGGTCACCGGGACCGCCGTGTGGTGAATCACCAGCAGCTGCACTTTTTTTGCGTAGGAGAGCGGCCAACGGAAGACATTGCCCGTGTCATCTTTCGTACGTTTGCGCACCGTGCGAAATTCCTTCGGATACTTCCGTTGCGCGTCTTCGCATTCTTGCATGCGGACGGAGGGCGTGCTTGCATCGCTCTCAGGCGGATCCGACGGCGCATCTTTAGACGCCGGCACGGAGGAAGGCGGGGCACGGAAGAGGAGAGAGTCGTCGGCACCCCACTGTTCCCGCGTCACAATCTTGTGCGTTTCCGCGGGAGTGGTGCGTGCGAGCAGGGGCTCGGCGTTTGCGTGCGCGATGAGGAGCGGGAAGAGAACGGAGAACAGTGTGACGGTCATGCGGGCGAAGGGTGAAGTGAGATGTTAGTGAACACGTTTTCATACGATTGCACCATGCGTTCCAACGAAAACTTTTCTCGCGCCGTCACGGAGACGTTGCGCGCCAAGTGATTGTACGTATCGGGTTCCGTCAGACGGAGGATGCCGTCACGCAATGCTTCGACCGATCCCGCGGGCACGATCAGCGCTTCCGAGCCGTCCAAGGATCCTGCGATCCCGCACGCATCGGTGACGATGACGGGGAGCCCCAGTGTCATGGCCTCGGCGACGGTGAGGCCGAAAGGATCGTGCGTGCGCGACGGGAGCATGAACGCGTCAAACTGTTCATACAGACCGCGGATGTCCGACTCCGGCAGCAGAAAAGTGACGCGGTCCTGCAGGCCGAGCGTATCGGTCAACCGGCGGAGTGCGCGTTCCTGTCGTCCTGAACCGGCTATGCGGAGCGTGATGTGCGGGGGGAGTTGGCGAATGGCCCGTAGCAGCACGTCGATGCCTTTCTCCTGCGAAAGCCGTGCGATGCAGCCCAGGCGCAGGGGTTCATTCTGCGATGTGCGCGTATGCGGGAACGGATCGCCGAGACGATTCCCGTCGATGCCATTGGGGATGGCGATGGTACGATCAGGATCCCAACCGAGGCGCAGGTACTGATCGCGGCTGAGGTTCGACACGACGATCGTCGTTGCCATTGTGCTGCATGTTCGCAGACGCGGCAGCCACGGATTGAGTGTCAGCCATCGACCGATGGGATCGTGCTCGATCCAGAAGACCGGCAGGTATTGGGTATTGGGTATTGGGTATTGGGTATTGCGGTTGGCAATGAGTTCGGTCAGGAGCAACTTTTCGCTTAGGCTCAGCATGCACACGGCGTCGGGAACGGGAATCTCCCGCATCATCGTTTCCAATTGTTCGCGCATCTTCTTTTTTCTCCACAAAAAACTGATCACGCCGCTCTTGGTGACGGGCGGCTCGCCGATGTCGCAACGATGGACGGGAATGCCGCGCCGAGCGCATTCCTTCAGAAGAATCGGACAGCTCCCCGCGAAGGACACCGCATGTCCCCGTGTGATGAGGCCTTCCATGAGCGACAGTGTCTGTATTTCCGCGCCGCCCAGGACGCTCTCCAACGGAAAGCGGGTGAAGAGGATGTGCATGGCGGAAGGTAGTATAGAAGAAAGTGCGTTTCGGTTTACAAACCGTTGCGGGAATGAGGAAAAGAGCGCTTGCAGTGCACAAAAAATATGGTTAGAGTGCCGCGGATTATGTTGCACGATCAACTGAGACCTGGAAGTTCTTACGGTGAACAGGGCACGCATCTAGGGCGATTGCCCGAATATGAAGGGCCGCACGTCGCACGGACGCTTGCGGAAGTGTAAGCGGAGTTGAAGCGCATTTGCATTGAGAACAAAGTTCCGGCTTATGCAATCATTGCCCTCAGTCAATTGCTTGTCGAAACGCGAGATCCATCATCAAAGAGAACGATTCTTAAAGAAGTGAAGAGAAGATTCGATGTGACACTTGTGGATAATTCACTGGAGAATCGACGGCTTGCGCAAGGTCGACCGATGCATCTGCACAATTGAACGTGATGCATGCAGGAAGGCGAGACAAGCATCATGCGTCTCGCATGTACGCATCCAGCACCGTCAGCACATCGGGCAGCGTGACGGAGAGTGGCAAAATGCGGTCGTACGTTCCGTCTTCCTTTTCCCCCAAATGCACCGTGATGCAATCGGGACGCAGCGCGGCGGCGATTTCATGGATTTGTTTGGACTCGGCGGAGAGTGTGAAGAACAGGTGCATGTCCTGGGCAGCCAGTTCCTGTGCGCACTGCTTGATCAATCGCAAGTGCATGGCGCGCTCCTCCGGTGTGCCCGAAGCTCCCTGCATGGATTCCAGCGCCAGATGTTGCCAGGCGGGGTTGCGTTTGATTGCCTGCAGCGCGATTGTGGAGCGGACGAGAGCCGATGCGCCGTCGAGGAGGAGGACCATAGGGAGAGTATAGTGTATAGGGCATTGCGTATTGAGGGATTTTTTGATTGCTACCCATCATACCCAATACTCAATACCTCGGCTCCATCACCTCCTTCCCTCCCATGTACGCTCGCAGCGGCTGAGGGATCACCACCGATCCGTCTTTCTGCTGGTTGAGTTCCAGAATCGGGATGAGGATGCGAGGACTCGCGATCGCCGTGTTATTGAGCGTGTGGACGAACTTCTTGCTGCCGTCGACGTCCTCATACCTGATGTTGAGCCTCCGTGCTTGGAAATCGCCCAAGTAGCTGCAGCTGTGCGTCTCGCCGTACTGTTCGCGGCTGGGCATCCATGTTTCGATGTCCTGTTGGAACACTTTGCCTTTGCCAAGATCACCGGTGCACATGGTGAGGACGCGGTAGGGAAGATTGAGTGCCTGTAAAATTTCTTCGGCGTTCGTCCGGATTGCCTCGAACATCTGCATCGCTTTTTCGGGATTCGCTTCACAGAGCACCACCTGTTCCACTTTCTCAAACTGATGGATGCGGTAGAGGCCGCGCGTGTCCTTGCCGTAGGTTCCCGCCTCGCGTCGGAAGCACTGGCTGAAACCGGCGGAGCGAGTGGGAAGATCGCCCAAGTGCAACACTTCATCCATGTGGAAGCTTGCGACCGTCACCTCCGACGTGCCGATGAGGTAGAGGTTTTCCGGTTCGATGGGAGATGCCGCTGATTCCTGCCCACCCAACGCATAGATGTTGGATTCATCCGGTCCCGGGAAGAACCCCGTTCCCCTGAAGCACTCGTATCGGGCCATCATGGGCGGCGCAAAGAGCGTCCATCCCTTCCGCACCAGCGAATCGATGGTGAAGCGCAGGACCGCCTGATGCAACAGTGCGCCGTCTCCTTTCAGAAAGTAACTGCGCGCACCGGCGACTTTCACGCCGCGCGGGATATCCAGAATTCCGAGGGATTCTCCCAGTTCCACGTGATCCTTGATCGGGAAAGCAAACGTCGGGACCTCCCCTTTCCTGTATGCTTCCACATTCTCCGATTCATCGGTTCCGACGGGAACGGACGGATGTGGAATGGCGGGGAGATCCAAGAGATGACGTTCAAAATCCTTCTCAATGGCGGCCAACTCTTCCTCTTTCGCTTTCAATTCCGCGGAGAGTTCCTTCATGGTGGCCAGCACCGCCGCCTTCTCGCCGCCTTTCAAGGTCGGGATCTTCTTGCTCTGCGTATTCTTCTCTTTGCGCATTTCTTCCACTTGCGTGATCCATTCGCGTCGGCGCGCATCCATGCCGAGCACGTGCGCGACGTTGATCTTCATCCGCTTGCGATCGGCGGCTTCCTGGTAGGCGTCTGGCCGGTCGCGGAGGTCTTGGAGATCGATCATAGGTGCCCAGAATAGCGGTACTCCGGTCTTTGCACCACTGCGTTCATGCGCTACCATGCCCCGACATGCCTCAGGAGAAACCATTCAATCTCGTGGCTCCCTACTCTCCCACGGGAGATCAGCCCCAAGCGATCGAGCAGTTGATTGCGGGATTGAACAAGGAGGAGAAGCACCAAATTCTTCACGGAGCGACGGGAACGGGGAAAACCTTTACCATGGCCAATATCGTCGCCCAAGTGCAGCGGCCGACTCTTGTGCTGGCCCACAACAAGACGCTCGCGGCGCAGCTCTGCAACGAATTCCAGCAGTTTTTTCCGGAGAACGCCGTTTCGTACTTCGTTTCCTACTACGATTACTACCAGCCGGAGGCCTATCTCCCGCACACCGATACGTACATCGAGAAGGATGCTTCCATCAACGAGGAGATCGAAAAATTCCGCCATGGCGCCACCATGAATCTCCTCACGCGCAGGGACGTGCTCATCGTCGCATCCGTCAGCTGTATCTACGGACTCGGCGACGTGGAGAGTTACGAAGCACTCGCCATCAAATTGGAACGAGGGCAACGCGTGCAGCGCGACAAATTGCTCCGCCATCTCACGGACATTCAGTACCGCAGGTCGAATATGGAATTCAAGCAGGGGATGTATCACGTGCTCGGGGACACCGTGGAGATCTTCATGCCGAATTCCGACACCGTCATCCGCGTCGAAGTCCCGTTCGATGAGATCGATGTGATTCAGGAAGTGGACAGTTTCACCGGCGAAGTGCTGGAGGAATTGCAGGAAATCACCATCTTCCCCGCTGCGCACAACGTCACGACCAAGGAAAAGATCGATCATGCGGTCGACGGCATCCTCGCGGAGATGAAGGAGGTGGAGGCGGAGTTTCTGAAGCGCGGCGATCTCGTCAAAGCGGAACGCATTCGCATGCGCACCGAGTACGACGTCGAGATGCTCAGGGAAACCGGCTACTGCACGGGCATCGAAAACTACGGTCGCTACCTGGCGGATGCGGTGCCCGGCGCGCCGCCCAGTACGCTCATCGATTACTTCCCCGATGATTTCCTCCTCTTCGTCGACGAATCCCACATTTCGATTCCGCAGGTCGGCGGCATGTTTGAGGGGAATCTGAGTCGCAAAAATACGCTCATTGAGTACGGATTTCGTCTGCCCTCCGCGCATGATAATCGACCGCTGAAGTTTGAAGAGTTTGAGCAGAAAGTAGGCCAGCGCATCTATGTGTCCGCCACGCCCGGCAAGTACGAGTATGCCAACACCAAGAAAGAACGCATCGTGGAGCAGATCATTCGCCCCACGGGGCTGCTCGACCCCGTCGTCACGGTGAAGCCGACGAAGCATCAGATCGATGACATTACGAAGGAAGTGCAGGAGACGATCAAACGCGGCGAGCGCGCGCTCATCACCACGCTCACCAAACGGTCGGCGGAGGACCTGACCAAGTTTCTCAAGGATCACGGGTTCAAGGTGCAGTATCTCCACTCCGACGTGCAGACGATGGATCGCATCGAAACACTGCGTCAGCTGCGTACGGGAGAGATCGACATCATCGTCGGCATCAATCTGTTGCGGGAGGGACTGGATCTGCCGGAGGTCAGTTACATCGCCATCCTCGACGCCGACAAGCAAGGATTCCTTCGGTCGCGCGATGCGCTGATCCAGACGATCGGTCGAGCCGCCCGCAATGTCAATGGCCATGTCACGCTGTACGCCGACAAGATGACGGATGCGATGCGGGGTGCACTCGACGAAACGGAGCGACGCCGTACCATTCAGGAAGCGTACAACAAGGAGCACGGCATCACGCCGGAGACGATCGTGAAAGCGGTGCACGACATTGCCGAAGAAGGGCGCAAATTGGAACTGCGTCGTCCGAAGCACGATCACACGAAGATTCCCAAGGACGAGAAGAAGCGCCTCATCGAAGAACTCGAGGAGCAGATGGACATCGCGGCGCAGAATCTGGAGTTTGAGAAAGCGGCGGATCTGCGGGATGAAGTGGAATTGCTGCGGAGGGAGTTGGGGAAATAGCGGCTTGCTTCTTTTTCTCCTCACCCCTAGCCCCTCTCCCTCCCGCCCACGATTCCAACGGGAGAGGGGGATGTTTTGTTTGTTGTTTTGTCTTCTCTCATGATCCATTGCCCCCTCCGGCTTGCCCGTCCGAAGTCCAGAGCGAATGCGAATGGCGAAGGCGGGCAGGAAGGTGGGCGGAACGGAGAAAGGGGATGGGGGGTGAGGAGGTGAAGGGAGCGAACGTTAAGTTTGTCGCTTCGTCCTCTCCTCATAATCCGCAATGCCCCCGTGTTTGCCGTAGGCTTTGGCGGCTTCGAAGCTGAGATCGAAGATCACGCGCATGGCGTCGGCGATTTCTCCGCTCTCGATGATGATGCCCAATTTTTCCTTCCACGAGGCGATGTTGATGCGGTCGTTGTAGACTTGAATTTCCGGTGACCAATAGAATTTTTCCGCGGGGATGAGTGCCGTCTCGCGTAATTCTTCCAGATTTCGATTGGCAATACCTACTGCGGAAGGTGTATCGGGATGGATGGAGCGCATGGGGATGCCCTTCTTTGCTCGGCGCTTGAAGTACGTTTCGAAATACTCCGGCATGACATCCAGCAGTTCGTCACACGATGCCCATGACTTCAGTCCGTTCTTCGCCGTCAGCGTATCTTCGTACACTTTTTCCAATCCCGCCATGCCTTCGTAAAAGGTGATGCGCGGCCGCGATTTCGCCCAGTGGCGCGCAGAGAGTTCCTCGCCGTAACGGTCGAGCAAATCCATTTGTCTGTTGATCTCTTCCTCGAGGCGTACTTTCTTCAGTTTTAAATTGCGCGCAATGTTCTCGCGACTCTCTGTGGAATAGTACTGCGTGTTTGCTCTGGTTGATTTCACCATCAATCCCTTCTTCACCAAGTTATCCAGAATGCTGCGGACGGTATTGCGCGGCATCTCGCAGAGTCGCGCGACGCTGGAAGCGGGTTGTGATCCGCTTGTGAGGACTTTCTGGAAGACGTTCATTTCCTTTTCGTTCAGTCCGAAGGTACGAAGGAGATTCGTGAGCATGGAGGGAATGGGAATTGACAGAAATGTTATTTATATTATAGATTGGCGAAAACTGATCGTCAATATTGTTCTGACGATGGTAGTTCGTCAGTAATAAAAATGGCTAACATACAACAAAAATTATACTTGTTGGATTCAATTATATTGATCAATGCTCACAAGGATTCGGCACGTATCGTGGGGGTACTTTTCAAACAGTCATGGAACGCATATCCCTCGTCCAGCCCCGGCATTGTTATGCCTCGCCCACAGGTCAGGGGCATGTCTATTCACCGACCTCGCTGTGGACTGCGGCTTCTCGCATTATTCAGGCTGGAGGTGAGGTGGCGGAGATACAGGATGAGAATCTACGTCCTTCAGAGCCAAAAGAAGGAATCGTCGGTTTGAATCTGCTCGGTGCGCCGTACGTGCCGGTCGTGCGCCGCATGATCTTCAATGTCTTTCGAAGAAATGTACTGCCAGTACTGGGTGGACAAGTCATGCAGGGGTTTGATGATGCGCAGCGCACTGCTCTCTTCGGCATGCATGCCGTCAACGGTAATGATGACGTCGCTCTTGCTCGGACGCTGGGTATCGAAGCGGCAGCTCTGCCTGCACCGGAGATGACGTCGCTGGTTCCTGTCTACGAACGCATTTCGGATGCGGACATGCGGGAGTATCTCTCGCGCGAAATGTCGTTCTATTTGTCGCAAGGATGTGGATATCACTGCTCATTCTGTGCGGCGGACCGGACGGAGAAGGATCCGTTTTCCGGTCAGATTATCCGCAAAGTGCAGGAGCGTTACCGCGCACCCGATGTTCTTGAGTGCGATCTTGCGTATCTCTTCGAGCGTGCGGAAAAATTGGGCATTCAACAATTGTCGCTCTACCTGAGCAATTTGGATGTATTCCAAACCCCGGAAAAATTGGAGGAATTTGCGAAGATTGTTCAAACAGTTCGAGCATCTCATCCAGCGGTGGGGCTCCGTATGCGCGGGCTGGCTTGCGTGAGTTCATTCACGCGTCTCAACCACTTCCATAAGAAGCGCAAGGGGAGAGTAATTCGCGCCATATGTGACGCGGGACTTGTATCGATCGGATTTGGCATTGACGGAGGAAATCCGGAAGTTTGGGAATCGGTACAGAAGCCGCAAAACGTTTCCATCAAGGAATGTGAGAGTGCGATTCGTATCGCGCGAGAAGAGTATGGAATTACGCCCGAGGTGCTGATGGTCTTCGGGCACCCGGCAGAAAATGAACGTAGTTTGCGTGATGCCGTCGCGTTCACACTCAGATTGGTCGAACAGTATGGCGCCGTCCCGCGCCCGCATATGGCTAAGAATCTCGTGCCCGGCAATCAGAACTGGAAGGATCCCGCGAATCAGGATCGGATGCAGATGTTTCTGAAACATCCGGAAGCATTCCAGGCGCTGGATTTCACAACGCTTCCCTGTGCTCTCACGCATCCGGATCAAGCGCTGCGTGCGCTGGCCGCGCACTATTACCGTATGATTGCGGACATTCATGCAGGGGAAGGCGGCGTGAACACGCTCGTGACGTACCCGGAGTGGTCGCCGGAAATCGATGCAGAACTGCAAAACTTCCATCGATGCCTCAATGTCGGGCAGTTCGATCGTTGATGCGGCCATGAAACGGGCGAAGCGGCATTATGCTCCGGAGGACGGTCGTGGCATGCTCCAGAGCATCTTCCTCTTTCCGCCATGCGCCGCACTATCCTCCTTTCCTTCTGCCTGCTCCTCTTGGGGGCGTCCGCCGTCTCGGCGCTGGCGCGCGGGATGACCGTGGAGGAGCGCAGGGCGATGCGCATGGAGAAGTGGGGCATCTCAGTGCCGTACTTCGCGCAATCATCTTCTCTCGCATCATCTGCATCTTCTGCAAAAACGAACAACGAGCAACGAACAACGAGCAACGTTGTCACGGGCTCCATTTCTATTCCGATCCTCGTCTACCATCACATTCGTCCGACGCAGGGATACGCCAAATCAACGTGGAGCTGGAAGATGTCGGTGACGCCGAGCGTCTTTGAGCGTCACATGCAGTGGCTGGCGGACAAGGGATACACGCCCATCGATCTCGATACGTTCGCCTGCATCATGGATCGCTCCTGCGGCATGCCGGACAAGCCCGTCGTGATCACGTTTGATGACAACAATCGATCGCAGTACGACATCGCGTTCCCGACGCTGCGGCGTCACGGTTTCACGGGCGTCTTCTATCTGGTTGCCAATCGCTTGGATAACAGAGCGAACATTCTGCGCGATGAGGTGCGGGAGATGGCCGAGAGTGGCATGGACATTCAGTCGCACACCATGACGCACGCGTGGCTCACGACGCGCACACCCGAACAATTGACGGGGGAACTTGCCGAGAGCAAGCGCGTGCTCGAAGAACTCACGGGTGAACCTGTGCGCCACATTGCCTATCCTTCCGTCATGCACAATGCCACCGTCCGCGCCCGCGCCGCAGAACTCGGCTACGTTACCGGTTCCATCATGGATCCGCGCAATGCCCGGGACTCCGAAGACCGCTTCAAACTCCCGCGCATCATGATGACGGATGAGACGGTGCTGGAGCGGGTGATGCCGTGAGGAGAATAACCGAATATCAGAGTAACTGAATAACAGGGAAGGTTAGAGGATTGCCCTGTTACTCGGTTATTCGGTTACTCTGTTACTCTCCCCCCACGCCTTCTCCTTGTACTCCTCGATGCACCGTTGCGCGTTGAACGTTCCCATTAGTCCGATGGCGCGCTTCATGCGGCGGATCCAGCGCGCGCGCTGCGGATATTCATATTCATGAATGACTTCGAACTGCAGCTGCGTGTAGAGGTCTTCCGCGTCGATGGTGCGCGTGTCATCATCATCCAGCGCGGAAGCCAGCGGTCCGATGCGCCAGCCGGCCTCATTATCCATTTCGTATCCTTCCGCCCACCAGCCGTCCAGCGTGGAGAGGTTGAGTACGCCGTTGAGGCACGCCTTCATCCCGGATGTCCCCGATGCTTCCATCAGACGGGTCGGTGTATTGAGCCAGACGTCCGCTCCGCTCACGAGAATCTTGGCGAGGTCGGGCGAGTAGTTGGGCAGGTATGCGATATCGACGATATCTTTGAGTTCTTTGGACCGTTGAATCATGTGACGGATGACTTCTTGCGAGAACGGATCGTGCGGGTGTGCGTTGCCCGCGTGAATGATCTGCAGTTTTCCCCGTCCGATTTCCTTCAATCGTTCGAGGTTGGTGTAGAGGAGTTCCGGTCGCTTGTAGGGGACGATGCGTCGGGCACTCGCAATCGTCAGTCGGTCTTCGTGCAGGCGCATCCCCGTTTGATCCTGAACGTACGCAATCAAGCGTCGTTTGCAGGTTTGGTGCGCGTTCCAGAGCGCGTCATCCGGCAGATCGCGGCAATGCTTTGCGAGGAGCGCGGGATCGTCGCGCCAGCCGGGGATATACCGGTCGAAAAGCTGCTGCATCTCCGGACTTGCCCATTCCCTGTGATGTGCGCCGTTGGTGATGTAGCCGACGGCATCGTTGTCCAACAACCGCTGAGAAACCAATCCGTGCACGCGCGAGACGCCCAATGTCACTCTGCTCATGCGCATGGCGAGCTTTGTCATTGAGAGCGCGTCGTCGCCTGCGATCTCCTTGATGTGCCACGGCAATTGATCACCTGCGATGTTCCATGCCATGTCGTACGGGAAGACGTCATGTCCCGCGCGTACCGGCGTATGCGTGGTGAAAGCGCAAGAGGCTCGGACGGCATCATCGTTGAATCCGCGTTCGCGCAGGAGTTCCAACGTCAGAAAAGCACAATGCCCTTCGTTGAGATGGAAATTGTCGATGGTGTCATATCCAAGTGCGCGCAGCATCCGCACACCGCCGATTCCCAGCACAATTTCCTGCTTGCAGCGCATGCTGAGGTCGCCGCCGTACAAGTGTTTCGTGATGTCGCGGTCTTCGGGAGCGTTCTCCGGAAGATCGGTGTGCAGGAACAGAATCGGTACCGATCCTTTGAGCCCCTGCAGATCGAGTCGCCACGCGCCGATGTGTACCGTGCGTCCTTCGATCGAGACCGTGACTGTCTGCGGGACGGGGGTGAGTTCGTCGGCGGGATCCCACAGGACGTCCGTGTAGTCCTGCGTGCCGTCTTCGTGCAGGTTTTGTTTCAAATATCCGTAGCGCCAGCACCCCGTCACGCACGCCGCGTTGGTTCCCGTATCCGCGCATGCGCGCATCAGATCGGCTGCGAGAATGCCCAGCCCCCCCGCGAAGGTGGGGATGGCGTGCTTCAGCCCGATTTCCATCGTGAAGTAGGCGACGTGCAGAGAGGACATACTGGAGTGTCTTTGTACGGTTCAGTATAGCGGAAAACCCTCTTGTGCGATAGGCCATCATTTTTCATTTCTCATTTGGCATTTTTGGCATTTCTCATTTACTCTCTTCGCACTATGCCCTCCATCGATCCTCATATTTTTCGCGCGTATGACATTCGCGGTCGCGCCGATACCCAAGTGACGCCGGAGGCGGGATATGCAATCGGTCGTGCGTTCGGTGCGATCGTGAAGGAACGATATGGCATCGATCATCCGCGCATCGTCGTCGGCAGGGATGCACGCACGCACGGGAATGCGATCGCGGAGGCGACGATTGCGGGACTTTCCGAGGCGGGATGCACGGTGCTGACGATGGGGCAGACGCCCAGTCCCCTCAATTACTTCACCATCTGTTCGATGAATTTGGACGGCGGCGTGCAGATCACGGCGAGTCACAACCCGAAGGAGGACAACGGCATCAAGCTGCAGACGCGTCATGCGGAAGCGTTCAGCGGCGATGATCTGCAATTGCTCAGACAGCGCATCGAAGCAGAGACAACTCAAAACTCAAAACTCAAAACTCAAAACTCCATTGAATCCATTGACGCCATTACCCCGTACCTCGATCACATCACGCGTCTGCTGCCCGATGCGGGGGAGGGTCTTCCCATTGTCGTCGACAACGGCAACGGTGTGACGGGTCCCGTGTACAATGAAGCGCTGCGCAGAGCGGGTGCGACCGTGACGGAACTCTTTGCGGAGCCCGACGGTACCTTCCCTCATCACATCGCAGATCCGGGTCAGTACGAGACACTCGGCTGGTTGCGAGAAAAGGTGGTGGAGGAAGGGGCGGCGCTGGGACTGGCATTTGACGGCGACGGTGACCGCGTGGGATTCGTCGATGAAACGGGCGCCATTCGTACCGCTGATGAAATGCTCCTTCTCCTTTCGGAAGATCTGCTCGAGCGTCATGCGGGGGCGACGGTCGTCTTCACCGTCAGTAATTCTTCCGTGCTGGAGAGCGAGATCAAGAAGCGCAAAGGCGTCCCCGTTCTCTGCAAAGTCGGACACTCGTACGTGGAGCATGCGATGCGTGCGCACGGGGCGCTCCTCGGTGGCGAGCAGTCGGGACATTTCTTCTGCGCGGAACAGTACTTCGGGTTCGACGATGCTCTGGTGGCCGCACTGCGCGTGCTGGACATCGTGCGCAGAAAGCAGAAGCCGATGAGTCAGATTCTCGCGGAATTTCCCCGTGTCTTCCAAGCGGAGGAACGACGGCCGCACTGCGACGATGCGAAGAAATTCGATGTGGTCAGGCGCATCACCGCGTACTTCTCGTCACGGTATCCCGTGAACACCTTGGACGGCGCGCGGATCGATTTCGGAGACGGGGCGTGGGCGGGGATCCGCGCCAGCAATACCGCACCGAAATTGTCCATCTGCATCGAGGCGCGCAGCGAGGAGAAGCTCCGGGAGGTGGAGGAGATCGTGCTGGGGCACTTGAAAACGTATGGAGAAATTGGGTGGGAGACGTAATGCAAATGCAAAATGAGAAATGTAAAATGCAAAATGTAGGCGTACAGAGAGGGTTTCTCAGGAAATCATTTAGCATTTTGCATTCAGTCCGCCGCAGCGGACGGTCATTTCGCATTTACCCCAATACGCGCACCGCTTCCTTATATCCTTCCGGTCGTCCGGTATCCAACCGCGTACCGGTGAACTGGTAGCCGAAAATAGGGATGTCGTTCATTTGTGCGATCAGCGCGTCGATCAGGCGGATTTCTCCCCCGTGGCTCGCGCCGACAGAGGGAAGGATGTCGAATGTGGAGCGGGGGATCAGGTATTTGCCGACAACGGCCAATGTGGAGGGGGCATCTTCCGGTCTCGGTTTTTCCACCAGTCCGCGTACCCTGTTCAATGCGTCGTCGGTATCATCGGGAATGACGTCCGCGATGCCGTACTGGGGCGTCAGGTCGCGGGGGATATTCTCCAGGCAGAGCACAGCGGCTTCGTCATCGCCGATGCGATCAAATCCACGTTTGAGTTGTTGCAGTCCGTTCTCCGGTCCTACGATCAGATCATCGCCGAAAAGAACGGCCACCGTGTCGCTCTCCACCCAGTCTTTTGCCTGCAGAATGGCGTGGCCGTCCCCGAGTTGCTCTTCCTGATATACGACGTGAATGTTCACCGCATCGTATCGTTTGAGTTGCGAGAGCAGATCACCCTTGCCTTTTTTGCGCAGAATCGCTTCCAGTGCAGGGTCGGCGAAGAAGTACTGCGGGATCAGTTCCTTGCCCTTACTGATGACGAAACAGATATCAGTGATGCCGACGGACAGACATTCGTCCACGAGGAGCGCGATGATCGGTTGATTGCCGATGGGCAGCAGCTCTTTCGGCACCGCCTTGGTCCAAGGGAGGAAGCGCGTGCCGAGGCCTGCGACGGGGAGAATAGCTTGAGTGATCATGGGAGGGAGTAGGTTGTAGGCAGTAGGGAGTAGAAGCGACGACGGCACAGCATGCGCACGCATGCCAACCTACCACCTACAACCTACCACCCACAACCTACCCTCGCCTCCTCCTCCGCACCCACGCCCATCCCGCCGCAGCGCCCGCGGCCATGACCGCGATGGCGGCCGGTCCCGTGTCCGACGTCGAGGGCGGCAGAGGCACCGCAGCCCCGCTGCCGAAGCCCGGTTGGAACGGAATGTCCAGCATGGAGCCCGGGAAGGGAGACTCCGCCGCCATACGTTCCGAGAGACAGAGAGACGAACAACCGTCCCCGTCCACCCCGTTCCCATCATCGCAGCGCTCCAGCGGCGTATCGAGGATGCCGTCCCCGCAGCGTCCCTGCGTGCAGTCCCGTCGGCAGAGCGCATTGGACTCATTGCTGTTCTCAAACCCCTCATCACAGAGTTCCCCCGCATCGAGCCGCGCATTCCCGCAGAAGGGTGGAAGCAGATCGATGTGCGCCTGCGTCAGGCATCTGCCCTCCACGCAGAGATGTTTCGCCGCGCAGTCCTCGTGCGTGGTGCAGTGGGGAGCGTGCAAATCCAGTGCGGCCGGCAGGAGAGGCGGTTGGTGCGCGGACGTGCAGTAGATGCACGGCTGATCGGGAATGGGACCGCAGGTAAGTCCGAAGGAATCGCAGTAGGCATCTCCTCCCAGCGCACACTCGTCCCCCGCACAGGAATCGACGTTCGGGAAGAAGGAGGAGAACGCCGAGCGGGTGGCGGAAGCGGAGGAGTAGCTCCTGATGATGCTGTGGTACGCGTCCGAGGATGCAAAGTCCGGGATGCACACGATGCACGGCGGACTGTCGGTTGTGTGGCACTCTTTGTTCACCGCGGTGCAGTAGGTGTCTCCCCCCAGGGCGCACTCATCGCCCCTGCAGAAATCGTTGACGGAGGAGCGGGCGGAACCCGGAGAACGGGAAGACCCCGAGGAGCGGGAGCTGCCACGGGGGAGACACACGATGCACGGCAGTTCCCCGATCTCCTCACACCGCTGTCGCGATCCGCAGAAGTCGTCTCCTCCCCGCGCACACTCATCCCCGAAGCAGAGGTCCGTCGTGGAACGGGAAGACCCGGAAGAACGAGAGGAACCCGACGAACGGGAAGACCCCGACGATCGGGAAGACCCGG
>Ga0209096_1000538_pt1 | contig 50513 bp, 31 predicted proteins | sample AD_UKC034_MetaG_FD_184407 | JGI IMG/M metagenome (GOLD analysis project Ga0209096, IMG submission 184407) | Active sludge microbial communities of municipal wastewater-treating anaerobic digesters from USA - AD_UKC034_MetaG (SPAdes) (version 2) | ecosystem: Engineered > Bioreactor > Anaerobic >...
CGCCGGCCAGTTCAACCTCGCCTGGGGCGCTCGCTGGGAAAACACCGGCCACTTCGACATCCTCAACGACGCCGTTGTCTTCTGCCACACCGGCGGCAACCCCACCCCCCAGTTCGTCAACACCGGCACCCTCCGCAAGTCCGTATCGAGCGGCACCACCACCATCCGCGCCGATAACGGCGGAGTCACTCTCGTCAATCACGGGACCGTCGACATCCGCACCGGCAGACTCCAAATCGACGGCGGCTACCAGCCCCGCGCCGGTGCTGCATTCTCGTTCATGATCAGCGGCCCCGCACCGGGCCTTGAGTATGGCTCCGTGGGCCGCAACGGTATGTTTCCCTTCACCGGCCCCCTGACGGTGACGCTTGCTGCCGGCTACACGCCAGCTCCCGGCACGGTGTTTACGCTTGCGCACTACAGCGCGCCCCAAGGCGGCTTTGACCCCGTCGTGCTCCCGCCGCTGCCAGAACCGATGGAATGGGCGTTGCGCTACCTGCCCTCGCACCTCGAACTCCGCGCGCTCGCCGGCGAGCCAGTCCTGGAAATCACACAGGCGGAGTGGCTGGCCCCCGGCATCTTCCAGGGTCTCGTGGTCGGGGCGCATGTGAACGGAGTCCTCATCGAAGCCACAACGGACTTCGCATCCTGGTCGCCGGTTGCCACCCAGACACCGTTCGAAGGCAGTCTCACCTTCACCGATCCCGACTCGGGAACGTTCACAAATCGGGTCTATCGCGCGAGGGAACTGCCGTGACGCCAGAAACCCGCCCGGCCATCCTCCGGCTCGTCCCGATTCTCCCATGGAGTCCACGCTCCAGTGGCGTCAACCGCGACGTCCTCTCCACAGCAGCACCAAGCCTGTGCCCAGGATGCCAATCGCCAGCGCCCCGATAAACGGCCACGCCCGAAACCCGACGGCGGCATTGGCCACCAATCCCCCGGGACGCGCCGCCGGCCTCCCGTGCACGCCGCGGACCGATTCCGATGCCAGCTCTCGCCCGACGGCAGCCCCCTCCGCTCCCGGCCTCGGATCGGAACTCAAGACAACCGGCTGCGCCCGCGCGGGTCGGTCTCGAGGAACACCCGATCGCGCGACAATCCGGCCAACCTCCAGCCGCACCACCGGATTCTCGGGATCGAAGCCCAAGGCTTCGGCCGCCTGGACGCGCCGCGCCTCGTCCCACCTCACCGGCAACCGCGTGCCCAGCGTCCACGTTACGTCCAGATCGCACTCGCAGTCGGCGCCGATGATCGACAGCAGGCCGGTGAGGTTGCGCTCCGAGATTTCCTCCCCCTTCATCAAGGGACCCATCCAGCGAGCCCTTCCGTAGACGACCACCGCACGCGGCTCTGCGGCCCCGGCGGTTTCGAGCCCGAGACTCCAGAGCAGAACGCGCTCCTGCTCGAACCTCACGGCCTCGAGCACCACCAGGGCGGGCGGCTGCGCCACCGCCTTCGGCATCGACCGCATCTCGACCTCAAGCGCCGCAATCGATCCTGCGACGGCCGCGCGCGCTCGTCGGTTCGCGTCGGCCAGCTCGCCCTCGATCAAGAGCACCGCAGCGAACTTCTGAGTCGTCGCCGACAGCAACTCCTCGCGCTTGGGCGACGATGCGACCTGCCTCAGCACGGAGGCCAGCCTCTCAGGAAAGGGCCGGTTGGCCTGGGCAGCCGGCAACTGCAGCACCCGCCCGTCCGGCGAGACCAGGATCGCGTCCGGCAAGGATGACCCGCGCTCGCGGGGAACGTGCTCGAGCACCGGGTGAGCCGCCTCGGCCCCCGGCGCGATCAGCTCGCACTCGATGTTGCAGTCGCGCAGCTCCACCGCCAGTGCCTCGCCGGGCGGCATCCCAATGGCCGCCGGCGCATCCGCCGGTGCCATCACATAAAGACGGTAGGGCTCGAGCTCGATATCGACAAAGCCGACGTCCCGCACGTTGTACCGACAGCCAAGCACTCTCGCCGGCAAGAGCCCCAATGCCAGCCACAGCACCACCAGACACCAGGTCTTCATCGGGACGCCGTCATCCTCCCGCTCCCGTAGCAGACGACTTCGCCCCCCCGCAGCGCGACAACAACCCGACCGTCCGCATCCACCGCCAAACCCCACGGCACAGGCAGGCCCGGAAGCTTCTGGACCCACAGCGGTTGGCCGTCCTGCAGCCGGAGCGCCGCCAGCTCGAGTCCCCGGTTGATCACCAGGGCGTTGCGGCACAGGGCAACCGCCGCGCTGTCCGTCGCCTCCACGTCCCAGTGTGCGGTCATGCCGCGGATCTGGGGCTTTCCCCACGCGTTCCCGAGCCGCTCGTCGCGCTTCTCGACGATGCGCGGATAACAGAGGACCTTCGAGCTCCGGGCGTTGCTCACCCAGAGAAAGTCGCGATCGCCGCGCGACGCAACCCAGGTCTTGTCCGTCACCGACGGATCGCAGACCTTGTACTCGGGATGCGCGTAGTGCGGCTGTCCGCTCACCCGGACCTGATTGGCAACCAAATACAACTCCGCCCCGCGCGGACCCGTCGAGGACGGCACATTGTTGTCCTCCACCTGGTGCACCTGGGCCACGTCATTCAGGCATTCCCCGGTCGCCATCGAGTAGACCCCCGGGGACACCACATTGCCACCCGCCAGCCAGAGCTTGCCTTCGTGCAGGATCATGTGCCCCTGGACACTCACCCCCGCACACGCCGTCGCATCCAGGTGGCCCGAGTTGTTGTTCTGCCATCGGATCCGGCCCGTGGCGGCATCCAGCGCATACACGTGAGTGCCATCATAGTTGACAATGCCGGCTGCGGCATACGCCACGCCGTCCTGCACAAGCACGCCACTCGCCACGGGCCACGTGGATTGCAGTTGGCCGTAAACCGGAATCCGCCGCTCGATCGGCGCGGCGCGGAACCGCCACAAGAGCCGCCCCGTGCTCGCCTCGAAAGCATGGACACAACCGTCCCCGGACCCAACCAGGGCGCGCCCCTGCCAAACCGTAGGCGGGAACCGGATGTTGCCTCCGGTAAACGCCGTCCAAACCGAACGCCCGCTCACCGCATCCAGGGCCCGCACGATGCCATCGGAGCCGCCCAGGAACACAAGCCCGCCCGCAGCAGTCGGCGCCGTCGGCATGACTCCCGGCCGGCCCCGGTACGACCAGAGAGGACGGCTCACGTCGGAAACCTCGGCCCCGGTCGTGGCCGATCCCGCATTGTCGGCACGGAACGTCGGCCAGTCCTGCGGCGACACCACGAGTTCGGCCATGGGCGATCCGCCCGGATCGCAGTCCTCCAACCGCTCGGCGTCGCTCCCCGCCTGGCTGAAGTCAAATGCCCCGGCCGGCCCGAGACAGGTGATGCCGTAAAGCGTCAGGTTGCAGTCGCACACCGATGGCCACCAGTAGAGCAGGCCGTTGGCAATCGTGACCCCGTCCTGACACTGCGCCCGCATCGGCGAAATCAGCTGGACCTGCCCCGTGCCCACCTCCCAGCGCGTCGACCCGCCGTTCGCACGGCAAAAGACCGCGTCCGAAGTCCCGGTGGGCCGCGTGCAGGCGCGACGACCCAGGTTCACTTCGCTCAGGACCTTGCCCGTCAGGGGATCGAATCGGCGGCTGACCTCCTCGTCGATCTGCCCGCTGAGCGCATACAGCCCGTCGTCAAGCAGCACGACCTGATAGTTGTTGTAGGGATGCTGCCACAAAACCCGGCCGTCCACCGCGGACAGCGCGAGCAGCTTGCTGACCGTCGGACCGGAGAAATAGAGCGCCTGGTCCGTGCACTTCGCATACGCCGTCGTCCGCCAATTCGTCCGCCAATCCTGGCGATTCAGCCCCGGACCGAATGCCTCGGCCAACTCGGGTTCGTTGGCCAGGGTCCTCCGCCATTGTTCCTTCCCATCCCGCGCATTCAAACAGACCAGGAAAGCACCCTGCCGGAAGAGAAAGAGCCGCCCCGCCGCCATGCACAAGGCCCGGCTGTCCACCGCCTCCGCCTCCCGGTGGCGCCACAAAACCCGCTTCGTCGCCGGGTCAATCGCCAGCAGCGTGCGCCCGTAGCCCCACGGGTTCTCCGCCTGATTGAACCCCGGCGACAGGGGATCCCACGGCCAGCCGTGGTTGTTGCTGCGCATCCGAATGACCGGATCGCGCTGCTCGTCGTCCCCAATCAGCGCGTACAACACGCCGTCCTCGATAGCCATCCACTTCCAGAAAGTCCCCCCGGCATCCGCCGCCGGAGGCGCAATCTCGTCCTTCAGGACGCCCGTCGCCGCCTCGATAACCTTGCACGACCGGTCGTCCGCCACGTAGACCCGCGTCGGCGTCGCCACAAGCGTGTTCCGGTGGATCATCAGCCCCGGCGTCACCGGGCGCCGCCACAAGAACTCGCCGTTGAAGCCGTTGAACGCCGCCAGCGTGTTCAGCCAGGGTTCCTCCCGCTCTTTGAACGCAATGTGGCCGAACAGCTTGAAAACCCGGCCCGCCGATGCCACCGCGACCTGCGGCAGCGGCGCGTAGCGGGGATCCGCAAGGAACTGCGTCCAATAGGGCGCTCGCGCAACCCGGTCCTCCGAGACCGGGTTGTTGTCCGGCCCGTGATACGGATGGCTCCAGTCGTCCACGCCCCGTGGAAAGGGCTTGGTCAGAGTCCTCTCGCCGAGCAACGCCCTGCCCTCCGGGCGCAGCACGCGCAAGACCTCCGCCTCCGAAACCCCAGCCGCATCGCCCGCCCCAATCACCACGTCCGCTAAGTTGTCCGCCAGGTGCAGACGGCTCAGCTCCCCGCGCTCGATGAAGACCCGCGTCCCATACCAGCCGGCAGCCTCCGCCGCCCGGCGCGCAGCCTCCACCTGCTTCGCATCAGGCAACTGGGCGTACAGAATCCACTCGTTGCGGGCGGCGAGTTCCCGGATGATCGCACCTTCAGAATCCCCCAGCACCACACAAACCCCGCGCCGGCTGCCCACCACTCCCATCGCGCGCTCTGCGGTGTCACCGGCTTCCAGCGCCCCCGCCCCTTGAACTCGATAACCCAAACCGGGAGACACGGTCACCGCCCCGCAGAGGATGGTCAGCCATCCCGCAAGACCAAGGCAAGAGAGTCGAGAAACCGCTTTTCGTGGGAAAGGTCCGGCGTTCATCGTTGAAGCCTCTGGGGCGCCCTCCACTCATGCCACCACCCCCGGCGGAAGGCAAGCGCCGGCTTCATCGCTGAGGGACTATCCCCGCACAGATTCGAGGCCGGATCGCCGATGGACGGCACGAGTCCGCCATCGTCATGCCACGCTCATTCCGGCTTCCCCATCCCCCGGATTCTGCTACCCTTCGGACCCGATGTCCTTGGCCCGACTTGTCCTCAAGGAGCTGGCTCATCGCAAGCTCAATGCCCTGCTCAGTGCCATGGGGATCGTGACCGCCGTGGCCTTGTTCGTCGCCTTCTTCACCACCGCCGATGCCTCGAACCGCGAGACAACCCGCCTGATGCGCGACCTGGGTTTCAACTTGCGCATCATCCCCCGGGCAACCGACATGGAGCAGTTCTGGACCGACGGGTACTCCGCCCACACGATGGCCGAGGACACCGTCCGCCAGCTGGCAAGCGCCGAGCGCGTGTTCCTTGTGTTCAATCACCTGGTCGCGACCCTCCAGGAGCGGGTGACGGTCGGCGATCAGGAGGTCATCCTGACCGGGCTGGCCCGGGCGATCACGGCTCCTGCCCAGCAACAACAGCCCATGGGCTTCGCCATCGAGCCGGGCACGGTCTACCTCGGGTTCCACGTCGCGCAGCGCCTCCGCCTGAAAGCCGGGGATGCCGTTCACCTGGGCTCGATGCCGTTCACCGTGGCCCGGTGCCTGGCGGAAAGCGGCACCGATGACGATATCCGGGTCTTCGGATGGCTGCCCGACGTGCAACGCTTCCTGAACCGGCCCGGCCGCATCAACGAGATCAAAGCCATCGATTGCCTCTGCCTGACGTCGGACCAGGACGCGCTCGCAGTTTCGCGGGCCGAACTCGACAAGTTCCTGCCGGAAGCAAAAGTCGTTCAGCTCCGCACGCTCGCCGATGCCCGCGCCCGACAACGACAAACGGTCGAGCGATACGCCGCGTTTCTCACCCCGTGCCTGCTCACGGCTGCTGCAGCCTGGATCGGCGTGCTCGCAGTCCTCAACGTGCGCGAGCGCAGGCTCGAGATCGGAATCCTGCGGGCGCTCGGCTACGGGTCCATGCCCATCGCCGGTCTCTTCCTCGCCCGGGCCATCCTCCTGGGCGTCGCCGGAGCCGTCGCCGGATACGCGCTCGGCTCGGCCCTCGCCATCCACTTTGGCCCCGGGATCTTCCAGATGACCGCCAAGTCAATTCGACTCCTGCCCTCGCTGTTCCTCGGCAGCCTCCTCACCGCCCCGGCCTTCGCCGCCATGGCTGGCTTCATCCCGGCCGTCCTGGCAGTCAACCAGGACCCGGCCGAAACACTGCGGGAGGTCTAGTGCTCTCCTTCGACAACGTCACCACCGTCCACCCCACCCCGCAAGGCGAGATCCGCAGCCTTGACCGGCTCAACCTCGAGGTGAAGCCGGGCGAGTTCGTGGTCCTGCGCGGTCCGAGCGGTTGCGGCAAGACCACGCTCCTCCTCACCGCCGGCGGAATGCTCCGCCCAACCTCCGGCACAGTCCGCCTCGAGGGCCGCGACCTCTACGCGCTCGGCGAGCGCGAACGCAATCGCCTGCGCGGCCAAACCCTGGGGTTCGTCTTCCAAATGTTTCATCTCCTGCCTTACCTCGACGTGGAAGAGAACATCCAGCTCGCCGCCATGCCACGCAATCTCCTGGGCACCGCACCCAACCCGCGCGCCCTCGAGTTGCTCCAACTCCTCGGACTCGAGACGCGCCGGCATCACCGGCCCACTGCCCTCAGCGCCGGCGAGCGCCAGCGCACAGCCATCGCCCGCGCGCTCCTGAACCGACCGCGCCTGGTCCTGGCCGACGAACCGACCGGCAACCTCGACCCCGCCAACGCGTCCGAGGTGTTCCGCCTGCTCCGGGGCTATCACGAGTCCGGTGGAACGCTCCTGCTCGTGACCCATGGCACCGCTGCCGACGCCCTCGCAGACCGCGTGCTCGAAATGCACGCCGGCGCCATTTCGTCCCGTGCGACGCGCCCCGCTACCGGTAGTTCTCCCGCGGTCTCCCCCGCATGAGAGCCACGTGCCCGTCCAGGTAGACGATGTTCAACCCGCGGGCGTGCGAGCGTCCATGCGGAAACGGCGCGCCCTGACGGAAGAAATCGCACATCACCCATCGCTCGGTCGGACCCGCTTGAGGTTGCGCCCGGGTCTCATCCAGCCAGACCACCTCCGTGCTCTTGATCTGCCGCGGGACGAAGTCCTTGGTCTCCCGCCAATACCCGCCCGCCTCGGGACAATACTTGTTCGCCTGGAAACTCCAGTACACATACGAGATGTTGCCCGCAGCACGGTTCGTCGGCGTATCCACCACGGAGTCGATCCCCCCCTTCGGAGTGTAGGCGGGGTCCCGGGCATAGCGCTCCAGGAATGGGGCCTGCGGACAGTACATCGCGCGCGTCACCCCGGGCTGATAAGCCTCGAGCCGCGCCATCAAGTTGGAGTGCGGATTGTGCTCGGTCCATTCCAGCGGGAAGAACTCCCCATGATCGTCCGCGTACAACAGCAAGGTCAGGTTCACCTGCCGCAGGTTGTTGCTGCACGACTTCTCCTGGGCGAGCGATTTCGCCCGGCCCAGCGCCGGCAGCAGCAGGCCGGCCAGCACGGCGATGATGGCGATCACCACCAGCAACTCGATCAGCGTGAAACCCAGGCCAGCGGGACGAGCGACGCGCGCCTCAGACCAAACCTCGTTCTCGGTTGCATTGACCCTTCCTGCCTTCCCGGCCCCTCCGTGCTGCGCCTCGCTGAAGTAGAGTCCTCGACGGAAGGCGGGGATGCTGGGAACAGCAGGGGCCAAACTTGACCTGGCGACCACATGGTCCACAAGTCGTGGACTCTAAGGCGCTCGCTCAAACCGGTCAATAACGCCGGCTGCGCGACACGCGATCCTACAGTCCGCGACGACGTTCCGTAGCCACCCCGCAGCTACAGACTCTCCCCCTCTATCCGCCCGGCGCTACCACCGTCGCAGTTTGCCGTCCCAGCCCAGGATCCAAAAGGTCGAGTCCTGGCCGTAGCTGGAGCCGACACAAATCGCCCGGATACCCTTGCCGACCAACTCGGCAAGGAGCGCCGGGTCAATGCCCGGCTCGAGGTGCGGATCGAACAGGAACTCCTCGTAGAAGTTGTGATGCCCCGGATGGTACGTCTGCGAAAAGTCACCCGCCAGACGCAACGGCGCCGAGGTGAGACCGGTCACCGTGGTCTCGACCCAGGCCTGCACCGGGGCCGTGTACCCGGCGCTCGGACCCGTCGGCGGCGGCGGCCAGTAGAACCGGGTCTCGATGGCGATCCCCTTGCCCTGCAGACTGCGGGTTTGAAGAAGGCTCAGCGGCGTCACCGGTTGAACCGGAACCAGAATCGCTGAGTCCGATAGCGTCGTCGTCGGCCCCTCGTAACCCAGAACCGGTTGCGGCTCGCTGTACGTCACCTCCAGTTGAACCCGGCCATCGCCGAGAAACACCACCGGGTTCTTCGCAGGATCCGATTGCCGGGAAAACCAGGTCCGCAATGCGAACGTCCGGGATCCAACCCCCATGCCAACACGCCAGGCGTCAACGACTTCATCCCCCTCCCGCCGATGGCTGAACCCCGGCAGCGAGGACGGCGCTCCTCCGAAGCGCAGGGGAACCAGTCCGTCCATCAGCTCGGCATCCAGCGTCTCATAACAGGGCTCGACAAGATTCGCATCGAGCAGGCGCACGGTCCTGGTCCTCAGCGTCCACAATGACTTCAGCCGATGGAACCCCAGCAGATCGCCGTACTCACCCTGGCTCAACACGTAACGGTTCGTCTCGTGGATCAGCCACGGGACAATCGGCGCCGCCTGCACTGCCTGTGGGATCTCACGGATTTGCTTCACCAACAGCCGGCCTTCCGGCGCCACCTTCTTGTACTCGAAATCCAGGACAAACTCGCGCCGGTTGGGGAACTCCCCCTCGTAGGCACGGGCCGCCCGATCAAGGAGCCCCACCAACTCGCGATACTCCGACTCCCAGGTCAGGACGAAATCGCCCAACGGCAGGAGCGCCGACCGGCGTTCGACTTGAAGGTAAGGGTCGCCCGTCCCCCAAAGGCTGGCCGTGACCTGTTCGGGAGCCGCACTGCTCTCGGGGTTGGCCACCGAGAGCGCCCCCGCCTGCGTGACCAGCGTCGCGCTCACCCAGCGATAGTCCGGCGTCGCGCTCTTCGTCACATGCAGCGTCGCCACCCCGTTGGCCATTTCGATTGCGTCCGGCGTCGAGTGATGCACCAGCACCGCCATGCCCACCGCAGACTCCTCGACCCCATGCCGGAGTCGCTCGAGAAAGGCATTGTCATTGTAGAAACTGGCGTACACCTTGCGCAGCGCCCGAAACACGCCGCGCTCCGCCGGCTCCCAGGGATCGCAGGCGCTGGGACCGATGTCGTCTCCGTCCAGATCGTCCGCCAGACACCCGCTGTAGCTGTCGTAAAGCCCGGCCCCGCTGAACCGCTCGCTGTCCTCGACGTTCGTCGAGCTGCGAAACCGGATCTTGCGATCCGCCGTCAGACCCGCATCGGCCAGCAAGCCCAGCACCGCAGCCCGCTGCGACGGGGCGAAATCCGCCACGTCCGTGATCAGACGGCGCACGTCCGACAACGCCGTTGTCAGCGCCCGCATGTCCGGCGGCCACGTGAAACCGCCCAGCGCCTCGGCTATCCGATCCCGTAACGTGCCCCCTCCCTGCAGGGCTTGGTCCAGATAATCGTCCCAGAGATCAAACGTCAGTGCCATCGCGGGATTCGGTGCGCTCGCGGGAATCGACCGCCGGAGCAGCCCGAAGTTGGCCGCTTTGCCCCCAACGATCCCCACGTCCGCCGGACGCAGCCCCTCGGCCGAAACGCCGTATCGCCCCAGCCGCTGCTTCGGCGCGAGATCCAGCGGCCGCACCTTCTTCAGGGCCAGCAGTTCCGACCGCACCGCCGCCGGCATCTGGTCCTCGACACACACCACCCGCACCGCGCTCCCCCCGTAGGTCGTCTCGGCCCGAAGCACCACTTCCTTCCCCGCCATCGCCTGCACCGCCTCGCGCTGGGCGGCATCGGCAAGATGAACAAACGGAACGCCAAACGACCTCGCCAGAATCGCCACGTGCGAGTTCGGCGTCGCCGGAACCATCGAGATCAAACCGGCCACGGGTGGAACCTCCGCCGGCACGGCATCGATCAATAGCAGATCCCCCGGCCCCAAACGCCCCTCCCGATACGCGGCGGCCACGTCCCGAGCCGGCATCGAAACCAACCGGCCCAACGCCCAGCCCGCCGCGTAACACTCGTCCGCAACCACCCACCGCGCCGCCGTGCTCACCGTGATCTTGCGCGCTTCGAAGTACTCCCTGTTCTCCTGCGCCACAGTCTCCTGCTCGAACGTCGGGAAATAGAACACCGGCACGGAAGCCGGCCGCACGAGCACTGACTGCACCCGCTCGATCCATCGCGCGACATCCTCGGGTGGATACGGATCCTGTCCCACCACCTGAATCCCGAATTCGCCCAGGCTGCCCAGCGGCGCATACAGCACCGCCCCCAGCACGATCTGCTGGCTCGCACGCCGCAGCGATACCGCGTCAAACTGCTCGCGGCTCATCGACCGAAACCGCTCCAGGCGAGCCCGGGCGAAGTCGTAGTGGAACGGGTACTTGCTGCTGTCCTGGAAATAGACCCGGTCCGGTTCCTCGAGATCGATGGCGAACTTGATCCACCGCGCAGCAGTCTCCCCATAGCCCGGCGCCGGCGACAACAAGCCATCGTCCGGATACCGGATCTGGTTCTTCCAGTCGTCAACCGCCCCCCGCGGCGTGAACGCCGCCCGGTAAAACCGCGCCCCCAACCCTGCCCCACCCGCGTCGGGGTAGCCCTCCAAACCGTCATGGCCCCGCGCCACCTCCGTCCAGATCCGCAGATCCGACGACGCTTCAAGACGCACCACCCGGTTCGAGACGCTGGCCACCGAGAATCGCGGCCACCCCCGATCGTCCACCGAATCGACCGTCAGCCGATCCCCCCCCGCCGCCAGAGACAACCCCGCAGCAACCAGCGACGTGAGCGCGCCGAGAATCCGCGCCTGCCCGCTCCCTATCTTCATAGCCGTTCCTTCTCGCATGAGACGCTCCCAGCCTACACCCGACGGACCCACGTGCCAATCCCACTCGCAGACGTGCGGTCCCGTTGCCTGTCCGGTGCGGGGAAGACGGGATGAACGGGATGAACAGGATGGACCCAGACGATAGGGGGATAGGTTCAGAGTTGCCCTGTCCATCCTGTCAATCCCGTCTCAAAGCGCGAGGAGATGAAAGTGGAGCATGGCCCCGGGGGTGCCGCTGTCCCACGCCACGGCGCGGACTTGTGGGACCGGCTTGACGGCCTGCCTCTGCCGCCCCAAAGTGCACTCACGGTGCCGAGGCGCCTGAACCCTCGAACCCGCAGGGCCAACTCACCGCCGTGTCATGAGACCCATCCTTCTCCTTCTCGCCCTCCTCGCCGCCGCCTGCCAACCACTCCCCGCCGCCAGCGCCAAACCTAATCTAGTCGTCATCTATGCCGATGACCTCGGCTATGGCGACCTCGGCTGTTACGGTTCACCCACAATTCGCACGCCCCAGCTCGACCGCATGGCGGCCGAGGGACTTCGCTTCACGGACTTCTACTCCGGCGCCGAGGTCTGCACCCCGAGCCGCGCCGCCCTGCTCACGGGCCGTTACCCCGTGCGCAGCGGCATGGCAGGCCAGCGCCGTGTCCTTTTCCCCAACTCGAAAGGCGGCTTGCCCCCGGGCGAACTCACCCTCGCCGAAGCCCTCAAGAGCGCTGGCTACACCACCGCGCACATCGGCAAATGGCACCTCGGGATCCATGAAGGCTCGCGCCCCCAGGACCAGGGTTTCGACGAGACCTACGGCTTGCCTTACTCGAACGACATGGATGGCCGCGCGGATCTGCCCTCCGGGGCCTCCGGTTCCGCCAATCCCCCGCGCAATGGCTGGAATGTCCCCCTCATCCACAACGGCCGCATCATCGAACGCCCCGCCAATCAAACCACCCTGACACGCCGATACACGGAACAGGCCCTCCGCTTCGTGACAACCAACCGGCATCGCCCCTTCTTCCTCTACTTCGCCCATACCTTCCCCCACGTGCCGCTGTTCGCTTCCCCTGCCTTCCAGGGCCGAAGCCGCGCCGGCATCTACGGCGATGCCGTCGAGGAACTGGACTGGAGCGTCGGGGAAATCCTCGACGCGTTGCGCGCCGAGGATCTCGCAGACAATACGCTGGTCGTCTTCTCGAGCGACAACGGCCCGTGGCTCACCATGGGCGCCCAAGGCGGCAGCGCCGGCCCGCTGCGCAACGGCAAAGGCAGCACCTGGGAGGGAGGCATGCGCGTACCGGCCATCGCCTGGATGCCCGGAAAAATCCAACCCGGCGTCACCCCCCAGATGGCCTCTGTCCTTGATCTCTACCCAACGGCACTCGGCCTCGCCGGCATAACCCCCGCCCCCAACAGGATCCTCGATGGGCGGGATCTCCGCCCCCTCCTCTTCCAAGGCCAATCCCTGCCGGATCACCCGCTCTTCTACTACCGCGGACAGCAGTTGTTCGCCTGCCGCCTCGGCGAGTGGAAGGCCCACTTCCAGACCCAGGCCGGCTATGGCCAGGCCAAACCCGAGATCCACGCCCCGCCCCTCCTGTTCCACCTCGGGCTCGACCCTTCGGAAAAACGAAACCTCGCGACCCAACACCCCGATGTCCTCGCCCGGGTTCAGGCAGCCGTCCGCGACCACCGCGCGACACTCATCCCCATGCCATCATCGCAGTTGGACTGAGAAGATCGTGCCCCTCGCCGGTTCAGGGCGGAACACCGATCGTCCTTGGGGGGGTGCATGATCTCGACCGCTGGGCGGCCCTTGCAAGAGACCAGGCCATGGCCCAACCGAGAGGTCGTGGAATGCGCCGGCCCTCCTATTCCACCCCAAAGCGGCTGAGGGCAGCCGCACTCCAAAACGCTACCGCGCGGGATGGACGCGCACAATCCAACGCCCATGAAGCAACCCACGCCTCACCCACTCACCCGCCGCCAATTCCTGCAGAGAGCGACGACGGCCGGCATCGCGTGCGGCGTGCCGGTGCTCTCCACACTCTCTGCGTTGGCGTCTGACGGCTCCCCGTCGGCCTTCGATCACGAGATCATCCCCGCCCCCGAAGACCCGGCGGAATGGGGCCGCTGGCGACAGCGCTTGGACGCCTGGCGTCGCCAGCGCCGCAGCGCGCTTGGCTATGACGACACCCTCTACGCCCGACCCGACTTCGCCTGGGCCCGGGGCTGTTTCTCCTGCTGTTTCCTCATGCTCTGCGACGAGCGTTTCTGGAACCGCCGCTCGGGGCGATGGACCGTGGCGGAGTTTCTTTCCGCAAGCCGGCGCGATTTCGGCGGGTTCGATGCCGTCGTGCTCTGGCATGCCTATCCCCGGATCGGTGCCGACGACCGCAACCAGTTCGATTTCTACCGTCACATGCCCGGCGGCCTGCCGGGATTGCGAAATGTCGTCCGGGAACTGCACCAGGCAGGCGTCCGGGCCTTCCTCGATTACAACCCCTGGGACCGCGGGACACGGCCCGAGCCCAAGTCCGATCTCGACACGCTCTGTGACCTCGTTCGCGATCTCGATGCGGATGGCATCTTCCTCGATACCCTGAAGGAAGGCGCCGCCGTGTTTCGGTCGAAACTCGACGCAGTGCGGCCGGGAGTCGTGCTCGAAAGTGAAATCGCATTGCCCCTAGAACGGGTCCACGACCATCACCTGTCCTGGGCCCAATGGTTCCATGACAGCCGGACCCCGGGTGTCCTCAGAAACAAGTGGTTCGAGCCCCGCCATCTTCAGCACCAGATCCGGCGCTGGGACATGGATCACTCGGGCGAGATCCAAACCGCCTGGATGAACGGCAGCGGCATGATGGTCTGGGAGAATGTCTTCGGTTCCTGGGTCGGATGGTCTCCCCGAGATCGTTCCCTGTTGCGAGCCATCCTGCCCCTGCAACGCCGGTTTTGCGCGATCTTCACCGGCGGTGAGTGGACACCCCTCGTCCCCACCCTCGTACCCGACGTCTTCGCCAGCCGCTGGGAGCGCGACGGCGTCGCGCTCTGGACGCTCGTGAATCGATCGCACCACCCCTTTGCCCAACCCCTCCTCGAAATCGCCCTCGACCCCGGCGAGGCGGCATGGGACCTCGTCGCCGGGCGCAGGCTGATTCGCTCATCGCCGTCCGGACGCGGACAGGCGACGCCGCGTCCCGTCGCGCTCTCTCCCGGAATCGCAGCCCGCGGGGTGGGCTGCCTGTTGCGGGCGGCGCCGGCCCGACTCGGCCCGGATTTCAGCGCGTTTCTCCGACGCCAACGCCGTCTCGCCGCGGTGGCCGACTGGGCGACCACGGCCCCTGAACCGGTCGCCCAACCCCAGCCGCCACGCTCCGCTCTCCGCCGGGCCATGGTGCCCCCGGATATGGCCGAGATCCCCGCCGCGACCGTCGAATTGACGACCCAACTCCGCGCGCGTGAATGCGGGTATTACACGTCGGTCCTCCCGGCCGATCCCCGAATGGCGCCCGCCTACGAGTTCCGGCTCGTGAGCTTCACCCGGCAGGTGACACTGGATCGTTACGCGCTCGATCTCACCCCCGTCACCAACGCGCAGTTCGCCGACTTCCTCCGGGCGACCAGCTACCAGCCGCGGCATCCGGAACGGTTCCTCGCGCATTGGCCTGATTGGCGGCGCCTGCGCATGCCCGACGCGCAGGAGCAGCACCCGGTGGTCTGCGTGGACCTGGAGGACGCCCGCGCCTACGCCCGCTGGCGGCACAAGCGGCTACCCTCCGAGGAAGAGTGGCAATATGCCGCCCAAGGACCCGCCGCCTGGCCGTACCCCTGGGGCCACACCATGGAGCCCGCCCGCTGCAACGGGGGCGAGACCGGAGGCACCACGCCAGTAACGCAGTTCCCCCGGGGCCGTGCGTCCTGTGGTTGCTGGGACCTCTGCGGCAATGTGTGGGAATGGACCGAGAGCGAACGCAGCGACGGCCGAACCCGGTTCTGCCTGCTCAAGGGCGGTTCGTTCTACACGGCCAAAGGCTCGGGTTGGTACTTCGACGGTGGCCCCCGCCCAAACGCTTACTCGGCCAAATTCCTGCTCATGTGGCCCGGCTTGGACCGGTGCGCGACGATCGGTTTTCGCTGCGCCCTCGACTTGTCTTGAACGTCGTAAGCAACCGCTGCAGCCGCGCACGGTTGTACCGCTGAACCAGGATGCACGGCAGATTCGCCGCCACCCCGTACCCCACCATGATCACGTCAGCCCACCACGGGTTCCACAGGAAGAAGACCGGCGCGCACGCCAGGGCGCACCAGTGACACAGCTCGCCCCGCCAGGTCTCGCGCACAAAACGTTCCACGTACACCGGGTCCGCATCCCGGAGGGCCCGCTTCGCAAAGCCCCCGCCCCACCACCCTCCCGCGTCCGGCAACCGATCCTTCCATCGCCGGATCCCCAGCGTGCGCTCATAAACCCGACCCTCACCCTCCCAACGCCCTAAGCGCCCGGGCCGAAACCAAGCCCCCGGCAACTTTGTAAACGCCCAGGACAACCCAAGCTGCAGCACCGGCCAACCGGCCAGGTTCAGAAACCATGTCCACCCGTTGGGAAGTTCAATCAGCACGAACAGTTCGCCCTTTCCACGTCACCCGCCGGCCCGAATGCCACATCGAACGGGCAAACACCCCGAGGAAAAACACCAGGGGCAACGGATACAGCAAGGCGCTGGCCAGACCAAACGAGCCGACCTGACGGCTTGCCCAGCGAACCTGCGCCGCGCACGCGAGATAGACCGGCGCCCACCACAACCAGTCGCCCACAGCCAACAACCCGATCGGCGCCAGCAATAGCCCGCTCATCCAGGCCACCACCTGCGCCAGCACGATCGCCGGCGTCCTGCCCGCTCCCGAGGCGAAGCCCTTCGTCCAGCCCTCCGCCAACTCCCGCACGCCGTTCGGATACATTCGAATGCCGAACGCGCCCCGGACCATCGCGCTCCGCACCCGGACGCCCGCAGCCCGAAACCGCTCCGCCAGCCAGAAGTTCTCCAGCACCCGACCCTTGACCGCCTCATGCCCGCCAACACGCCGGTAGCTCTCCCGATCCACCAGCAGCATCTGGCCCATCAGACCATCGGGCACCGTCCCAGCCGCCATCGCAAGGTTGAAGAACAGCGAGAGGCTCTCGTAAGGCCTCCGCACCGCGTGGTACGGCCCGGCGGAAAATGCGCCTCCCGTCGCTTCCGCCACAATCCGACTCAACCCCTCCTCCTCGAACCACGTGTCCGCATCCACGAACAACAGCCAGTCGCCGGACGCCGCCCGCGCTCCCTGGTGGCAAGCCCAAGTCTTCCCCTGCCAGCCCTCGGGCAGCTCCTGGGAGGCGATCACCGTCGCCCCCAACTCCCGCGCTACCACAGCAGTCCGATCCGTGGAACCGTCGTCCACCACCACGATCTCCCGCGGCTTCGCCGATTGCGCGGCCAGCGATCGCAAGAGCGTGGGCAGGTTGCGCTCCTCGTTCCGTGCGGGAATAATGACGCTCACTGAGGCAGCATCACCGCCCGCACCCCCCGCCCCCGAACCGCGCCGGCGGAGGCGCGCCAGCAGGACGAAGCCGACCGCCCAAAGCCCCACAGTCGCCATCCACAGGATGCCACCGATCGTCATAACACTCATGAACCGCCACCTAGTGTGGTGTCCCTCAAATGGATGGACATTCGCGGCCAGGAGTTTTGCCGCCAGACAAGGCGCGAGCGACGAGCATATCCGCTGAGATCTGTGAGAAGCGAGCAACGCCGTCTGGTGGCAAAAGAACGGCCGCCCAAGGGGTTGCGCCGAAAACGGCCTGGGGCTTCGTTGCTCCGTCGGTCGAGTATCGCCAGGGATACACTCCCTCCTCGCGCCTCGTCCCAGGCCGTTTTGGGCGCAACGAATGTCCACCCATTTGAGGGACACCACACTCGCGACGCCCCTACCCGAAGCGTTCCCCGTTGGCTTCTCAGCCGACGCCCGCCGCCGCTACTCCCCTTTGAGCATCGCCAGGCCATACTCGCGGTTGAGCCGCGCGATGCACTCGAGGCTGATCTCCTTGGGACAGACCGCGGCACAGGCGCCCGTCACAGTGCACCCCCCGAACCCGGCCTCGTCCATCGCCTGAACCATCGCCAGCGCCCGGCGATCCCGCTCGACCCGTCCCTGCGGCAGCAGCGCCAGATGGCTGACCTTGGCCCCGACAAACAGCATCGCTGAAGCGTTCTTGCACGCCGCCACGCAGGCGCCGCAGCCAATGCACACCGCGGCGTCCATCGCCCGGTCCGCCGCCGCCTTCGCAATCGGCATCGCATTCCCGTCCGGCGCGCCCCCCGTGTTCACCGACACAAAGCCGCCCGCCTGCATGATCCGGTCCAAGGCGCCCCGGTCAACGATGAGATCCTTGATCACCGGAAACGCCTGGGCCCGCCACGGCTCGAGCACCACCGTCTCCCCGTCCCGGAAATGCCGGAGATGCAGCTGGCACACCGTCGTTCCCCGATGCCCGCCGTGCGGAGATCCGTTGATCACCAGCGCACAACACCCGCAAACACCCTCCCGACAATCCGAATCAAAGGCGATCGGATCCCGCCCCTCGAGCGTCAGCCGGTCGTTCACCACGTCCAGCATCTCCAGAAACGACATGCCGTCACTCAACCCCGTCGCCTCGATCGTCTCCCAGGTGGGGGCGGACGCGGCGTCCTTCTGCCGGCAGACCTTCAGCGTCAGTCTCATCGCGTCACTTGTAACTGCGGGCCGACAGCGCGATCTCCCGATACTCGAGCGGCTCGCGATGAAGCTCCGGTTCCTGCCCCTCCCCCCGATGCTCCCACGCCGCCACATAGGCGAATCGCCCGTCGTCCCGACGCGCCTCCCCATCCTCAGTCTGAAATTCCGTCCGAAAATGACCGCCGCAGGATTCACCGCGATGCAGCGCATCCCGGCACAGCAACTCGGCAAACTCGAGGAAATCCGCTACGCGCCCCGCATGTTCGAGCGTCTGGTTCAGTTCCCGCGGTACGCCGTTCACCCGCACATTGCCCCAGAACTCCTCCCGCATCGCCGGGATCCGCGCCAGTGCCGCCCGCAAGCCCGCCTCGTCGCGCGCCATCCCGCAGCGCTCCCACATCAGCCGCCCCAGCTCCCGGTGAAACGACGTCACCGTCCGCCGCCCCCGGATCGCCAGCAGCCGGCCCAACCGGCCCGCAACCTCCTCCTCGGCCCGCCGGAACTCGGGGTGGTCCGCCGGCGGCCGGGGCGACGCTTGGGAGGCGAAGTAATGGCCGATCGTGCACGGCAGGATAAAATAGCCGTCCGCCAACCCCTGCATCAGACCGCTCGCACCCAGGCGGTTCGCCCCGTGATCCGAGAAGTTCGCCTCGCCAAGGACAAACAAGCCCGGCAGCGTGCTCATCAGGTTGTAGTCCACCCAGAGGCCCCCCATCGTGTAGTGAACCGCAGGATAAATCCGCATCGGCGCCCGGTAGGCATCCTCCCCCGTGATCCGCTCGTACATCGCAAACAGATTGCCGTACCGCTCGCGGATCTTCTCCACCCCCAGCCGCCGGAGTGCCTCCGCGAAGTCGAGATAAACCCCCAGCCCGCCCGGCCCCACCCCGCGGCCCTCGTCGCACACCTCCTTCGCCGCGCGCGACGCAATGTCCCGCGGCGCCAGATTCCCGTAGCTCGGGTACTTCCGCTCGAGGTAGTAGTCCCGGTCCGCCTCCGCAATCGTGCCCGGATCCCGACCGCAATCCTCCCGACGCTGCGGAACCCACACCCGTCCATCGTTGCGCAGCGACTCCGACATCAGCGTCAGTTTCGATTGGTGCTCGCCGCTCACCGGAATGCACGTCGGATGAATCTGCGTGAAGCACGGATTCGCAAACGCCGCCCCCCGCTTGTGTGCGCGCCACGTGGCGGTCACGTTGGCGCCAAAGGAGTTCGTCGACAGGAAGAACACGTTCCCGTATCCCCCCGTCGCCAACACCACCGCGTCCGCCGCATGCGCCGAAATCCGGCCGGACACCAGGTCCCGCACCACAATCCCCTTCGCGTGCCCTCCCACCACCACCACGTCCAACATCTCGGTGCGCGGATACATCCGCACCCCGCCCGCGGCAACCTGCCGGCAAAGGGCCTGATACGCCCCCAGCAGCAACTGCTGACCCGTCTGGCCCCGCGCATAAAAGGTCCTTGACACCTGTGCCCCGCCAAACGACCGATTCTCCAACAAACCCCCGTAGTCCCGGGCAAACGGCACCCCCTGCGCCACACACTGATCAATGATCGCCCCGCTCACCTGCGCCAAGCGATAGACGTTCGCCTCGCGCGCCCGGAAGTCGCCCCCGCGCACCGTGTCCCGGAACAGCCGCTCGATACTGTCGCCGTCGTTCCGGTAGTTCTTCGCCGCGTTGATCCCGCCCTGGGCGGCAATGCTGTGCGCCCGCCGCGGACTGTCCTGGTAACAGAAACAACTCACCCCATACCCAAGCTCGGCCAGCGTCGCCGCCGCCGATGCCCCAGCCAGCCCCGTCCCCACCACCAAGACCTCGTACTTCCGGCGGTTCGACGGGCTCACCAACCGCACCGCCAACTTGTGCTGATCCCACTTCTGGGCGATCGGACCGGGAGGGATTTGGGCGTCCAATCGCACGCTACTTCAGCGCCTCCTTTCCGAAACCCAATGCCACCGCCACCGGCACCGCCACGAAACCCAGGAACAACATCAGCGCATACCCGTTCGACAGGAGACGGATCGCCACCGCCCAGGCCCGGTTCTTGCAGCCCAGCGATTGAAACGCCGCGCCAATCCCGTGGCTCAAGTGCCAGCAAAGCAACCCCACGGAGGCCACGTAGAACACCGCCACCACCGGACGGCTGAACCCGGCAATCACCATCCGATAGACGTCCGGTGTGCCCCGGCCGTCGGGCAGCGTGTGCGTCCAAACCCCAAAATCCAATCCGGTCAGGTTCACTCCTGGCGCCTTCACCGTGAAGTGCAACAGGTGGTACACCACAAACAGCCCCGCCACGCCCCCGCTCCACATCATCGTCCGCGACGCATAGGTCACCGCCGGCGATTCGAACGACCGGGCATACGCCACCGGCCGCGCCGCCCGGTTCTCGAGCGTTAGCGCCACACACGCCCAAAGATGCATCACCACCAGCCCAATCAAAACCAACCGGATCGCCCAAAGTAATTCAAGTGGGTTCCGCAAACTGTGCGCATACGCATTCAACACCTCCGGACCCAGCAAGACTTGGAGATTCCCCAACATGTGCACCGTCACAAACACCAACAACCCCGCGCCGCTGGCCGCCATCACGTACTTCCGGCCGGGCGAAGACGCCAACAAGCGCGACAACAGCTTCATCGCCGTTCTCCAGCGGCGGCGCCCCCCACAACGCTCCACCCCGCCCTCACGGCACCCTCGTCCCCATCGCTGTTCGATCTAATGATTCCCATTCGGCAAATGTTAGCCCCCATCTAAGTACCCCCGCACCGTGACCGTCAACCTCAATCAGCCCGGAATCGCTTGTATTCCGCTCCAGAATGATGCATCGTCCCCCGGCATTCAACCACTTCAACAATGAGCGACAATTCAGTAGCTAAGAAGGGTCATGGCTGTTTCTTCTACGGCTGCCTCACCCTGGCCGTCGTGGTTGTGGTCGGTCTCCTGGCGGTCTTCCTGATCACCCGGAGCATGATCAACCGGATGGTCGAGAAATACACCGAACCGACGCCGATGACGCTGCCGACGCTCGAGCTCTCGGCCGCGGAAATCGCCGATGCCCAGCAGCGCTGGAAGACCTTCCAGGAGGGACTCACCAACCAATCCGCCAAACCCCTCGAGCTCACCGAGAAAGACATCAACGCCCTCATCCTCAACAACCCGGATCTCGCGGAGCTCAAGAACAAGGTCTACGTCTCGATCGCAGGAGATCAACTCAACGGACAGGTCAGCATCCCGCTCGACAACTTCCCGATCGGCAAGGTCAAGGGCCGGTTCCTCAACGGCAAAGCCGGCATCAAGGTGTCGCTCGATAACGGCATCCTCCTCGTCACCCTCCAGTCGCTCGAAGTCAAGGGAGAACCCGTCCCCGATCAGATCATGGCCGGCATCCGGCAGCAGAACCTCGCCCAGGAAGCCTACAAGGATGTCCAGAAGGCGGAAGCCCTCCGCCGCCTCGAGAGCATCCGCGTCAGCGACGACCGCCTCGTCATCGTGCCGCGCACCGACCCTTAGTGGTCCAATGGGATCACTTAGCGGGGCGCCGGCGCACGAGCCGGGCGTGTTCGCCCAGCGCGTAGCGGTCCGTCATCCCTGCCAGATAGTCGCACACGGCTCGCCATCGGCCGTCTGCCGCCATGCGGCGCTGGGCCTGCTCCCCCATGTCCTGCGGGTGCGCCAGAAAATGCCGGAACAACTCCTCGAGCATCCGGACGGCGCGATCGTTCGGCACGTGGACGGCCTTGCTGTAGTAGAGATTCCGGTAGAGATAGTCCCGCAGTTCGCGATTCAGGACGCGCTGGGCCCGGCTGTAGTTCACCAGCGGCCGGGGATGGCGGCGCACCGCGTCAGCCGACTCCGGCCGGCGCTCGAGCAACCGGGTCTCGGTGTGCTCGACCACATCATGCACCTGTTGGTCGATCAGACAGCGGATGATGAAGTACCGCCGGCACTCGTCCGGAAGCCGCCCGTGCGCGCGACGCACGGTGTCCGCAGCTCTCCGCCAGACGCGCACCTCCCGTCGCAGCACCCGCTCGGAGAGGAGCCCCGCATCGAGCCCGTCGTCCAAATCGTGGCTCGAATAGGCGATCTCGTCCGCGAGATTCGCCACCTGCGCCTCAAGCGAGGCGCTGCGGGCCGTGAACTCGAGCCCCTGCCCTGGATGGTCGAAGCCGGTCATGTGCTTGGCCAGTCCCTCCCGGACCTCCCACGTCAGGTTCAAGCCTGCGAACGCGGGGTACTTCTGCTCGAGTTGCTCCACCACGCGAAGGCTCTGGCGGTTGTGCTCGAACCCGCCGTGCCGGCGCATCAGCCGGTTCAGCACGTGCTCGCCGCTGTGGCCGAAGGGCGAATGCCCCAGGTCATGGGCCAGCGCAATCGCCTCCGCCAGGTCCTCGTTCAACCGCAGCGCCCGCGCCAGGTTGCGCGCAATCGCCGCCACCTCCATCGTGTGGGTCAACCGGGTCCGAAGATGATCGCCCGTTCCGTTGAGGAAGACCTGCGTCTTGTATTCGAGCCGGCGGAAGGCCCTCGAGTGGATGATCCGATCCCGGTCGCGCTGGTAGTGGGTGCGCCAGTCCGGAGGCGGCTCCGCCCAGACGCGGCCCCGGGTGTCCGCGCTCCGCTGGGCCCAGGGGGCCAGGGTTTCACGTTCGCGGCGCTCGAGTTCTTCGCGGGTGCAGGGCATGGGCAATGACATCAGGGAATCGGCTCACACCTCGAGCCGTTCCTGCACCGCCACCCCCCGCAGCTCGAGCAGCCGGCGGATGGCCTCCTCGATCAGGTTGTTCGGACACGAAGCCCCGGCCGTGATCCCGACCTTGACGTCGCCGGCGGGCAGCCAGCCGGTGCTCTCGATTTCCTTCTGCAGATGCTGGTTGTAGTGCACGATCAAATCGCCCGACACCATCTTCGCGGCGTTCTTGATGAAGTAGGTCGGCAGCACCGACTCCCCCATCTCCGCCAGATGCGATGTGTTCGAGGAGTTGTAGCCCCCGATCACCAGCAGCAGGTCCGGCGGATCCTCGAGGAGTCGCTGAAGCGCTTCCTGCCGGTCCTGCGTCGCCCCGCAAATCGTGTCGAAGAACCGAAAGTGCCGGACGAGATGCTCCGTTCCATACCGCCGCTCCATCGCCGCCCGAATGCGGCGTTGCACCTCCTCGGTCTCCCCCCGCAACATGGTCGTCTGGTTCGCCACCCCCACCGCCCGCAAATGCAGGTCCGGGTCGAACCCCGCCGAGTACGCCCCCCGGAACTTCCGCAGGAACGCTTTCTTGTCCCCCCCCTCGACGATGTACTGGCAGACGTAGTCCGTCTCCGCCAGGTCGAACACCACCAGGTAATGCCCGCTCCCGTACGCGGTCGCCTGCGACGTGGTCGCCTTCGTCTCCTCATGGCGCGCCTTGCCGTGGATGATGCTGGTGACGTTCTCCTGGGAATACTGGCGCACCCGCTTCCAAACGCTCATCACGTCGCCGCAGGTTGTGTCCACCAGAATGCACCCCTTCTCCTCGAGCCGGCGCCGCGTGGTCACCTCGGTCCCAAACGCCGGGATGATCACAACGTCCTCGGCCGCAATCGCCGCAAGCTCCCCCTCCTCGGGCCGCGGCGCGATGCTCACAATCCCCAGCCCGCGAATCTGGTCGTTCACCTCCGGGTTGTGGATGATCTCCCCCAACAGGAAGATCCTCCGCGGCGGCGGAAACACCCTCCGCGCCGCATAGGCCAGGTCGATCGCCCGCTCGACGCCGTAGCAAAAGCCGAACTCCTTCGCCAGCCGGATCGTCAGCCCCTGAACCGCCAACACCCCGCCCTGCGCCCGAATCCGCTCGACCATGCTGCTGCGGTAATGGGCGACCACCTGGGCCTGAACCGTCCCCATCACATCCGGACGGCGCAGGTTCAGGTTCGGCGACGCACCAGACCTCGTCATGTGAGGGCACTCTAGCACGTCCCTGGCACCGGTCGAGCCGAAAGCCCGCACTCCGCCTTCTCTTGCCGCCTTCATTTCCCTTGAGCGTGCTGCCCTGCAGAGGCAAGATGCCGGCGTTTCGCGAGCCGGTTCGTCGAGGGCGAGAGGGTGGCTCGGCTCCGGTGGCCGACCCCGGGGTCGGTGGCGCCGCGGAAAGAACCACGTCGCGCCAACTGAGACGATGGGCCCCCGCGACAGCCCGGACACCGAACCAGGCTCCGGACACACGCGAAGTCACTTTTATGAGAAACCCAACCTGCCTCAGCACCGCCGCGTCGCACGTCGCCCCGGTTTTCCTCGGGGCCTTCTGCAGGGATTGCGGCCGGCACCTGGCCTCCCTCACGCTGCTGCTGAGCACCCTCACCGGCCCCGTCGCCCAGGCGGCGACGATTGGTTTCGAGGTCTCCGAAGGGTGGGTGGTGGGGCAGCCTCCTCCGCCGGAGCTGGGGTGCACGTTCACCGCAGGGCGCGGCTCCGTCCCGGGGGTGGTTGCCGGAGAAGGCGGCCAGTCCCTGGCCGTTCCGCTCTCGGGTGTCGCTCGCATCCCGGTCGGCATGGGCAGCACCGGCGTTCAGCACCTCTCGATCGATCTGGCGTTCACCTCGCCTCCTTATACCACCGGTCGCTACAGCGACTGGCGCGGACTGGATTGGGGCTACCTGCGCTTGCTGGATGCCACCGGATCGGGATCGGCAGTCTGGGTCGTCTTCGACGGCGCGGCGTGGAACAGCCCCCCTACCTCGTACATGAACAACGAGGACCTGATCGTCAAGGGCACCTTCTACGGCGCCCAACCGCACACCACCCCGTTCGCCTCGCCGGCAAGCTATCACTTCGAGTTCACGTTCGACTTTGGCAACAACACGACGACGTTCGCGATGTTCGCCGCGGGCGGGACCACGCCCCTCGCCACGTGGGTCTGGACCGGCGCGGTCCAGGTCGGCGCGGTGGAAGTCATGTCCCGGGCGTGGTGGCCCGACCCGCCAGCCGAAGGAACCACCACCTACGTTGACAACGTGTTCGTGGGATCCACCTCCACTCCAACAACCGTGTCCCTGGACAGCACCGGGACGCCGGCCGCGGTGGGAACTCCCGTCACCTTCACCGCCACCGTCTCCGGCAGCGCGCCCACCGGCGAGGTCACGTTCTATGATGGCGCCACAGTTCTGGGCACCGCCACCCTCAACGCCGCCTCCCAAGCCCGTCTCACCATCTCCAGTCTGACACGCGGCACCCACACCCTCACGGCCCAATACGGCGGAGACCCCAACAATACCGGCTCCACTTCTCCGCCTTTCACCCAGGAGATCCTCCTCGAGTACGTGCTGGTCACCATCGCCTCCCCTGCCTCCGGCGGTGCCCTTACCGAAGGCGGCGCCTGCTTCGAGGGCTCGACCCAGACGATCACCGCGACCGCCCACCCCGGCTGGCTGTTCGACCACTGGACCGGAGACGCCGCCGGCACTGCTAACCCGATCCCGGTCCTCATGGACGGAAACAAGTCGATCACAGCCAACTTCAGCCACGACCTGCGAGACGAAGACGGCGATGGCCTCAGCACCTACGACGAAGCCGTCACCCACGGCACGAATCCAACGGTCGCCGACACCGACGGCGACGGATTCGACGACGGATTCGAGGTCGGCAACGGTTACAGCCCAACGTCCGCCACCAGCACTCCGGACAGCGCCAGCACGATCCTCACCGCTGTCGAGTTCCGCTTCAATGCCGCTCGAGGCGTCAGCTATCGCATCGAAACGTCCACGAACCTCGTGCAGTGGACCACGGTGGAACCGGCCATCCCTGGCCAGGGCGGCGTCGTGACCCGGTTCTACTCGATCGAAAACCAAGTCAAACGATACTATCGCGCGGTCAGAAACTGACAGGCCGGGCGTCTGGCTCGTGTGGTGGGCCTTCCTGCAGCAACGCCTCAAGGTTCTCCGCGGGCGTGGCGGGCGAGAGCGTGCAACCGGTGCTCAACACAAACCGCCGATGCCCGCACGCCTCAACAGCCGCCACCGCCTTGCGTCTCGCCTGCCGAACCTGCGCGACACTGCCCTCGAACAACACGCCCACCGGATCCAGGTTCCCCCACAGGGCGATGTCGGGTCCGACAATCCGGCACGCCTCGGCGAGGTCCACCGCGTGATCGATCTCGAGCACGTCGGCCCCCGACGTCGCCATGGCGGCCAGGATCGGCCGCGTATCCCCGCAAATGTGGAGTGACACCGGCTTGCGCGTTGCCAACTTCAGCGCGGCGATGAGCCGCCGTTCGTAGGGCAGCGCGAGATCGAGATAGCCTCTCGGCCCCAAGAGGCCCGCCGGCGAATCGCCGCCGCTCAACAGATCCGCCCCGGCTGCGCCCAAGGCGCGTCCGTAAGCCAGCCCGTACTCGAGACACCGTTCCATCAGCGCTTCAAGAAAGCGCGGGTCATCCCTCGACAGCAGCAGCGCCCGGTCGAGACCCGTCAGCGCGCTGGCCAGCGAAAACGGGTATTGGTCGAAACAGGCCACGAGAAACACCGTCCCGCCCAACGCCGCCCGGATGCGCCTGAACGCCTCGAGCATCAGCGGATAGCGACCTTGCGTGGTTGCGTCCGGGGGCGGGATGCGATCCACGTCCGCCAGGGTCCGCACCCAGGGGCCGCCCACGCCTCCCCATGGCTGGTCGTCGTTCGTCGCGCCCACGGTCGCCCCCATCGCCTCCGCGCTCACCCACGTGTCCGCCGACAACCAGACGGCGTCCGGACGAAAGCGCTCGTAATAACGGATGATCGAGTCGGCCAGGACTCGGGCGTCGGCTGTGTACTGCCGGAGCGTGCAGCCCGCCACGCCCGCGCAGAAATGCACCGCCAGCGGCCCGGTCGGGACACGCGGAGTTTCGCGGCCTTCGAGGGCCCGCGCGACCACCTGTCGCGATGTGAGAGCGCTGGCGTTCATTGTCGTAGGATCCGGCCTCACGCGTCCGGGCGGCATCCCTGTTCGAACTCGGCCAAGTCCACCAGGCGTCCCGTGCGCCGCGCCTCCTCCGCGGCGAACGCGATCAGGTGGCTGTGCACCGTCGAGTCGAGGCCCGCCGCCAACGGCCCCCCCGCCGGCTGGGTCATCTCCCCGTGCAAGGCGCGGACCAGGCCCGGATCGCCGCCGCCGTGCAGTTCATAACCGCCGTCCTCGGCCTGCACGGTGTAGCGCACCGGCTCGCCTTCATGGGGCAGCAGGACGAGGTGCGTGCCAAAGTGCTGGCGGTAACTCTCACCGCCCTTCAGCACCCCCTTCGTTCCGCAGAGCTCGATGTGCCGCCCCGAGGCGAACGCCGTCATGGCAAACGTGGCGGGAAGTCCCCCCTCGAATTCCAGGGCCAGCACCTGCCGGTCCACCGCATCGTTGTCGCACCGATACACACAGCGCCCCCACGGGCTCGTCCGCAGCCAATCGACAATCTCCTCCGCGCTCGCGTCCTGGGCGCGGTCATACACCATCGGCAGCCAGGGGAACCGGAGATCGCCCGCGTAGCGCAGCGCGTTGTAGGGGCAGGTGTCGCCAACCGGACACCCTTCGGTGCAGCGGGCCGGAGCCCCCGCCGGGGCGCGCGCCGGCCGGAAAAACTCGAGACTCCCGAAGCTCGCCACCCGGGTGCAGCGCCGGCCCGCCAGCCAGTGCACGATGTCCGTGTCGTGACAGCACTTGGAGAGAATCATCGGCGAGCTCTTCCCAACCACCGACCAATGGCCGCGGACGAACGAGTGTGCCTGGTGCCACGGATTCACCCCTTCGCTGGCCTGCAACGACACCAGCTCCCCCAGCGCGCCCGAGTCCAGGATCTCTTTCACCTTCCGGTAAAAGGCCGCAAACCGCAGGACAAAACAGACCATCACCCGCCGGCCCGCCTGCCGGGCCAACCGCTCGATCTCGAGCACCTGCGCCGCCGTCGTCGCAATCGGTTTCTCGAGCAACACGTCGTAGCCGCGCTCGAGTGCGCCGCGGCAATGCTCGAAGTGGAAGTTGTCCTGCGTCGCCACGATCATGACGTCCGCAAGCTTGCCCGCCCCCAGGATCGCCTCCGCGCTCGGGAACCCGCGGAAGCCCGGGTTCGCCGAGGTCCGCCGGATCTTCTCGACCCGCTCGGGCACCGGGTCCGCGCCCGCCACGATCTCGTACTCGTCCGGCCGACGCGCCGCCAATTGGGTGTAGGTTTGCGCCCGAGCTCCACAGCCGATGCACGCCAGCCGCAACCGCTTCCCGTGGTCCATGGCGGAGAGCAAACCACCCCCCGGCGCTTCTGGCCAGCCGGAATCCAGCCCAGCAAGTTGAGCCGCAAAGGACGCTCACGCGCGGACTTGGGATCTGTGCTCCGCCCTGAATTGGCGAGGAGCCATCCCCGCGCCGATTCGGGGCGGATCGCCGATCATCGCACCGGCGCCGAATCCGCCGCGTCGAAGAACGCCACGATGTTCTCCCACGGCGTCTCGGGTCCCAGCACGTGCGCCGGCGCCAGGATCAGTCCCCCACCCCGCCCCACATCGCGCACCCGGGCGCGGACCTCGGCCCGGACCTCGTCGGGTGTGCCGGACGGCATGGTGCGTTGCACGCTTACCGTGCCCCAGAAGGAGAGCGCGCCACCGAACCGGCGCTTGATCGCCGCCGGGTCCATGCACTCCGGTTGCACCGGGTTGAGGATATCCACCCCGATCTCGATGAGATCCGGGATCAGAGCCTCGATGTTGCCATCCGAGTGATAGAAGAAGAAGGTCTCGGGCCGTGCCTCTTTCACCGCGCGCACGGTGGCGGCCAACCGGGGCTTCAGGAACTGCCGCCACATGCCCAGGCTCATGAGCAGGCCCTTCTGTCCGCCCACGTCATCGCCGGTGATGACGATGTCCGCCCCGGCGCGGGCAAACGCCGCAGCCGCCTTCCGCTGCAACGCCGCAGTCCGCTCGAAAAACCCGTGGGCCAACCCGGGTGCGGTGACCATATCCATCATTAGGTTCTCCATGCCCCGGAGATACCACGAGCGCTCGAACACGGACCCGGCGTAACCCACCACGGCCAATCCCTGCGCCTGCAGCGCCTCGACCCGCGCGCGCACGCCTTCCCAGCGATACGCTTGATCCAGGTCCGGCCACGGGTAGTCCTCGAGCTCGCGAGACTCACGGATCCCGCCCAGCGTCGGCTCGAAATGGACGAAATCGTGAATGCCGCCCTTCCGGCGCCAGGCGCCCCATTCGTCCACTTCATCCCGGGACAAGGCGGCGTCGGCCTCGGCTCCCAGCCACGGGGCAAACCGTTCCCGGGGCAGGAGGGTCGGATTCCAGGTCACCCGGGTCAGGTCCATGGCGAAGTACTCGAGCGGCGACTGCGGGGCACAGTGTGCGCGGAGCAACCGTTCGATGGGCGGGGTGTACCCGACGACCTCCTCGTACAGCAACCGCGGCACCCGATCCGTCGCCTGGTGCGCCAACGCCGCCAACACTCGATCGCGTGAGGTCATGAGTTGGGCATTTGGTACACGGCGATGATCTCCTGCAGCGTGCCCCGGACGAAGCCGACGTGGCCGTCGACGAAGACCGTGTTCTGCGCCCCGCGCACCCCGCCGGCGCCGCCGTTGAACACCGCGTCCCCCGACACGCCGACATGCTCGCCCATGCCGTCGCAGACAATCATGGGTTTCTCGGACGACCGCCGGATCGCGCTCACGTCGTGATCGCAGATCCCGGAGACATCGTTGTCGAAGCCGGAGAAGAACGGCAGGAGACTCCACCCGTGGACGCAGAGGTAGTTGTAATCCGTCGGGTAATTGACCGCGCGACTCGCCTGGACCCGCAGGGTCGGACACCAGTAGACCGTCCCGGTGCCCGTGTAGGGAACGAGCACCTGGCTGAGCGCGTTGCTGTGGACCGCCGGCGGCAGCCCGATCCGGTTGTCGCTGAAGTCCGCCTTCGGGAACCGGCGGTCCGCGTCGTCCACGTACATCGTCAGGGCCAGCCCCAACTGGCGCAGATTCGAGCTGCAAGCCCCCAGCCGCGCCCGTTCCTTGGCACGGGCCAGCGCCGGCAACAACAAGCCCGCCAGGATCGCGATCACCGCAATGACCACCAGCAGTTCGATCAAGGTGAACGCCCGGGCCGGGTGCCCGTCCGCTGCCCCCGGCCCGTGTCGCTCGCCCTCGACGTTCCTCGATCGGTCGACAATCACAGGCGCTGGCGCACCTGCGTTCATCTCGCCGCCGTTGCCGGCTCGACGGTGAGCCCGGGAATCGGCAGGCCGTCGGCGCCGACGATCCGGGCGCACACCGCCCATCCGCCGCCGCCCTGGGTGACCTTGATCAACAGTTCGTTTGCCCCCTTCGCCAGCGTGATCGGCGCCAGGTCCTGATCGGCCACCATGCCGCGGTCCACGTTCGCGCTGTGCACCACCGCGCCGTTGAGCCAGGCCTTCACCCCGTCGTCGCTACCCAGGAGCAGCGCCGCTTCGGTTGCCTCCGGCGCATTCAGGCGCGCCCGCACATACGCGGCGCAGTTCTCCTGATTCGGGAACAACGCGGCGAGGTTCACATGCTCGGCGCGCGGCAGGGCCTTCCAGGTGACGGTTTGACCCGGCACCTCCGGACCCAGCGCCACCTCAAACAGCGCCTGCGCTCCTGTTGCGCCTTCCCTGCGATACGGACCGCTGACGACCCAATCCTGGATGAAGGGGCCGCCGGCAGCCGGTTTGACTCGCAGGGTCCACGCCCGCTTCACCAGCTCCGGCGTCTTGCACCGCGCCAGGACCTGGCGCGCCACGTCGTCCGCGAGCTGGGCGTCCTGGCCCGCCAGTTTCTCCGCGATACCGATCGCCGCCAAGCCCGCCTCGGCCGCCAGCGCCGGGTCGTCCATCAACTCCCGCGCGGCGGCCAGCGCCCGTGGGTTCGGTATCTGGCCGATCTGGGCCAGGGCCAGCCTTTTCTCCTCCGCACGCGATGCGGTCTTCAGCGCCTCCTGCAGGATCTCGAGACGCTGTTCGGGGCTTGCCTCCTGTCCTGCCACTTCAATGGCGCCTCTGAGGGCCAGCGTCTTCAGGGACGGATCGCCCCCGCCCCGCGCCATGTCGAGCAGATGACCCGCCGGCGCCGCGTCCGGCCACGCGGTCAAGACCCGCACTGCCTCCTTCGCCAGCTCGGCGTCGGGATCTCGAGTGACCGCCCGTGCCACCGCCAGGGCGTCGGGCGTGCCAAGATCCGCGAGGAGCATCAACAGCGGACGTTTCAGCGGGGCCGGCAGCCGTCCCAAGGACTGCGTCACCCGGCGGCTCGTGTCCGCGTTCCTGTCACTCGCCCGGCAAATCGCCTGCAAGGCCGGATAGCAGGACCGCGCGGCCTCCTCCGTGCCCGCCGCCGCCACGAGATCGAACAACGGCACCAGGGCGTCGGGCGCCGCGAGTTTCCGGAGGGCGTCCAACGCCGCTCCGCGCACGGGATCGGGCTCGATGCGGGCTGCCTGCACCAGGACGCCTGTCGCCTGCCGATCGCCCCGCTCCCCCAGCGCCCGCACCAGTTCCGCCTGCTCCGCGGGCGGCGCCGTGGCCAGTCCCGCGATGAGCGCCTCCCGCACCCCGGTCCCGCTCAGTCGCACCAGGGCGTCCCGGGCCGCGTCCCGCTCGGCCGACGGCGCTCCGGCAGCCGCTTGGGCGAAGCTGGGGATCGATTCGAAGTCATTGGCTCCCGCCAGCGCCTCGATCGCCGCGACCCGGACGGGCGGGTGCGGACTTTCCCTCGCCATTCGCAGCACGGGCATCGGGTCCGCCCCGGACTCGAGATGCGCCGTCAACACGGCCAGCTGGCCATCGGCTGGAATCGAACGCCAGACGCTGAGACCGGCGTCGATGGCCGAACGATCCCGGGTTTCACGAATCCAACCCATCGCCGCCGTCCGCGGGACTGCGTCCGCCCCCTGGAGCGCGCCGGCGATCAGGTTCCCCCTGTCTTTGGTGTCGGTGGTGAGCCAACCGCGCCAGGCTGCGGCGCGCACCGGGGCCGGGTTCCGTGCCTCTGCCAGTTCGCGGTAGATGCCGGCGGCGCGTTCGGGGTTGTTCCCTGCCGCCAGGCCTTCCGCGCACAGCAATAGCCCTTCGAGGACTGCTGGCCGCACCTGCGGCGCGCTGGACTCCCGGGCCCGCAGCAGCGCCTCGAGGGCGGGGCCGCCGCCGATCCGTCCCAGGGCGATCGCGGCGGCGGATCCCGCCGCCGGCTCGCTCTCCGCCAGCAACGGCACCAGCACCGGCACCGCTTCAGCGTCCCGTCGCCACCCCAGGGATTCCGCCACCCCTGCCTTCAGGAGCCCGCGGGTTTGCCCCACCGAGTTCCGCAGGGCCGCCCCCGCTTCGGCGCAGGGCATGGCTTCGAGGGCGTTCCTCGCGGCTTGCGAGATTGCCTCATTCGGCAGCAGGGCCGCCAGACCCGGCACCGACTTGGCTGTGCCGATGGACCGGAGCCGCAAACACGCATCGGCTTTACGGACTGCCGGTGCGGCGGACTGCAGCACGGTCATGCAATCCGTTTCCTCGTCCGCGCGGCCAACCAGAACGGCTGCCACAACCACCCAGGCACACAAGTAAGCCGCTTTCATCGTCCAAGAGAGTCCTCGACGTGTGGAATTCGATGTCATAAGGCCAGATTCCGGCCACCCCCGTTGCAGCCCCTCCTCTTCTTCCGTCGAGGACTCTGATTAGCGAGGCGCGGAAGAGAGGTGGGGAGCGATAGCAGGGTCTTCATGAGTCTGGGGACTCGACTGGGTCCGAGGTGCGCCTCGCTAGATCCTCCAGGGCGGCCGCATCGCGTAGGCGCGAAGACGGTTCGCGGCTTCATCATCCGGAAACTCGCCCCGCGCCGGATCCCACCGCACGGTCCGCCGCAGCGCCATCGCCATGCCCCCGGCCAGAATCGCGTTGATCGTGTACGCCGCCGTCTCCGCATTGCAGATCGCAGGACGCCGCGTCCGGATGCACTCGAGGAAATTGCCCGAGTGACTCGTGGCCCGATAGACCCGTGTGTCGCCCGGCCGCAACGGGTCCTCGAGGATGCTCGCAGGATAAGAGACGATCGCGCCGCGGTCGACGGCGATCCGGCCTTCCGTGCCGACGAAGCAGGCGCCGCCGTCGTTGCCGATCGGTTCGCCGGGGTAAGGCATGGAATGCACCACCACGCCGTTCGCGTAGTGGTAATGCACCTGGCCGTCCTCGGGCCGGCCCGCGGCGCCGGCCGGGTGCGCCGCGTCCGACCCCGCGGTCCTGGCGGCTTCGTACTCGATCTCGATCGGCGCGTCGGGATCCGGGTTCACGGTCCACTGGATGATGTCGTAGTGATGCGGGCTCCAGTTGACGTCGCCGACGAACAGGCCCGAGAGCGTGTGTCCCGCTTCTCCGCCGTACGGGCGCCACGGCAACGGTCCCAGCCACAGATCCCAATCGAAGCCCTCCGGCACCGGCACGGAACGCTCGGCGGTCCACGCCGCGGGAAAGAACGCCCCGGGCTGGCGATAGGCGTAGACTTCCTTGAGCTGCCCGATCCGGCCGTTGCGCACCAGCTCGCAGGCCAATCGGAACTTGCCGCCGTACTCGGACCGCTGTTGGGTGCCGGCCTGGTAGATCCGGCCGAACCGGCGCACGGTCTCGACCAGCACCCGGCTTTCCCGCATCGTGATCGCGATCGGTTTCTCGCAATACACGTCCTTCCCGGACCGCGCCGCCCACATCGCCATCGGCGCGGCCCAGTGATACGGCAACGCCAGCAACACCGCATCAATGTCCGGCCGCGCCAGCACTTCCCGAAAGTCGTTGTAGGCCTGCACGCCGTCGTACCCGGGCTGGCCCAACTTCTGGGCGTACATCTGGTTGCACCGCTGTCGCGCCGGTTCGCGCCGCTCCCTCCGGACGTCGCACACCGCCACCACCTGCACGTCCTCCCGCGCCACGTATCCTCCCGGCACATAAGTCCAGGCGCCGCCCAGCAAGTGCCCCGTCCCCTGCCCGCCCAGACCGATGAACCCCATCGTAATCCGCTCGCTGGGCGCCGCCGCGCCACCGCGGCCCAGCGCCGCCGCGGGCACCACGCAGGGGCCCGCGCACGCCGCCCCCGCCACCAGAGCCGATCGGCGCAGGAACTCCCGGCGCGACACCGCGTCCAGGAGCCGGGGAGAGGGGCGAGGCGAGGGGTGTCTGCCTCCACTCATCGATACGCAACCCCGGAGCTCATCTATGGAATGCCGCACGCCAGACAGTCTCCGGCAAACCGCCGAGGCCTGTCAAACCCGGAGCCGACACTTGCAGCGTCATGCGGGGCTCCAGGCCTCAACCTCCGCTCGGCTCGACGCAAAAGGCGTAGTCGCCCGAACCGACGTCGTACACGGCGTGCCCCTCCTCGACTCGGAGGAGCCTGACCCCTTCGGCCTCGCCCGCCGGCTTGCCGCCTTCGGTCACCGCTTCCGCATTCGGCGCGGGAACAAAGACCGTTGCCCGGGTGTTCCCCGGAACGCTCACATCGAGCGCGAACCGGCCGCTCTCGCGCTTCCAGGCTACAGCGATCCGGCCGCGGATCGAGTCGTAGTGCACCTTGGCCCACTCGAGACCTGACACCGGTTGGGGCCGGATGATCATCCGCGCGAAACCCGGGCCTGCGGGATCGGACCGGATCCCCCCCAAGCCGCGGTAGAACCACTCCTCCGCGTGACCGAGCATGCAATGGTTCTGCGACGTGGCCGGGTTGGCGTCCCAGGTCTCGACGAGCGTCGTGGCGCCTTTCTCGAGCTGGTACAGATACCCGGGGCCGCCCCGTTGGGTCACCATGTCGTAGAGCACGTCGCCCTTTCCGGCCTCCGTCAGCGCCCGGACCAGGTAGACAAAACCCACATCGCCCGCCGTGACGCCGTTCGTGCGCCCGCGAATATCGCCAACGAGTCGGGCAAGAACCGCCTCCCGATGCCCGGCCTCGACCAGACCGAGCGCCAGCGGCATGGCCTGGGCCGTCTGACTTCCGCGGTCGTACTGTCCCGTGGCCGGATCGAAGAACCGGGCGTTAAACGCTCTCTTCACACGGTCCGCCAGCGCGGCGAAGGCGCGCGCCTCCTCGGCGTGGCCCAGCAGCTCCGCCGCCTGACGCGCAACGTCGATGTCCTGATACCAAACCGCCGTCGCGGTCAGCCCCTTCGAGGTCAGCTGGGATTCTCCGGGGTTGCCTGGGCCAACGTCGCACCAGTCACCCAGCCCGTAAGCCACGATGTCGTCCTGCGCCCGGGTGCCAAGGTAGGCCACGTACCGCTTCAGCGCGTCGTAGTTCTCCTCGAGAATCCGCCGGTCGCCGTACGTCTGCCACATCGTCCACGGGTTGATCGCGACCGCGCTCCCCCACTCCGGCGAATCGCGGAAGCCGCCGCTGAAGACCGTGTACTCGGGCGCAATGTCCGGTACCAGGCCGTTGTCCAGTTGCGAAGCCCGCATGTCGTCGCTGATCTTCGAGTAGAACGTCGCCGCGTCGTAGTTGTACGTGATGCCGCCCGCCAGCAAATGCGACACCTCGAGCCAGCCCAGTTTCTCCCGGTGCGGACAATCGGTCAGGACACTCTGGAAATTGCTGCGAATCGCCGCCCGGATCAGCCGGTGCACCCGGCCGATGTCCGGGTTCGAGCACTCGATCTCCCCTGCCGGCGCCGCGGAGGAATGGATGAACTGGCCCGTCAGGCTCAGCACCCGCGGCAGGCCCGGCGGCGCGTCGGCGGCCTGCTCCGGCGCCGCCCCCTCGACCTGAACATAACGATAGCCGTAGTACGAAAACCGCGGATGCCACACTTCGACGCCCTCCCCTTTCAGCGTGTACGAGAACCCCATGGGGCCGCCCGAGCTCGCCTGACTCACGGTGCCGTCCTGGTTGAGGAGCTCGCCCGGGATCAGCTTCACGCGGGCGCCTTTCGGGCCTTTCACCGCCAGCTCCGGCCAGCCCGAGTGATTCTGCCCGAGATCATAGACCCACTGCCCCGGCCGGGGCTGCGTCACCTGAAGCGTCGGTAATCGCTCGATCACCCGCAACGGGGGCGCCGATCGGCACGATAGCCGGCCGCCCTGTCCCTCGCACTCGCGCGCGGATTCCCAACTCGCCGCGTCAAACCCCGGACGGTCCCAGCCGGCCGCCTCATGCCGCGCATCATAATCCTCGCCGCCGTAGATGCAGGTGAAGAGGATCGGGCCCGGCGCCGACCGCCAGCGGCCATCGGTGATCACCCGCGCGCGGCGTCCATCCGCGTACTCGATGTCCAGCTGCGCGATCAACTTTGGCGGGCCGAACGACCCCTTGTACTTCACGTATCGCCCTCCCTGCACATTGTACTGGCCGTTCCCCAGCAGCACCCCCAGCACATTCTCCCCCCGCCGCAGCTGACCCCGGACATCGTGCACCCGATAGAGACACGTCTTCCGGAAGTTCGTGCAACCAGGCTCGAGCACGCTGTCGTCAAGGGGCTCGCCATTCAGCCGGGCCTCGTAGAGCCCCAAGCCGCAGATGGCGAGGTCGGCACGCCGGACCCTGTCTTCCACGACAAACGCGGTGCGCAGCATCGGCAGTCGCCGGAGCGCCAGTTCCGGCGCGCCCTTGGGACCGAGCACCCACTCCCGTTCTTCGAGCGACAACTCGCCACCCGATGCCCCTTCAATCCAGTGCGCCTCCCAATCGCCCGGCGCCAGCAGCCCCATCGTCCAGTCCGCAGCCCCGCTCCACGCCGCCGCGCGGCCCTCCCGATCCCACAGTCGCACCTTCCAATGGCAGCGCTGCCGCGAAGCCAGCGGCTTGCCGCCATACGCGATCCCAACGGACTCGTCCGAGCTCACCTTGCCGCTGTCCCAGAGGTCTCCCTCGTCGCGCGCCAGGCGCTCCGGCGTCGAGGCAACCAGCACCCGATAGCCCTGTTGCACCTCTCCGCGACGGTCCGAGTGCACCCTCCAGCTCAAACGCGGCCGCGCAGCCTCGACAGCCAGCGGTTGCACCTGGTATTCGCAGCGCAGGTTGACTGCCGTGCATGCCCCTCGGGCTTCCCCCGCACAGACCCAGCCGAGCACTGCCAGCGCCAGGACACAAGGACGTCGTCTCATGCGCCGAGTAAAGTACTTCGTCCCCCAAAAACCGAGCACTTTCCCCCAGGCCAGCCGGCGAGCATCCGGGCGGTGCACCAGAGCTGCACCAGCGCTTGCCAGGGTCCTGACCTTGGGGCAGAGTCGGGCTATGGCCGTCAACTTCCTGTCAGCCAACCTCCTCGGGCTGACCGTCGCCACTCTGACCCTCGAGGCCGCGGACATGGTCTGGACGAACTCGAACGGCGGTTCATGGGGCACCGCCGCGAACTGGGAGCCGAACCGGGTGCCTGGGGCGGACGACGCCGTCTTCATCACGCGCGCCGGCACTTACACGGTGACCCTCAATGCCGACGCGGCGATCCGGGAGTTTGTCCTGGGGAGCGAGTCGGGGACACAGACCCTGGCCACGGCGGGGCGGGCTTTGGCCCTGGGCGGGACGGGGCGCGTGGGAGCCAACGGTCGTCTCCTGCTCTCGGGGGGCGCCCTGTCGGGGACGGGCCGTTTGGAGGTCGAAGGCGGAATGACCTGGCAGTCCGGATCCGTCGATGCCGGAGCGGCTCTCCTTGTCCGCGAGAGCGGCACGGTCACCTTGGAGAGCGCCGGCAATGCGGCCAAGGTCCTCGCGGGCAGCCTGACCAATGCGGGGATTGTCACCTGGAAACCGCACGGCGGATTCCGCGTGGATGGCACGTTTCACAACCTCCCCGGCGCTCTCTTCGACATTCAAGAGGACAACATCTCGATCACGCGGACCGAAGACGGTGCGTCGATCGTCAACGAGGGCCTGATGCGGAAGTCCATTGCGGGAGTGCTCAGCTGTTCCGTTCCGCTGATCCAACGCGGGACCGTCGAGACCCTTGCAGGAACGCTGAACCTCGATGCCGGCGGTGTCCTTGGTTCCGGTTGCGCTTTCAGCGGGGCGGGCTTGACCCGGCTCACGTCGGGCACGAACGTGCTCGAGGGCGACCTGCATTCCGCCGGCCTCTCCTTGAGTGGGGCGAGCCTCGCCGGAGAGGGACGCCTTCACGGCATCCTGGTCTGGGAGAGCGGCATCCTGCTGCCTGGGGCTTCCATGACCATTCTGTCCGGCGCCGAACTCGTGGTGAGCAGTGCCGGCAATCGCGTGAAGTCCATTCTCGGCAACCTGACCAACGCGGGCGTGTTCACCTGGCGGATGTATGGGAACATCCGGCTTGGCGGCACGTTCCACAATCTGCCGGGTGCGACGTTTGACATCCAGCTCGACAGCCGGGTGATGAGTCCGGAGACGGCAGGCGCGTTTTTCCTGAATGAAGGGCTGCTGCGGAAGACGAACGGCGTCTATACGGTCGGCTGCGACGTACCGACGCTCAACCGCGGCACGATCGAGCTGACGTCGGGCACGTTGAGCTTCAACGCGGGTTGCACCCATGAGTCCGGGGCGATCCAACTGGCAGGCGGCACGCTCAGCGGGGCCGCAGGCATCGAGCTGGCCGGCGGTCGGCTCAGCGGCTGGGGAACCCTCTCCGGTGATCTCTTGAACCGGGCCGGCACGGTCAGTCCGGACCCTGCCAACGGCGGTCTCGAGATCAAGGGCCAGTATACGCAGAAGCTCCTCGGAACCCTCGAATTGACGCTGGCAGGCAATCGCCCGGGCATCGACCAGAGCCGGCTCGATGTGAGCCAGGAAGCCCGCATGGGGGGCGCGCTCGACGTCATCCTCGCCCCGGGCCACGAGCCTGTGGCGGGCACGACCTTCGAGATCGTGACCTGCCGCACCCGAACGGGCGAGTTCGATGCGGTGAACGGCGGCTATCTGCTGGGGAGAGACCTCCGGCTGACTCCCAGCTACGCGCGCGATCGGATCGCGCTGCTGACGGTTGCGGCCCCGGATCCGGCCGAGGTTCCGCTGGGGGTGACGGCCCGGGACGACGCGGTGCTCGTCTTCTGGCCCACCGAGTTTGCCGGGGGAACGCTGTTCTCCAAGAACCGGATGGGCGATCCTGAATGGACCCCGCTTCCCGATGCTTCGCATCGGTTCATCGAATCGCCGCCGGGGCCGGAGCGGTACTTCCGCCTCGGCCCGCCGTAAGGGGCTACTCGGGGCCCTCGCCGGGCTCGCGGCCTTCGCCTTCGCCGCCGAGCTGGTTGATCAGGTCGATCAACGGCAGGAACAGCGCGATGACAATGCTGCCGACGATCACGGCGAGAAAGACGATCATGATCGGCTCGAGCAGCGAGGTCATGGCAGACACGGCGTTGTCCACCTCCTCCTCGAAGGTGTCGGCGATCTTCATGAGCATCTCCGGCAGCGCGCCGGTCTGCTCGCCGACGTCGACCATGCTCACCACCATGGGCGGGAAGACATTGGACGACTCGAGGGGGGCGGTGATGGTCTCACCTTCCTTGACGCTCTCGTGAATCTTGCCCACGGCGTCGCTGACGATGACGTTGCCGGAGGTTTCCTTGACGATGGTGAGCGCCTGGAGGATGGGGACGCCGCTGCTCACGAGCGTGCCGAGGGTCCGCGTGAACCGGGCAATGGCGACCTTGCTGATCACCTGTCCCAGGACCGGCATGTTGAGCTTGAACTTGTCCCAGAGCCTGCGCCCCCGCTTGCTCTTTAGCGCAAAGCGGAACAGAATGATCACGGCCACCAGGACCCAGATCACCGGCCCCGGATAGAAATAGGGGAATCCCTCCGTCAGGACGATCGACCGGCTCTTGACCGTGTTGGCGATCTCGAGGACGAAACGCGTGAACCCGGGCAGCGGACGTCCTTCGAGCATGTCCTTGAAGATGGACTCGAACCGCGGCACCACGAACACCATGAGCACGCCCAGGATCACGACGGCCACCGTCATGACGGCGCTCGGGTAGAACATGGCGGCAACCACCTTGCCCTTGATCTTCTGGGCTTTCTCCATGAACTCCGCCAGGCGGTTCAGCACCACCTCGAGCACGCCGCCCAACTCGCCCGCCTTGACCATGTTCACGTACAGGCGATTGAAGATCTTGGGGTGTTGCGCCAGGGACTCGGAGAAGGTGGCGCCGCCTTCGATGGCGGTTGCGATCTCCCCGAGAACCCGCTGGAGAGTCGGGTTCCGCTCCTGCCGCTCGAGCACGCGCATGCCGCGCAACAGCGGCAGGCCCGCGTCCACAAGCGTCGCCAGCTGCCGGGTGAAGGCCGTCATGACCTTCGGCTTGACGCCTCCCGTGAGGAAGGGAATGCGGATCTCGATGCTCCCCTTCTTCTTCTTGCCGCCCTGCGCCGGGGCCGAACGCTTCTCCTTCTTGGCCCCCTTCTCCTTGGTCTTGTCCGCCTCGACGACTTTCGTCGGGAAGAAGCCCATCTCCTTGACGCGGGCGATGGCCTCGTTTTGGTTGGCGACCTCGAGGGTGCCCCGGGTTTCCTTGCCCCGGGAATCCATGGCCACGTAATTGAACTTGGGCATAGCAGTCCTCCGCCTCAGGGGTTCACGTGTACTTCAGCACTTCCTCGATCGTCGAGTCGCCGTCGAAGATCGCGCGCAAGCCGTCCTCGCGCAGCGTGACCATGCCGAGCTCGACCGCCTTCTGCCGGACCACGACGGTGGGGGCGCGCTCGTTGATCAGGATGCGGATCGGATCGCTGACCGGCAGCAACTCGAAGATCCCTTTCCGGCCGCGGTAGCCGGTGTCATTGCAGTCCTTGCAGCCCCGGCCGTAGTAGAACACCTTGTCGCCGACGTCGTGCGGCGAGAGGTTCAAGGTGGCCAGCTGGGTTTCGGTGGGCTCGAACGGCGTCCGGCACCGCTTGCAGACGGTTCGCACGAGGCGCTGCGCCAGCACGGCCATCAGGGTCGAGGAGATCAGGAACGGTTCGACCCCCATGTCGACAAGGCGGGTGACCGCGCCCGGCGCGTCGTTGGTGTGGAGCGTGCTCAACACCAGGTGTCCGGTGAGCGAGGCCTGGATCGCGACCTGGGACGTCTCGAGATCGCGCATCTCCCCCAGCATGATGATGTCCGGGTCCTGGCGGAGAAAGGAGCGGAGCGCCTTCGAGAAGGTCATGCCCACCGCCTCATGGACCTGGACCTGCATGATGCCCTCGATGTCGAACTCGACAGGGTCCTCGACCGTGAGCAGCTTCGAGTCGATCGCGTTCACCCGGCGCAGGCACGAGTAGAGCGTGGTGGTCTTGCCGCAGCCGGTCGGACCGGTCACCACGAAGATCCCGTTGGGCTGCAGGATCGCCTCGTTGACGTAGTCGTAGATGAACTTCGGGAACCCGAGGTTCTCGAGCTCGAGCTGGAGCGCCGATCGATCGAGCACGCGGAGCACCACCGACTCCCCGAACTGGGTCGGCAGCGTCGACACCCGAAGGTCCACCTGGCGTCCGCTGATGTTGATCGAGATGCGGCCGTCCTGGGGGAGACGGCGCTCCGAGATGTCCAGGTTGGACATGACCTTCAGACGGGAGATCACCGGCAACGCCAGATGCTTCGGCGGCGGGGTCATCTCGTACAAGGCGCCGTCCACCCGGTACCGGATCTTGAATTCGTCCTCGAACGGCTCGAAGTGAATGTCGCTGGCCCGGTCCTGCACCGCCTGGGACAGAACGAGATTCACGAACTTGATGATGGGCGCTTCGTTCGCCAGGTCGCTCAGGTCGATCCCGCCCGCGCCGGCTTCTGCGACCTCCTTGGCGATGTCCTCGTCCGCCCCCAGTTGCTTGAGGATGTCGCTGACCCCGCCGCTGTCTTCGGGGTAGTATTTCTGGATGAACTTCTCGACCTGCCCGGGGTCGGCCACCACGAGCTGGACCTCTTTCCCGAGCGAATAACTCATTTCATCCACCACGGCGGGATTGAGCGGGTCGACCATGGCGATCCGCACGGCCGATCCGTAGACGGCCACGGGGACGCACTGGTACATCCGGGCGGTGGCGGCCGGGACCGCCTCGATCACCTCGGGCGTCATCTCCGACTCGTTCAGGATCACCACTTCCGTCCCCAGGTACTCCGCGATCAGCTGGAGCTGGGTGTCCATGTCCATGAGCCCGTAGTCCATGAGGATGGCATGGACGGGCCGCCCGCTGCGCGTGTGTTCCGCGGTCACCTCCTCGTACTGCATGTCGTCGATCAAGCCGCGTTCGCGGATGATCGCGAGCAGCGGGTGGGAAATGGTCTCGGCCATAGGTCAGTGGCGTCCTTCGATCTCGGCCAGGGTCTTGCCGGCCTCCAGCTCCTGCAGTTTTTGAAGGACGGTGACCGGATCCTGCGCCTTGGTGACCACTTCCTCCTGGGAGATCATGCCCGCTTGGTATTTCTCGAGCAGGAACGAGTCGAGCGTCACCATGCCGTGTTTCGCCCCGGTCTGGATGTCCGACTGGATCCGGAACGTCTTATTGTCCCGGATGAGCGCAGCCACGGACGGCGTGTTGATCATGATCTCGAAGATGGCGACCCGCCCCGGCTTGTCGCAGCGCGGGAGGAGCAACTGGGAAATCACCGCCTGCAGCACCGTCGAGAGCTGGATGCGGATCTGCTCCTGCTGCGTCACGGGAAAGGCGTTGACCATGCGATCGATGGTCTTCGCGGCGCCCGTGGTGTGCAACGTTCCGAAAACCAGGTGGCCCGTCTCGGCGGCGGTGATCGCCGCGTCCATCGTCTCGAGGTCGCGGAGCTCGCCCACCAGGATGACGTCCGGATCCTGACGCAGGGCGCGGCGGAGCGCCTCGGCGAAGTTCGGCACATCCACGTTGACCTCGCGCTGGGTGACGACCGCCTTCTTGTGCTTGTGGTAGTACTCGATCGGATCCTCGATCGTGATGATGTGGGCGTCATCCCGCTCCTCGTTGATGATATTGATCATCGAGGCGAGCGTGGTGGTCTTGCCCGAGCCGGTGGGACCGGTGACGAGGACCAGCCCGCGCGGCTTGTAGAGCAGCTCGCGGCTCGAAGGGGGCAGGCCGATCTGTTCGAGGCTCAGCAGCTTGCTCGGGATCTGCCGGGCAACGACCCCGAAGTTGCCGCGCTCCTTGAACACGCTCACCCGGAACCGCGCCAGCTCGCCGAAGGCGAACCCGAAGTCCGCGCCGCCGCGTTCGCGGACGTGCTGGACATTCTCCTCGGACGTGATCGTCCGCATGAGTTCCTCGGTGTCCTCGGCCCGCAGCAGGGGCCCCTCGACCTTGTGGAGGATCCCGTGCAGCCGGATCACGGGCGGCACGCCCACGCGCAGGTGCAGGTCGGCGGCGCCTTCCTGCACCACCAACTGCAGCAGATCTGACATCGAATACGACATACGCTCGAAGCTCACGCGGGCGGTTCCGCGCCGGCACGGCCGCCACTCCCATCCATGGTTTGATCTAATCCGTGTCCATGACCGTGGCGCGGATGACCTCGTCCGGCGTGGTCAGTCCCGCCAGCGCCTTCCGCGCCCCATCCTCACGCAGTGTCCGCATCCCGATTTCCCGCGCCCGCGCCCGAAGCACGGTCGCTGACACCTTGTCGTAGATCAGCTTCCGCACCTCGTCGTCGACCACGAAGATCTCGAAGATCCCCATTCGCCCGCGATACCCGGTCTTGTTGCAGTCGGCGCAGCCCCGGCCTTTCCGGAACGAGGCGCTGGCGATCTTCGCGGCGTCGAAATTGAGCGCGTGCAACTCCGCCTCGGTGGGGACGTAGGGCTGGGTGCACTTCTTGCAGACCTTGCGCACCAACCGCTGGGCCATCAGGCACCGGGAGGAGGAGGCCACGAGGAACGGCTTGACCCCGATGTCGATCAAGCGGGTCACCGCGCTCGGGGCGTCGTTCGTGTGCAGGGTCGAGAAAACCAAATGCCCGGTGAGCGACGCGTTGATGGCGATGGTGGCGGTCTCGAGGTCGCGGATTTCCCCGAGCATGATCACGTTCGGCGCCTGGCGCAGCATGGAACGGAGCGCGGCCGCGAACGTAAGCCCCACCGTCTCGTTGACGTGCACCTGGTTGATTCCGGAGAGCACGTACTCGACCGGGTCCTCGACCGTGATGATCTTGCGGTCGGGCCGGTTGATGTAATTCAACACCGCGTACAGGGTCGTGGTCTTGCCCGACCCGGTCGGGCCCGTGATCAGCAGAATCCCGTCCGGCAAGCCGATGATCCGCTCGAAGGTCTGTTGATCATCGGTCAGGAACCCGAGCTCGGCCAGCCCCAGCCGGAGGCCTTCCTTGTCCAGAATACGCATGACGATGCTCTCGCCGTGCGAGGTCGGGAGGCAGGAAACACGAAGATCGATGGTCTTGCCGACCACCTGTGCCTGGATACGACCGTCCTGCGGGATCCGCCGCTCGGCGATCGACATGTTGGACATGATCTTGAGGCGGCTGATGATCGAGGCCTGGAGCCGCTTGTGCGGGCTCTTCATCTCGTGCAGCACGCCGTCAATCCGGTACCGCACCCGAAACCGCTTCGCCATCGGCTCGAGGTGGATGTCCGATGCCCGCATCTTGAACGCGTCCACGATCAGCTGATTCACCAGCTTGATGATCGGCGCGTCGGCATCCACGGTCGCCCCGTCGTCCACCCCGCCATCGCCGCCCCCGCCCACGACACCCACTTCGACTTCGCCCTCGGTGATGTCCTGGATCATCTTGCTCACCGAGTCGTCCCGGACGCCGTAGTACTTCGAGATCGCCGCCTCGATGTCCTCGGCCGTCGCCACCGCCGGCAGGATCGAGGTCCCCAGCGCGTGCTGGAGACCGTCGAGCGCATCCAGGTCCGACGGGTCCCCCATGGCAATCACCACCCCCGTCTCCTCCTTTCGGACCGGCACGACGTTGAAACGCTTCGCAATGTGGCGGGGCACCGCCGCAATCACATCGTCCGGAAGACGCATCTCCCCCAAATGGATGAACTCCGCCCCAAAGTGGTTGGCCTTGGCCTGCGCTACAATGGCCGCGCTCAGGATCCCCTTGGCCACCAGGGTGTCCACCACCCCTTCCCCGGTGGAGTCCGCCTCGATCCGAATGGGCTCCAACTGCTCGTTGGTCACGTAGCCCATCTCGATCAGGTTATCGAGCAGGTAGTCGTCGCGTGCCGCCACAATTTCCTTCGCCCCTTAACGGGCGTGTTGTCCAAACTTCAGTTTTTTCGGATGCCCGGTATCGGGCAAAATGCCCATATTGTCAACTGATACCACGTGCCCCCAATCCGCGCGCAAGCGCCAGCTGGCTCGCGGGCCGCTCCCGCCCCGACCCGACCTGCCCCTTCCATTCGCCGCCAACCCTCTGCATGACACCGTATTGGACCGGACAACCGGACCTTCGTGCCACGGCGCGGCCTTGTTGCCGCGGGCGCTGACCGCGGCGGGCGGCGGGGGAACGCGGCCCAGCCGGCGCTTGCCAAACCGAACCCGGTTCCACCAAGATGCGCCGCGCATGCCGACCTCTTCCGAGAACCCGGTCTCCCCATCCGACGGCAGCCCCGGGATGTTCCGTCGCAAGTCGCTCGACCGTCTCTTGGGAGAGGCCAGGCGTCCCGAGCTGCAACTGCGGCGGACGCTGGGGCCGGTTCAGCTCACGGCGCTGGGCATTGGGGCGATTGTGGGGGCCGGGATCTTCTCGACGGTCGGCACGGCGGCGGCCGGGGGTGGCCATCACCTGGGGGCTGGGCCCGCTCTGGCGATTTCCTTCGTTTTGGTGGCGGTGGCGTGCGGGTTTGCGGCGCTATGCTACGCGGAGTTCGCGTCGATGGTCCCCATTTCGGGTTCGGCCTACACGTACGCCTACGCGACGCTGGGCGAGCTCGTGGCGTGGATCATCGGCTGGGACCTCATCCTCGAGTACGCGGTGGGCAACGTGGCGGTGGCGATCTCGTGGTCGGCCTATTTTCAGGAACTGCTCCGCGGCTGCGGCATTCCGCTCCCCGAGTGGCTCGGGACGGATTATCGAAGTGCGGCTCACGCCTCGGCCCTGGTGGCTCAGGCCCAGGCGATCCGCCAGAACCTGGACAGCCTGGGATCCGCGGTGCTGCACGATGCCCGGGCGTTTGCGCTGGCGCCCCGATGGCTCGGCGTGCCGCTCATTCTCAACGTCCCCGCCGTGGGCATCGTCGCCCTGGTCACGTGGGTGCTGGTCCGCGGCATCCGGGAGAGCGCGCGGTTCAACACGACGATGGTGATTCTGAAGCTGGCGGTGGTTGCGTTCTTCCTGGGGGTGGGAGCCACGTACGTGCAACCCGAGAACTGGTCGGATTTCATGCCCAATGGCTTCAAGGGCATCACGACCGCGGCGGCCATCATCTTCTTTGCGTACATCGGTTTCGACGCGGTATCGACCGCCGCCGAGGAAGCGCGGAATCCGCAGCGGGACATGCCGATTGGGATCATCGCCAGCCTGGGGGTTTGCACGGTGCTCTATGTGGCGGTGGCCATCGTCCTGACGGGTGTTGCGCGGTGGGACACCCTGGGAACGGCCGAGCCCCTGGCGTCGGCTTTCGCGCCGTACCATCTGAAGTGGGTGCCGGGGGTGATCGCCGCCGGGGCCCTCTTTGCGAACACGTCGGTTCTGATCGCGTTCCAGATCGGCCAGCCCCGGATCCTCTTTGCGATGGCGCGGGACGGTCTGCTGCCGTCCTGGGCGGGGCGGGTCCACCCGCGGTTTCGCACGCCGCATGTGACCACCATTCTGACCGGCGTGTTCGTCGCCTTGTTCTCCGGAATCACCAACATCAATGAAATGGTGGAGCTGACGAACATCGGCACCCTGTTCGCCTTTGTCCTCGTCGCCGTCGGCATTCTCGTCCTGCGCCGGACCGAGCCGGACCGGCCGCGCGCCTTTCGGACGCCATGGGTGCCATTCGTTCCAATCTGCGCCATCGTGAGTTGCGGCTACCTGATGACCGAACTGCCGGCGATCACGTGGCTGCGGTTTGCCGGCTGGCTGGGGCTGGGCCTGATCGTCTATCTCGTCTACGGTCTTCGCCACAGCCGGTTGGCGGCGCCGACACCGCCGGAAGGCGCTTCCGCTGGCGGGAATCGCTCCCCCTCCTCATGAGATCCGTTGCCTCGCCACCGGCACCTGGCCGGCTGGTTCAGGGCCTTGGCGCTCTGGACGCCACGATGATCGTGGCGGGGTCGATGATTGGGTCGGGTATTTTCATTGTGCCTGCCGATCTCGCGCGCCAACTGGGCGCCCCGGGGTGGGTGCTGGTGGCCTGGGCGTTGACGGCGATCCTGACGCTGGCGGCGGCGCTGAGCTATGGCGAATTGGCCGCGATGATGCCCCAGGCCGGGGGACAATATGTCTACTTGCGCGAAGCGTACGGATCGCTTTGGGGCTTTCTCTATGGTTGGACCCTCTTCCTGGTGATCCAGACAGGGACCATTGCGGCCGTTGCGGTCGCCTTTGCCAAGTTCCTCGGCGTGCTGGTGCCGGCACTGTCCGAGACCACCATTCTCGCGCAGGCCGGCCGGTTCTCGATCACCCCGACCACGCTCGTTGCCATCGGGGTGCTCATGTTCCTGAGCGCGTCCAACGCCACGGGATTGAACACCGGAAAGTGGGTGCAGAACTCGTTCACCCTCGCCAAGATCGCCGCCTTGATCGGCCTCATCGTCCTGGGGTTGGCCTGGGGCGCGAATCGTCAGGCGCTGGACGCCAACGTGGGCAGCCTTTGGACCGCCACGTCCACCACCGTGAAGGACGCGGCCAGCGGGCAGGTGACACGGATCCCGCTGGCCGGCCTGGCGTTGCTCATGGCGCTGGGCACGGCAATGGTCGGTTCCCTCTTCTCTGCCGATGCCTGGAACAACATCACCTTCACCGCCGGCGAAGTACGCCGGCCGCAACGCAATCTGCCCCTCAGTCTCGTCCTCGGGGTTGGCTTGGTCTGTTTGCTCTACTTTCTGGCCAACATGGCCTTCCTCGCCACCTTGCCTCTGGCCGGTTCGCCTCTGGGGGCTTCATCCATCGAGCGCGGGATCCAGTTCGCCTCGCGCGACCGGGTCGCCACGGCCGTCGCGGAAGTCGTGTTGGGCTCGGGTGGATCCCGGGTCATGGCCATCCTGATCATGGTCTCCACCTTCGGATGTCTCAACGGCATGATCCTGGCCGGGGCGCGGGTGTACTACGCGATGGCCAGGGACCGACTGTTCTTCGCTGCCGCGGGCCGGCTCAACCGGTGCGGGGTCCCCGCGTATGGCCTGTTCATCCAGTGCGCCTGGGCCGCCCTCCTCACCGCGTCAGGCACGTATGGCGACTTGCTCGACTATGTCATCTTCGCCGTGCTCGTGTTTTACGTCCTGACCATCGGCGGCTTGTTCGTGCTCCGCCAGCGCCGACCCGACGCGCCGCGGCCTTATCGCGCCCTTGGATATCCTGTCGTCCCGGCTCTCTACATGGTCGCGGCCTCCCTGATCGCCCTCGACCTGCTGGTGGCGGAGCGCACCCGCCAGAACACCTGGCCGGGCTTGCTCATTGTTCTGGCCGGCATACCGGTCTATTACCTGTGGCGCAGGGCCCAACCGCCGCCGCCGCCGCCGGAGACTGTTTCATGAGATCGCCATTGAGTCGTCGCTGCATGGAATCCGCGGTGAACAGCCCAAGATTAGGCCCGACCGGCTCGAAGCCCTCCCGGCTTCCGTCGAGGACCCCACCACGGATGCCCCGGGGCCACGTCACGACCGTGGTCGCCACATTCCTTGGCCTGGGGATCACGTTTCAGCCGCCGGCTCTGACGGCCGGCGCGCCCGTGGTCGAGGTCGAAGAGACCGTTTACGCCTACACCCCGGCCAACAACGGGGCCGGACCCATGTGGTGCAGTGGCTCCACCTGCCTCATCCGCAGCGGCGACGTCGTGATGGCCACCGGACTCGAGACGCTCACGAACACGCCTCCCCTCAATAATTGCCGCTGGACGCTCTGGCGCCACGACCCGAAGGGTTGGTCACGGGTTGCCGCTGACACCGACGGTCGGACCCGTGAACCGTCCCCGCTGGCAGTGTTGCCAATCGAGCGCACAATCCTGGTGTCGGCCAATCCCACCTTGCGGCCTCCAGGCCAGGAAGGGGGCGGCCCCGCCCAACCGGTGCTCCTCGCCTTTTCCCTCGAGACGCCGACGGAGAGTCCGCGGCGCGTGCCGCTCTCATGGAGGGGCACCCCCGAGTTCACCGAACATTCCTATCGGAGTCTTGCCGCCGACGCCGCGGCCGGGACCTTCGTCCTGTTCCAGAACATTGGGTACACGCACGCCGAGTGGACTCATGGGACCCTTCGCCCCCAACCGGCGTCCTTGGCACGGGGAAGACTCGAATGGCCCTGGGGCGCCGATTACGCCAAACCCCAGCCTGTCCGCATCTGTTATCCCAACGTCGCCCTCCGCGGATCGGCTGTTCACTTCGTCGGGGTGAGCGATATCATCGAGCCCAACCCCGCATGGCGCGCCTTCAAGAAGGAGCTGACGGGCAAGGAGTGGGATTACGAGTTCCGCAGGCTGTTCTACACGTGGTGCCCCGACCTCAAGACCGGCCGGTTCGCCGACTGGATCGAGATCGCCAGCCGCGAGGCCACCTGCGGGTGGATCACCCCGGGTGACCTGTGGCTCGCCCCCGACGGCTCGGTTCATATTCTCTGGACCGACCGCGCCCTCGACGAACGACTCCAAGCGAAGTTCTATCCGAACGCGCGGCAACGCCACGCCTTGAACCTGGCAATCGTGCGCGACGGTAAAGTCGCCCGGCGCGTCACCCTGGCCAGCACCGACGACTCCGCGGAGATCCCCCACCTCGCACGCTTCCACCTCACCCCGACCGGCCGCCGGTTCGTCGTCTGTTTTGTCAGTGGCACCGATCGCCAGGGACGCCGCGTTCGTGAAAACCGCCTGATCGAACTGGGCCCCGACGGCTCGCCAATCCAAACCGTTCGGATCCCCCTGAAACACCCGTTCACCAGCTTCTTCACCGCCACGCCGCGGGCAGGCTCGATGCCCTCCCCGTTCCTGGATCTCCTCGGCACCCCGGTTGACACTCCCAACACCATCGGCTACGCGCGGATCCGCCTGGAGACAGCGGAGGATCCCGGCACCCCCCGGCCAGCGTCACCTTAGGGTCTGTGCAAAAAGTAATTCCGGTTTTGCTGGAGGGGATTGGGCTCGCTGGCGAGGACCTCGGCGAGCTCGGTCGAGCCGCGCGACGAAAGACCGACGACCGAAAGCGCCGGAGGGCCGGCGCACTCGTGTGCCTGGCAGGTGCCAGCCCTATCGGGGTGAGAGGTCCCCGACGGGGAGATGGCGACAACCGAAGCTGAAGGCTAAGGCGGAACCGTAAGGAACCGACTGAAAGAGCCGGAAGCGAACCTTCGACCGTAGGAACACGAACTGGCAGTGAGGCGGGCGACCGGGGGCGAGCAGGCTAGTACAAGCGAAGCCCAAGAGTCATCGACGGCGCACGTAGAGCCAGACGGCACGAGGGGAAAGG
>Ga0209096_1000539_pt1 | contig 50449 bp, 48 predicted proteins | sample AD_UKC034_MetaG_FD_184407 | JGI IMG/M metagenome (GOLD analysis project Ga0209096, IMG submission 184407) | Active sludge microbial communities of municipal wastewater-treating anaerobic digesters from USA - AD_UKC034_MetaG (SPAdes) (version 2) | ecosystem: Engineered > Bioreactor > Anaerobic >...
GCAATGCATACAGCGATAGCGCTGTGAACCTGCCTCCGTTTTGCCAGATTTATTCTGGCGCGTCGTGGCTTCGCATTTTGGGCATTTCAGCATCGCTCGATTTTAGCCCACTCTTTTTGCCACTCTCAAAAAAGAGAAGAAAAGGAGACGCGGACAGAAACATCTTTCTTCGAGATGGATGCCGTAGGTTGAACGAGTTGCGGCGCGGACGAAGAGATTGGCGTCGCGTCGCCCGCGGTTGCATTCGCCAACGTTTCTTCTTTAGCGAAAAGCCCTTCCGCCCGACTGGTTAAGATCAAGCCGTTATCCATCTGGATCTTCCCGTTGATTTCGTAACTCGCCAATCCGGCAGGCAGATCGGTCATTGAAAATACAAATAAACAGAGTTTGTCCGCTTCATTCGGCGTTGCAATGCAAGGCGTTTCTTGCTCGATCAGTTTACCGCCCTGGGAATCATAGAGGCTAAGGGTTGCAAAGCTCTGAAAACTCGTTTCTGCCAACGCTCCGTATAATTGACCGATGATAAGCAGGGAACTGGATTCAAGCCGCAACTGTTCGATGCGAACGGTAATCGTTGGAAGCGGCGTGGCGGTGGCCGTGAATGTTGGCGCCAGGGTGGGGGTGGGCGACGCGGCGAAGGCGGTCTGTGTGTATGCGACTTCCGCAGTTTGGGCAATGTAGGTGTTGACCGCGCCGGGAGCCGAAGTTGGCATTGATGGCGCTTCAGGTTGTATTTGCAAATTTCCACACGCTGACGAGATGATTAACACGAACCCAAGCAGAATTTGTTTATAGCGTTTCATTGCGATCTCCATTTCAAAACAGGAACAGCCGCGCATTATGTCGCGCAAATGAACTTCGCAAAAGACAACCCAATGAATTCAGCGCAGTTTCCATTAACGACTCTCATTTACAATCAGCGTAAAATTTTGATAGGATTTGAGAGTCCATGCTTGCGGAGGAAAAGGCATCATGGATATTCCGAGATACTAGCGACACAAAATAGCACTCCAGATAAATCGACAAGGTTTATCCAAATTGCATCAACGTCAGGTCGAGGAAAATCAGATTGTTAATGAAAAAACTGCATTGATTAGTCTCGGAGAGTCAGCGCCCACTGCAGTCGATCATATTTTAACAATAGGCGACGATGGAAAACAGTTCAATGACATCAGACAACATTTGTTATCCGATTTAAAACAAACGACAATCCATCGCGCATCTTCGCCTTTCTCGCCATCGGACGCCCCCTCTCCCATCTCGCCGCAGGGACAGCCTTCGGCGCTCCCACAACTCTGCCATGGGGAATCGAACTTTGGAACGCAACGCGGCATCCGACTCAAATTTACGAGTTGATCGCAGCATTGATTATTTTCGCATCGATCTGGTTTCGGAAATCAATCTTGTCCCCCGGCATTCTCTTCCTCAATTTCACCGCGCTCACCGCTGGCGCGCGCCTCTTCCTCGAAGCCTTTCGAGGAGACAGCGTTTTTATATTTGGAGGATTGCGATTGGCGCAGGTTGTCGCGTGGGTAGCAATGGCAACCGCTATCTATTTCATCCAATCAGTATTTCAAAAAACAGAAACCGGCTGATATAAGGCGAAGCTTAGGTTTTGAAGAATAAAAATTAAATTGTTAAAGTTCAAGTAAGGCGAAAACTCAATTGTAACAACTAAGGCATCCATGTTGGACTTGCAACGTCACCATCAAGGTCCGAAGTGATGTTTCGCCAACTTTGACCATCGGCTGAAATAATGTATACATCAGATTCGCCAGCATGATTGGAACTGAACATCAGGTATTCCCCATCTGGCGACCAGTCCATTCCACTGATGACCAAGTCGTCACTAGAATTTGAAATAGACAATACGGCAAGAGAGGTAGTATCTTTTGTTTGAATATCTACAGTCGCAATTTCCACACGATCTCTCTTTTTCCAGTTCGTGTAACGCACATATGCTAATGTTCTGCCATCGACAGACAAGCGTGGCATAAAGATCAGACCTGATTGATCCGGTAGAAATCGCTCAAGGTTGCTCCCATCCGAATCGACAATGAACAATGTTCCTTGCCCATTTTTATCGGAAGCGACAAAAATGATCTGATTGTCCTGGTTTACCCAAACTGGTTGAGAATTTACAGAAACGTAGGTATTAAATTCTATATCTTTGCTGTGGAATAACAATTGCGACCAAGATGTAAATGCATAGGGCCAATATTCGCTCAATTCACCAGAGAACGTGCTTGTTATATCAATATAGTTTTCTACGAAATTCGATACATTGACAGATACAATCGCGATGCCGCTGCGTTTTCGATATTCAATAGCCAACGATGACCCGTCTGTAGACCAACTAGCATTGGCAACAAAGTCGCCCGCTTCGTTGAAATTGGTCACTCGAGTAAACGAATCCTGTCCATCGCTGTGAATCCATAAATTGTATCCAATAGGACCCATACGATTCGCATCCAAACCAACAACCGCCATCCTGCGGCCATCATCTGACCAGTATATATCTTGCGGAAATAAAAAATAATCTTCGTAGCCCCTGACCCACTCGACAAACTCGCCCCTGCTGACTTCTAGATCCGGTGAGACGATAAAGCCATCGAAACTGGTAAGAGTCCAATCACTTCCTTCAACAAAAGTGATCTCATCACTATTTGGTCTCCAACTCAGAGCAGAGCCTCTATAGCGAAACAAATCTGTGTTTTGATCGACGCAACCATTTTTATAAATATAGAAATCCGACAAATCCGCAGTATCCAGGTTGCGATCATGTCGAATGACAACATACTGATCGTTTTCCAGCTCGCGAACAACAACGACAACTTCCTGATCGTAAGGACGAGATTTCGATTGTCTTCCATCAGGATTCTTCCAACAAAAAGAGATGATGTGATCCTTCAGTTGCTCTCTCGGCGTCTCATGCTGAGGAGAATGCTCTGTGGGCAAACCTCCATTGCACGACGCTAACAAGATAAGGGGAAACAAACATATGGCTAATATGGTTCGGCGAAAGTCTGTCATGGCACAGCCCCAAAAGTGCCCCAAATGTTGATCGTACCAAGAACATTGCGTCCGGCTTGAAAGACTCCGGTGGAATGAAAGAACCCTGGAAATTGATTTTCTTGTGTTTGAAAAGTAATCAAGTTCGGAGTACTAAAAGTGATGTCAACAGTTAACTGGGGGCTATATTCCATTCCTACGGTGTTCCAAACAATACTGTTGTTGACAGTGTCTGGCATTAAATACACAGAGGCATATCCCAAGTTGCCTCCTTGGAGAGGAAATGTCTCTTTGGCAACCGTTTGCCCATTGAAAGTAGCCAGCTCCCAATGAGAGATAAAAAGAGTGCTCACTACACCTGTGTTTTGATTTATTGCATAACGGTTCCAATACATAGGCGCGTCAATGAATCGTGAGTATGTAAAGCGCGCTTGATAAGGCAAGCCCACGGGGTTGGCACTCACACAGTCTTGAGCGATACTCCAACAAAGAAAGCCTGCGATATTATTTCCAACGTCATTGTCGGCAAAATCAATAGTCATGAACGCGCTGGTTATCGTAGATCCACTCGTATAAACATCGCACGCAGTTTGAGGAACATTTACGCCGCAAAATATTCCTAAGGCGTTTAATTCTTCTTCAGAAAATATGCCATTGCTAATTACTGGCAGCGCAGTGTTAGGCATTATCTGCGTCGGAATATACCCTAGTTGACTTCCAGCATTCCCGCCATTAATCCGGGTTAGTTTGCAACCGTCAGAGCATGATCTGAGTCGGGGAGCATCAACACCTCGATTTTTCTCATTGTTACCCGGTTCAGGGCAATTGCTGGAACCTTTTGATCCTCCACAATGCCCACTCGGATCAACCAGATTAGTGGGTCTATTATAAACATACGAGAAGCGATTGAAACTCTGTGGATTCGCTGGATTGGGAATTATGCTATCCGGTTGCAAAAATCGGTTGATATAAGGCGAATTCTAACGCGTCAAGGAATGCGTATTATTGCCTATGCGCCACTCCTCGCCGCAATCGGACCCAGATACGACTCTAGCAACGCGTCCATCTGCTCCAGCGACTCGCACACGAACAACATCGGGTTGAAAGCGTAAACCGTTTTCGGGATTCTTGCGATGGTCTCGATGTCGAACGGCGCGATGATGACCTCGCCGCCGAAGATGCCTTCCTGCTCGATACCCAAACTTTGGTACAACGACAACACCACATTCCAACCCGCATCAGCGGAGGACATCTGTCCCTTTTGGTGGAGCGCGTTCACACCGTCAATGATACGGAACAATTTATTCTTGTTCGCCATGAATTGATGATGCAACTGCTTGTACACATCGTGCGTGAAGTCAATCACGTTGTCGCGCCCGAGGCGGTAAAACTCCATGATGGTGCGCGTCAACTCCTTGCGACCTGAGATGATCCCCGCACCGAAAACTTTGAAGCGATCATCCTGCACGATCAAACCAAACTCCGTGGTATACCACGCCAGGCGCTTGATCACCTCGCGCTCCTCTTGCGTCGCTTTCATGTAGGCAGGCGCAAATTTATCTTCGATGTCCGCGTAAAATTTTTGCGTGAGGAACGGCAAGTGACCGAAAATGTCATGGAACATGTCAGGCTCGGGCGTAAATTCCATCTGGTCGCGCGTGCGCAAATAATCGGTGATGAGGAACACGCGGTTGGCAAATTTTTTATACCAATCGTCCGCCATCGTGTAACGCACCACCGTTCGTTCGATGCGCCAGCCCGAGCGCGGCGTGATGTTCCCGTTCAAATGCGCCACCGTCGAGATCCCGCGCGGATCGAGTTGCAATAGGCTCATCCCCTTTTTCCATTCCTCGCAGATGTGTTCAACGAGATACGGCTGATGCACGCCCGCGTACAGGTCCGCCCAAATGGCGTGCTGTTCGGCGGAAAAACTGATCTCTTGATTTTCGCTCGAATATTCTTTGCTTGGGTCAATGTGTTGTTCGGCAATATCCCCTGTGTACATTGTAGAAGTTTGGTTTGTAGCCATTGTTTCACCTTTCTTGATCGATGAAGGAATCGGCTTGCGACGAAAATATATCACCGCAAAACACGAGCGTCAAGTTGCAGGTTGTTACTCGTTCACGACGCAGTTGAACTGCGTCATGAACGAACCAAACTGGATTACAATCTTCGCCATGCCCGATCATCCCCTCAAAAATAAAACGGTCCTCATCACTGGCGCGGCTCGCCGCCTCGGGCGGATGTTCGCGCTGGCGTGCGCGCGCGCAGGAACAAATGTTGCGATCCACCACGCACATTCGCAAGCAGATGCCAAGTCGTTGAAAGAAGAAATCACGGGACTCGGCGTACGCGCGTGGATTTTTCAAGCGGATTTAAACGATTCAACTCAGACGGGAAACCTGATTCGGCTCGTCAACGAATCCACGCCTGTGCATTTTCTCGTCAACAGCGCCGCGATCTTCCAGCCTCTCGCGCTCGATTCAACGACTCTCGAAGATTGGAACAAACACCTCGCCATCAACCTCACCGCGCCGTTTTTGCTCAGCCAAGCCTTCGCCCGCCAAGCGGACGAGGGTTCGCGCATCGTCAACATCCTCGACTGGCGCGCCCTGCGCCCCGCCGCGGACCACTTCCCGTACACCGTAAGCAAGTCCGCGCTTGCGGCGATGACCAAATCATTGGCAGTTTCCCTCGCGCCGAGAATCACCGTCAACGGCTTGGCGCTTGGCGCGATCCTCCCGCCTGCAGATGGAAACGCTTCGCCCGACATTACAAAAAATATTCCGATGAAACGCTGGGCGAAAGAAAACGAAGTGGAACAAGCCTTGCTATTTTTACTCACTTCCCCCACTTTCATCACTGGCGAGATCATTCATGTGGATGGCGGCAGGCATTTGGTGTAACAGCATACTCGGTGGTCGAGTAGGTCGAGGCGATAGCCGAGACCGTATCGAGACCACCAGGTCGTAAAGCAATTTTGTTACAAAATTTTGTACGCTTACCTGTGGTTTCGATACGTCCCGCGATGCTTCGTCTTCGCTAGCGCTCCGCTCAGCACGCGGGACTACTCAACCACCGATAAAATAACAAAAGGAAATTCATCCAATGGACAAAGTCATCATCAAAAACCTGCTTGCCCGCGGCATCATCGGCGTCAACGACTGGGAACGGACCCGCGCGCAAAATATTCTGATCAACATCACACTCTTCACCGACACGCATCGCGCGGCGGAGACCGATCACATCAACGATTGCGCGGATTACAGCAAAATGTCGAAGAAGGTGTTGGCGCATGCCGAAAACGCAAAGCGCCTCACCGTGGAGGCGCTCGCAAACGATCTGGCAAAACTCTGCCTCGAAGACGCGCACGTGCAGAAAGTTATCGTCCGCGTGGAGAAGCCGGGCGCGGTGCGTTTTGCCGAATCCGTTGGCGTGGAGATCGAACGCAGCCGCGATGAGTGAACTCCATCTCGCGTATTTGAGTCTGGGATCGAACATCGAGCCTGAGGTCAATTTGCCAAAGGCGGTGAAATTGTTATCGCAACACGGGGAGTTCGGAAAAATTTCAAGCGCATGGGAGACGAAACCTGTTGGCGGAGGCGGAGGAAATTACCTGAACGCGTGCTTGTCGTACAAGACGCCGCTCTCGCGCGACAAATTGAAAAACGAGATCATCCATCCCATCGAATCGGACCTTGGACGAAAGCGCACGCAAGACAAGAACGCGCCTCGAACGATTGACATTGACATCGTCCTGTTCGACGACGAGATCGTCGGCAGACGCTGGCTCGCGCAAGTGTTCGTGGTTGTGCCGCTGGCTGAAATTTATCCCGACTTCCAAAACCCCAATACAAATGAGAACATCGCAGAAACAGCAACGCGCCTCCGCCGTGAATTTTGGACGGAGACGCGTCAGGGCGTGTTGTTAGGCTGACGAGGGCGAACCAGCCGTCCCTGCGAATGAAGCGAAGCGTCAGAACTGAAGCGGTTTCGATCCGCGCGCGATGTTTTCCAAAAATTCCTGCCGCGTCGCCAAATTCGCGCGGAACGATCCGTGCATCGCGGAGGTCGTCATGCGCGCGTCGTGCTTTTTCACGCCGCGCATCATCGCGCACAAATGCATGGCTTCGACGACGACCGCAACGCCTTGCGGCTCGAGCGTCTTTTGGATGAAGTCTGCGATCTGGCGCGTCATGCGTTCCTGAATTTGCATGCGGCGCGCGTACATATCCACGATGCGCGGAATTTTGGAAAGCCCGATCACTTTGCCTTTGGGGATGTACGCGACGTGCGCACGCCCGATAAACGGGAGCATGTGATGCTCGCACAAACTGTAAAATTCAATGTCGCGCACGATGACCATCTCATCGTAATTGATCTCGAATAACGCGCCGTTGACGATGCGCTCAGGCTCCGCGGTGTAGCCGCTGAACAACTCGACGTACATACGCGCCACGCGGTCGGGCGTGTTTTTCAATCCTTCGCGTTCGGGGTCTTCGCCGATCGCTTTGATCAAGTCGGACACAATTCGGCGGGTGGCTTCAACGTCCGCGCCGTTGATCTCTTCATCGTCCAGTTCAGCGTCAAACTCCATGCATGCTCCTTGAAATTCAGCCCGACGAGCTCTGCCGGGCTGAATTAGTTTGTTACCTTACCTTATCCGACAACGGGTTCGATCAACCCGTACGATCCGTTCCGCCTGCGATACAACACCTGGATCGCGTTCTTCTCCGCGTTGAAGAAGATGAAAAAGTTATTGTGCCCGAGCAAACGCATCTGTTCGACCGCTTCATCTTCGTTCATCGGCATGATGATAAATTTCTTCCGCTTCGCGATCAACGGGAGAAGTTCGCCAGTTTCATCCACTGGCATCTCGTCCTCTTCCACGACCTCCGCCGCCGAACGCCCGTCGCCGCGTCCGCGCTGACGCTTCCCCTTGTATCGTTCGATCTGCCTCTGCATTTTATCCAGCGCTTCGTCGAATGCGGCGTGCAGTTCGTCTGCGCGCTCCTCCGTCCGCAGCATGAACCCCTTTCCGCGCACGGTCATTTGCGCCACTTGCCGGTCGCTTGCCTGCCGCGCAGTTTTCTCGTGGGAAAGTTCGATGTAGATCTCCTCAATTTCCTGAAGGTGTCGTTCGAGTTTGGCGGTCTTCTTTTCAACATACTCGCGGGTGTTATCGGTCAAACGCATGTTCCGTGCCTGAATATCGATCTTGTTCGTCATGGCAGAACCTCCTGAAAATATTTTGTATGGATCGCGTCTTCGCGCAAGTTTCAAACGCGATTCAGATCATGATGTGAAAGTGCGCGCGCGATCGTCAGCGCATAAACCTCCGAGGCGCCCGCAGACAGCAAACTGTCGGCGCAGGCAGAGATGGTGGAACCGGTCGTCGCCACATCGTCCATCAGCAGGACGGACTTCCGCTTCACTTCCGACGGGTCAGCCTGATACGCCGCGCGGACATTTTCTCGCCGTTCAGCCGCCGTCAAGCCAACCTGCGAACGCGTCTCGCGGACCTTCCTCACTCCATTCGGCGCATACCTAATCCCAAGTTCATGCGCAAGCGGACGCGCAACGAGCGCAACTTGATTATATCCCCGCTCTTTCAAACGAGCTTTCCCCAACGGAATCGGGGTCAGCACATCCACGCGCCAATTCAACGTTTGGGCGAATTCCACCATGTCCACCGCGATCGCATCCGCCAGCCCGATGTTGCGGCGATACTTGATGGCGTGCAGCGCGTTCTGCACCGGCGAATCAAAAACCGCCCAAGAACGCATCATTCGATACGCGGGCGGGTTTGTTTTGCATTTCTCGCATCGTTCAGCCCCTTTCGTCGGTATTCCGCACTTCTCACAAAACGACTCGCGGATGCGCGGCACGCGCTTTCTGCAATCAGCGCACCAGCGTGAGCCGGACTTGCCGCATCCGCCGCACACGGGCGGGAAGAGCAGGTCCAACCCGTTCCAGGTCAATCGGTAGAGGCGATACGACCACGGAATGTTTCTCAAAGCATTAGATCACAAAGTCGCGTAAATATTAAGTGCCGCCGGAGTAAGAATGATGATCATGATGGAGGGGAAGATCAATAACGCCATGGGGATAATCATCTTTACCGGCGCCTTATGAGCCGCTTCTTCCGCAATCTGGCGTCGCTTGACGCGCATTTGATCCGACTGAATTCTCAATACGCGCGCCATGCTCACGCCCAACATTTCACTTTGAATGATCGCCGCCACAAAACTCGATACCTCGGGGATCCCAAGACGGTCCCCCATGGTTTTCAACGCTTCGCGGCGAGTCTTGCCCAACTGCACTTCGCGAATGGTCCGCGCAAACGCCAAAGAAAGTTCGTTCTCCCATTTCTCGGTGACTTTTGCCATGGCGGCGTCAAAACCCAAACCAGCCTCTACGCAGATCGTCAACAAATCCAGGGCATCGGGCATTGCCTTTCGCACTTCTGTTTGCCGGCGGGTAATTCGGCTCGTCAAAATCAGATGCGGCAGAAAAAAACCTCCAAAGAGCGCGCCGCCAATATAAAGAAAGTTATTGCTTGCTTTTGGCGCCGGATTCAAAGCCACCATTGTGATCATGAACCCACCCAACAAAACAGCAAGAATAAAACGAATTGCTAAAAACGTAGGCGCATCCACGGGCCAGGGGTTACCGGCCAACTCAAGGTTACGAGCAGTATCTTGAATCATCTTTTGGGGCGTAAAACGGGCTGAAAATTCGCCTAATCGCCTCACTGCCGGGATGAGCACCCGTTCGCTGAAGTTTTGAGAAAGTTCGATCTCCTCGAGGGATGCCACTTCACCCCGCTGAATAAATTCTGAAAGACGCTCCTGTAACGGATCGTCCGCGTCACCCTGCGCAGTAGCGTTTGCCCGGATGCTAAAGATCACTACGGCAATAATGACCAATACGACAATGCCGCCGAAGATATACAATCCAACGTCCATATCACACCTCGATATCCGCGATCTTCATCATGATGAAATAACCTAGCGCGATCATACCGACGATGACCACCACAGCGACAATTCCGCACATCGGCTGGGGTATTCCTCCACGATCGTCAAAAAAACCTGCCAGGTAAGTCGGGCTGACGAACCAAAGCGCCAGGGTTAGAAACACTGGGATGAATGACAAAACGGTTCCGGAGGTGCGCACGGAAGCGGTCAACACGCGTATCTCACCTTTGATACGCACGCGTTCCCGTATGGTAAAAGAAATCGTATCGAGGATTTCGGACAGGTTACCGCCGACTTCGCGTTGAACGTTGATCGCCGTGATCACAAAATCAAGATCGTCGCTGGGAATGCGGCGAAGCATGTTATCAAGCGCCTTCTCTTGCGGGATGCCGATCTGTATCTCCTGTACCAATCTCCTGAACTCATCAGAAATCGGCGCTGGAAGTTCCCGGCTCACCGCCTCCATGGCTTGCATAGTGGAGTACCCCGCGCGCAAGCCGTTTACCATCAGGTTCAGCATATCAGAAAGCTGGTCGTTAAACTTGTAAAGCCGCTGTGTTTGCTGTCGCTTGACGTAAAATCGCGGCAGGAAGAACCCGATAACACCGCCAATCACAGCAGATACCCATATCGGTTGGATGAGAAAGCCAATCGCGCCCATAGTCGCTATCGAAATAAAGATCAAAGCATAATATTCGGATACCTTGAACTTGAGATCCGCGCGCGCCAACTCACGGGCGACCCGGTCGCCCCAGGAAGATTTTGCGACCCGCCGATTTAACCAATCAGTCATAGCGGCGCCTCGCGAGGCTTCTTCAACGCGAGGTTTGTCATCTTCAAGGAATTGACCTAGCCGCTCCTCCACCAATGACCGGTCACTGATTACAGTGACGACCGCGCCAACGATGAGGAGTACCAGGAGGAGGATGCCCCCCCCAAGCAATATGACGGGATTCATTGATCACATACCTGCAAAATCGACCTAATATCGTCGCCTTTCGCCAATACCAAAAATCGATGGAGGCAAATTAATACCTGATGCCTCGATCTTATCCATAAATTTGGGACGCAGACCCGTTGGGCGCAACCGACCAACGATTTGGCCGTTTTCGATCCCGGTTTGTTCGAACACAAAGATATCGGTCATGGTAATCACATCGCCTTCCATACCGCTGACCTCGGTGATATTCGTGACTTTTCTCGTACCATCGCGCATACGCTCCTGATGACAAATTACATCCACCGCGGAGGCAATTTGCTCCCGGATGGCGCGAGCAGGAAGTTCCATGCCAGCCATCAGGGTCATCGTTTCAAGGCGCGAGAGGGTATCTCGCGGACTATTTGAGTGAAGGGTGGTCATGGACCCATCATGACCTGTATTCATCGCTTGAAGCATATCCAACGCCGCTTCATCGCGGATTTCGCCCACCACGATACGGTCGGGACGCATACGCAACGCGTTGATCACCAATTGTCGGATTGTAATCTCGCCGCGTCCTTCAATATTGGGCGGCTTGGATTCAAGCGTCACCACATGCTCCTGGCGAAGTTGCAACTCTGCGGCATTTTCAATGGTCAAGATGCGCTCATCCACAGGGATGAAACTGGATAACACATTCAGTAATGTTGTCTTTCCGGATCCCGTGCCGCCGGAGATCACTACATTCAACCTGGATTCTACGCATGCTTTTAAGAACTGCACGCCTTCCGCCGATAACGATCCATACTGGATGAGTTGATCCACTGTAATCGGGTTCTTGGAAAATTTACGGATCGTCAGAACAGGTCCAACAAGAGAGATTGGGGGAATCACCGCGTTGACGCGGGAGCCATCCGGCAAACGCGCATCCACATACGGGCTTGATTCATCAATGCGTCTTCCCAGAGGCGCCACAATGCGATCGATGATTCTCATCACATGATCGTTGTTTTCAAACGTTACCGGTACGCGATGGATCTTCCCTTTACGCTCGATATATAGATTTTTCGCGCCGTTCACCATTACCTCGGTAATGGTCTCATCTTCCAACAATGGTTGTAATGGGCCAAAACCGAGTATTTCCGCTGTGATCTGTTCAAACAAACGGGCTTTTTCGGGCCGTGACAGAACAATGTTTTCCTCTGCTAGGATCTGCTCGAATAGATCCTGGATCGTTTTGCGAACATCATCAGTCCGCGAGATATCCATTGTAGGGTCAAGTTCGGACAGTAATTTATTCTGCACGCGGGTTTTCAAATCGAAGTATGTGCCAGCCTGCGGAGACGTGATCGGCGCGTTTACGCGCCTTGCCTGCAGGGATGCAAGTTTTGAACTATCCCCCCCCTGGTTACCGGAGGACTGTCCACCGCCGGACGATCCTGCCTGTCCTTGTTCAATTCTTTTTAATAGAGACATGTTTATCTCCTGAAAACTTTACTTATCGCCTGGCAACTCGATCCGATTCACCGTTAGCCTCGAGGTCGGCAACGCGCGCACGGACATTTTCAGCCAGAGAAAGGATTCCCCTGGAGGCGGGCTGGTTTCTGGCTTCCAGAATAAACGGAACGCCACGATTTACTGCCTTCGTTACAACTTGTTCATCCAAAGGAATGACCGTCGCAACAGGTTGTTTTAGGTTATCAGCCACTCGGTCCGGCGTAATATTAATACGCTTGTCAAAACGATTCATCACAAAAATGATCCGCTCACGATCGACGCCCATGGTTTGAAGAAGGTCTAAAAATAGGCGGCAATTCTTGATCGAGGGTATATCCTGGGAAGTGACAAGAATGATGATGTCGCTAATATCAAGAATAGAAAGGACATTATCGGTCAGATAGGGTGATGTATCAACTACCACATATGGATAAAGCTTTTGCAGATACTCGAGCACCTTAGACAACTGCTCGCCGGTGACCTTTTCGGCATACTCCGGGCGACTGGGAGCGGCAAGGATGTGCAACCCGGACGCTGCGTGTTTTACCATGACTTCCTCAACGATCTCCGTGTCAAGTTCTTCTGCGCGCGGGGCCAGATCGGCAATGGTATTCTTACCCTGCTCATTGACAAAGACAGCCACATCACCAAACTGAAGATTCGCGTCTACCAAGGCGGCGCGGGTATCCTCGTTGTTTAGGGTAAGGGCAAGATTCACAGCAATGGTGGTGCAACCGACACCGCCTTTAGGGCTGTAAATCGTTACAATTTTCCCTTTGGTGCCATACGAGTAATTAGTCCCAGCCATCGATCCCATGGCAGGCGCCACCTGCACCTGGGCGGCTTTCGCCTTCTCACTGATCGCCATAGCGCCAGCCCGTCGGATCGCAGAGATCAACTCGTCTCCCATGGGAGGTTTCGTGAGAAAATCACGCGCTCCGGCAAGCATAGCCCGCCGCATGTAATTTTGATCGTTTTGAACCGAGAGAATAACCACCTGCACGGCAGGTTGTTTGGCTCGAATGGCTTCCGTCGCGGCAATCCCATCCATGTCCGGCATGTTGATATCCATCAAAACAACATCCGGCTGTACCTCCAAAGATGTCTGAATTGCCTCTTTGCCGGTTCTTGCAACGCCAACAACCTCAACATCAGATTCAAATTGCAATAGTTTCCGAACATTCTCTCGTGTTTCGGAAATATCATCAACGATCAGGACTTTTATTTTGTCGCCTGGGGCCATGAATGATCAACCTCTAATGATTGATAATCAACAATACTCGATTAAGGCTCTGCCGGCACGGTGTCGTTCGGTAATACAGGCGGGGTCAAGATATCAACTCGTGGACCAGTAGTATAGGGAAGTTTTGAAGGAAGGGAAATTCCGTATTTCGTCAACAAATTGGTCAGCGTTGCCGCTTGTGTTTCGATTCGGGAGGTGTCATTCGGATTGCGTAAGGTCATGGTGATGAGCGCCCCGTTGTACATCAGGTAATTCAAATAGATCGAATCCTGAGGGTCAACCATGATGGTAATAATATCCGGCGCCGCTTGTTCCTGCGCTTGAGCAGGAGATGGAGTGGCGTTCGGATCTGCCGAGGGAGCCGCCAACGTGAAATTGCCGAGTTTCATCACAACCTTATCCTGCAAGATCATTTGACAAACCATGCGAGGGCGTTGCGCTTCGGACGGAATCACATAAAACGGCTGTTGAAACGTGGGATCAAGTTCCACTCGCCCCTGAGTTGAAGCCTCGCCACCAGAAACTGCGGCGGCGGATAGAACAGGCAGAGCATCGGGAGGAAACCCTGTTCCACTAACGACTGAAGTGCGATTGGGCAAAATGGTTTGATACGATGGGTCAATATCAATAAATAACATACAGGCATTGACGTTGACATGGGCGCCATCATTGATGCCGTAGCCGGCTGTGGCAAGTCGGTTCGTCGGAATCGTAATCGCCACCATGCCTGTCGGGATTTGAACCGCCCAGGCGGGACCGGAAATTTCAACCGGTTTTGACCCCACCATGGATGAGGTAATCACCACACCCTGCTCCAAGGTGAACCGAGCGGTCTGACCCACTAAATTCGCCTCTTCGCCTGCGGTAAACATCACTTCTGCAACATTCGCCGAGGGAATGGAAAACTTGCCGAGTAAATCTGCCGTAATTTCGGCGCCTTGGGGAATGTTCTGGGCGGCGTAGTAGATTTCCGTTACAGCCGTTTGGGTTGCTGGCTGCTGTGAGGCAGGGGCGAACAAATTGAGGGCAACGAACAAAACTCCCAGCCCCACTACAAGAATTAATACAACGAAGATTAGTAATCGTCCGCGACGCATATTTCAGATCTCCTCTCTTGACTATTCATCCGTCAAGCTGGTATGTCCATCTTTCCTGTGATTATACAGCATAAACAAGGGGCAATAATGGCAAATTAGTAAAAAAGTAGGACTCTGCCGGTGGCAGAGTCCTACTTTTTTACGGGTCAGCGTGGGGTTACGGCAGGGAGTCGTTGATGCTGGAGAAGGTATTGCCGATCTTGGGTCCGAGCAACTGCATAACCGCAATCACAACGATCGCCACGAGAGCAATGATGATGGCATACTCAACCAAGCCTTGACCTTTTTCTTTGGGTGCGAATAACATGATGAAATCTCCTTTTGTTCTGAAATATTTTCCTGAGGCATTCCTCAGTGTTGTTTCTATTGTATTCAACATGGGTTAAAAATCAAGATTGAGAAGGCGGGAATCGCTTACAATCCTGTTATCTTCACCTAACGACTTTGAAACCTACGATCGCGCCGAGACCGCAAAAGAAACGCGCGCGCCTTTTCCCGGGGAACTGTCGATTTCGAAATTCCCGCCCAACATTTCAGCCCGCTCACGAATCAATTTTAGCCCAAGGCTGTTATTCTGAAGCGCGCTATCGGGATCAAACCCCTTGCCATTGTCATCAATACTGACGCGGATTCGATCTTCTCCCAAGTCAATCAGCACCTTCACCTGGGTAGCCTGCCCATGACGAGCAGAGTTCCCAAGCAGTTCTTGAATGGCGCGGAATAACATGACTTCGAGATACGGTTGCAAACGACGCTCATTACCGGTAACCGTGATGGTCACATCGATACTTGTCTGTTCCCTGAAAGCATCGGCATAGCGTCGGAGCGTGGGAACCAAACCCAAGTCGTCCAACATCATCGGGCGCAATTCAAAGATAAAATTTCTCACCTTCTGGAATGTGCCCATCGCGGACGATTTCAAATTATTCAATTCATCGCGAGCCTGGTTTGTATCTACATCCATCAGGCGCATGGCGATCTCGGTCTGGAGGATGAAATTCGAGAGCGCTTGCGCAGGTCCATCGTGTATTTGGCGCGATAGACGCTGGCGTTCGGTTTCCTGCGCATTGACCAGCATCTCGACGCTTGCCATGGGTGCTTTTGATGTCGATCCGGATGAAGCGGCAACCGCTCCGCCGCCTGCGGTCATTGTGCTTGCTCGTTCAAGCGCCGATTTGAACCGTTCGAGGTGAGTTTTTTCGCTTTGGAGCTTTTCCAACTGCCCTCGCATAACAAACAGTCGTTGCTGGGCATCCAGGGCAGAATCGTAGGCATTTCGGATTTCCTGCTGGGGCATTTTATCCAATTGATTCTGAACTTGTTGCAGGTGTGTGGTAATTGCCGCATTTCGCTGGGAAAGTTTAGAGACCTCAACCTGACTTTGCTCGATCATCAAGGTGATCTCACGCAACGCTCGGACTGTTTCATCAAGTTCGGTCTGAATGTCCAACTCGCCGGCGGGCGATTCGATTTCCACAGACATATATTACTCCTGGGTTTTTTCTTGGTCGAATTGTAACTTAACCCAACCGCGCTTCAGGGCATAGACGACTGCCTGGGTGCGGTCTTCAACGCCAAACTTGCGGAGGATCGAGGTAACGTGATTTTTCACAGTCTGGTGACTAATTCCTAACAGACCAGCAATTTCCTTGTTGCTCATGCCACGCACAACGCAACTGAGGACTTCCATTTCACGGTCCGATAAAGGATGAAATGGCGCGCCAGGCTCACTGTAGGATCGACGCGTGCCTTCCATTTGTTCGTCAATCCAGTGATCGAGTTCGCGTCGGTTGAACACATTCCCGCCAACAGCATATCTGCCCTCAGAAACGGCTCGAATCGTACGCGCCAACACGTCGGGCTCAATATCTTTTGCGCAATATCCAGCCGCGCCTGCGATCATTGCGTGGATCGCCTGCTCGACATCGTCGTAGCCGGTAAGCAAAACAACCCGGGTCGGAATGCGATCGGAGGATACGTGATGCGTAACTTGCTGACCATTCAAACCGGGCATGTTCACATCAAGGATCGCCACGTTGGGCTTCAACGACCGAATTTGATCAAGCGCGTCATTCCCATCTGAGGCTTGAGACAAAATCCGAAAATCCCGTTCCAGGGACAGCGCATCCACCACCCCCTGTCGAAATAACGGGTGGTCGTCTGCGACGATCAGAGTAATTTCATTCATATTTCAATCCCATAATTAACTGTGAACCGGAGTATAGCACATGTGGAACATGGGGGCAATTTGACGGGTTTGCACACGCATTTCAATATCGTTTTAGCATTCATCACTTCCATTTTAAGACCAGCATGTGTTCATTGGGATTTGTAGAGGATGAAGCCTCCCCCGAAATAAAAATGATTTCGCGGTTTTCGATAAGCTCTTTATAAAAGCCCGGAGGAACGATCAGATATTCGACCGAGCGATCATTTAGGTAATCTGCCAGCCTGGTTTCGTCTCGAATGAACGGGATCACTTCCGGGTCGACCAACCCGGCAAGATCAACTAGCGGATTTGAGACCAAATACCCCATCGCGCCAATATCATGAACGGCGAGGGTGGCGGCGGGGGGTATGTTTTGATTTACCCACTTGGCTGTGGCAACCATTTCGCTCTCCACCCAAAATACATCGTCCGCATTTTGCAACCCGCCGAGGGTGAAGAATACAACCAACAATGCCGCGACCAGAGTCTTCCACAACAATTTCATACGCAGATTCAATTTTGCGCTCTGCATAAACCCAACCATGCCCAACAATCCCCACAGGTAAAGGATGGGAAAGGCGGGGATAATGTAACGCCCGTGTTGATAGGGAGGCAATCGCAGAAAGTAGATCAGGATGTACCCCATAAACCAGATAACCCCAGCCAACGCGCCCCAATTTCGATTTCGAATTGCCCCGCCCACCCATCCGACTGCGCCGGGGAACAAAGCAATGAACGGACTCGCAAAAATGGGCAATAAATAATCGACCAGACGATCTTTCAACGGTTGACTAAGCCAGCCGGCTTGATACTCCGCTTGCTTGGCGTAGAATGTATTTGGCATCGGGTTGCCAGAAAGCGCGAGATTGAACAACAAATACAGGAGGAACAAAACCCCAAAACCGATAAGCGCAGATATAACCGATCTGCCGCGCGAGAACCAACTTTTTTCATTGAATGCAATCGTAAACAAAATTGGTCCCAGCAAAGTCGCTCCATCGGGGCGAACCCACACGCTGAGGCCCGCAAACAAACCCAACATTGCATAGCGACTCGAGCCGCGAATGAGGGACGTCAGAACAAGAAAGATCAATAACGCGTGGAGCAGAGTTTCCATACCGGAGGTTGCCGCCCACGTGAGATGCCAGGCAAACGTAAAAAAGATACCCACCCATGGGATGCGAGGTTGATAACCCGTCTGTAATTTTCGCGCGCTGGCTTCGGCAAAAATTGCGAGCAGGGTTAACATCAACCAGCCGAGGAAAAATGTCCACGCGTAGGGAGCAAGATGAAGCACATATCCAATCGAGAGCAATAACGTCCAAAGCGGCGACGTGGAACCAGCGGATTGTTCGCCGAGCCGAAACGCCCATTCGCCATGTTCGGCAAAATTTCTCGCGTAAGTGAGATGAATCCACGTGTCATCAAGTGGAAAGCCGACGCGAACGATCATGGCGCTCATCAACAAATATAACCCCACGGCAATGAGCGCTGCGAACGCGACAATCACGCGCCAATCAAGGTATGGCTTCGATGAAATAGAGGCGCGCGCCATCGACTTCTCCTACCAAAATGAAGTTCGGGTTCTCTTGCGGTTTGTCGTATAAATCCCGGATTGCGTCATACGTGCCTTCCTTTTCAAGGACAAGATAACGCGCGTCGAATTTTTCCGCGACGGCCAAGATCGTTGATTCATCCCCAAACGGCAACGCGATCGCTGAGCGACCCGATGAAATAAAGTACCCAGGCGGATTACGAACGATCACCACATCATTCGGGCTGATTCCATTTTCCTGAAATTTTTTCTCCACCTCCGCATACACGGCATCATCCTGCGCCCAACCTTTGGAAATCACGCGGAGATTCACGAGGTAAAACGTCATGAGCACAGCCAGAAAAACAAGGATGCCTTGAAATACAAAGGGGGCGTTCTCGTCTTTGAAATGACCGCGACTCCGGGCCCACGAGAGCACGGCATCCAACCCGATCGGCGCGACAACCCACCACATCGGCTGAAACGCGGCGCCGGCATGGAAGAAACTACCCCGCGGACCCGCGAATGGAAAGACGACCGTCATCACTGTAAAAAGGATCAGCCAACCTGTCACCGCGATCTTTGCCCGCAATTCCTTTCGCATACCCCATAGCCCAATGATAATGAAGGGAAGAAGAAAAATTTCGCCTTGCGCGCCGATTGTGAGGTTCAAGTTAGATATAAGCGCGGCAAGCCGGTCTTGCAAGGCGACGTTCCAGCCTGCTTGAAGAAATCCTTCGCGCGTTAACCCGCCGAGTGGGTAGATGAAGGTCTGGTTGTAATTCTCAAGCCAGAGCAAGCGTCCGCCGCCGGGGGCGAGAAATGAGTTAAACAAGGTGAAATTGCGATAGTGCCAGAAGCCCATGGTTAGGAGGTAGCCAAGGAGTGTAAGTAAGCCGTCGAACACTGTTGTTCGGGCTTGTTGGGCGAAAGCGCTGCGGATCGCGTATTGCGCATTGAAGGTTTTCCACAGCACAGCAAGTCCGGCTAGACCAAGCCAAAGCAGACCGTCACTGCGCGAGAGAGTCAACAAGCCGGCGAGCGCGCCGAGGGCAAGGGGAATCCATTTTTCATTACGAGGAGCGAGGATTAAAAAGGTCGCGCCTAGAATCATAAAGATGGCATAGTTGTCGGGGACGGGCATGAATGGCGCGTAGTACATTGAAAAGATCGAAAGCAAGCCTGAAACCATCGCAAGGCGGGTTTGACGAGAAACGTCGTAAGCGAGAATGGCGATCAGGATAGGCACACAGGCTGAAAGGAGGATGAACGGAGCGCGTCCTATCGCGTAAGTGGTGAGTCCCGTGATCCACATCCCCAGCGCGGAGACGATAGACGCCAGCGGCATCCAATAGGTGTGCGAGGGATTGGGGAGTCCTTGCGGGTCGCTGAGGTAATTCCAGATGTAGGGTTCGGTGAAGCCTTTGCCTTGCGCGAGTTGAATGCCGCCGCCAAAATAATAATCGGCATCCATGTAGCCCGGCAGGCTTTGATAGCGCGAGATCGCGAATGGGACAGCCAAGCCAACGAGGAAGAGAATCAGGAAATGACGCCAGTTCATTTACGAAGCCCCACTTGATCGAACCACGTGCGCGGCGAACGGACGGCAAACCAGCGCATCCAATACAGGGCGAGGATAGCCGCAATAGAGGGAAGGGTCGCGAGTAAATCTTTGTAGGCGTATGATGTAAAAACAAACGACGCATAGTACAAGCCATAAGGAACAAGAAAACCGCTGACAAGCACGATCAAGCCCGCTATGATCTGGCGACGATTCCAGCGCTCGGATACAAGCAGGAGAATCAAAATAAAAACGGGTAACAACGTCGCATAGTTGGATGGGAAAATTGGAAAGCCAAGCAAAGGGGTTGCGGCCAGCGCAAGGCAAGCGACCCACGTAATTCGGCGAAAATGCTCCTGCGCCGCGCGAAACATTTCGATGAAAACAATAACGAGCAAAACGACGGAGAAGATCGCGCCCAAGGGAAGCCGGGAAGCGGGGAACCAAAATTCCAACATGGAGTTGAGGTTCAACGCCGCGCCGCGATACCAATCCGATAGCGTCGCGCGAATGTACGGGAGGAACCAGTCTGGCTTCATCAAGAAAGATACCGCGAGCAGTACGAAAAGGGTCATGCCGAAACCGGTCAACACCGCCCAGCGTTTATTGGCAACAACGAGGATGACGATGAACAGAAAAAATAACGCGCCGACTTCCCACTGATAGATGAGAAGGACAAGCAATCCGCCGACGAGTTCATCATTGAAGGAACGGAGCGCGAGCAGAACCGAGATATAGATGAAGGTGAAAAATATTGCGGGCGACGCGGAGATCAGAGGCAAAAGGCTGTAGTAACCGAATAACGAAAAGGCCACAAGGCATATCAGCGCCCAGCGCGGAGCCTGCCATTCAAGAAGGCGCAGGGTAAGCAAAACGGTTCCCACCAATGCGGCTTCGGCGAAGAGCATCCAAATTCCGCGCGCGATCGAAAAATCGCTGAAGACCGCCAACGGCGCGTATAACAACACAATGTAAAACGGATCGTTCAGCACATAGCCATACTCGCTAACCGACGCGGTTCGCCCATAGACCAATGACTGCGCGCGCTCGGCGACGGCCGCGCTGTATGGTTCAACACCCTCAAACATAAAGGCGCGCGCGCCATTCCAACGCACCGATAACCACTCGCCGCCGGGCAGTGTCCGCGCGAGGAAGATGTTCAACGCAAGCAACGCGGCAAGGGCAAGGAAAAGCAAAATGAGGAAGCGAATATCCTCCCAAGTCCATCCTTTGCGCATTTTGCGTATATCTTGAAATGCCATTTTCTCTCGTGTGCAATAACCTTTGAGCCGCGAAGCCCGCTAAGAACGCAAAGAATTTTTAACTTCACGGCCTTGGTAAAAAATTACGGTTCCACCGTTTTTAACGTAAAAACTCTTTTCAAACACAAAGGTTTGCACTGAGCCTGACGAAGTGACACAACGGTCACAAAGGAAAAACCTATGATCGCAAGGGCTCTTTTCTCCCTTTGTGTACTTCGTGTCCTTCGTGGTAAAGCTCTTTCCCGTTAATTACGGGGGAGCCAAAATTACTCAATGACAAACCGAAAGATCGGACGCGTGGGGGAATTGCGCGCAACCTCTTTGAAGCCCGCCCGCTCGAATGCGGATGCCATCCCTGTGAACGCAAACGGAGGCGCGATCGGTTTCGCAGTCTCCACAGGATAACCTTCGACGATCTTCCCGCCCTTCGATCTGACATACCCAACCGCGGCTTTCAACAACTCGACGTTGATGCCCTGCTTGCGAAACTTCTTCGCGACAAAAAAGCACGGCACCGACCAGACTTCCTGACCGTCCACTGGCTTGAGAATTTTGGAGTGCGCCAGCTTTTCATACGCCGCGCGCGGCTCGACCGCCACCCAGCCAGCCACATCGCCATGCAGGTACGCGAGCAAACCTGTGACAACGCCGTCGTTCAACTGGTTTTTATGCAACTGCCGCGTTTCGTAGCCCTTTGCGTCATCGTAGGCTTTGCCGCGTAGTTTCCAATACATACACCAGCATCCATCACACGCGCCATGAGAGCCAAAGAGTTCTTCGAAGTCGTTCCAGAGATTTCGAGTAAGAGGGTGAAAGGAGAGGTCGCTCATTAAAAATCCTAGCCACAGAGCACGCAGAGGTTTTGAGTTGTTTCTTTGATGGCTTTGTGGTCTCTGTCGCTAAATTCTATGCCGCAAGTATGTTTAGTTTTTGGGGTAGTATCTCGTATTCAAAATCTTGAATCCACTCAGGCAATAATTCGCCATCTGTATGAGCAGGAGAGGGTGAATCGAGATGAAGGGAAATTTTCGTTGTGTGCACTTCGCGCATCCCGTCCATTTCAACATAACTGCCTTTGTCTTCATTGAACGCGCGGGGCAAAGCCTGAAAGAGTCCAAGTCGCGTGGAGCGATGGCCGAAAGCGAGGGTCAACTTCCCGTCGAAAGGATTCGCGTGCGGCGTCATAAAGAATCCGCCTGTGCGTCGTCCGTTACCTATGGAGATGAGCGAAAATTTTCCATTGTATTCGCCGGCGTCCCATTTAAGTCTTCCAGCCCATTCGGGTTTATCCATAATGCCTTGCACCGCCGCGACGAGGTAACGCCCGATACCTTTGATCCAATGGATCTTTTCATGCTTGAGGGTGACGTACGGCTCAAGCCCCGCTCCCGAATTGTTGATGAAATATTTATTATTCAGCCTGCCGAGATCCATCGCGCGAGTCTTTCCGTTTGCGATCGCGCGCGCGGCTTCGTTGAGATTCATCGGTAGACCCAACGCGAAAGCGACATCGTTCGCAGAACCCGTCGGCATGATTCCCAACGGACCAATCGTCTCATTCGCGGATGAGGCTTGCATCAACCCGTTGACCGCGTCGCCCAGCGAACCGTCGCCGCCCGAGATGATGATCGGCGAGAATTTTTCACGCGTGGCTTGCGCGGCAAGTTCGACGATCTGTCCTTTGTGCTGCGAGACAGCCAACTCAAACTTGACGCCCGCGGCGTTTAGCGCGGCTTCGGCTTCGGGCCAGCGTTTTTGCGAGTTCCAGCGGTTGGAGTAGGGGTTTAAAATAACTTTTGCCGTCATTTTTGCTATTAACCGCTAAGAGCGCGAAGAACGCAAAGTTTAAAAGATTTTCTTGGCGCACTTAGCGCACTTTGCGGTTCAAAGAAGATCTTCATGGATAAGGTATTTCAATTTTACTTGAATTCCAATTTTTAATTTGCGCGAACAAAACTGCAACGAAGATGACCACACATCCAACTATCTGAATTGGGAGGAGGGTTTGACTCAGCGCGAGCCAACCTACGAGGGCGGCAAAGACCGCTTCAAGGCTGAGAATCAGGGCGGCGTCGGTAGGAGGCGTGTGTTTTTGTCCCCACACTTGAAGCGTGTACCCAATGCCGACCGAGATCGAGGCGCGGAAAAGAATCGCGCCGACGAGCGGAAGAGCCGTCAGTTGCGAAACGTCTTCGAGGGCGAGTCCGCAGAGGAGGTTGAGAAGTCCGCTGATGAAAAAGTGACCCGCCGCAAACGAAACGGATTCAAATTTGGAGGCGAACCGTCCCAGCACGACGACGTGCATAGCCCAAAACACAGAGCCGATGACTTCGAGCGCGTCGCCTTTTTGGACCTCAAACTGCCCCGCCGCGGATAGGAAGTACGCCCCCACTCCGGCGAGCGCGACCGCGAGCAGATCCACCCAATGAGGTTTTTCGCGGAAGAGAATCCACAACAAGAACGGAGTGAACACCACGTAGAGGCTGGTGAGGAAACCCGCGTTGGCAACCTTGGTGTAGAACAGCCCCACCTGTTGGAAGGCTGTGGCGAAAAACAGGATCGCGCCCGCGATGAACATCCACTTCCATTGTTCTTTTGTGATCTTCGCCTGACGCGTCGCTTTCGGGATGAACGGAAACAAAATCAACGCGGCGAGCATGAAACTCACGCCGTTGAATAGATAAGCGACATGGTACTGCGCCGCTATTCCCTGCGCGACAAATCCCGTCCCCCAGATGATGGCTACAATGAAGAGAAGAATGTCGGCTTTGAGGCGCATGAGGGGCAAGCGATCCTATGATTTGTTGTCGGTTCAACGAGAGAGATTTATAATACTTTACATAGGTATTATACAAACATTTTTCCGCAACGAGAAACCATCATGAAATCTTTTCGCAAGGAACTCTGGTTCAATATCCCATCGAGGCGCGGCTTCGTCAACATCACGCCCGATGTGGAACTCCCCCTACGCGAAAGCGGAATCAGGGAAGGCATGGTTCTCGTCAACGCAAGTTTGTCACACCTCCACCACCGGGACCGCCCCATCGCGTAGCTTTTGGTAGTTTGCGGATCTCTCCGGAAATTTCCCCTGCGGCACTATAAATTGTAAATCTCCCTTTATCGACTACGACCTGAACCTTCAATATTTCGAGATTTCGCCTTTTGACATAAAAGTCAGCATTCTCTTTTCCTACAAAAACATCCTGAGCAAATTCAATCACACCCTGAATGGCGCCGTCCGTCAACTGGGTAACGCTTAATTCTGTCTGTAAAGCGCCCTGTCGCTTACATAAAGCATCATATCTCTGATTTACTTCTGCCATATTCTGTTCTAAACTTTTTGCTACCAGTCCAGTCGCGCGTTTTAGCGCCTGGCCAATCTCCACAGCGTCGGCTTCGGTCTGAATCATCATTGCTTCTACAGCGTTCAACTCCTCCAATTTTGGATCTAGCGCATTCAATTCCTCTTGTTGGGCAATCCGTAATTGCTTTTCTAATTTTTCGAGGTTACTGAAGAGATCAATGATGCTATCCCAAACATCCACCTCAATGGCGTCGGCACGAACAGAACGCGCCCAACAAGTTCTTTCTTCCAGGTGGCTATGATGATTATTCCGCCAAGTACATGTGTAATACTGATGATCGCTAAAATACTCACCGCTCATCGCTCTTCCGCAGACACAACGAATTAGTCCACTTAGCAGGTAATCATGCCGCTTATTGCGTCGCGAAAAACGCTTGTTCTGCCCTCTTAATTCTTGCGCAGCTTCCCAGGTTTCGCGATCTACCAATTGAGGAACCTCGACTTCAATCCATTCCTCTTTTGGGCGTTCATTGCGGGTTGGACCAATACGGACTCCAAACCGCCAAATTCCGGCATAGGTTTCACGCTCAATCACCGAAAGGACCGTATAAGTGTGCCACATACCGCTTCCACGGGAACGGTGATAACCAGAGTTTGTTTCGCCGGGGGTCGGAATACGCATTTCGGACAATCTCTTGGCGATCCCACCTGCTGAAAGTCGCCGACCAGATTCATCACCATAAACATACCATTGATAGATCAATTGCACGATTTTTGCCTCTTCCTCAAACGGCTTAAAATTCACTACCTTTCCATTCTCATCGCGAATATGATCATATCCGTAAGGCGCCCGTGTTCCTACCACCCTTCCAGTACGTGCTTTTGCTCTTTTTCCCCGCATAGAGCGTTCTCTGATTTTCTTTCGTTCATCACTCCCCTGCCATCCCTTGATGACGAGAACAATGTCCAATTCGCTCTCGATCTTCCCAACATCAAGAGCATATACTTCAACTCCCGCACGAAGCCAGTTTCGGACTGTGGCAAGCAGGTCTACGATGTCACGCGACAAGCGATCCACCTGATGCACAACCACGGCATCCACCTCGCGAAACTTCACCATTTCTGCCAGACGCTTCCCCTGTGTGCGGTCAGCAACTGGAATGGCGCCACTATTATCTTCCTTGAACTCAGCCACAATTGAGTACCCTAATTGTTCGATATACTGCCGACAACCATCCAACTGGCTTGGTAAACTGTACCCTTTGTCAGCTTGATCATCTGTCGAAACACGAGCGTAAATTGCTGCTTTTTTAGTCATTGTTCTACTCCATGTAGAATTTCATGAGATATATATCAATATGAAAGAAGGGGATGCGCCGGCACATCCCCTTCTTTGAATCAACCTTGGTTTGTCACGAATTCAGTCACTTCGTTGAACAATGCTGGTCCAAGCAAATGACGTTGCTCTTCGGCAGGAATGTCAAGTTTTGCAACAATATCGAAAAGAAGCAAACCGACCGGGCTCTCACAGTGCAGAAGGCTCGTCCCTCCTGCGACAGACTCCCATTCCTAGCGAACACTGATCAAAACATCCGATATATTTGGTGGCAAGCTACTGCGAGTTACTTTGGAGACTTGGAACGTAGTATTCGTAAGCATCATTGACCTCTCTTGGGCACCCCGCTTCTCCGGCTTAAGCGAAACGCCCGATGGAATCCCACCAGGGCGTTTGTAGAGGCTATAATTACGAATAGCCCGCCTACCGCTCATGTCGGTGGGTTGGGTTAGGGCGCGTATCGTGTTAGCGCACTTTACACGCCCGTTATTACGTACAGTTACATTGTATCATTACAATGTAATTATGACAAGCCACAGACAAGCCCAACCGCAGTATTTTTTACCGCGGACCGTGTCGTTTGTCCGAAGATTTTTCAGCGCTCTTCAAATATGTCAGCAAAGAGGATTTGTTTATTGCCCAGACAGGTCCAAATTTGCGGGCAGCAATCTTCCCCTCTCGAATGAGAAGGCGCAAATACTCAGCATGATAGCTGGTCAATTTTGCAGCCTCTTGAACAGTCAGCCATTCTTCGCCACTCTTGGACGTTTCGATGCTCATACGTGGAATTATACACGCCGCATAATGCCCTATTCAATTGTAAATATCAATTCCCTTGTAGATTAAACCTTTCCGTCAATATGTATATCTGTGGTGCTATTCACTTGAGCCGACTCGCAATTACCCGAGTCTTTTGTTTCCCTTTCACGGTCCAGGTAATCTTCTTTGGGAGAAAACCTTTCATGCCGGATTTTGCGACCATGCTTTGCAAATAATCGCAGGCATTTGACGAGTGCACGATCCAGGGATTCGTCATTGGAAGCATTATCTATAGTCATCAAATCATATGCTCCCAAAACTCCCACCGCTATCTGACGATACAAAGATCAGAGATAACATGCCAAGCAAATCCAACAGATATTTTGTATATGTGGATATATTCTTTTCATAACTCATGCCAGAAAGTTTATTGGATTCTTTTAGGGGGTCTCCAACCTGTGTCTGTAAGCGAACGTAAGTATTACCAAGATAAACGACATACAAGGTTATCCCCATCCCTTTTTAGCATTTAATTGTCATCGCCATTAATGGACTTGTGCCTCTTGCTACAAATTATTCTGGCAAATATCATCACCGGTTTCTAAGTTTCTTATCTGCCAGTGAAACCCAAACTTCAAACACTTTGAGGAATATTGATGACCACTGTAATTTCAATCGCAAACCAAAAAGGCGGGTTGGGAAAACCACCACCGCTGTCACCTTGGCACATGGACTGGCACTACGGGGAAAGAGAGCGCTTTTACTGAATTTCGATCCACAAGGACAGGCAGCGCCTGCCTTGCATCTGCCACCAAGCTCTGCTGCCTATTCCCTGCTCACGATGGATACTGGCGCAAGCGAGATCGCATACATCCAGGGAAAGATTATCAGCACAGAACGTGAAAACTTCTGGTTGCTACCTGGCAACAAGCAAACTGCCGATGTGCAGGCGATGATCAACTCGCAGGGCAAATCCATCTCGTGGGTGCGGGAAGCGTTGGAACGATTTTGCGCCCACCAATATCACTACCTGGGATTGGACACAGATCCAAGTCTGGGTGGCATTCAGGAACGGGTGTTGTGGGCGAGCGATTTGGTGATTGTCACCACACCAGCAGAGGCGTTGGGTTCGGATGGTGCACGCCAGGTGTTGGAGACTATGAAACGGCTCGCGTCCGAAAAAGGCTAGGAGGGTGGATTGTTCAGTGTGCTGCCCACCTTCTTCATGGAAACCGTCAAAGAACATCGTCTCAAATTGGATACGTTGCGCTCCACACTAGGAGACATGATCCTGTCGCCGATTCATCGCGCCGCGGCGCTGGCGGAATACCCAGCGTTCGGACAAACCATCTTCGAACATGCCCCCGACAGCCGCGCCGCTCAGGAATATAACCGGCTGGCAGACATCGCCTTGAAGGTATAGGAAAAGACCATACCATACAAGGATATGCTCACCGACACGGTTTCCGACACACCCCAAAGGAATTCGACAGCTAAAGCCCACTAACCGATACAGTCAGGCGCTGGAGCCGACACGGTTGCCGACCGTTAAGTTAAAAATTTCAGACGGACACAAGCGTATGCCGAGGGATTAAAAGTTAAGCGACGCGTCCACGCCTCCCCATTTCTCAATTCAATACCATGTTCCTCCGAAAAGGAGAAACATGCCCAATACACCCGAATACAAAAAACTACTGATGGAACTCAACGCTGGCGAATTGCCGATCATCGTACGCAAGATCATGGATGCGTTGTTGCAAGCTCCCAAAGGCTTGACCCGCAAAGGATTGATCCGCATTGTGTTTGGCGAGGAGCCTGAAAATAAATTATCCAATGACACGCGAGATCGCAAGATTCGGAAGGGGATCGAATATCTGCGAAATCTAGGTATTCCGATTGTCTCCACATCGGGGAAAGCCGGCTACAAACTGGATACCGATCCCCAAAATATCGAGGAGATGATCCGGGAGTGGGAAAGCCGTATCGTTCAATTGCGGCAGAGAGTGGATGCCGCCCAGCATTGCCACGATCTGTTCATCAGGCTTTTCCATGCGAAGCGAAATGAAAGGTAACGTTTTATCTCGCCTACCACTGGAATGGACGCCGATCTATCCAATGGACAGAAAGGATGTGGTGTTTGATATTTTCAAGCACAGCCTGTCCTATAAGGATGGTTTGCCGCCCTACGCTCAGGCGAGGATCATTGATCTGCTGGTCAACCGCCTGATCAAATCACGCCGATACCCTGCATTATGGATTTCGGTGGAAGGACCCGGTGATTGGTTTCGATACGAGATCAAGCGATTGATAAAGTACAGAATCCCGATGACAGTCCAGTCTGCACGGAAGACCTCTGTCCATGAACGGGAGTTTTATCAGTCGATCCGACCGACATATCTACGAGAAGGGGATGTGCCAATTCTCGCTCCGCGCTTTGAGCCAGTGGAATATGGCATCAGAGAATCGGCATTGCGTGTCTTGCAGGTCCTGGCGCGCCTAAAGACAGCCTACCGACCAGAGATTGCTTCTCTGACTGGTTTCAGTGAGAGCCATGCTCGGAATCTATTGAAGCAACTTCAGGCGGAGAATCTGATCGAGCGGAAAAAGATCGGCAAATATGAAGGATGGGCGATCCGTACCAAGGGACTGAGTCTGGCTCATCGTTCGTGGAATATCCCCAAAGGCGTTCACTTCACGAAGTATCGAGGGGAATTCCGATATGCTGGCGAACGTCATCGGCGTGTGTCGCGAAGGTGGCGGGCGTGGCTGGAAGCGGCTTATCCCCGTATCGAGATTTGGGAGGGTTGGACGGAAGTTCCGCTTTTCGATGGCATTCCCGACGCCTTGGCATGGGCGCGCAAAGGCGAGCGGGAAATCCTATTCTGGCTGGAAGTGGATAGTGGACACAGCTCCGAAAAAGTGATGATGCGTAATTATTCCCGCCGATTTCAAAACGCGTATCATCATGCAAAACGTTTGGGAATTCTGATTGTCTTTTGTATTATGGGTCCGCCCTGGGTGGTGCGGTTCTTTCCGTTGTGCATTCCATACCTGTATCCCAACCTGGCTGTGATCGGGCAAGACTGGCGGGCATTTGGGAAACTGCCTATCTGCGAGTCTGGCAGATGGATGTCTGGAATTGAGGATCGAAAGAAATATCCAACTGAAAAGCCTCTGCCCTTTGATCCCAGTCAATATCCACTTAAGCCAAAGAAGAAAAAGGGAATACCAGCTAAACCGAAATCTACAAAACCGAGGTATTCCAAAGGTTATGACGATGCTGACAGGTGGTATCGGAGCAGGTCTGAGAGGGAAGAGTGATGCACTAATGAAAGTGGCGCGACGGGGGTGCAGGATTTTTTGACATCAAAAGCGACTCGTCCAAGCCGTTACTTTTTGACTGCAGAAAGTCATCTTATGTTAAGCTATTCAGGTTGACCGAAGTTGCCCATTAGAAAATTTGACGGTATGACGGAAATCAGATAGACGTGTAAATTTACATTCCAATTGCTTGACAAAATAATCCCGGACTTACGGTTTCAAAGTAGACTAATCTATGGATGAAAATCAGGGAGTTCATTTTCAAAATCTGGAAGAATAATTTCCAAGCCGTCGTTATCCTGAAAATAACAAAACTACTTTCAGGAGGCTCAAATGGCTCGGTTACAAAATGGCGAACGGGAAGACAAGGAAAATATGCTATATCGCCTGCTCAGGAGACTGCGTTTTGGCGCGCGAGAGTCGGAGGTCGCGCAGGAACTAGGCTGGCAGAGGCGTACTGCGAATAATTACTTGCGGAAACTAAAAAAGGAAGAGAAGGCAGAACGAGAAGGTCGTTCCTGGTTCGCAAAATAACCTGACATTTGCCTATTTGTAATTTTCCAACTGGGCAATAGAATAGGGTGAAGGAAACATCTTATGCCGAGAATCACCGACGACGACAAACGAAGCAGGCTGGAGCGAATCTATCTCTTACTGAAACGCAACCCGCGCGGACTCACCGAAGCCGAGATCGCAGATGAGGTCAATATCGGCCGCCGCACGGTGAATACGTATTTGCAGGATTTGGAAATTGAGGGAAAAGCCTTCAAGGACGGCATCTACTGGTTTCCGCTAGTTCTCAAAGAGTCGCAACTGCGTCCGCTCGATCTTTCTCCCGAAGAAGCAGTCACCTTATATCTTGGCGCGCGCCTGCTCTCCAAGCAACAGGACAAACGCAATGAACCCGCCGAGACCGCCCTGCTCAAACTGGCAAACGCCCTCAAAGCGGACGCAGGCGTCGGCGCGGAGATCGAGCAAGCCGCCCGCGAGTTGGCGCAAAGACCCGTTCAGAAAGAATACCAGCCGATCTTCCGCGACATCGTGCGGGGATACATCTACCGCAAGAAGATCGAGATCGCCTATCGTCCGCTCAATTGGAATAAATCTTTTCAGACCACCTTTTCCACTTATCTCTTGGAGCCTTCCCCTATTGGCTTCAGCACCTACCTGATCGGGCACAGTTCCATCGTAGACAAGTGGCGCGCCTACAGGCGCTCTGGTTTGGGTTGGGGCATTACTATGGAGGCGTTTCATTTGGAGCAGTTGGCGTGGTGTGGCTCACGCTGGTCGCCGTCCTCTTTGGCAAAGCGATGATCGAAACAAAAGGACTAGCAGTACCCGTCTTCATGCACCTCTGGGGCGATGTTGTGCTCTATGTCATTTTGGCGTTGAGTTCCGGGTGATTAAGCGAAACTATCTCATCATCAACTTCGGACGGCTGCGCAGCGTGTAACGCCTCCGCCAAATGCGCGGATTGAATCTCTTCGCTCCCCGCTAAATCTACAATCATCCGCATCGCCCTCTGACCTTTAACTTTTTGGGGAAATTTATTTTGCGCAATCACTTCAAGATCGCATCCACCACTTCTTCCAACGAGTGACACGGCGCGTTTGTTTGAATGCGTCCTTGTTTCGCGCATAATTCCTCCGCGCGCTGACGGGTTTCTTGAGTCGTTGCGGGGTGGGAGAGGATGAGGGTCAGCCACCCAGCCACAGGGCTTGTGTCGAGCCGCGTCGAGACATCGGGAGAGAGGCGGGATTCGATCTGGGCGAGTCCCGCGAGGTTCATCAACATCAGCGGGGCGGAGTTGATTTGGCGCGCGTGTCGCAGTGAGTCCAAGTAAATTGTTTTCGCTTCGGCATCGTCGCCTGAGAACAGGGTCGCGTCGGCGAGATAAGCGAGGGTGATGGCAATGTCCCAGCCTTCAAATTGTTCATCGAAGATCTCCAGGCTTTTTTGGAAATACTCCTGTGCCTCGATGTATTGCCCCTCTGCGTTGGTTACCAAGCCGAGATTCCGATAGGTCGTTCCCATTCCCCAGCGATTCTTCGTCTGCTCGCAGAGGGCAAGGCTTTCGCGCATGGATGATTTGGCTTCCTCGTATCGTCCCAAGGCAAGATAAACGGACCCAAGATTATTGAGCGTTTGTACCATGCCCCAGAATTCCTTAATCTCCCGAAGTTGCGCCAGCGCATCACGAAACAGGCCAACTGCCTCTTCATACTCCCCTTTTGCCCTGGAAACCAAGCCTAGTTGGTTAAGGGATAAACCATTTACCCAACGGTCGCTAAAGATTTTGCTGATCTCCAAGCTTTCGTACAGGCAAACCTGCGCCTCCTCATATCTTCCCAAATTCCGTAGAGCCTCTCCGAAAAACTGAAGGCTCATAGCCACAAGTCGTCGGTCACCGACTTCCCGTAAGATCGTGATAGCAATATGAAGCCGGGTATAAGCCTCCTGATATTCTCCGAGAGCGAGTTTTGCCACCCCAACGTTACCATGAGCAAGAGCGATGTGCCATCGCGCCCCGATCGCTGTTGCAAGGTTGAGCATTTCCAGGAAAAGCTCCTGTGAAAGAATGAAATTACCTGCCAGCCGTTCCAGCGCTCCCATATGATGGAGAGTATTCAACAGTTCCGTACATACATCATACGAACGAAGAGAAGCTAAACTCTGGCGCAGTAATTTGCGAGCTTCGTCAAACTTTCCGAGTTTTACACAAAACCAGGCAAGGCTGGCTCGGATGTGTTCGCGGGTAACAATCGTTTCTGGATCTCCTTTCTCACCCGGTTCATTTTTTAATTCTATCTCCTCGATTGTCCAGTGAAAAAGCGAGTAAGCCTCCTGAAACCATCCTCGGATATCGAAGAACCAATAACTCATGACTGGCTGCCGGAGTCTAGTCACCTGGTTATGAATAACTGCATGGTGCCATGCTGCTCGAATGTTCTCGATCTCTGCGCCGATCTCAGCCAAAGCCGTAAACTGCCTTTCGTTTCTGAGGTCACCTTCGCGGTATCCGAAAAAATTCAGGTAGTAAATGCAATGAATATCTTTTGTATGTTCGAGTTCCTCCGGTGATTCCTCGAGTTTTAAAAGGGCGTATTTTCGGAGCAAATCATGCAGATCATACCGCTCACCCTGCGTCCGGTGTACGATTGACTTGGCGTGCAAAGAGGCTAAGGATGAAAGGGATGCTCCAGCCACTTGTTCAGCCGCGTGGTAGGAGAATCCCCCGTGGAAAACAGATAAGCGGCGAAGAAGTTGACGTTCATGATCGGACAATAACTTCCAGGAATGGTCAATCGTTGCGCGTATTGAGCGATGTCGCTCAGGAACATCCCGCATCGAAGTTGTCAGGAAATCCATATTCGCCTCAATCTCTTTGGCAATATCCGCGCAGGAAAGCAATCCTACCCAGGCGGCAGAAAGTTCAATCGCCAATGGAATTCCTTCTAACAGTTGACAGATTTTTATGATGGACGATTGTTCATCTTCTGTTTTGAAGCGCGCATTCGCGCGTTGTGCGCTTTGGATGAACAATGCCGTCGCGCTGTACCCTTCCAGTTGGTCGAGATGTTCCAGCGGCGGTACGGGCAAGCCGCGCAGGTCAAACATCCACTCGCCTTGCAGGTTGAGCCGTTCGCGCGAGGTGCAAAGAATTTTGATCTGCGGGGATCGCTGGAGGATCTCGGCGATTAGATCTGTCGCAAAGGATGACGCCCCCAGCAGGTGTTCGAGATTGTCCAGCGCCAAAAGAGCAGGTTCTCTAACCGTCCGCACGAGATGATCGAAAAACTGTTCTTTCGGGTCGAGCGGTCCTGAAAACGAAAAGGAGAATGCGTCTGCGATCACGGGGACGATCAGATCGGGGGTTTTGATGGAAGCCAGCGCAACGTAATAGACTCCGCCTGGGAATGAATCGCGCTGACGGATCGCAAACTCGATCCCAAGCCGCGTCTTGCCGATTCCGCCCTGACCAGTGAGGCTGACGAGGCGACATTCGGGATTTGCCAGCAGGTGACGGATTCCGTCGAGTTCGGATTCGCGTCCGATCAACGGCGTCGGCGGGATAGGGACGTTCGTTTTTACAGGCGGGGAAACGATCGGGGAAACAGAAGCCAGCCCAACGTCGGATTTGAGGCGGCGGGCGATCCGCAAAAAAGTTTCGCGCTCGTTCGTCGGAATCTCCAGCGCGTCTGCCAGCAATTCGGCGATCTGGGTCGAGGGGCGGCGTTCTTCCGATTCGATTTTTTCGATGGTGGCGAGCGAGCATCCGACGCGGTCTGCCAGCGCGCTCTGCGTGAGGTCGAGCGCTTTGCGGCGTTTCTTCAGCCAGAGACCAAAGGGCAGGTCGGCGGGCATGAGGATATTTTATTTCAGAAATCATGCCGACGCTAGAGAGCGTCGGTTACGCCATCGCGTAATTTTGTACGGCTTTTTGTACGGGCAACTCTGACCAAGCGAAATGGGGAAAATGCTTTAATACGAGCATGACGAAAGGAAAATCTCATGGCTAAAAACATTACCAAAATCGCATTGAAAGGCGTCGCGCTGGCGATGGGTGTCGCGGTCATCGTGATGTCCACGCTCAAGACGCTGGATGTCAACACGGGCGTGTCCATGCTCGGCATGGGACTCGCCGCGCTGGCGCTCGTGAGTTTGCAGGATGACGCAAAATAAATTTCCCTGGCACCGCCCGCCAGGGCAGGTGTGCGGTACGGAAAAAAGGAGACCATCATGAAAACCATCTCGCTCGAATCGACGCCTGTCGCAAAAACATCTTCGTTCAAATCGTTGCTGGCGTTGTTCTTTCAATGGCTTGGCGCGTTCGTCGGCTTTATCGCAAGCATGATCATCGCAGATATGCTTTCCCCACTCCCCGCATTCATCGTGCAGGAGATTCCTGAATCTGGATTTATGCCGCAGGGCGCGGCGATGCTCTTCAACGGCGCGGTCAGCGCGACCATCATGCTGTGGGCGGCGCGGCGATCCAGTCTCAGAGGCTTCGCGCTTTTCAGGCAGTTGTTCGTCCTCTTGTTCGGCGCGCAAATCGTCCAAACCCAAATCGAGACGGGTTACTTCATCTCCGCCTTCCCGCTTCTGCACGGCAACTTCGAACTCTATCGCATCATCCTGCGCGGTGCGATCTCGTCTGCCCTCTTTGTCCTCCTGCTTGTTTGGATAACGGGCGGCTTCTCGCGCAGGCAACGCGCCTCAGCGAACTTCACTGTCGAAGCAGATAAAGCAATCAAGGTAGGCGCGTGGCTGGCAGGGATTTACTTTGTCCTCTACCTTCTGTTCGGCTACTATGTCGCCTGGCAGTCACAGGAACTGCGCCTCTTCTACGGAGGTCCCGCCCAGTTGAATTCTTTTTCGGATCAAATCCTGACGACGTTGATGTCCAAACCCGAGATGCCCTTCTTCCAATACGCCCGCGGTTTTGTCTGGATCTTGTGCCTGATTCCGCTGTTCAAAGGTTTCACTGGCGGACGCATCGAATTGGTCGCCCTCTCCACTTTCGCTTTTGCGCTTTTACCCACCGCGCAACTTGCGTTTGCCAATCCGCTCATGCCTGCGGAGATCAGCCTGTATCACTTCTGGGAGACTTCCATCTCCACAGGGATCTTCGGCGCGTTGTGCGCGTGGTTCGTGCCGACCCAGATCGGCGGACATTAGAGAACGCCCGCTACACATTCACTGCAAAGGAGAATCAATGAAACAACCGTCCTTCGCATCCATCACGCTAAAAACTGCCGCTGTTCAAACGGTCACATATTTCATCGTCGGCGTATTGTCGTTCTTTCTTCTTGATTACACGGCAAAATACTCCGATCCCGCAGTCGCGGGCTATCTACGCCAGACCGATCATCCGCTGGTGATGGCGGGACCGTTCTTTCAAATCCTGCGCGGACTTCTATTTGGGATCGTTTTCTACGCCCTGCGCGAGAGCATCTTTCCGCACAAGCGCGGCTGGCTGACCTTGTGGCTGGCGCTGACAATCATCGGCATTCTCTCGCCATTTGGCGCCGCGCCCAGTTCCATCGAAGGGATGATCTACACCGTTCTGCCTGCCTGGTTCCATATCATCAACTTCCCTGAAATCTTCATCCAATCGGGTTTGCTTGCCTTCGTGACGCATTACTGGGTCAACCATCCTGAAAAACGCTGGCTCAATTGGTCGCTGGGCATCGTAACTGCCATCATTGTGCTGTTGTCGTTGCTGGGCGCGTTGTCTGCGTTTGGCATCCTCTCCTAAATCGGATTTTGAAAATGAAATCGTTCCTCAATCGTCATTCGCTGGTCATCGGTCTCGTCCTGATGTTCCTCTACACGTGGACAATCGAACTGTCGAATGCGGGCGTTCTGCCTTTTGCAGTTCCCTTCCCGATCTACCTCACGCTCGGCTGGGGATTCATTTTCGTCTCGCTGTTGATGACGCGGCTGACTCTCGGCAAAGATGAAACTGTGACACTGTTCAAGCGCTTCTTCATTTGGCGCGTCGGCTGGAAGTGGTTCGTGGCGGCGCTTTTGCTCGAGCCTGTCTGCATCGTCGCAGGGGTTTACCTCAACGCCGCGCTGATTCGAACTCCGCCCGATTTCAGCGCAGCGATGGCGTATCAGATCTTCGGCGAGTCGGCAAACCTGCTCGTTTTCATTCTGCCCTTCTTCCTCGTGGACCTTATCACCAACGGCGAAGAGATGGGCTGGCGCGGTTACGTCCTGCCGCGCTTGCAGGCGAAATACAGCGCGTTGACCGCCTCGCTGATCCTCGGCGCCATCTGGGCGTTCTGGCATCTGCCGAAGTACGTCACGCATTTCAACATCGCCGCCTTTGGCTGGGCTGTGATTCATTTCCTGTCGTTCGCCGTCATCCTGACCTGGCTGTACAACAACACAAAAGGGAGCCTGCTCATCGTCGCAGTTTGTCATGCCATATCGAACACCGTCGGCGTGTTCATGCCGCTGGGGAACACATCATCGAGCGAGAACATGGGCTCGTATATTTTCTACGTTTTGTTTGAAGTTCTCGCCGCAATCGTTGTGACCGTCGTCGCGGGATCCGCACGTCTCTCGCGGACGGAGGAGAAGCAGATACAAGGAGCGACCTCATGAAAAATAAAAATCAATCCGCCATTTTGTATAAGGTTCAAGTTCTCGCGCTGTTAGTTGTGTTGCTGATGTCGTTTGCCGCTCCCGTCGCGACGGGAGCGGGCGGAGTCGCTTCGGGGGAGAAAATGTCCACTTTGCCGAATCAGGCGCAAGGTCCGACTGACCCGGCGGAGATGGAAGAGTTCATGGACGACTTGATTGCGCGTCAAATGGAAGAGAATCACATCGCAGGCGCGGCAGTCGCAGTTGTCAAAGATGGTCAATTGTTCTTCTCCAAAGGTTACGGCTATGCCGACCTTGCGAATCAAATCCCTGTTGACGCTGAGCAGACGATGTTCAAACTTGGCTCGATCACCAAACTGTTCACATGGACGGCGGTGATGCAACTCGTGGAGCAGGGCAAACTGGATTTGAACGCAGACATCAACACGTATCTTGATTTTTCCATTCCAGATTCCTATCCACAACCCATCACGCTCAGCCATTTGATGACTCATACATCGGGCTTTGAAGATATTCATGCGGATATGGTGAAGTTGGATGAAGAAAATCTCGCGCCGCCGCGCGAGTGGCTGGTTTCGCACATCCCCGCGCGGGTTCGCCCGCCTGGCGAAATTGCGGCGTATTCGAATTACAACGCCGCGCTGGCGGGATACATCGTGGCGCGCATGTCGGGACGATCGTATAGCGAATATTTGCAGGAACACATCCTCTCCCCGCTGGGCATGAACGGCACGACCGCGCAGTATCCCACACCGCCCGAATTGCTCGCGCGCGAATCGCTGGGCTACATGTATGAAGAGGATGCGTATCAGATATTCCCGCAATTGCTGACTCCTGAAGACTTGTTCCCTGCTGGCAGCATGCGCTCGACGGCGACAGATATGGCGCGCTTTATGCTCATGCACTTGCAGGGCGGCTTCTACGGTGATGCATCCACTGAGATTCGTATCCTTGAAGAATCAACGGCGCGGAAAATGCAAAGCGTTTTGTTCGCTCCCGACCCGCGCATCCTGGGAAACGCGTATGGATTTTTCGAGTTCAGCGACAACAATCAACGCGTGATCGGTCACAGCGGAAGCGGCGAGCCGATGGAATCCATGCTGCTGCTTTTGCCCGACCAGAACCTCGGCGTGTTCGTCGCCTACAACAGTCTCGGCGCGGGCGAACTCAACCGACAACACTTCGGTTTTCAGCGCGCGTTTTTCGATCATTACTACCCCGCGCCCGCTGTCGAATCGATTCAACCTCCAGCCGATTTTGCCGAACGCGCAGACCGCTTCGTCGGCGCGTACAAATGGACGATGAGTTCATACACCACGCTCGAAAAATATTTCGCGCTCATGGGTCCGACCATCAACGTTAACAATCCTGGCGATGGCACGTTACTGCTCGAGTCGCCGTTCGGCAATTGGAGCATCGTCGAGGAAGAGCCACTCTACTTCCGCTTCGTGGACAGCGCGTATCACGTCGCCTTCCGCGAAGACGAACAAGGGCGCATCGTCTATCTCTTCACCGATCTCACGCCGATGATGTCGTTCGAAAAAGTTCCGTGGTACGAGACGCTCGGATTCAACATGCCCTTGCTGATGATCAGTCTGCTGATGTTCCTCTCGATGCTCATCGTGACGTTGGTCCGCTTCATTCGGGACCGACGGCTGGTCGCTAACCCTCAGCCTTTCTCTCCCTCCGCCCGCACTGCATCACGACTCATCGTTGGCGTCAGCCTTCTCAACCTGCTGTTCATCGTCGGCAATGTGATGTGGGGCGAGCAGATCGTGTTCGGCATCCCGTTCGCCTACAAGGTCGTGCTGGGACTTGGCGTCCTCTCCGCCCTGCTGACCATCGGCGCAGTGATCTATTGCGTCCTTGCCTGGAAGGATCGCTACTGGGGCGCCGCCTACCGAATCTTTTACACGCTCGTAACTCTCGCCGCCGTCGCGTTTGTCTGGTTTTTGAATCAATGGAATCTGTTGGGCTGGAGATATTAAGGCGTACCGTACCGCAAAGTTCACTTTGCGAATGTGTTTGAGGCAATCCTGTCACTCGCAAGATAAATCTTGCGGTACTTGTCGAAAACAAAAAGGAAAAATCTCATGTCAACACAAGAACTCGCTTCAACAAACAAAGTACAGGAAGTTTCCACTTCCATGAAGGGTCAGTACACGCTCTGGCAGATTCTCGGCATCTGGTTTGCCGCGGGAGCGCCGCTGTGGATTGTCGCCTGGGTGGTTCACCCTATTTTGAGTCAGGGACTATCTCCATTGGAAAGCGGTCTTTTGTGGATGAAATTGGATCTCGCCGCGCTGGTCTGGCAATTTGTGCTCTCGATGCTCATCGTCTATCGGGAGGAAGGCGATATTCGGATTGCCTCCATCAGTCGTCGCTTCTGGTTGAACAACCCGATCTCACCGAGAACGGGACAGAAAGACAATCGGTTGTGGTGGCTGCTCATCCCGCTGATACTGCTTGTCGCTGCATTGGAGCTTGGACTTGCGCCTTTTATCAATGGAATTTGGACAACACTCTTCCCCTTCCTGGCGGAGACCCCAAGCCGCGATCTGGGCGTGTTGTTCACCCCTGAAATGCAGACGCGCTGGGTTGGCGCATGGGGCTTCTTTGCGCTCTTTGTGATCACGTCGTTATTCAACAACTTCCTGAGCGAAGAATTCGTGTTCCGCGGCGTGCTTCTGCCCAAGATGAATGGCGTTTTTGGAAAATGGGACTGGGTTGCGAACGGCTTTATCTTCGGGGTCTATCACCTCATGATGCCGTGGGGCATACCTGGCAATATCCTGTTTGGTTGGTTGATGGCGTTCACTGCCAAGCGCTACCGCACTAACTGGTTTCCCATCGTCCTCCACAACGGGCAGGCGTTTTATTTCGGCTTTTTGATCCTGGGGCTTGTCCTTGGGCTTGCATAAGCAGCAAAGCGTACCGCAAAGTTCACTTTGCGAATGTATTTGAGGCAAACCTGTCGGTCGCAAGATAATTCTTGCGGTACTCAAAAACAAAAAGGAGAAATCTCATGTCAACGCAAGAACTTACTTCAACTAACAACGCGCAAGAACTTTCCAACTCTATGAAGGATCAATACACCCTCTGGCAGATTCTCGGAATCTGGGCGCTCGTCACTCTGCCAATGGTCGTGTTGGTTTGGGTAGTCTCTCCCGTTGTCATTCCCCGCGTCCCATTGCATCCTGGCGTCACGTATTGGTTATTGATCATCGTGGGCATGATGTGGCAATTCGTCGTTGCGCTCGCGATCACATATCGCGAACTCGGCACACTGCGCTGGAGCGCCATCCGCCAGCGGACCTGGCTTCAAACCCCGCGCGATCCGAAGATCGACAAACCGAATCCAAAATTGTACTGGTGGTTGATTCCCGCCCTGCTTTACAACGGCGTGGTTGGCTTTGTGCTGATCGGCTATGTGGACGCGCCCATGGGTTGGCTGTTCCCAACGCTAAAGCCACCCTATGAAATGAGTCAACTGGCGACGCCCGAATTTCATGGTCAGTGGTGGCTGTTTGGAGTCTTGCTGGTCAGCCATCTCTTCAATTATTTTCTGGGGGAGGCGTTCCTCTGGCACGGCGTGCTGTTGCCCAAAATGCAGGGAGTCTTCGGGAAGTACGATTGGGCGGCAAACGCCGTTTTCTTCGGCTTTTATCACCTGCACAAACCCTGGGCGCTCCCCAGCGTTATCCTCACGAACATGGCGTACAGTTGGCCCGCGCGGCGCTTTCGCAGTAATTGGATGGCGGTCATCGTGCATGGCGTGGAAGGACTCCCAGGTTTGGTGATGGTTCCGCTTGTCATCCTCGGAATGGCAGGCGGGTAGATGGGACTCGTCCTCGGATTGGCATAGCATTTGTCGAAGAAGGAGAGTTTGAAAATGAACGACAAGAGTCAATACACCCTCTGGCAGATCCTCGGCATCTGGTTTATGGCTGGCGCCCCGATGTGGATTCTTGGCTGGGTAGCATACCCCGCTCTGAGCGCGGGACTCGCGCCGATGGACGCGGGTCTGCTCCGCATAAAACTGTTCACCGTCGGGCTGATCTGGCAATTTGTTCTATCCATGATCATTCTCTATCGTGAAGAGGGGAACATCCGTCTGGGCACGATCAGCCGTCGCTTTTGGCTCAACCATCCAAAGTCCGCGCGAAGCGGAGAGACGAAGAAAGCCCTGTGGTGGTGGCTCATCCCATTGATCCTGTTGGTCGCCGCGCTGGAGATCGGTTTGCGATCTACGCTCGTTGACGTATGGACGACTATCTTCCCCTTCTTCGCCGAGCCTGAGGGCTACGCTATGGCGGCTATGTTCACGCCCGAATTACGCGCACAGATGGTCGGCGCGTGGGGATTGCTCGCGCTGTTTGCTGTGAGCGCGTTGTTCAACACATTCCTGGGCGAGGAATTCCTCTTTCGCGGCGTGTTGCTCCCCAAAATGGAGGGCGTCTTTGGAAAATGGGATTGGGTGGCGAACGGCATCCTGTTCTCCTTGTACCATCTTCATCAGCCCTGGGGCATTCTGGCGACGCTTCCCGCAGATTTGATTTTTGCGTTTTCTGGCAAGCGCTTTCGCAGTAACTGGTTCCCCATCATCCTACATTCAGGTCAGAGCGTGTTTTTCCTGTTTCTGATCCTGGGACTCGTGCTCGGGCTGGCGTGATCAACAGTAACCTGATGAACATATTAACTCACGCGCACTTCAATCAATGGATGGAAGCGTATGGCCGTGCCAGCGCGGAGAATGATCCGTTTACGTCGGCGAATCTCTTTGCGGAGAATGCCAGATACTACGAAACACCTTTCGCCGAGCCGATGATTGGACGCAAAGCCATCTTTGAGTATTGGAATGACGGGGCGCGAAATTTGAAGGACAAAGAATCAACTTTCGAGATCCTTTCGGTGAACGGTAACAGAGGCATTGCTCGCTGGCAATCGAAATTCACCGTCATCGAATCGGGCAAGCGCCTCGCGCTGGATTGTGTATTCATTGTTGAGTTTGACGATGATGGATTGTGTCGAACCTTCCGCGAGTGGTGGCATACGCGCGATGCGTAGGGCGTGTTCTTTAACGTGTGCTTTTGCGCGACAGTCAGCGTTAGAGAACGCCAACTATGCGTAAGCCTTGGTTGTATAATAACTGCATGGCATTACCTGTCATCACCACCAAGGTTAGCCTGCCGATCCTGCGGCAACGTTTGGTTTCCCGTCGAAACGCGCTCGGACAATTGAGCGCGGGATTGCGCGACGGACATTTGCTCACACTGGTCTCTGCCCCGGCGGGATACGGAAAAACGACGACGATTCGCATGTGGGTGAACGAGGCGGGATGCCCGGTGGCATGGGTTACGCTGGAAAAATCCGACAACGATCTCAAACAATTTCTCACATACGTTTTGACCGCGCTGGGAGAGGCGGTGGAAGATCTCGGTCAGTCCGCGTTGGAGGCGGTGGAAAGCGCGCAGGAAGTCCAGGTACAGCCCACGCTTGGATTGCTGGTCAACGAATTACATGAGTTGGATCAGCCGGTCATCCTCGTGCTGGAAGAATATCACCTGATCGAAAATGAGAGTGTGGATGAGGCTGTTGAATTCCTGTTGAATCAAGCCGTTGCCAATTTGCGTATGGTGATTGCCACCCGCGAAGACCCGGATCTATCGTTGACGCGCCTGCGCGCGCGAAATCAACTCACGGAGATCCGCGCCGCGGACTTGAGTTTCTCGCTCGAAGAAGCGTGCCAATTTTTCTCGGACGTGATGGGGGTCAACCTCTCAAACAAAGAAACAGAGATTCTAAAAAACAAGACCGAAGGCTGGGCGGCAGGACTGCAACTGGCTGGTTTGTCGTTGAAAGAAAACACCGACACGGCAAAATTTGTGGAGGCGTTCGGCGGCACGCATCGTCACGTGTTGGATTACCTGATCGAAGAGACGCTCAACAACCAGCCGGAAGAAATACGGGAATTCCTGCGGCGCACGTCCATTTTGGATCAATTGTCCGCCTCCCTGTGCGAAGCGGTGACCGGTCAGCGCGATAGTAGAAAATATCTTCAATATCTGGAAAGCAATAATCTATTTTTGTTGTCGCTCGATGAAGAACGCAACTGGTATCGTTATCATGCGCTATTCGGCGAACTGCTAAAGAATCAACTCATGCAGGTCGAACCGGACCGCGTGGACGATCTGCACGCGCGCGCTGCGGACTGGTACGAAAAACACGGTTTCGTTCAAAAAGCGGTTGAACATGCCTTTCAAATTTCGAATGACAGCAAAGTATCCGGCTTGATCGAGCGACACGCCGTTCCCATGTTTTGTCAGGGCGAAACGGCTATGGTGATGAGCTGGTTCGACCGATTGCCGGAAGCGTTCGTGCGGGACTCGGCAATGATGTGCATCAACAAGGCGTGGGCGCTAGCTCTGACGCATCACCGCGCGCGTGTGGAGGAAATCGAACAGGCATTGCAGGCGGCGGACCTTGCTTTGAATCTGTGTTGCGCGGACGAGGCGCACCGAAACCTCGTCGCCGGTCATGCCGCGAGTATTCAGGCGTACCTGATGCAGACACCGACTTTAACCGACAAAGTTGCGGCAAAGTTGATCGAGACCTCCCAAAGCGCGCAGCGACTCTTACCGGAGGATGAGAAAGCCGTCCGCAGCATTAACGCGCTAAACATCGGTTATGCGCGCCTGTCGCTCGCCGACTTGGCGGCGGCTGGGGAGGCGTACGAACAGACATTCGAGGATGGAATCGCTGGGAGGAACTTTTATGTCGCCATTTATGGGGCGATTGGTTTGATTGTTATCGAAATCATCAAGGGAGAGTTGAAAAATGCGTTGCAGTTGTGTGAGACGAAAATCACCCAGTTCAACCGGTTTCTAGCCGGGCAAAGGTTCGCGCCCATCGGCGATCTCTACAATCTCAAAGGCAGTCTCCTTTTGGAAGAAAACCGGTTGGCGGAGGCGGAACAGGCATTGACGCAGGGCTTGAGTCTCATCCGCTTCGTCAGGGTGTACGAAGCTCATATCCGAGGATATTCAGCCCTGGCGCGGCTGCGCTCCATTCAGGGTGATTGGGCCGGGATGTTGGAAAACCTAAGAGCTCTTCAAGAAGCCTATTCAGGCAGCGCCCTCTATACAGAGGCGCTGCCTCACCGTTGGGCGGTCCGTGACCCGGCGGTGAATAACGCCACACTCGAGCAAGCGCACCATTGGGTGGCGCAGGCGGCAGGCGGGTTTAATAGCTTGCCCGATATAGACCGGCTTGACCTTGAAAGCAGAATTCGCTTTCAAATATACCTGAGCGCCGCGCATATCATGACCAGATTGGCGGCGCGAAACCCACATGCTTATTCACTGCCGGACGTTCACAAGTATCTTGCCCGCCTGGAAAAGTTCGCCGCCGCCCACCGTTTCTCTGGCTGGTTGATTGAAATTTGGCTGGTCAGGGCTTTGATGTATCATGTGGAAGGAAAAGCGGAGGAAGCGCGCGCCCAGATCGAATATGCATTGGAGGCGTCTGCCCCGCGCGGATACTTCCGCCTCTTTCTGGATGAGAGCGATCTCCTCCGTCCCCTGCTTGAATCCACCCTTCGGCATTTGAAAGACGACAACCTGTCCGCCTACGTCAAGCGCCTGCTGGACGCGATGCCCAACGATAGCCTGCAAAGCGAACGTTCTCTAACGTCCGTCCCAACATCCGACGCAAACCTGACCGACCGCGAACTCGACGTGTTGAAATTATTGGCGTCGGGGGAATCCTATAACGGAATCGGGCAGAAACTTTTCCTCAGCCTGAACACGGTTCAATTCCACATCAAGAGCATTTATCGCAAACTACTGGTCAACAAACGGATGCAAGCCGTCGAAAAAGCGCGGGAGATGAAGTTGATCTAGCCAGGTACGGCAACGTTCACGTTGCTCCCAAGGTGACGGCGTAACGATCGATCTTGCAGCGCCACAACCCACATATTTTTCCGTCGAAGAACCACATATTCCTGTGGTTCTTTTTTCTGCCTTCAGTCCTAGAATAGCGGCAATCGTTCGCTTGAACGCGTTGTAGCGTCGAACCTTGCGCTGTAGAAAAAGGAAACCCTGACCATGAAATTAATCCATCTGTTTGTCTTTCTTCAACTTTGGCCGTGGAAACGGTCGCCGCGGCCGCCGGTGCGCGATTACTGAACCTGTTGGGCGTCGTCGGCAAATGGGATTGGGTTGCCAACGGCGTGTTCTTCGGGCTTTACCACATTCATCAACCCCGGGTCATCCCCTCGTTCATCCTGACGGGTTTGATCCGTGCCTCCTCCGCGAAACCATTTGAAGGAATGATTATGCAACAACCCATCAGTTTGAATTCGCAAAACAGGTACGAGATCAAAATTCATGGTCAATTGGACGATACCTTGTCGAGCTGGTTTGGAGAAGCGAAGGCTCGCGTTGAAACCCTACCCGACGACGATCAGATAACCACCTTCCCCGATGTGGTCATGGATCAGGCTGGCTTGGTCGGTCTGATTCGCCGATTGCACGGACACGGCATCGTGTTGATCTCCGTCATTGGACGCGGCGACCCCGCTATATCAAAGGAAACACAAAATGACTGACTCGTTTTCGCTCGAACAAAAGACAAACGCTTCACCCGCTCACGTTTTGCGGAATCGCAACTTCCGCATGTTGTGGATTGGGGAGGGCATCTCGCTTCTCGGCGACCAGTTTTACCTGATTGCCCTGCCCTGGCTTGTCCTTTCGCTGACGGGGAATCCGCTGGCGGTTGGCGCGGTGTTGGCGACGGCGGGAATCCCGCGCGCATTGTTCATGCTCGTCGGCGGCGCGTTGACCGACCGCTTCACCCCGCGCCGGTTGATGATCAATTCCAATGTGGCGCGCATGGCGCTGACGGCTTTACTCGCCATTCTCGTGGCGACAAATCTCATTCAACTGTGGATGCTTTACATCTCTGCCTTGCTCTTCGGTCTGGCTGACGCGTTCTTCTTCCCCGCGCAAACTTCCATTGTGCCGCGCCTCGTGGACAAGGATCAGTTACAGGCGGGCAACGCGCTGATTCAAGGGACGGCACACTTGAGCTTGTTCGTCGGTCCTGTCGCGGCGGGGTTGCTCGTCTCGTGGCTGGACGGCGGCGCGACACATTCCACGTTCGGCATCGCGCTCGCCATTGCGATTGACTCGCTTTCATTCCTCGCGTCCATCACAGCGTTGAGCCTGATAAGAATCGAAACCTTAGATGCGCGCACGGGAAAAGGCATGGGCGGAGTCCTTGCTTCCATTCGCGAGGGACTGCTCTACGTCTGGAATGACGCGACGCTTCGGATGGTCTTCCCCATCACGCTGGGACTCAACATCCTGATCAACGGTCCCTTCGCGGTCGGCATTCCAGTATTGGCACGGACGAGATTCCCCGAAGGCGCGGCGGCGTTTGGTTTGATTATGTCCCTGTTTGGCGGCGGCGCGTTGCTGGGGATGACTCTCGCGGGCGTTCTGCCGAAGCCATCCAAAAAATTGCTTGGCACGGTTGCGTTGAGCGTGATCAGCATGATGGGGGTTGGGCTCGCGGTGATCGGCGTCTCGCCGACGATGTATGTCGCCGCGGCGGCAGGACTGTTGATGGGAATCGCCAACGGTTACGCCAACATCATGCTAATCACCTGGCTGCAACAAAAGGTCGCGCCGGAGATGATCGGACGAGTCATGAGCCTGGTCATGTTCGCGGCGGTGGGACTCAATCCCGTTTCGAACGCGCTGGCCGGCATGTTGATCGGACTCAACATCACCGTCCTGCTCGTCTGCGCGGGAAGCCTGATGACTCTCTTTACGCTATTCGCCGCGTTCAGTCCCGCTGTCCGCGCGGGAATGGAATAGAGGAGAACCAGATGACCGCCAGGGCGTTCCGGGTGAAATCTGATCGTGAAGAACAAATTTGAAAGACAAGAAACACCTATGAAATCCCGATGGATCACTCACAAAGATAAACGAATCTTCATAGCCGATTTTTCGGAACTCAACGACAGCATCAATTCCATACACAGCGAGTTAACCGCCGTGATCGAAACGCTCAGCCATGAACCACGCGATTCTGTGTTGGCGCTCACCGACGTTCACTACACCTATGCAACGGATATCCGATCCCTGATCACGTTGCTGAAAGAGTCTTTTCCAAAGTTAAATCTCTACGTCAAGAAACGCGCCATGGTCGGTCTATCCAGGCGTCGAAGATATCTTATCCCACTCATCCAGCCGCTGACCGGTTCGAAACGATACTGCATGTTCGACACCCGGGGCGAAGCCCTTGATTGGCTGGCTTCCGAACGAAGTAAGGAAATTTGTATCATGGAGAAAATGATTACCAACAAAGAAATACTGTTCCCTGTGAACGACAAAGAGTTGAAAGGCATCCTGACTCATCCCAATTCGAATGGTCCCTGCGCGGCGATCATTCTGTTGCACGGTTCAGACAGATCGGGCAGGGACGATCCCTATTACGCCGCACACGCCGAGAGTCTTGTCCGCTCTGGGTTTGCCGTGCTGAGATACGACGGACCCGGTTGGGGAGGCGGTTCTTCGGGCGGCTCTGGCTTCGAGACTTTGGAATACAGGACGGAAGAAGCTATTGCCGCCGTCAAGTATTTGCAATCCCGTCCCGACATCAAACCCAATGCCGTCGGTTTGTGGGGCGTCAGTCAGGGGGGTTGGGTCTGCCAGATGGCGGCGGCATCGTACGATGGCGTGGCGTTCATCATCCCCGTTTCGGGACCGGGTGTCACGCCTGCCGAGCAGGAAGTCTACCGAGTCGAAGAGGAGAGTTGGGCGGCGGGTTTCAGCAAAGATGAGATTGACAAGGCTGTCCTGATGAGGCGCTTGATGGTTGACATCATTCTGTCCGCGCCGAGGTATCGGGAGGTCAACCGGTTCGATTCCCGACGGTTAGGACGCGGACTCTGGAACGAATTGACGGAACTGACCTACAGCGCGGATCCCGTTGACCTCGTTACCGAGCATGGAGAAATCATCGAAGTATTGCAAGGCATCCAAAACGAATGTTGGACGAAATTCCTGCATCTGGACGAAGCGCTGCCCATGCTCGAAAGTTTCCCGCCGCAGGCTTGGGAAAGGGTGAAGACTCAAATGCGCGCGGTCATGGAAGTCAACCCCGTCGATTTTTTGACGAGGGTTCGTTGTCCCGTATTGGCGATCTTCGGCGAGAACGATACATCTGTGCCTGTGGAGAAAAGCGTCGCCCTCTATAAACAATACCTGCGCGAAGCGGGTAACAAAGCGTTTACCATTAAGATCTTCCCGAAGGCAAGCCACACCCTTCGCGTGGACGGAGAGTTTGCTCAGGGTTATTTCGATCTGATGGTGGATTGGCTGGGCAACCTGCCGATTGAATAAGAATCGCAACGCGCCCTACGCCTATTTCTCTACCGTACATGACGCTCTTTTTACCGCTAAGAGCGCGAAGAACGCAAAAATCTAAAGGTTTTCTTGGCGCACTTTGCGGACTTCGCGGTGCATATGTATGGTAACAAAACGCCTATAAAGAAAGGGACAAATCATGAACAAGAATATCGTCAAGATCGCTTTGAAAGGCATTGGAATGGCAATGGGCGTCGCCGTCATCGTGATGAGCGCTCTCGAGACGCTGGATGTCAACGCGGGTGTGTCCATGCTCGGCATGGGCGGCGACACAGGGACGGGTTATCACGCCTTTTTCATCGGTACGCTTGACAGCAAACTCGTCGTAACCGCGCTGGTGAATACTGAAGAAGGCGATGTCATATCGCCGAGCATGGCTGCCTTAGAGTCTATCAGCCAACAGATCGAAAGCAAATAGGAGATAACACCATGAACTCAAATGATTTGGTAATCCACACGGAAGGTTTGGGCAAGTCGTTTGGCGAGGTGCATGCGCTCAAGTCGCTCGACCTGCGCGTCCCTCAGAAGTCAATCTTTGCCTTCCTGGGGCCTAATGGCGCCGGTAAGACCACCACGATCAAGTTGCTGCTGGGTCTGCTCAAGCCCACCAGCGGGGGCGGCAAAATCCTGGGCATGGACATCGTCCACGAGAGCGTCGACATCCGCACCCGGATCGGCTACCTGCCCCAGGATACCCGCTTCTACGAACACATGACCGCCCGCCAGACGCTGGAATACACCGCCCGGTTCTTCTATGTGGGACCTCAATCAGAGATCAACAAACGGGTGAACGAGATGATCGAATTGGTGGGGCTGGAGGGCAAGGCAGATCGGCCGATCAAGGGCTTTTCGGGAGGCGAGCGCCAGCGGTTGGGAATCGCTCAGGCGCAGGTCAACTATCCCGACCTGTTGATCCTGGATGAACCCGCCGCCAGCCTGGATCCGCAGGGACGGCGGGACGTGCTGGAAGTGATGTCCCGCATCCGCAAATACGCCACGATCTTCTACTGCACCCACATCCTGGACGATGTGCAAAGGGTCAGCGATCAGGTTGCCATCGTCAACGAGGGTGAACTAATCACACAGGCGCCTATCGAAGAACTGCTGACAGGTACAGGTGATGTGGTCTATTCCGTCACGCTGAAGGGCGATACTCAGCGCGCCTATACGCAGGTCGAGCAACAACCCTGGGTCTCCAAGATCGAGGTCAGCCAGAATGGTGAACAGATTACCTGGCAGGTCAGCGTGACCGACGAGTCCGCGGCTGAAGATCAATTGATGGGTCTGCTGGTATCCAATGGCTTGAAGGTTTCCAATTTCAGCCACAAGGAACAAAACCTGGAAGACGTGTTCCTCAATATTATCGAAAGGAGTCAGAAATGAGCGCCAGTGCAGCGAGTCGGTTACAACTTGTCAATGAAAAAGGCTGGAGGCGGGGGCTGGGTAACTTGCTGAGAGGCGAGTACTCGTCCTGGTTCAAATCTTCCCGCTGGTGGAAACACATTCTCATGTGGTTTGCGATTATCAACGGGATGATGATGATTATGGTACTTGCCTCCGCTGACGCAGCCGAAAAGGGATTTGGAGGTCCGCCGGTCCTTTTTATGTACGGCATCTTCGGCGGGATGTTCGTCGCCATTGGAGTGATGATTATTATGCAGCGCGTCCTGGTCAAGGAAAAGCAATCTGGCACGGCGGCATGGGCGCTCTCCAAGCCGGTCACGCGCACGGCGTTTGTGGTCTCGCGGTTGGTAGTTAATTCGATCGCCATCCTGATCACCTCGGTGATCGTACCCGGCATAGTATTCCATTTAACACTGGGATTCTTCAGCGAAATTGGGTGGCTTTCTCCCATCGGTTTTGC